>Ga0066903_100004493_pt1 | contig 11815 bp, 7 predicted proteins | sample PanSoiMetaGPlot1_FD_67491 | JGI IMG/M metagenome (GOLD analysis project Ga0066903, IMG submission 67491) | Tropical forest soil microbial communities from Panama analyzed to predict greenhouse gas emissions - Panama Soil - Plot 1 (version 2) | ecosystem: Environmental > Terrestrial > Soil >...
TACACCTAGGACGGCTCCGGCTGCTCGCCGGTTGCGCGCCATTCGACAGCCCGATCAGGCGGTTCTGGGCGGCCTTGGGCGGAGAACGATCCTCAGCTCCCGGAGTGATCGGAAACGCACTCCAGCATTGGTTCGGCTTCGTTCTGCGGAGTGCCCCCGGCAAGAATCGAACTTGCGCACGCGGTTTAGGAAACGCCGTGGCAGAGGTGCGTAGAAGCAGCGTATTCGGGGCGTACGTCGTCGGTGTGGATCGGGGACGGTCGAAAATACGCGTGTTAACAATTTCGACAACGGAGCCATCCATGCATCGGGGGCGGCGCGCTGTTAGCTCAGCGACGTCGTGATCATCGATGCGATTGACTACGTGGCTCCGACCGCAAGGCAGGCGCACCGCAAGACAAGGGGGGAATCGGATGAAGATCACGCGAGCGCTCTCGTCAGTCGCGGCAATCCTGCTGCTCGCTCTACTTGCGCCGCTTGGCACCGCCGCACGGCCACCGCAGCCCGGCGTATCGGCGACGCAGTCGCCGACCTCGCGGGTGCGGCCGTCAAGCTTCGTCGGTGCCCACCTCACCGTGTCGTCGGTCGCCTCTCTGCCGACCGGCGCAGGCGCGGGCCAGACCTTCGCGCTCCGCGGAACGATCGTCAACGACGGGAGCGCTGCCTACGCCGGCCGTGTCGTCGTCCGTCTTCTCAAGGTCGGCAGCCGGCCGCTCGCGATCGGCCAGACCTGGGTCACGCTCGCCGCGCACGACTCTCGCGGCTTCCGCACCCGTGTCCGGTTGCCGCGCTCGCTGCGCGCCGGCTCGTACGCGCTCGTCGCATGCGCGCGACGCACGCCGCGAAGCAGCGCGCTCGGGTGCGCGACCGCCGAGCGACATCTCCAGACCGGATCGGCCGGCGCACGCGTTGCCAGCGTGCCCGCCACTGCGTCGACCACGCCCTGCTCCTCCGGCGCGCATTCGCTGTCGCCGTTCGGGGCGCACGTCTACCCGGAGACCGGCAACGGCGGCTACAGGAGCGTGCACACCGACGTATTCCTCAACTACGACACAGCGTCGAACCTGTTCCTGCCCGGGACACACGTCGTTCTGAGCAACCAGGCGACGCAGTGTCTGACCGACTTCAGCCTTGACTTCGAGCGCACGTCTCCGAACACGAAGGACGGCCCCGATCTCACGGTCGCGTCGGTGCTCGTCGACGGTCTGCCTGCGAGCTTCACGTTCGTGCAGCCGACGTATCCCGGTGACCCGAACGGCCAGAACGATCCCGATCCGCGTGCCCACGAGGCCGGCCAGCTGAACCCGGTCGGAGGGCCCGGCAACAACCCGTTCCCACCGGCGTGTTCGCCCGAGCTCCTGACGACGGATCCCAACAAGCAGTTCGACCTGGATGGGACGCAGTGTCCGGCGACCAAGCTCGTCATCACGCCCGCGATCCCGATTCCGAGCGGCGCGAGCTTCGCCGTCGAGGTCGACTACACGGGTCGGCCCGGAGTCCACAACGACGGTGACGGCACGACGGAAGGCTGGTTCCGAGTCGGCCAGCAGCAGGATGCGGGCGGTTTCGTAACCACCGAGCCGGTGGCGACCGAGGATTGGATGCCGTTGAACGACCATCCGAGCGCGAAGCCGACGTACGACTTCTACGAGACGGTTCCGCCCGGCAAGACGGCGATCGCAAACGGAGAGCTCGTCTCGCAGCTTGCGAACCTTCCCGATCTGAACTTCCCTGGCGGCTCGACGACCTGGCACTGGCATTCGCCGGAGGGCGTCGCGTCATACCTCGTCGAGAGCAGCATCGGCTCCTACGACCTGAGCGTGCGCCTGTCCTCGAGTGGGCTTCAGTACTACGAGGCGCAGGATCTCGCGATTCCGAAGCCCAAGGCCGCAGCGAACAAGGCGATCATGGACATGCAAGAAGGCATCGTGAACTTCCAGAGCGCGTTCAACGGGCCGTTCCCCTTCACTACGGACGGCGTCGTCATCGGCGTCCCCGCGGCCAGCTTCGAAGAGGAGATGCAGACGAAGATCACCTTCGCGAACGGCAAGATCGACCTACAGACGCTCCACCACGAGAACATGCACCAATGGTGGGGCGACAACGTCTCGGAGGCGAACTACAACCTCACCTTCTTCAAGGAGGGACTCGCGACGTTCGGCGAGTTCCTCTTTATTGCGCACAACGCGCAGGTTGCGGCCGGCGGGTCGAGCGCGGCCTTCGAACAGAGCCTGGTCGACAGCTTCAACCAGTACTACGCCGGATCCGACCGCTTGTGGACCGGCGCACCCTCGGATCCGCGCCCGTACACGCTCTTCTCAGGATCGAGGACGTATATCCGGCCGGGCATCGCCTACATCGCCTTGCGCCGAATCCTCGGGCCGGCGAACTTCGCGGCGGCGCTGCAGCAGATCCAGAGCACGTACCGGCAGGGAAGCGTGACCGAAGCTCAGCTCGAGTCCGGATTCGCGCAGTTCCTGCCGTCACCGACCCCCTCGTGCCGTGCGGCGCTGTCGGATTTCTTTACCGAATGGTGGGACACCGTCTACCCGCCCGGCGGCGGCGCGAACAGACCACAGATCACGGGGCCTGGGCTGGACGGTGGCGGCTTCCACTGTTAATCCCAGGAGAGATCACGAAGGGCGGCGGCCTCCGCCGCCCTTCGAGGATGCGCGTCGCATGACGACCGGAGCCCAGCAAGATCGGCCGGGTGCGAACCTACCCGTGCGCGTCCGCGTAAGGCCGGCCTCGGAGCGGCAGGCTCCAGCCGGAACCATTCGACCGTTGAGAGCCTAGCCCCCGGACCGGTAGTAGGTCGCGCCGAGTGACGCCGCGAGATCCTCGTCCGAGGCGTAAACGAGATCGCGACGGCCGATCACAGCCTGAGCGGGGATCCGCCCACGGGGGACATGGATGCTGGTATGGCCGCCGCCGCGGGCGCGTGGGGTGCATAAATTCGGTGGTCATGCTGCGGCGAGTTCGTATTCGTGGATGAGGCCACCGAGCAGATCGCGGCGGTTCACCTGAAGCTCCTTTGGCGTTGACTCGGTTCGGAGAGCCGGGCAAACGGTCGACTCGGGCGGTCTCAGGTCGAGTGCGCGGTGCGGCCTCTCGCGGTTGTAGTGGCGGACGTAGAGGCGGAGGACGTGCTCGAGCTGGCGGCGGCCGACGATCAGTAACCGGTCGAGGCACTCGCGGCGGACGCTTCCGATCCAGCGCTCCATGTGCGCGTTCGCGTTTGGCGCCTGCACGGGCGTCCGGATGACCTTGAACCCGTCGTTCGTCAGGAGGGCGTGGAAGGCGCGCGGGAACTTCGCATCGCGGTCATGGATCAGAAACCGCGCCTGCCGGTCGTGGTCGTCGAGTTCCATCAGCAGGTTCCGAGCCTGTTGCAGCATCCAGTCGGTGTTCGGCTTGCTGGTGCACGCCAGGCACTCAGCGCGGCGGCTGCCGACGGAGAGGAAGACGAGCACGTACAGACGTTGCAGCCAGACAGTGTCGACTGTGAAGAAGTCGCAGGCCAGGATCGACTCGCCATGCGCGCGCAGGAAACTGCCACGACTGGCATCCCCGCCGCGGCGCCGGCGGCAGGCCAGCCTTGCGCAGGATGTTGCGGGCCGAGCTGGCCGAAACGGCAACGCCAAGCTTGCGCAGCTCACCCACGATTCGCATGTAGCCCCAGCTCGGGTTCTCGCGCGCCAACCGGACGACCAGCTCGCGCACCTACGACCGAGCGGCGGCCGCCCAGGACCTCGGTGCGGGTAGGTCCAGCGCCGAGCCACCAGCCGGCGATGCCATCGCAGGAGCGTCTCCGGCCGCACCGAGAAGGCGTTCCACGACCGGCGCGGCAGCATCCGGCTGAACGCCGCCAGCAGCACCTGATCGTGCGCCTCGAACCGCGGCTTCCCCGCCTGCCGGCGAAGGATCGCCAGCTCGTGGCGGAGCACGAGAATCTCCAGCTCCTTGGCCCGGTCGCCTCGTCCGACGAGAACGATCAACTCCTGCAGCCGGCAGACAACGACGTACAGACCTGACACAAGCAAAGGCGACCTCCGACCGACGGGGAACCTCCGACGCCATCGGTCGCCTCGGCAGCCCTCGCGCCTTACCCAGTCAGGTTTTTGCACCCCACGCCGACGAACGACGCGGCGAACAGGCGTCGCAGGTCGGCAGCGTCCGCCGCGCCTCAGCAGCCCTCGTGCTTCACTCGATCAGGTTTTCGCACCCCACGCGTCCCCGACAGGCCAAGCGGGATTAACCCGACGACACACGACCTACCCGAGTTCGCGCCGATGGGCGCGACTGGACACGCGGACGGGACCCAGTTTCTGAACCCCACGCGCTCGCCCTGGCGGGTGGACCGACTTCCGGCAGCGCCAAGTTTTTGAGGGGTTTCAAAACTACGGTTCGCCTGGAAGACGAGGCATTCCTAGGCGCGAATCAGAGACCGCCTACGAGGTCGCGGCGCCGCGAGCTCTCTCGCTAGAGGAGGCCCGCGGCGCTGCGCGTGTTAGGGCGCGTGTTAGGCCCCGAGCTTAATCCCGACCGCACCGATCGAGACCGTGTCAGAGGTCGAGGCGAAGTTCATCCGCAGCGAGAGCGTGAACGCCCCGTCCACCGAGATCGACGTTAGCGGCGTCGACGCACACACCGGTGCCGTGCTGGTCAGGTCGGTCGGATCGTCGAGGACGACGAGGCTGCTCGGCGGGACCGTCTCCTTCGCAAGCCGCACCTGTGAGATGAAGCTCGCGGCTGACGCGTCCGAGTAGCAGACCGTCACCTGCTTCACCTTCAGGTCGGACGGCAGGCTCAGTGGTGCGTTCACCCACTGCAGGTCGCCGGCCGCCGTGCTCCCGATCGTGAGCGTGTCGCCGAAGGAGCCGCGGTCGAACGTGAGATTCCCGCCGAACTGGCCGGCCTGGAACGCGAGCGGGCTGATCCAGAGCGTCCGGTCAGCGACCGGCGGTGGCGGGCCGGGCGGCCCGGTCTGATTCCAGGCGATCGCCGTCTCGGCGGGGTTGCAGTCGGCGGCGGACTGGACGATTCGCAGCTGTCCGCTGACGGTCTTGAAACAGCCGTGAATCACCCCGTTTGCGTCCGGGATCGAGGCCCACACGGCGCCAGCGGCCGCGCTCGCGGCGACAACTCCCAGCACGAGAACAAGCCAGACTCTGCCGCGCGTGCGCGGCCACCCGAGAACGGGTCGTCGATTCATCGTTCCTCCTAGGTTGAGATCGCGGGCCGCACGCGCATGGGTGGCTAGACACAGAGAACACCGGGCGAGGTGGAGGAGCGCGAATCGACTGCCCGCCTGCCATCGGCGGGCCAACGACGAACGGCTGCCCGAAGAGTTCCGGCAGCGCTGCCGCAGGAGGGCGTGGCGTGGGCAATGGCGTCCTCCTGTTTGCGCCTGGAGTCTCGCCCCTCTACCGGTACCTGTCAACAGCTGGCACCCACACCACCGCGCCCGTCGCGTTCATTCTTCGATCCCGCGACAAAGCGAGGTGACGAAACGCCGACCGCGCTCCCGAATGGCATCGTCTGTGTCACGAAGTCACGGCGCACACCGCGGCAAACTGGGCAACCACAAACGCGAACGCGGACATCTCGACGGCGCGCAGTGCGGACCCTGCGGACAAGCGATCGGATCTCACTGAGCCGCCCCTGCGTGATCTGCGCCTCGACTCGTGCCGGACGGCCATCACGACGCAAGACCAGCTGCCCGCGCGGGACCTGTCGGTGCCGAGAACTCCGTTCGGGCTATCCGGCTAGTAGTGCCGGGGCGTGCTCGGATACTGGTGTACGCCCGAGTCAGTCTCGGCAGTGCGTGAGCGATTTCTTTTTTACTCGCGCGCGAATACCAGATTTTCTCGAGCTTGACAAGGGTGGATGGCCGCCCCGCCGCGCATGAGCGCCTGACGATCGCGAGCCGTGATCGCAGCTGGAGCGGCTCGGGCGAGGAGTCGAGGCTCTGGCGCGTCGAAACGCGAGCTCGATCGGGACTACGCCGCGAGCTGGTACTCGTGGATCAGCCCGCCGAGCAGGTCACGGCGGCGTAGGCGATCGAGGTCGATCACGTCGGCGAGTGGTTGCTCGCCGCTGAGCGGCGGCCCGTGGGGTGCAGTTATTCGATCTCCCTGCAAATCGCCTGCGTTCGCTATGCGGCTGAGTTTGTGCACCCCACGGGCCGATGTCGGTGCCGTACGCCTTCGGGCCGGTTGAAATGGCGTAGGAAAGGCATCCAGCCCGTACCATCGGAAACGTGGTCCAGCGGCTCACCGGCACTCGCGACGCCCTCGCTAATGCCGCGTCGATCTCAGCTGAGGAGCTCGATGTCGACGACGAGGACGCAGGCACGCTGCTCGAGCTCGCACGCATCGCGGCCCATGAGAGCGGCGAGCGCACGAATGCGTCGCTGCTCTGCTATCTCGTCGGCCGCGCGCACCGGCACACCACGCTCGACGACCTCGCGGCCGCGGTGAGATGGACGGGGGACTGACGAGCACAGCCCCTCCCTACTCGACGGCCAGGATCGAAGTCTTCCGCGTCCCGCGCGGCGCCCTCGAGCGGGACGCAGTCGCCGTCGAGGAGCCGCTCGAGATCCGCATCAACGGCAACGCCGTCGCAGTGACGATGCGGACACCCGGCCACGACGAGGAGCTGGCGCTCGGCTTCTGCCTCTCTGAAGGACTCGCCCCGTCCGTAGCCTCGGTTCCGGCCGATCTCCCGGCGAATACGGTGGACGTCGAGGCTCCCGGCTTCGACCCGAACGTTGTGCGACGGAACTTCTACACGACATCCTCCTGCGGGATCTGCGGCAAGGGGGCGCTCCAGGCGGTCGCGGTCGACGCGCCGCCTGTCGAGAGCGAGCTGCACGCGTCTCCGGGGCTGGTCGCGGATCTCCCGAGGCGGCTGCGCAGGCACCAGGCTACCTTCGCGGCGACAGGGGGCCTCCACGCGACCGGCCTCTTCGACAGCGCCGGCGCGCTCGTCTGTTTGCGCGAGGACGTCGGCCGCCACAACGCGATGGACAAGGTGCTCGGCTGGGCCCACGCAAACGGCCGCCTTCCGCTCGACGACGCCATGCTCTGCGTCAGCGGCAGGTTGTCGTTCGAGCTCGTTCAGAAAGCTGCCGTCGCCCAGTGCCCGATCCTCGTCGCCGTAGGCGCGCCCTCGAGCCTCGCCGTCGAGCTCGGCGATGCACAGCGAATCACGCTCTGCGGCTTCGTGCGCGGGAACCGGCTGAACGTCTATACACACCGGTGGCGGATCGCACGCTGACGGGCTTCCTGCTCGTCGGCGGGGCGAGCCGGCGCTTCGGTGCGCCGAAGGCCCTCGCGCGGCTCGGCGACGAGACGCTCGCCGAGCGGGTGTGGCGGACGCTCGGCGAGTGCTGCGGAGAACGCATCGCCGTGGGCAAGAAGGGCGACGCGCTCGACCTGCCGTTTCCGATCGTCGACGACGGCACGGACGTGCGCGCGCCGCTCGCGGGCGTCGTCGGCGGACTACGGCTCGCGCGCAGCGGCGTCTGCATCTTCTGCCCCGTGGACACCCCCCTCGTCACCGCCGAGGCGTTGCGCGCCCTCGCGGCCGCGTGCGCCGACGCGGCGGTTCCGCAGACGGGACCGCTCCCGGGCGCCTACGGGAAGAGCACCCTGCCGGTGCTCGAACGGCGACTCGCGGAGGGGCGGCTCACGCTCAAAGACGCGCTGGACGAGCTCGACACGCACGTGGTCGAGCTCGATCCGGCAGAGCTCGTCAACGTCAACACGTTGGCGGACCTCCAGGCGCTAAGGCGGTGACGGGCTCCCGTTCCTCGACCCTCTCGGCCCGGACGATCGCGTTGTAATCGGGGATCCCCGCCTGCGGCGAGCGGCGTCGCCGGTCGATCAGCACCTCCCCTTCAGGCCAGTGCACCTCGAGGTTTCCCGGCTGCATCGGGGCGACGCAGACGCGGCCGCGGAGCTCGCCGAACTCGCTCATCAACAGCACGGGGTCGTCGTGCTCAAGACCGAGCTGTCGGGCATCGTCGCCGCTCATCAGGACCGCCTCGCGAACGGCGCCCGTGATCGGGTCCGACGCCGCGTGGACCATGCTGTTGAACTGCTTCCCGCGCCTCGTCGCGAGCAGGAACGTCCCCTCCGCAAGCTCGACCGTCGGGAGCTCGACGACCGAGAAGTGCGCCTTGCCGTCGGAGGTCGGGAACGTCCAGCCCGAGCAAAGGTGGCGTCCGCCGTACTGGATCTCGTCCCCCGCCTTCTCGAGCCGCTGGATGCCGTCGTACATCGGCACGACGCGAGCGATCTCCTCGCGGATCGCCGCCGTACCGTCGAAATGGAGCCTGTCTGCCAACGCGGGCCGCGCGCGCCTCGCCACGTCGAGGAACACCTCCCATTCGGGCCGCACCTCGCCGACCCGCGGCCCGGGAACCTCGGGGCTGAAGATGATCCGCCGCTCGGTCGACGTCTCGGTCACGCCGCCTTCCATCTCGTAGCGCGTCTGCGCCGGGAGGAGAACCACGCTGTCTGTCGGCGGGACGAGCATCTGCGACGAGAGGACGAGGTCCATGTGCACCCTGAGCGGGGTCCGGCGCAACGCCTCCTCGACATAGGCGGGGTCGGGCAGCACCTCCAGGAAGTTGCCGCCCCCGGCGAATAGCACGTCCAGCCGCCCGCTGTGGGCGGCGTCGACCATCTCGGGCGCCGTCAGCCCGCGCTCGTGCGGCACAGCGAAGCCCCAGAGCGACGAGAGCTCCGCGGCGTTCTCCTCGGTCAGCGGTCGGCCCCCGGGGAAGATGGTCGAGTACGCTCCCAGCTCCGCGCCGCCCTGCACGCCGGAGTGGCCGCGAATCGGCATCAAGCCGCAGCGATCTCGGCCGACGAAGCCTTTGGCGAGCGCGAGGTTGATGATCGAGCGGACGTTGTCCTCGCCGCATTCGTGCTGCGTGACGCCCATGCTCCAGACGAGGACGGCGGTCGCCGCCTCGCCGAGCATTCGCGCGAGCTCCAGCATCTCCTCGCGCGAGGATCCCGAGAGCCGTTCGAGCTCCTCCCACGACTGCTCGCCGAGCGCGGCCGCGAGCTCCGCGAATCCCGCCGTATGACCTTCGACGAAGCTGCGGTCGATCCAGCCGTTGTCGATCATGTGCTTGAGCGTCCCGCTTAGGAACGCGATGTCGCCGCCGACGTTGACAAGGAAGAAGCGGTCGGCGATCTTCGTGCCGAAGAGCGCGCTCTCGGCGTTCGACGGGACCCAGTAACGCTCCATCCCCGGCTCGCGGAAGCTGTTGACGACCGCGACCTTCGTTCCCTCCTTCTTCGCGTGGTAGAGGTACTTCATGCTCACGGGCTGACTGTTCGCGACGTTGGAGCCGATGAAGAGCACGAGATCGCTACCGATCCAGTCCTTGTACGAGCAGGTCGTCGCGGCGACGCCGAGCGCCTCCTTGAGGCCGAACGTGCTCGGGGCATGGCAGACGCGGGCTGCGTTGTCGATCGAATTGCTGCCGAGCGCGCGCACCGCCTTCTGCACCGCGTAGTAGTTCTCGTTCGGTTGGCCGCGGCTCGTCATGTAGAAGCCGAGTCGGTCGGGCGAGCTCGCGCGGATGCGCTCCGCGATCAGGTCGAGGGCATCATCCCAGCTCATGCGATGGAAGCCGGGTTCCCCATTACTCCTGACCATCGGATACGGAAGCCGCCCGAGGGCGCGAAGCTCGGCGCTGCTCTTCCGTTCGAGGCGGGAGGCGTCCTCGAGCACGCGCGGGTCGAGCGCGGGCATCGTGTTCAGTCGCAGCAGCCGCAGCCGCACGTTGCAGACGTGGATCTCGTCGAGCGTCCAGTCGTGCAGGCCCGTCGTTCCCAGGGAGCACCCGTCGCAGACGCCGTGCTTGAGGATCCGCCACGCGTAGCGCAGGTTTCCCCGGTTCTCCCGAATCGCGTTCCAGATCTCGAGGTAGTTGTTCGGCCGCTGCTCGCCGATGCCGAACGGCTTCCGGCTCGCCCACAGCGAGGGCTGCCAGCGCTTCGTCATTGCATCACCGCTCTTCGTCGCCGTCCGTCGTGACGAGGTACGTCGTCGTGCGGGCAGTATCGCGCACTGAGTCCGAGCGCTGTCAGCCGTAAGATGAGGTGCTGTTCAGAAGCGCCGTACGCGGACCGGTCCGGCCGATCGTCCGCACAGAGTCCGTGACGTTGGGTGGGATCATCGACGCCCCGGCGAACGACATGCGGTCCAATGCGGCTGAACGTCACACCGATGTGCGCCGTCTCCGTCACGGACGGGTTGGCATCCGTGGGCGGCGGTGCTCGGCTTGGAGCTTTGTATGACGCGCTCGACGAGCACGGACGCACCCCCGGCCGGGTGCGGGCCTTCTGTCGGCATCGCCGGGCTCACGCTCGGCGGCGGGATCGGGGGTCTCGGCCGCAAGTACGGCCTCACCTGCGACCACCTGCTCGGGGCAGATCGTGTTGGAGCTCGCGCCAAGCTCCCAAGCCCCCGGTCTGGAAGAGCGCCCAACTCCCCAATCCATTGGCGTTCACGGAGCTACCGCTGAGGCTCGTCGAATGTTGGGAGAGACGACGCGCCCCAAACCACCCCTGGATCATGCCGCCGCATTCGGTCCCGTCGCGTCCGGCGCGGCTGCCTCGCTGCCGCCGAAGCCGCAGGCCATCGCGATGCTTGCCGCGAACGGCACTATCGTCCTAGACTCGTCCATGCCCACGGAGTCTGTCGGGCACGCCATTGCGGGCGAGGAGCGCACGCTTGCAGCTCTCTGGCAGAACGCGGCCGCAGCACAGCACCAAGGCCCCGCCTACCTCGAGCAATCCGACGGCGACTGGCGTGAGACCTCGTGGCAGGAGGCGGCCCAACGCGTCGACGAGCTCGCGCAAGGCCTGCTCGCACGCGGCGTTGGCAAGGGCGACCGGATCGCGATCCTGGGCCCGAGCTGCCTCGACTGGGCGCTGCTCGACTTTGCCCTGCTCTCGATCGGCGCCGCCGTCGTCCCGATCTACCCGACGAGCTCGCCTAGTGAGATCACATACATCCTTGAGAATTCGGAGGCCCGCGGGATCGTGACTCAGCAGACGGAGCAGCTGGAGGGGTTGCCGGCGCTTCCGCACCGGCTCAGCTTCGACGATCTCGATCGGCTCGCCGACCAGGGGCGCGAGCACGCGTCCGCGCATCCAGACGCTGTCGACTTGGCTGCCGTCGCGGTCACCGAGGACGACCTGCTCACGTGTATCTATACGTCGGGCACGACCGGGCCGCCGAAAGGCTGCATGCTCTCCAACCGCGCCTACTTCGAGATGGTGCGGATGCTCGCGGAGCTTCCGGACTTCGTGCGGCCGGGCGACCGCACCGTCCTCTTCCTACCGCTCGCGCACAACTTCGGCCGGCTGGTGCACTTCACCGCGGCACGGGTCGGCTACACGATCGCCTTCTGCCCCGACGTGGCCGGTCTGGCAGCCACGCTCGAGCACGCGCGTCCGCACTTTCTGCCGAGCGTGCCGCGCGTCTACGAGAAGCTCTACGCGGCCGTTCGCAGCGAGGTCGACAGCGCAGGCGGGGCGAAGCGCATTGTTGCGCAGTGGGCCCTCTCCGTGGGCAGGGAGGCGAGCGCGCTCCAACAGGCTGGGAAGCCGCTTCCGCGTCTGCTTGCATTCCGGCACCGCCTCGCCGACCGGCTCCTTTTCTCGAAGGTGAAGGCGAAGCTCGGTGGCGAGCTTCGCTTTGGCATCTCCGGTGGCGCCCCCTGCTCGCGGGAGATCCTCGAGTTCTTCCACGCGCTCGACATCCTCATCCTCGAGGGCTACGG
>Ga0066903_100004494_pt1 | contig 11814 bp, 10 predicted proteins | sample PanSoiMetaGPlot1_FD_67491 | JGI IMG/M metagenome (GOLD analysis project Ga0066903, IMG submission 67491) | Tropical forest soil microbial communities from Panama analyzed to predict greenhouse gas emissions - Panama Soil - Plot 1 (version 2) | ecosystem: Environmental > Terrestrial > Soil >...
GAATTGATGTCCTCAAGCTCGAAGACCTCGTCGTAGGGCACATTGGCTTCCGCGAGAAGGACGTTCATGTGACCGGGCATGCGGCCCGCCACCGGATGGATGGCGTATTTCACTTCGACGCCTTCCTTCTTCAGCTTGTCGGCCATCTCGCGCAGCGCATGTTGCGCCTGCGCCACCGCCATGCCGTACCCGGGCACGATAATCACCTTGGAGGAATTTTTCAGGATGTAGGCGGCGTCTTCCGCCGAGCCGAGCTTGACCGGCCGCTGCTCGGCGCCGGCGCCCGGCCCCGCGACTTCCCCGCCGAAACCGCCGAGAATGACCGAGATGAACGAGCGATTCATGCCCTTGCACATGATGTAGGACAGGATCGCACCCGAAGAACCGACCAGCGCACCGGTCACGATCAGCGCGGAATTGCCCAGCGTGAAACCGATTCCGGCGGCCGCCCATCCCGAATACGAGTTCAGCATCGAGATCACGACCGGCATGTCGGCGCCGCCGATCGGGATGATGATCAGAGCCCCGAGCAGCAGCGACAAAGCGACGATCAACCAGAAGTCCATCGCGCTTTGCGAGACGAAGAATCCATAGGTGAAGAAAAGCAAAGCCGCGGCAAGCGCCAGGTTGATAACATGCCGGCCCGGCAGCGTGATTGGCTTGCCGCTCATGCGGCCGGAAAGCTTGAGAAATGCAATCACCGAACCGGTGAAGGTGATGGCGCCGATGGCGGCACCAAGCGACATCTCGATCAGGCTCTGCCCGTGGATATGGCCCGGCGTTCCGATGTCGAAAGCTGCCGGCGCATAGAAAGCGCCGGCGGCGACCAGTACCGCGGCCATGCCGACCAGTGAATGGAAGGCCGCGACCAGTTCCGGCATCGAGGTCATCGGCACACGGCGCGCGATGACGGCGCCGACGCTACCGCCGACGGCCATGCCGCCGATCACCAAGCCCCAGGAGACCGGATCGGCCGGCGGATGCGAACCGAGCGTGGTCAGCACCGCGATGGTCATGCCGATCATGCCGAACAGGTTGCCGCGCCGGCTCGAATCCGGGCTCGAAAGGCCACGCAGTGCCAAGATGAAAAGAACGCCTGCAACCAGATAGAGCAGCGCAACGAGGTTGGGGTTCATTTAAAAACCTCGTCATACCTGGCAACGGCCAAGCGCGGCCATGACGACGAGATTTTTCGAAATGGTGTCATGCCGTCGTCACTTCTTTTTCTTCTGGTACATCGAGAGCATTCGCTGGGTGACCAGGAAGCCGCCGAAAATGTTCACGGATGCAAAAGCCAGAGCCACGAAGCCGAGACCGCGCGCCCAAAGAGGCCCTTTATCATCGGCAACCAGCGCGACGCCGACCGCCAACAGCGCACCAACCACGATGACGGAAGAAATTGCGTTGGTCACCGACATCAGCGGCGTGTGAAGGGCCGGCGTCACCGACCAGACGACGTAGTAGCCGACAAACACGGCAAGCACGAAAATCGAGAGCCGGAACACGAAAGGATCAACTGCGGTTGCGACATGCTCCATCAGAGGCTCCTTCAGGCTGCCGTCTTGGGCTGAAAGTCCGGATGCACAATTGCTCCATCGCGCGTGAGCAGCGTCGCCTTGATCAACTCGTCGTCCCAGTTGACCGCGAGCTTTTTCTCTTTCTTGTCGATCAAGGTCTCGAGGAACGTGAGAAGATTCTTGGCATAAAGCGAGGAAGCCGAGGCTGCGAGCCGCCCGGGAACATTGAGGTGCCCCACGATCTTCACGCCGCCGGCCTGCGCCACTTCTCCGGCTCGGGCGCCTTCGACATTGCCGCCGCGCTCGACCGCAAGATCGACGATGACCGACCCGGGCCGCATCGATGCGACCATGTCCTTGGAGATCAGCCGCGGGGCCGGCCGGCCCGGGATCAGGGCCGTGGTGATGACGATGTCCTGTTTCTTGATGTGCTCGGCGACCAACGCCGCCTGTTTTGCCTGATATTCCTTGGACATTTCCTTGGCATAACCGCCTGCCGTTTGCGCGTTTTTGAATTCCTCATCCTCGACGGCAAGGAATTTAGCGCCGAGACTCTCCACCTGCTCCTTGGTCGCAGGACGCACATCGGTCGCGGTGACGATGGCACCGAGGCGGCGCGCGGTCGCGATTGCCTGCAGGCCGGCGACACCCACACCCATGACGAACACTTTCGCCGCGGGCACAGTCCCCGCGGCCGTCATCATCATCGGCAGCGCCCGGCCGTATTCCTCAGCGGCATCGATGACTGCTCGATAACCGGCGAGATTCGCCTGGCTGGACAGTACATCCATTGACTGAGCGCGGGTGATGCGTGGCATCAACTCCATCGCAATGGCAGAAAGGCCCGCGTCCGCCATCTGCTTGAGCGCAGGCGCGTTGCCGTAGGGGTCCATGATGGCGACGACCAGCGCGCCTTTTTTGTACGCAGCCAACTCGCTCGGCGCGGGTCGGCGCACCTTCAGAACGATATCGGCGTCCTTTGTGACCGTATCGGCGACCTGGGCGCCGGCGGCTTCGAAATCCGAATCCGGAATGCCTGACGCAACGCCGGCGCCGCGCGCAACTTCGACTTCGGCGCCGAGCGATTTCAGTTTCTTGATCGTTTCCGGAGTCGCCGCGACACGCGACTCGCCGGCGTCAGTTTCTCGCGGTACGGCAATTCGCATTGGCGCCTCCGCGCCGGCCGTGAAAAATCAGTGCGACAGTCCGGTGAAGGCAAAAATCAGAAAGCAGATCACAAAGGCAACGTAGCTTGGTGCCGTTGCGCCGCTGAGAAGGCCGGGGATGGCCCCGAGCAGGCCAATGACGAAAATCAATGCCGCCAGGAACCAATGACCCATGACGCCGCCGGTCGCCAGGCCGAACAGGACCGTCACCACGTAGAGGATGGCGACGAGCGTGAAATGCACGAACCGCTCGTAGTTCTGCTCATGCGCGAGGTAGTCGTTGCCGGTAGCAGTGGCGTATTCGACGTTGCCGTGGTCGGCCATGGGGAAAGTTCTCCAGGTCGCGTGGAAAGGCGGGCGTACTTGGGGTTACCGCAATTACAGCCCAAGGGCAACGGCGAGGGCAACGGCAGCCGACTCAACCTTTGGTGGACGGCTGCAGCCCGACTTTGGTGAGCGCGACGCGCTGCCTGGTGGCCACTTCTTCGACCGCAAAGCTTTCGATCGCCTCGTTGAACAAACGATAGAAATTAAGCTCGGCCGCCAGATGCAGAAAAACCGCGCCGAGCCCGATGGCCGCCCGGTCCATGAACACGAATTCGCGCGGCACGGTAACAGGACCCCTTGCCTTGAGAGCCCGATGCACTCGAAACGCTTCCTTCCGTCCATATTCCGAGGGTTTGACGCCATCGGCGATTGTCCGCACACGGTCATCCAGGAGCGGGCCGTATATGAACCGCGCCCAGATATTGAGTGCGTCGATCAAGTCGCGGTTGAGCCGTTTGAAGCCCCACGTTTCGTAGGCGTGCACCACGAGGTCGTCATCGTCGTGCAGCAGTCCGCGATAGAGATCCACCACGCCGCCGACAAAGCTCGGAGGAAAGATGCGGATGCAGCCGTAATCGAGCAGGTTGATGCCGGCCGGCTTCCCCTTGGCATCATCGAAGACGGTGTAGTTGCCGAGATGGGGATCGCCATGGATGACGCCAAATCGGCTGAAGGGAAACCACCAGGCGGTGAACATGGCCGTGGCGAGACGATTGCGCGTTTCAAGCGAGCCGCCCTTGTGTTCGAGCAGCTTGCGCCCGGTGAGCCAATCGAGCGTAAGCAATCGACCGGTCGACAGTTCAGGCCAAACGTTCGGTACGCGGATCGCGTTTTCCGCCTTCAACATATTTGCATAAAGCGAAACGTGTTTTGCTTCACGGGCGTAGTCGAGCTCTTCCCGCAGGCGCGCCGCGATCTCGACCGCAATCTCGCTGGTGTCGATCACCGGATCGAAACGCTTGCGAATGGCGAAGAGCAGTTGAAGTTGGCTCAAATCGGCTTCGACTGCCGACTGCATGTCGGGATATTGCAGCTTGCAAGCGACTTCGCCGCCGTTTCGCGCCCTCGCCCGATGGACCTGGCCGAGGGAGGCAGCGGCCGCCGGGTGGTGCTGGAACTCCAAGAATTTCTTTTGCCAATCCGTTCCAAGCTCGGCGCTCATGCGACGCTTGACGAAGGCCCAGCCCATCGGCGGCGCCTGGCTCTGCAGCTTGATCAACTCGTTGGCATATTCCGGCGGCAGCGCGTCAGGAATGGTGGCGAGCAGTTGCGCCACCTTCATGATCGGACCCTTCAGACCTCCCAACGCTGCGGCGAGTTCGAGCGCGTTTGCGGCGCGGTCGAGCGGCACACCGAAAAAGCGTGCCCCGGCAAAGCGTGCCGCAGTGCCGCTCAGCTGCGTGCCGACCCTCGCATAACGTCTGGCGCGGGCAGAGAAGCGATTTTTTTCGCGATCTTCCATGAAACTAATGCGGCAATCCCGCCCTGTTCGAGCAACTGTATTTATATAGTCTGCAATGTGGACGTCGCCATTGGCATACTCAATTGCGCTTCAGGCCAAGATTGATGCGGGCTGGCCGAAGTATTCCTCTAGTCGGGATACTCCTCGCTTCCAGCCAGAACACTCTTCATGACATACGCAAACGCCTCCAGCGGGGCCAGCTTCTCCAGAACGCTCGTTGCGGCAGCAATTGGTGCGTGGCTCGCATTTGCCATGTGTCCGGCGTCTGCCGCCGATGGTGTGCAAGCCGCGACGGCCGCGAAACAATCGGCAGCTAATTTGATGGCCTATCTTCACGATCTGGAAAAATCGAAAGGCCAGCCGGATTACTCAAGGCCGCCTGCTTCGGAGCACCTCAAGCGCATTTTCGACGCCGATACGCTTGCGGCTCTACCGCCTGCGGCGGCGGATGATTTCGGCTGGCTGCTCGAATGGGTTGTCAGCGTTGATCAGACCTACACTGCGATGATCATGTTTGGCGCAAAAGATCCGACCGATCAAACCGCAGGGCGTAACACGATAGACTACCAGGACCACACCTTGCCTGCCTTGGCTTTTAGGTTGCGCCTCTATGCGCGTGTGGCAAGGACGGCGCCCTTGTTGCCCCCTGATGAGCGCAAACAAGAGCGTGAAACAATTGAACAGGTTAACCGGGGCTTGGTGCAGTTGGCGACAGCCATGAGCGGTTTTATCAGGATCCGCCTCAAACTTGAGAACGTGCGACTAACGGCAGCAGCGCTGCGGGATACGGTGACGGTTTGGGCGCCGCTGGCCACTCCAAAGGAGCGCGCTGAACTGTTGGCTCGGCTCGAGAAAGCGCGCGTCGCAAACAAGGATGTCGGCATCGACGATGCGATCAACTTCGTTTCAACGGTCGTTAAAAACGTCAAGGACTAGCGTTGCCGATTACTGACAGATGTTTCGCGGCCCAAGACTAAACAACCTTAACAGACTGAAAGTAATAATGATTTTCTGAGCTAGCTTAACGCCTCCAGCTCATCAATCAGCTTCGCGATCACGCTTAGGCCGCCCTCCCAGAATTTGGGATCGCGCGCGTCAAGGCCGAACGGCGCCAGCAATTCGGAATGATGTTTGGTGCCGCCGGCGGAGAGCATTGCGAGATAGCGGTCGGCAAAGCCGCTGGCGGATTTTTCGTAGACGGCATAGAGCGAATTCACCAAGCAATCGCCGAAAGCATAGGCATAGACGTAAAACGGCGAGTGCACGAAATGTGGAATGTAGGCCCAGAAGGTCTCGTACCCAGGTTTGAGCTCGATCGCCGGCCCAAGACTTTCGCTCTGCACCGACATCCACAGCTCGCAAACCATGTCGGCCGTCAGCTCGCCATTGCGGCGCTCAGCATGGACCTTGCGCTCGAAGGAGTAGAATGCGATTTGCCGCACCACTGTGTTGACCATGTCCTCGACCTTGGCGGCGAGCATGGCTTTACGCTGCTTCTTGTCGGTCGTCTGTGCCAGCAGCTTCTTGAACGTGAGCATCTCGCCAAACACGCTTGCGGTTTCGGCGAGCGTCAGCGGCGTCGGCGCCATCAACGGCCCGTTGGGCGCTGCCAGCACCTGGTGCACGCCATGGCCCAGCTCGTGCGCGAGCGTCATCACATCGCGCGGCCTGCCCATGTAGTTGAGCAGGACATACGGATGTGCCGAAGGTACGGTCGGGTGCGAAAAGGCGCCCGGCTGCTTGCCCGGGCGCACCGGTGCATCAATCCAACTTTTGGCAAAAAACTCGTCTGCCACCTCGGCCATCTTCGGTGAAAAGGCGCCGTAGGCGGTGAGGACCGTGGCGCGCGCGTCGTCCCATGGAATCGTACGTTGCGCCACTTTCGGCAGCGGCGCGTTGCGGTCCCAATACGGCAGGCTTCTCTTGCCGAACCATTTGGCCTTCAGCGCGTAGTATCGATGTGAAAGCCGCGGATAGGCGGCGCGCACCGCCGCAACCAGCGCCTCGACAACTTCGCGCTCGACCCTGTTCGAAAGATGCCGCGCGTCCGCGATGTCCTTGAAGCCGCGCCAGCGGTCGGAAATCTCCTTGTCCTTGGCAAGCGTATTGGTGATCAGCGCGAAGGGTCGCAAATTTTCCCGGAAGGTCTTGCCCAGCGCTTCGGCCGCCGCCTTGCGCGTCTTCCCGTCACTGTCCTGCAGCAGGTTCAGCGTCGGCTCGATCGCCAACGACCTGCCGCCGACCTTAAATCGCAGGCCGGCGATGGTCTCATCGAACAGCCGATTCCAGGCCGAATAACCGGTGACGGATTTCTCGTGAAAGAGCTCTTCGACCCTGTCCTCGAGTTGGTAGGGCTTCTCTTTTCTCACGTCCTCGAGCCAGGGATGGTAGTGACCGAGTGCAGGATCGCGCATCGCAGCTTCGAGCTTCGCATCATCGATACGGTTGAGTTCGAGCGTAAAGAAGAGGAGATGCAGCGATGCGGCTGTGATGCGCTCCTGGACGTCGCCATAGAACTTGGCCCCGACAGGATCGGTTGTTTTGCCGGCATAGACCAGCGACGCATAGGAGAGCAGCCGGCCAAGGCGGTCATCAATCGCTTCGTAACGCTTGACGGCGGCCGCAAGAGCGGCTCCCGCGCCCTCGCCGGCGGCCAAAGCGGCCAAGCGACCCTTGAATTCCTGTTCGAAAGCTGCGCAATCGCTGTCGGCCTGCTCCAGATCCCGAGCAATTTCCGGGCTGTCGAGACCCGGGTAGAGATCGCTCAGGTTCCACTCGGGCAACGCACCGAGTTTGGCGGTGTTGGTCGGCTTTTTCTTGGATGATGTCTTCGGCATGGGGAAATCGTCGACGTGGAGAACGCCATTCAACCATGGCGACGCGATGGCAGGCCAGATCTCGGGATATCGCCGGCAAATGGCGCCTTTTTTCGACGACGGCGGCGGCTGACTTAATGGCTCGTTAAGCCAGAGCGGCGACATTGCACCAATTCGGCACAGTCTGCGCGCGAGAGGTCCTATGTCCGAAGTTGTGCTTATTGTCGACGATGATCCGGTTCACCGCCGCCTGCTCGAATCCATGATCCATCGGTTTGGCTACCGGACAATGGTCGCCGAGGGGGGCGACGCCGCGGTAAAGGTACTCGCGGGATCCGAGGCCTCCCAGATCGATAGCGTCGTTCTCGACCTTGTGATGCCTGATCTCGACGGGCTGGGAGTCCTGGCGCGAATCCGGGAAGCCGGCCTGAGCATCCCCGTTATCGTGCAAACCGCTCATGGCGGCATCGACAACGTGATTTCGGCGATGCGCGCGGGCGCGGCCGACTTCGTGGTCAAACCGGCAAGCGCCGAACGGCTGCAGGTATCGCTGCGTAACGCACTCGCGACTAAAGCGCTTGCCGGTGAGTTGCAGCGGCTGAAACGGAAACATGACGGCACCCTGACTGTTGCCGATGTCATCACACGTTCGGCGGCCATGCAGCCCGTGCTCAGGGCCGCGGAGAAAGCGGCGGCATCGATCATCCCCGTTTTGATCGAGGGAGAGTCCGGCGTCGGCAAAGAGCTGATCGCCCGTGCCATCCACGGGAGCGGGGAGCGTCGTGCAAAACCGTTCGTGGCGGTCAACTGCGGCGCCCTGCCGGAGAACTTGATCGAATCGATCCTGTTTGGCCACGAGAAGGGTGCGTTCACCGGCGCGACTGAAAAACATACTGGAAAATTTGTTGAGGCAGATGGCGGCACTCTCTTCCTCGACGAGGTCGCCGAGTTGCCGGCCCCGGCGCAGGTAAAGCTGCTGCGTGCGCTGCAGGAAGGGGAAGTCGAACTCGTCGGCGGGCGCAGAACAGTCAAGATCAATGTGCGCATCATCTCGGCCACCAATCGTGACCTGATCGCAGACGTGAAAGCCAGGCGCTTCCGCGAGGATCTCTTTTATCGCCTGCACGTGTTCCCGCTTTCGGTGCCGCCGTTGCGTGTTCGGCGCGACGACATCCCGCTGCTCGCCCGCCATTTCCTGACACGAATTGCCGCGGAAGAAGGGAAGCGGATACGTGCCATCACCGCCGACGGCATGGCGCTCCTCGCCGCCTATCATTGGCCGGGCAATGTCCGTCAGCTCGAAAACACAGTCTTTCGTGCGGTGGTGCTCGCGGACGGCCACGAGATTGGCCCTGATGAGTTCCCGCAAGTCGCCGCCCAGATATCTTCCGACGAAACATTACCCCCGCTGGTGGAGCCCTCACCGGCCATCGTATCCTCGTGGCCGGAGGCCGAAAGTTCGGCCGCCCAGAACGCTTCTGCACAAGCGGCAGCTGCATATTCATTGCCGCTGACCGATCCAGGTGGCGACGTCCGCCCCCTCGACGACATTGAGCGGGATGCGATTAGGTTCGCCATTGACCACTATGGGGGGCAAATGTCGGAAGTGGCGCGGAAGCTGCGAATTGGGCGTTCGACGCTCTATCGCAAGCTCGCCGGGCTCGGGCTGGAGGACGCCTGAAGGCCCTGGCAATGCCATTTTGGGCCCAAAGCCAGTAAGCCTGTACCGCCAATTCACCGGATTTTGCGCTGCAAAATTCCCCAGCGAAGATTCCGAAATGCCCCCTTTTCGGCCAATTTTCAGGCATAGTTAGATCCCGGACGGACGGGGAACGGACGCTAATCTCGCATTAACCGATCCCGATAACACTCACGGGGTTGCCGTCATGGCAGCCCAAGTAACACTCACGGGGTTGCCCGTCATGGCAACCCGAGGGGACGTGGCGGCACGTGGGACGGATATTTTCTGCGCGGATCAATGCTGCGGCCGTTGGCGCGCCTCGCGAACGATCTCTCGTTGTGACTTTGGCGCGCGCCGGCGCCCGACTGGGCCTTGCAGGATTGTTCATGCTCGGCGCAAACGACGCGCTGCAAAATGCCAGCGCCGAAGGCGACACCCGCACGCTTTCGTTCCACCATCTTCACACCGACGAAAACATCACCATCACCTTTAAGCGCAACGGCCGCTACGACGACTCTGCGCTGAAGAAGCTCGACTGGTTCATGCGCGACTGGCGCAAAGAGAAATCAACCCACATGGATCCGCATCTGTTCGATCTGCTGTGGGAGGTCTATCGCGAGGTTGGCGCAACACAACCGATCGACGTCGTTTGCGGTTTCCGTTCGCCGGAAACCAATGCAATGCTGCGCGCGCGCTCGAGTGGTGTTGCGCAGTTCAGCCAGCACATCAACGGCCAGGCGATGGATTTCTTCATCCCCGGCGTCCAACTGGAAAAGCTGCGCGAGGTCGGCCTGCGTCTGCAGCGCGGCGGCGTCGGCTTTTACCCGACCTCGGGTTCGCCATTTGTGCACATGGACACGGGCACCATCCGCCATTGGCCGCGCATGACGCATGATCAACTGGCAAGAGTCTTTCCCGACGGCCGTACCGTGCACATTCCTTCCGACGGGCATCCGTTGCGCGGCTATTCATTGGCTCTCGCCGACGTAGAGCGTCGCGGCGGCAGGCCTTCGGAAGTGTCGCTCGATGCGGCGCGCGATGCGGGCATGATGACCGCGAGCGCCGATGGAACCGAGCAGCCCCAACGGAGCTTCTTCGCCCGGCTGTTTGGCGCTAAAGACCCCGACGAGGTGAACGACGAGGCGGCGGCGGCGACAACGGCCACCGCAACGCCGAAACGCGGACGCGCATCGATGGCGGTCGCAAGCGTGCGCGCGAGCCTGGAACGCATCGTGCCCCTGCCGACGGCAAGGCCGAAGCCGGTCATGGTTGCTGCCACAACCTCGCAGCCCGCAGCACGTCCCATCGTGACCGCTTCGCTCGGTGGCGGCCTGTTCGACCGGCGCGGCTATTGGCAAGGCGCGGTGCAGGGCAGCCCGGATTTGCCGGCGGCCATCACTGCGCCTTCGAAGTATGAGATAGCCAGCATCGGACCCATAGGAAAGGCGCTTGCCTATGCCGTTGAGTCCGATATTCCGGCGCCGGTTCGCGCGCGCCCGATGGGCTCACCGCTGCCGCCGGTTTCTCGAGACGCCAACGTCATGCCTGCCCCCGGCAACACAACGATCGTGGAAAAGGCGGCGCTTGCCGCAGCCGAGGGCGATGGTGGCCAAAGCATAGAAAGCCCATGGTTGCGGGCGGCAATGCTGACGCCGAACTTCAGCACCTACATGACCACGACACAGCTTGGCACGGTCGACCTGCTCCCGCTCCAGGAGCTTCTGCACAAGCCGACGCAGTCCCTGACCATGACGTTCTCGAACGACCCGCAGCTCGGCATCGTGGCCAGCCGTTTTGATGGCCCGGCGATTGTGTTCCTGGCCACCACCACGTTCAAGCTGCAGTCGACCGCTTTGCTACTACACTGATCCTAATTCGCCATTCCTAACGCGTGCAGGTAGGTGTCGAGCACTTCCTGCTGCTCGCGTCGCTCATTGGTATCGAGCTTGCGCAGACGCACGATAGTGCGCAGCGCCCGGGTGTCGAAACCGGTGCCCTTGGCCTCGGCGTAGACGTCGCGGATGTCGTCGGACGTGGCCTTTTTCTCTTCCTCGAGTTTTTCGATGCGCTCGACGAAAGCTTTCAGCTGATCCTTGGCGAAGCGGGTGGCTGCTTGTTGTTTTTCGGCCGCGGCGCTGGCAGGCATTGACGTCTCCTTGACTACGTGTGGCGGACGGCGGCCGCCATTCGTCAGGAAGCTTTCTGAGTTGAACGTCCTAAGGTCAAGGCGAGGACGCGGTCATCCACGCTGTTCACAAGGAAACAGTGATTATCAGTGTCCCGATCTGGACTTTTCAAACGCCGATTTCTGGCCGGGCGACGCATCCTTCTGATATTTGCTGCGCCACTCATCAAAGGGCATGCCGTAGACGACCTCGCGGCTCTCGTCCTTGCTCATGGCGAGACCTTTGGCATCGGCAGCTTCCTTCATCCAGTTCGACAGGCAATTGCGACAGAAGCCTGCAAGGTTCATCAGGTCGATGTTCTGCACATCGGTGCGTGAACGCAGGTGCTCGACCAGGCGCCGGTAGACCGCGGCTTCCAATTCGATACGGGTCTTGTCGTCCATGGTAGCGTCCTCCACTGTAGGGGAGATAAGCATAGCCCGCGTAGCTTTGAAGACCCCTGAACGCCAACCGCGCCTTGAGGAAGCTCTCAGTGAAGTTCGCCCATTTTTCTCACGTCTGGGGCAAGCCAGGGATGTCTCCGCACCAGCGCTATGAAGAGCTGTGGCGCGAACTTCAGCTCTGCGACGAAATCGGGTTCGACTACGCGTTCTGCGTGGAGCACCATTTCCGGCCGGACGAAAGCTGGGTTTCATCGCCGAGCCTCTACGTGGTGGGCG
>Ga0066903_100004495_pt1 | contig 11814 bp, 14 predicted proteins | sample PanSoiMetaGPlot1_FD_67491 | JGI IMG/M metagenome (GOLD analysis project Ga0066903, IMG submission 67491) | Tropical forest soil microbial communities from Panama analyzed to predict greenhouse gas emissions - Panama Soil - Plot 1 (version 2) | ecosystem: Environmental > Terrestrial > Soil >...
AGCAGCGCGCCGAGCTCGGACGTCAGCCCGACGAGCAGCGCGCGCTCCTCCTGCGCAAGGTGGAGCCGGATCCCGCCGTCCGGAAGCCGCTCGAGCACTAGGACGGCTTGACGGTACGACGGTAGAACCAGCGTGAGAGCCACAGCGCGCCGATCGCGAGCACGATGATCAAGGCGATCGACGCCCAGTAGACCGGCCCGGAGCCCTTGCCCGCCGAGAGGGACGCCACGAGGACGTAGACGGCGTAGGCGACGAACAGCAGCAGGGCAGCGATCGAGACTCTCGCGCGGAAGCGCCTCACGCCGCTAATCCTGCCGCATCGTCGCCCAGAGCCCGTGGGCGTGGAGCCGGGCGACGTCGTACTCGGCCTTCTCGCGCGTGCCGCTGGAGACGACCGCTCTGCCGTCGTTGTGGACCTGCAGCATCAGCTGCGTCGCCTTCGCCTTCGAGTAGCCGAACAGCTTCTGGAAGACGAGCGTCACGTACGACATCAGGTTGATCGGGTCGTTCCAGACGATCACGATCCACGGCCGGTCGTGCTCGAAGTCCTCGACCTCGCGGGGCGCCTCGACCTCGACGGGAGCCGCCGTGCTCATGTGACCGCGCGGACGGCGCCGCCGTCAAGCTCGAAGACGAAGAAATCGCGTGCGAGCGAAGGCACGGCGACGTTGTACACCGGCACGTCGCCGACCGCGCCCTGGAAGGCGCCGACGTGGGCGTGCCCGTGCAAAACGACGTCGGGGTGGTGGTCGAGGATCGGCACGGCGAGGCGGTCGGAGCCGAGGAACGCCCAGATCCCCCGCGGCTCGCCTTCGAGCGTCGTCGTCGTCGGCGCGTAGTGCAGCAACGCGATGCGGTGGTCGCACCCGGCGATCGCGGCGAGGCCGGCCTCGAGCGCCGTCACCTCCGCCGTGGTCTCGGCGTAGACGTCGCGCAGGAGCGGCTCGCCGAAGTCGGGCAGCGTCGCGTCGGGGAAGCCGCCGACGAAGCCCTTCACGCCGGCGACGCCGAGGTTCGTCCCGTCGAGCTCGAGCACGACATGACGGCGGTCGATCATCCGGACGCCGGCGTCCTCGAGCACGGCGACGAGCTGCGGCACCTCGCGGCAGTGCCAGTCGTGGTTGCCGAGCACCGCGACGACGGGGGTCTCGAGCGGGCGGACGATCGTCGCTAGCAGCTCGGCCTGCTCGAGCTCGCCGTAGGTGGTCAGGTCGCCGGCGAGGAGGATCGCGTCGACCTCGCCCTCGATGCAGGCGAAGCCTCGCTCGATCGCGTCGCGGTTGACCTCGTCGCAGTGGACGTCGCCTGCCGCGGCGACCCGAATCGGCCTGGCCATGGGCCCGGATTCAATCGATTGGAGCCGCCCTGTGACGGGTAGCACCCGGTCATGGCCGAACCCGACCGGGCCTTCGAGGAGCTGCTCGCGACGCTCAAGCTCGCCGCCGCGGCGTTGCGCGACGCGGATGTTCGGTTCGTGCTCGGCGGCGGGCTCGCGATCTGGGCCCGCGGCGGGCCGGAGACCGAGCACGACGTCGACTTCTTCGTCAAGGCCGTCGACGCGGAGCGGGCCTTGCACGCCCTCGCGGACGGCGGCTTCCGCACCGAGGAGCCGCCGGAGGGCTGGCTCTACAAAGGCTTCCGGGACGGCGTGCTCGTCGACCTGATCTTCTCGCCGAGCGGCGTCGAGGTCGACGACGAGTTCCTCGACCGCGCCGAGGAGCTCGAGGTGCATGCGGTGCGCATGCCGGTGCTGCGGGCCGAGGACGTGCTCGTGGCGAAACTGCTCGCGATGCGCGAGCACCACATGGACTACGACCGCGTGCTCGAGATCGCCAGGACGGTGCGCGAGCAGATCGACTGGGACGAGGTACGGGAGCGCACGGACGGCTCGCCCTACGCCAAGGCGTTCCTGACCCTCGTCGACGAGCTCGGGGTCAGCGCCTGAGGCGCCAATAGGGCCGCCGGAAACGGGTACAGGCGGCTCGTGGGAACTGCGCTCTTCCTCCTGCTCTGGTGGCTTGCGCTCTTCGGCTGGTGGGTCGTCCTGGCCGGGACGAACTCCGGGCTCGAGCTGCTCGCCGGCGCCTGCGCCGGGCTGATCGGGCGGTGCTGGCGCTGGCGCTGCGACGGTCGGGCCTGCTGAGCTACCGCTTCGAGTCGCGCTGGATCGTCAAGTTGGCGGTCGTGCCATGGAAGATCGTCAGGGAGCTGGCGATCGTCTTCTGGGCGCTGGCGCTGCATATGGCCGGGCAGCGGCGCCTCAGCGGCCGCTACCGCGCGTTCGAGTTCCCGGCCGGCGGTGACGACCCCACCTCACGCGGCCGCCGCGCGCTGGCGGTCGAGGGCGACGCCCTCAGCTCTACCCGATCGCGTCGCTGGTGCTCGCGTGCGGGTTCGCGCTCTTCGGGCTCTATCGCGGACGGCTACCGGCACTGCTCCGCGACGCAGCCGGGCGGGTGCTCGAGCCCTCGCTCCAGGTGCTGAAGGGATTGCACAGCGGCCTCGTCGGCGACTACGTGGCCTGGCTGACGTTCGGCGCCGCGGCCCTCGGCGGGCTGCTCGCGGTGCTGATCCGCTGACGAGCTACGCGACCTTGAGCGCTTCGATCTCGCGGTTCACAGCCAGCTGCTCGAGCGCGCTCGCCTCGATCTGACGCACCCGCTCGCGCGTGAGACCGAGCTCGCGGCCGATCGCCTCCAGCGACTTCGGGTCGCGGTCGCCGTTCAGGCCGTAGCGGCGTTTCACGACTTCCCGCTCGCGCTCGGGCAGCTGCGCGACGGCCCGGTGCAGGACGTCCTGCTCCAGGCTCACGCTCAGCTCCTCCTCGGGCTCCGCGCCCTCCGCCGCGAACAGGTCGCCGAAGGCGCTCTCGTTTCCTTCGCCGATCGGGCGGTCAAGGCTCGTGATCGCGCGTGCCGCCTCCCGCACCTCGCGGACCTGCTTCAGCGGCAGCTTCGCGTGCTTGGCGACCTCTTCCTCGGTCGGCTGCCGCCCGAGCGCCGGCGCCAGGGTCCGCTCGGCCCGCGCGATCTTCTGCTCGCGGTCGGCGATGTGCACCGGGATCCGGATCGTGCGCGCCTTGTTCGCCACGCCTCGCTGCACCGCCTGGCGGATCCACCACGTGGCGTACGTCGAGAACTTGAAGCCGCGCCGCCAGTCGAACTTCTCGACCGCGCGGATCAGCCCGATGATGCCCTCCTGGATCAGGTCGAGCAGCGAGAGGCCGTGACCCTGGTACTTCTTGGCGATCGAGACGACGAGCCGCAGGTTCGAGTTGATCATCCGCTCCTTCGCCTCGGCGTCGCCGCGCTCGATGCGCTTGGCCAGCTCGACCTCCTCCTCCTTGGTCAGCAGCGGCCAGCGGCCGGCCTCGTTCAGGAAGAGCTGGAGCGCGTCCGTGGTCGCCACCGCCAGCGCGCCGTTCACGTAGGTGCTGTCCACCGACTCGCGCCCGCAGTCGTCGCTCAGCTCGATGCCGCGCTCGTCGAGCTGCTCGTAGACGCGCGCGACGTCGTCATCGTCCAGTTCGTGCTCGGCGACGAGCTCGTTGAGCTGCGAGAGGTTGACGCAGCCCTCCTGCTCGCCGAGTGCGATCAGCGAATCGATCTGCTCGTGTCCGATCTCGGCCATGCGTCCGTCGTTTCCCGCTGCGGCGCGGGTCCACGCCTGAGAAGACGAGCTTAGATGAGGCCGCAGAAGCGCGCCGTGTTCGGCCACGGCGAATAGCCGCGGCCGGCGCGGTGGGCGCGCTCGGCGACCCACATCTGCTCGACCGGCGTCCAGCGGTCGGCCCAGCCCTTGCGCAGCAGTGCTGGCGGTGCGTAGGTCTCCATGAAGCCGCGGTCCATCTGCAGTCCGCCCCAGTACGGGTCGCCTGAATCGCTCCAGCTGCCCTCGAACCGGTGGATGCATTCCCAGGCGCTCTTGTGCGGTGGGTGCGCGGCGAGCCAGCGCATCCGACGCGCCTGAACGCGCCAGTACCGGAGCGCGCGTCGGCTTCGGAGCGACGCGAACGACTTCGCGCGATGCACGCCCATCAGGGCCTGCCAGTGCCAGGCGGCGCTGCGGAAGCGCCGCACGACGGCCGGGTTCGCGTGCCGCAGTCGGATCTTGCGAGCCTTCGCCACGGCCGGACGCTTCTTCGAGGCCACCGGAGTCGCTCCGCTCCCCAGGTGCGACGACGCTGCCGCCAGTGTCGTGACCGTCGCGGCGCCTAGCAACAGGACCGCGAGCAGAGGCAAGAGAACGCGTTTTGGCTTCACCGCAGAAGACCCTCCTCGGGCCCGACTTCGTTTCGGCTCTACCGGGTGCGTCCGCGTGACGGCGCGGCACCACGACGCTCGGTGGCCTGGTCGTTGCGACCTTGTTCCGAAGAGGTGCGACGGTTAAACCCGCGCAGAGTTAGGCGAATCTCGTGCCGATCGGCACGAAATGCGGCGCGAACCCGCTTGCTACCGTCGCCGGATGCGCCGCCTCGTCGTCCTGCTGAGCGCCATCGTTGCGCTCGACATCACCTTTTTCGCAGCGCTGACGCCGCTGCTGCCGCACTTCGTCAGCACGTACGGGCTCTCGAAAGCCGAGGCAGGCGTGCTGTCGGCGAGCTACGCGGTCGGCGTGCTCGCGGCCTCCTTGCCGAGCGGCCTCGCGGCCGCGCGGTGGGGGCCGCGACGGGCCGCGCTAGCCGGGGTCTGCCTGACCGCTGTGGCGAGCCTCGGCTTCGCGTTCGCCGGCGACGCCTGGACGCTCGGCGGCGCCCGACTGCTGCAAGGCGTCGGCAGCGCGCTGTCCTGGGCCGGTGCGCTCGCCTGGCTAGTCGCGGCGGCGCCGCGCGAGCGGCGGGGCGCGCTGATCGGCACGACGATGGGCGCAGCCGTGTTCGGCGCGCTGCTCGGGCCGGTGCTCGGCGCGATCGCGAGCGTCGCAGGCGTGCGCGCGACCTTCACCGGCGTCGCCCTGCTCGGCGGCGTGCTCGCGACCTGGGTCGCGCTCTCGCCGGGCGTCCCCGCGCACCCGCAGCCGATGGCCGAGCTCTTCCGCCGCGCCGACCGCCGGCTGCTCGGCGGCATGTGGTTGCTCGTGCTGCCGGCGCTGCTCTTCGGCGTCCTCGTCGTGCTCGTGCCGCTGCGGCTCCACGCGGACGGCTGGGGCGGCGTGGCGATCGGCGCCGTCTTCCTGGTGACCGCCGCGGTCGAGACCGTGCTCAACCCGGTGCTCGGCCGCCTCACCGACCGGTACGGGCTGCTCCTGCCGATCCGGATCGCGCTCACGGCGTCGGTGTTCGTCTCGCTCGCGTTCGCCGTCGCCCGCTCGGCGCCGGCCGTGGCGGCGCTCGTCGTCCTCGCCGGGTTCTCGTACGGCGCGTTCTACACGCCGGGGATGACCCTGCTCACGAACGCCGCGGAGCACCGCGGGATCTCGGCGGCGCTCGCCTTCGGCGCGATGAACGGCGCATGGGCGGCCGGCAACGTGGTCGGCCCGGTGCTCGGCGGCTGGCTGGCCGAGCTCGCCGGCGATGCCCTGCCGTACCTGCTGCTCGCCGTCGTCTGCCTCGCCAGCCTCGCCGCGACGCTGCAGGTCCGGACGCGCTACCTCCAGCCGAGGTCGCGGCCGAGCAGCTCGTAGAGCCGCCGGTTCGACCCATCGAACTCGGCGACGAGGCGCTCCCGCGTCCCGGCCTCCATCGGCTCGTACTCCCGCTCGTACACGCGCGGGTAGCTGTCGAGGCGCTGCGACCGCGCGCCCAGGAACTCGAGCACGCGCGCGTGGGTGCCCGCAGGGTCGTCCGCGAGGTCGTCGCTCGGCACGATCAGCAGCTGCTCGCGCGGGAAGACGGCGAGCCAGCGTTCGAGCTGCTCGGCGTAGCGCCCGCGCGCCTGGTACGTGTGTCCCCACCATTCGCGGCTGAAGTACTCAGGGTCAGCCAGCATGTGCTCGACCTCGCCGCGCAGCCGCTCGTCCTCGGCGTCGAGCGCCTCCTCGAACGAGAGCGGCTCGCGGCCGAGCGCCACCTCGTGGTTGTAGTGCGAGAGCGCTCGGTCGACGGGGTTGCGGACGAGCACGACCAGCCGCGCGTCCGGCACGACCTCCTGCACGCGCTGCGGCCCGAGCGGGTGAAACACGTAGCTCGGGCTCGCCTCGCCGACAAGCTTTCCCCGCGTCCGCGCGCGATTCGGGAAGTTCCCCCGGTACCACTTGAGCCCGCGCACCCAGTGGCGGTCGAAGAAGCTGACCTCCTTCCACGACGGCCCGGTCAGGTCGGGATGCCGGCGCAGGTACTCGTAGAGCGCCGTCGTGCCCGCCTTCTGGGCCCCGAGTATGAGGAAGTCCGGCAGCGGCCGAAACGGCGACGTGACCGTGCCGTACGCCCAGACGGTGTTGCGTGCGACCGCCCGGACCGGCTCCGGGAGCGTCGGGATCAGCGTGGCCGAGCTGCGCACTACTCGGGCGTGACGTAGGCGGCGGTGAGGCCGCCGTCGACGAGGAACGTCGAGCCGTTCACATAGGACGACTCGTCCGAGGCGAGGAAGAGCGCGCCCTGCGCGATCTCGCGCGCCTTGGCGAGCCGGCCCATCGGCAGGTGAACGCGCCGCCGCTCGTACGCGGCGGGGTCGTCCTCGAACAGCCGCATCAGCAGCGGCGTCTCGACCGGTCCCGGGCACAGCGCGTTGACGCGCACGCCCTGCCGGGCGAACTCGACCGCGAGCTCGCGCGTCATCGAGAGCACCGCGCCCTTCGAGGCCGTGTACGCGATCTGGGAGGTGGCCGCGCCGACGAGGGCGACGAAGGAGGCCACGTTGATCACCGAGCCCCCGCCGCGCTCCAGCAGCCGCGGGATCCCGTGGCGGCAGCAGAGGTAGACGCCCTTCGTGTTCACGGCGAGCACGCGATCCCAGGCGTCGGGCTCGGTCTCGACGACCGACGCGTCGTCGGCGGGCATGATCCCGGCGTTGTTGTAGAGAACGTCGACGCCGCCGTAGCGGCCGACCGTGGCCGCGTACATCGCGTCGACGCTCGCGGGGTCGGTGACGTCGACCTGCTGGAAGAACGCCTCGCGGCAGGCGGCCGCCGCCTCCTCCCCGGCCTCCGCGCTGACGTCGGCCACGCACACGGCGGCGCCCTCTTCGGAGAAGAGCGCGGCCGCCTCGCGCCCGATCCCGCCGGCCGCGCCGGTGATCACCGCGACCTTGCCGTCGAGCCGTCCCATCAGTCAGTCGCCACGAACACGTTCTTGACCTCGGAGTAGCCCTCGAGCGCCTGCATGCCGAGCTCGCGCCCGAACCCCGACTGCTTGAACCCGCCGAACGGCGTCGAGACGCGCACGGACGTGTTGGCGTTGACCGAGAGCACGCCGGTCTCGAGCGCGCGCGCCACGCGCAGCGCCCGCGCGCCGTTCTCGGTCCAGATCGAGCCCGAGAGGCCATAGGGCGTGTCGTTCGCGATCCGGATCGCGTCGGGCTCGTCCTCGAACGGGATCACGGCCGCGACCGGCCCGAAGACCTCCTCGCGCGCGACGCGGTCCTCGTTCGACGCCTCGACGAGCGTGCACGGGAACCAGAAGCCCTTGCCGTCCGGCGCCTCGCCGCGGAAGACCACGTTCCCGTCCACGAACGACGAGACGGACTCGCGCTGCGCGGCCGAGATCAGCGGGCCCATCTCGGTCGCGTCGTCCTCAGGGTCGCCGACGCGGACGCCCGCCGTCGCGTCGACCAGCAGCGACACGAAGCGGTCGTAGGCCGAACGCTCGACGAGGATCCGCGAGCGTGCGCAGCAGTCCTGGCCGGCGTTGCCGAAAACCGCGTACGGCGCCGCGGCCGCCGCGCGCTCGAGGTCGGCGTCCGCGAAGACGACGTTCGCCGACTTGCCGCCGAGCTCCAGCGTGACGCGCTTGATCGTCCCGGCCGCGGCCTGCATCACGCCGCGCCCGACCTCGGTCGAGCCGGTGAAGCCGATCTTCGCCACGGCCGGGTGCTCGGCCAGCCGTTGCCCGACGACGCGGCCAGGCCCGACGACGACGTTGATCACGCCCTCCGGGATTCCCGCCTCGAGCGCCAGCTCGCCCAGCAGCACGGCCGTGAGCGGCGTCAGCTCGGCGGGCTTGAGCACCACCGTGTTGCCGCACGCGAGCGCGGGCCCAAGCTTCCAGGAGGCGATGTTGAGCGGGAAGTTCCAGGGCACGATCAAGCCGACCACGCCGAGCGGCTCGCGGAAGGTCAGGTCGATGCCGCCGCCGACCGGGATCGTCTCGCCGTGGTGCTTGTCGACGGCGCCGGAGTAGAAGTGGAAGACGTCGGCGACCATGCCCACCTCGCCGCGGGAGTCCGCGATCGGCTTGCCGACGTTGCGCGTCTCGAGCAGCGCCAGCTCCTCGGCGTGCTCCTCGACCAGCGTCGCGAGCCGCCGCAGCAGCCGCGCCCGGTCGGCCGGTGCGACCGCGCGCCAGGCCGGGAACGCAGCGCGCGCCCGGGCGACCGCCGCGTCCGCCTCGTCGACGCCGGCCTCCGGCAGCTTGGCGATCGGCTCCTCGGTCGCCGGGTTGTAAACGGTCACGGCCACGGTGGGATTACACACCACCGTGGCCGCGCCGATCAGGCGTCCTGGCCCTTGAAGAGGCCGACGAGGTTGCCCTCCGGGTCGGTGAACATGGCGAACGTCACCATCTCCATCTCGGTCACGGGGACGACCGTCTTGCCGCCGAGGCTCTCGATCGTGTCGAGCGCCGCCTGCGGGTCATCGACCTGGACGTAGAACGTGGCGTGGCCGCCGGCCCCTTCCGGTGCCTGGCCGACGCCGCCGCCGATCCCGCTCTCGGGCTCGCCCATCATCCCGTAGCCCATCCCGGTCGGGTCCTCGAGCTTCCAGCCGAACGCCTCGGAGTAGAAGCGCTGCAGTGCCGGCCCGTCCTTGCCCACGACCTCGAACCACGTCACGGGGCTGGCCATGGTGCCTCCTTCCCGTCGCTGGTCTGTACGACCCTACGACGAACGGGAACGGCCGTTATCGACAGACCCGCGGTAACGCTCCGCCTCGGTGACGAGCTCCTCGAACAGGCGCATGTCCTCTCCGGCCTCGGGGTGCCAGAGCACGCCGATCGTGAAGCGCCGCGACGGGTCCTCGAGCGCCTCGACGCTGCCGTCGTCCGCGTGGCCGGAGACCTCGAGGCCCGAAGCGATCCGGCCGAAGCCCTGGTGGTGGTGCGACTTCACGGGCGCGTGCTCGCCCAGCAGCGAGCCGACCCGCGTGTCGGGCTCGAGCTTCACACCGTGGTCGGCGTACTGCCCCGGCGTGTGCTTGTGGCGGTCGTGTCCGACCTGGTCGGGCAGGTGCTGGACGAGGTCACCGCCGAGCCCGATGTTCAGCAGCTGCGAGCCGCGGCACACCGCCAGCACCGGCATGTCGCGTGCCAGCGCGGCCTCGAGCAGCGCCAGCTCGCCGCGGTCGCGCTCCTCGACGATGCCGCTCGTCTCGTCGTGGGGGTCCTGCCCGTACAGCGAGGGGTCGAGGTCGCCGCCGCCGGAGAAGATGATCCCGTCGAGCGCGTCCAGCGTCTCCTCGACGCCGTCGGTGCTCGGCGGCACGAGCAGCGGCCGGCCGCCGGCGTGCTCGACCGCGCGCACGTAGTCGACCGGGACGAGCGCCGACTCCTCCTCCCAGTCGCCGTGCGTGGCGGCCGTGACGTACGTGGTGATCCCGATGAGCGGCTTCATCCGCGCTCGAACAGCCGCTCGCGCTCCCAGCAGGTGACCGCCTCGTCGAAGAGGCGCTGCTCCACGCGGCCGTAGTTGAGGTAGTGGTCGACGACATCGTCGCCGAGCGCGGCGCGTGCCATCGACCCGTGCTCGAGCGCGTCGACCGCCTTCCGCAGCGCGTGCGGGAAGCGCGCGGCGTCGGACTCGTAGGCGTTGCCCTCGAGCGGCTCGGGCAGGTCGAGCTCGTTCTCGATGCCGTAGATCCCGGCCGCGATCAGCGCCGCGAAGGCGAGGTACACGTTGGCGTCCGCACCCGGGATGCGCGTCTCGACGCGCTGTGACGGGCCGTGCCCGACGATGCGGAAGCCGCAGGTGCGATTGTCGTGCCCCCAGGCGAGCGTCGTCGGCGCCCAGGAGCCGGACGTGTAGCGCTTGTACGAGTTGATCGTCGGGGCCAGGAAGAGCGCCAGCTCCCGCAGGCAGGCGATCCAGCCGGCGAGGTAGCGCCGGAAGACCTCGCTCTCGCCCTCGAACGCGTTCACGCCGTCGCGCCAGAGGCTCGAGTGGATGTGGCACGAGCTGCCGATCCAGCTGTGGTCGGGCTTCGCCATGAATGTGATCGAGCAGCCGTTCTGGTGCGCGATCTCCTTGGCACCGTTCTTGTAGACCGCGTGGTTGTCGGCCATCGTCAGCGCATCGCTGTACCGGAGGTTGATCTCCTGCTGGCCCGGCCAGGCCTCGCCCTTCGAGCTCTCGATCTGGATGCCCGCGCCGGCCATCGCGAGCCGGATCTCCCGGATCAGCGGCTCGTCGAAGGTCGTGGCGAGGATGTGGTAGTCGAGGATGTACGGGACCGACGGGGTGAGCTCGCGGTAGTGCTTGGCGTGGGCCTCCTCGTAGCTCTCCCTGAGCAAGTAGAACTCGAGCTCGGAGCCCATCATCGGCTCGTAGCCGAGCGCCCGCGCCCGTTCGACCTGCGCCCGCAGCACCTGGCGCGGCGAGGCGACGACCGGCGTGCCGTCTCCCCAGCCGACGTCGCACAGGACGAGTGCCGTCCCCTCGAGCCACGGGATCCGCCGCAGCGTCGCGAGGTCGGGCGTGAGCACGAAGTCGCCGTAGCCCTGCTCCCAGCTCGCCATCGCGTAGCCGGCCTGCGGATCCATCTCCATGTCGAGCGCGAGCAGGTAGTTGCAGCCCTCCACCCCGTGCTCGGCCGACTCCTCGAGGAAGAACTCGGCGTGCTCGCGCTTGCCGAGCAGGCGGCCCTGCATGTCGGTGAACGCCGCGACGACGGTGTCGATCTCGCCCCGCTCGACCTCGGCTTTCAACTCGTCGACGCTTAGCATCCGCTCTCCCTCAGCGAGGGAGCCGGCGCGAACCGGCTCCCTCTGTCAGACCAGTCCTGCGGCGAGTCTACGCCGCGGTCACCGGTGCGCTGCCGCCACCCTCGTACTCCGCGTCGATCCGCGCGAGCTCTTCCTCCGAGCCCTGCGCGATCGGGCCCTTGAACCACTTGCGCGCCGAGAGCAGCCACCAGCCGCCCACGAGCACCAACGTGCCGAGCACGGCGACCGGCGCGTAGTTGAACGACAGCCAGGTGAAGTCGCTGTTCCACGGCACACCTGTCGGCGTGATCGGGAGGATGAACAGGATCGAGATGAACCCCACCCAGAGGCACGCGATGATCCCGATCGGCTTGTACCAGCGGCCGAGATTCCACGGTCCCGGCTCCCAGCTGTTGCCCTGGCGGAGGCGGAGGAAGATCGGCATCGCGTAGGCGAGGTAGAGGGCGATCGTGGCGATCGAGGTCACTGCCGCGTACGCGACGTAGCCCGCACCGACGCCGATGTCCTTCGAGAAGTACGCGGGGAACGCGCACAGAAACGCCAGCACCGCGATCGCGGCGGCCGCGAGGTAGGGCACGCGTTCACCGTTCAGGCGCCGCCAGAGCCGGTAGCCGGGCACCGCCTTATCGCGCGAGAACGCGAACATCATCCGCGACGCCGAGGTGATCGACGACATGCCGCAGAAGAACTGCGCGCCGACCGTGATGAACAGCATCACCTCCGCCAGCCTGGTTCCCAGGGCGTCGAGGTAGACCTGTTTGACCGCGAAGATCCCCGCCCCG
>Ga0066903_100004496_pt1 | contig 11812 bp, 19 predicted proteins | sample PanSoiMetaGPlot1_FD_67491 | JGI IMG/M metagenome (GOLD analysis project Ga0066903, IMG submission 67491) | Tropical forest soil microbial communities from Panama analyzed to predict greenhouse gas emissions - Panama Soil - Plot 1 (version 2) | ecosystem: Environmental > Terrestrial > Soil >...
GGCTTCTCTTTCTCTTCCGCCATGAAATTCGCTCCTTTTTTCTTGGTCAGGCGAGAAATCTGGGTATCGACCACCGGCGACTCTACTGCTGGCGCGTAACTTTTGTCAACTTCCCCCTGGGCACGGTCAGAAGTTGTAGTTCTTGTGGGACTTACGGCACCGAATCTGCCAGTCGATCTCGTACTCGACCTTGCCGAAACTGTCCAGCACCGAGTCCTTGCGCCGCAGAACCAGGCCCTCGATCAAATCCGTGGCCTCGGCTTCCTTGAAACGCTCCGCAAAATGGTCCGTGAAGGTTTCAGCAAGCCACAGGTTCGGACTGATCTTGAGCGCCAGCCCGGCCATCTGGTCGGTGGCATCGCCCTTCCCTGTGGGGTTGCCGCAAATATCGGACAAAATATCAAGCCGCTTCATCTGGTCCGGCGAGCAGAAGAAATATCGGCCCGCCTCCAAAATGTCAAAAAACACGAGACAGTTGGGGCCGTCCTTGGTCTTGTTCATCACGCCGCCGTCAATCCAGTAGGTCTTGTTGGCGTCCAGGTTCAGGCTGGCCTTGATCTCCTCGGCCAAGGCGTTGGTGAGCGAGAACCGGACGTGCTTGCCGCCGTGGCGGTTCCAGACGCTCAGTTCCCGGCCCAGGTCCACACGCAGCAAGGTCCGGCTGTCGTTGAACTTGCGCTGCGCGATCCACAGGCCGGAGCCTTCGTAGTAGGCCAGGTCCGAAGGGCTAATCTTGCCCTTCGGGCGGGGTGGGTAGATGGGCTTCTTTATCATTGCGTCGTTCCTCCTGCAATGATACTACCCCTGATTGAGCCGGTTGTAAAGTGCTTCCGACGACAATCTCGTTCCGAAGCTGGAAGGGGTAATTCTTATTTCGCAAAACGCCCATCGCCCGTTCGGTGGCCATCTGTTTCTCGAAGTAGGTGCGGACCCGGCCCCGAAGGACGATCACGGAGGAAACCTCGATGACGGTGATGGGAAGCCTGCCGACATGGGCATCCTTCGCTAAAGCCTCCTTGATGCTCTCCATGCTCTCCAGCATGGGTCATCCTCCCTTAACTCACGCAGACGAAGGAAGACCCGCAAACCTCACAGCGGATGCGCAGGGGATTGGCCCCGTCCGGGCGGCGACCACTGCGGATCGAGTTGTGCGGCGGCGGGCATTTGCACACATATTTCAAAAAGCACGCCTTGGCGGGGCGGTCTTTGCCGGCAATATAATTCTTGCCCTCCCGAAATATCTGGCGGTCGATATTGATTTCGTTAAAGGTCTTGACACGCCGCTGGATCGCCGGCTTCTCCGGGACTCGAACCTGTTCTTGGTCGGTGCCGGCCTTGGGAATATTCAGGCCGGTGACGCCCCAGCCCTGGGTTTTGTGCTTTTTCACCACCAGGCCCACGGCCAGGGCTGCCGCCAGGAACTTTTTATTGTGGTACTGGTTGGCGGTGCAGTCTACCACACCTTGCTGGTGGTTGCAAACGTGAACCATCTCGTGGAGGAGGATGAGCAGAAGGTCGTGGTAGTCAACGCCCTTAAACTCGGACCCGATGACGAGATTTTCCGAAAGGTAGCGCACCGACACTTTTTTGGTGGTGTCGATGACGATGGGCGGCATTTTCAAAATTCCGCCGAAAAGCTTAGCGTTGATGGTGGCAAACGCTCGCTCGATCTCCCCTACGAGTGGCAGTTTGGCCTTTTTCATCGTCAGTCTTCCATGTCCTGCTGCTGGTAGGCGGGCTGGTGGTACGTTGGTTGCACACCAGGGAGAAGCCCGCCGACCCGGTAGTTTTGACGGGAGCGCACCAGGGTAGTGATCTCTGCTTCCGAAGCAGCGTCGGTAGGGTAGACCACTCTACCACAGGCGGCACAGACAAGATTCAGTTTCCCATCGAAGTAGAATCCCCTTTCCAGCGGAATGCCGTGCTGGCAGTGAGGACAGAGGCGTGCCCTATTCATAAAGGAAATACTAATGGCTTGGCCGAATAAAAGCAAGGCGGAAAACAAAAAGACCCGGACGATTTTTCGCGTCCGGGCCTTCATGTAACTCTCATTTTTTTCTCACGAACCCCCGTTCGACCTGGCCGTGGAGTTATATTCCCTAAACAACTGCTCCCGTGCCCTATCCAGGTCAATAAACTTGGTGGCTTCCCGGAGCAGTTTGCTGGAGCAGCCGGCAGACTGGAAGAAAGCAATCTCCACCGCAATGCCCGTCTCCTGGCGAATGCGGCGAACCGTGCGCGCGTAGTCCTCGTCGCCGGCAACGAGGACAAAGGTGCTATAACGGCCCGTCCGGGAGAGGATGGCCATGTCGTAAACGATCTCGCAGTCCAGACCCTTCTCCACGGGCACCTGGGTCTGGGTGCCGTCGTCCTCGGTGATGGTCCGCTCCCGCAAGGGCAGTTCGATCATCTGGTAGCCCAGGTTTTCCGCCAGGAAATCATAGAACTTGTTGCGCTTGGCCTGGCGTGCCCGGTGGTCGTCTCCGGGCATCAGGCTTTCGCCAGGGGTGCTGTAATAGAAGCGGACGCAGGCGGTACGGCCATCGGCCAAGAAATCACGGAGCCTAATATAATCCAACCGCAGGGTGCCCAGGTTCATGCTGCGCAGGGCGTGGAACAGATTGGAGTTGTCGATGAACAGGCACACGCGCTCCTGGGAGCGGATCAAACTGTTCATCTTGTGCAAATAGTGTTGCAATTCCCCATTGGTCGGGGGGCCGTTGGGCGAAAACGGAATAGTCCGGGCCGGTTCTGCTGCCATTACAGCCTCAACAGGTTAGGTTCCACCTTCCCCCGATTCTACCGCACAAAAGCGCTTGTTGGCAACAAGGCTTGGCCGTAGAATGGTTGGACACCAATGAGGGGGATGCCATGCGACTCACTGACTTCATGCGCAAAATTCACGACACACCAACCCTCGGCGTTATCGTCCTCACCGGAGGCGGCACTGAGGCCATCGGTGAGCTTTTGCGCCACGGCAACGGTAGTAATACTCTGCTGGAAGCTGTGGTGCCCTATTCCACCGCCGCCCTCGATGACTTCCTCCACGGGAAGCCTGAGAAATACTGTAGCGAATCTTGTGCCCGGCAACTTGCTATGGCCGCTTTTCAGCGGGCCACAGTGCTGGCGGGCGGCGGCATCCCGGTCTTCGGGCTGAGCGCGACCTGCTCACTGGTCAAGAAAGGGGAGAGAGTCGGTCGTCAACATCGTGCCTTTATCGGCCTGCAAACGGCCAATAAGACGATCTCCCAGGCACTTGAACTTGCCAGGTCACGCAGTCGTGAGGAGGAAGAGCATGTCGTAGCTGAATCCATCCTCAATATGACCGCCGAAGCCTGCGGCCTACAGGACCGCCTTGACACTGCCGACGACCCCAACGAGAGGCGGGAATATCTTGGAACCAACCAAGAGTTTAGCCTGATCTGCGGAATTGTCAAGTCCATTCACCTGCCGTTTCGTGGTGAATGCCAAGATTTTATCATCTTCCCTGGGAGCTTTAACCCGGTCCATGATGGACACCGGGCTGTCATCAAGCACGCTACCGCCCTGACCGGAAAGCCCGTGGTCGCTGAAATCTCCGTCAAAAACGTGGACAAGCCCATGCTGGATTATCGGGAAATCCATGAGCGGTGCGATTCCTTACGACAGGAAGATTGCTTCATCGGGGTTTATCTTACCAGCGCTCCCACGTTCCCCGAAAAGGCAGACCTCTTCCCAAACCGCACCTTCCTGATCGGCTTTGATACCCTGGTGCGCATTGCCGATCCCCGGTATTATGGTGGGGAGGAGGCCCGCAATAAAGCCCTGAAACACCTGGCCGACCGGGGAACCAAGTTCCTCGCTTACCGGCGCAAGGGCACCACCTTCGAGGATTTGCCGCCGCTGCTCCGGGAGATTACCGTCATGCCCGGCGACTTCCAGCCGGTCGATGTGTCGTCCACGCAAATTCGGAAATCGCAGCCGGCGTAGAATACCTACAATGTGTCCGTACTGCGAACTCTTGAGTATTGCCCGGCCTGCGCCCTCAACTTCTACTACCCGATCATGATGATGGACGAGGATGGAAGGATTCGGGCGATTGGCGACCCAACCGACAAGTGCCCGACGTGCGGGTGCTGCGAGGATTGTCACTCTAACGGCAACTGCGATTTTGAAAATGAGAAGCCAAGAAGCACATGAACTGGACGAGTTGCGCAACCTCTCGCGCACGTCAGACCGTCAACTGTCCGACCGCCAGCGCGAACGCCTGGCTTATCTGTCCCTGCGCCAACGGAACGACCAGCACAACCGCTGGGGTCCGCTCTGGGGCTGGATGGTGTTCATCCTTTATAAGTACGACATCGAAGGGCTGTGCGGCCCACAGGGCGCTCCCTACGATGAATATGAGGCCGAAGTCGGGATGATTCTTCCCCGCCTGGCGAAGCTTCATGAGCAAGGGATGGTAAAGCACCAGGACGTGGCGATGATCCTCAAGGAAGTCTTCGATCAGATGTTTTCCGCCCACCCCCAAGAAAAGGGCCACGCCATCGAACGCTTCGACGGCATGGCCGGGGCTATAACCAAGTTCTTCGCCGGCTGGCCCTTCCAGTACAGCCTGGATGATGTCAAGGACTTCCTCAGCCCTCCCCGCCAATGTCCGTGAAGTAGGCGTCGAGGAGGAAGATTCCCTCATCACGGTCCAGCTTCTTCAACTCCTGCATGGGTGGTTCGGGCAGCGACATCAGGTGGATACGCAACTGCCGAAGTTTTTCGGCTTTTCTGGCCCCGTTGGGGAAGACCGCCAGGGCCGCTTCCAAGGCATCTTCCGTCATACGCCTCCCTCCTTGACCCAAAGACGGTAGCTTACCAGATTGAAAGCCGACTGTCAAAAGGAAAGGCGTGGTCGTAAGTACCACGCCTTTCTACTGTTAGAATAACCGCTGCGCACAAACGGTAACTGCCGCCACATATGCCCCAGCCGACTGGTTGCACAGTTGGCTGACGTTGATTTTGGGGCACATCGGGAAAAAGACCCGCCAGGTTACGGTCGTGGTGTTCTCGATCTGAGCGGCCACGTTGAAATACTTGCACTTCATGTGTTGATCCTCCATAATTGGTTATAACCAAGTCACCTTATTTATCCGAACGTCGGTATTTTTTGATGTCCTCGATACATTTTTCCCGGTTGGCCTCCATGACCTCGCGCAATTCGGGCCTTTCGTGCAGCAGGCCGTTGATCGTGACCCCGCCCTCGTGATAGACCCAGCTTTTCCCACACACCGCTTGCTTATATCCGTAGTGGCGCATCCGGTGCGCCAGTTCCTCGTCCTCGTACATGGCATAGGGGTATCTTTTTAGAAACCCCCCAATATGCTTGAACAACTCCCGGTGGCACATGGCGCAAAACAGGGGCATAGCACCCTCTGTCAACACCACGTCGTCGGTTATCTCACCCCGCCGGCCCAACAGGCGGTCGTCGCCAGGGTTATTGGACCGGGCCGACACCATGCGCACATTCTGACTTTTCAGCGCCAACAGGGACTCCCCCAGGCGTAGCATCCAGCCGCCCTCATCGGGCACACAATCGGAATGAAGGAAGATGACCCAGGGCTGCTCACTCGCCCGGAAGCCGGCGTCGAGAGCGGCGGCAAAGCCGACCTGCTGCTCCAGGCGGATGGCCCGCACCTGCGGGATGTCCTTGGCCTGACGCACGAACTCCTTGTTCGGAGAAGCGTCATCCACCAGGGTAATCCGGTACGGGTTGCTGCGGGTCACTTGCAGCACGCTCTGGATCAGGCGAGCGACCTTGTTGATATGGCCGTGGAAGGGCACGATGATGTCCACAGGGGAACGCGCAAAAGGGCTATAATTGTCACCCAGCGGTCTGGGGGTGTAATATTTTTCAAGCGGCACTGAATACCTCGGTCATCTTTTCGGCCAGTCCGTAGGGATCGTCCAGGTGGTGGGCGGTAAGCGGCAGGCCCAGAAGGGCCGGGTTGTACTTGTCGCCAATCCCGATGAAATGCAACTGGCAGCGGTAGTCCTTAATACGGTTCTGGTTGAGGGCGATCTCCAAGCCCACCCGGTTGTGGCCCCGGTTACGGTCGGTTATGTAAACCAACTGCTTGCGGGGTCCGTGCGGCTCCTGGCCGATCAGCGACAGCGTGAAGTTGACAGCCTGGATGTCGGAGAACATCGGGGGCACATGATAATCCATCAGCAGCACGATGGACCGACCCTGGTAGCCGGGAATATCATGGTTGTTGGGGTGGAATATATACACCCGGTCGTCCGTCTCCCCCAGCGGGGTGATTGCCTCGACAAGCTGGGCTTTGATAATATCAAGGTAGCGCCGGCTGTCGGAGTGGTGTTGGGCCGAAATATCCAACACGATACCCGCCAACAAAGGGCTGTAATCCTCGTAATCCGGGGGAATCTCCAAGTCCCTGGTATCGACCTCGATGGAATCGTTGAGCGTACCTGGCGGTGGCCGTAACGGCACAAATGTTTGCGACATATAGCTCCTGGTTTAGTCTATATATTAGAGGGTGGTTTATGATAGACTACAAGCAACTAGATCAATATATCGACAACCTGGAAAAGCTCCTCCTGTTTCTTCGGGAGTACCGGAACAAGAAATACGAGGACACCCAGGCCGGCGACTACCTGCGCGAGTTCCACTACCTGAAAGAGCTTCTGCGGTCGAGCGCCTGGCCGCAAGCCATCCCTCCTGAATTCCTTTGCAACCCCGATTCCGACGAGGACAAGAACGAACGCGCAAGCAACGTCCTTGCAACCCTGGTGCCGCTGGGGAACCTCTCCTTCCTTGACTTCGGCTGCGGCGAGGGCCACGTCGCCCACCAAGCCGCCGAGACGGCCAAGCAGGTCGTCGGCTTTGACACGATCCCCCACACCTGGGGCCGCTGGGTCAAAGACAACCTCTATTTCACCACCGAGTTGCAAGACCTTAAAGACCACGGCCCCTTCGACGTGATCCTGGTCTACGACGTGCTGGACCATTGTGACGACCCGGTGGCGGTGCTACAACAGGTAAAGTCCCTGCGGAGGGCCAACGGGCCAATCTACGTCCACTGCCACCCCTGGGCCAGCCGGCACGCCACGCACCTGTATCACCAGATCAACAAAGCGTTCCTTCACGTCATCTTCAGCGAACAAGAACTCCTCAAGCTGGGTTATAAAGGCCGCAAGACCGTCAAGCTGCTCAACTGCATGGAAACCTATCGGAAGTGGTTTGCCGAAGCGGGGCTGGAGGTTAAGATGGAGTCGCCCTCCCGCAAGCCGGTCGAGGACATATTCCTTCGTGACCCACTCCTCCACAAACGCATGAAAGCCCACTGGCCGGGCAACCTTCCCAACCAGGAATGCAACCTGGAGTCCGTAGATTATATCGTCGCTTAGCGGAAGTCACCCAGCCCCAACTTGTACTTGATCTTGGGCAGGGCACGCCACAGGTCGTAGTCGTCGTACTCATCCACCGTGGGCACCCAATCCACCACGTCTACGAAGTGATCGTCGGCGTAGGCGGCGATCTTCTTGGCCTCGTCCTTGGGACGAAGGTGAGGCCAGTGCAGCCCCAGGATGCGCAACTTGTTGGTGATTTCGATACTGTGGGTCGTCAGGTTGTCCACCAGCACCCAAGGGCAGCAGGACAAGTTGAGCATCTTGGCGACCTCTCCAGGCTCCGTTTCGCCGGTGCTGAACACGCCCCTGATGTAAGGCTCCCATTTCATTCCCTCAATTACCCGCATCGCGTAGTCCTTGGCGCTGTGGGTGAGAATATAAAGGTGAGCAAACTGGCTGACGGCCTTGACGAACTTGGTCGAACCCGGTCTTGGGAAGATGTACTGGTCCTTGTCCTCGGCATGGATGCAGAACACATCGGGGTACGGGGCCTCGCCCGGCACGACCAAGGCTGCATAACCCTTGTTCTGCGGCGAGTCCTTGAGCCAGCCCACCTCCATGTTATGAACGAGAGTTTCATCCATATCGCTAAAGACAAACCGTTCTGTGCTTTCGATTTGTTCCAGCCACAATCTGAAGGCGTTATTCATCGCTATATTTAGGAAGTCGCCCCGCAATCCTATGTCCTCCGTACTAAATAACTTCATGGTTGAGGGATTTTCAGAGTTCTTCCAAGAACAATATCTGCTGGAAAGTGAGGATGTGAAGGTCCAGGTGCGCGACATTCTCAACCGCAACAAGCCCAAGACAAAGAGAGGCTTGCTCATTGTCTTTGAAGGTATCGACGGTGCGGGCAAGACCACCCAGGTGGAACTGCTGAGAAAATGGCTCGAAAAGGAGCAGAATTATTCCGTCACCTTTACCAAATGGAACTCGGCCAAACCCATCAAGCCCATCACCAGTGCCCTCAAAGACAAAAGGGAACTGAGTCCGGTTTTGTACAGCCTGATGCACGCCGCCGATATGGTTCACCGCTATGAAAACTGCGTCCTGCCGGCCCTATCCGCCAACAAGATCGTCCTGGCCGACCGCTACATCTACACCAGCATCGTGCGCGACAAGGCCCGTGGGGTGGACGTGGAGTGGCTGAACAAGGTGTACAAGGACATGCGAGAGCCGGATGTGCTGTTCTATTGCGCCGTACCCATTCACATCGCCTTCGGGCGGCTTATGAAGGAGAAGGGCTTGACGTACTACGGCACCGGCAGCGACCTCAACCTGGCCGACAGCCGGGAAGAAAATTATATCAAGTACGAACACCTGCTCGACAAGCTCTACCGCAAGGTGCTGCCAGAAGTAAAGTCCTATCACAAACTGGACATGCGCAAGACCATCCCAGAAATTCAAGACGACATCCAAGCCATCGTCAAAAGGAAGTTCGGCATCGGCAAATACGCCAAGGAGGAATAATGCTCACCTTCTGTGAATTCCTCGTGGAGAACCTGGATGCCATGTCGGTTCAAAAGATCATTTCCGAACTAGAGAGTCTGCTCATCCAAAATAACTACGAGTTCGGTGCGGACACGCAAACGAGGCTGAAGAAAGTGATTTACGAATTGAGGAAGCTCGCCAAGGCGTCCTTCTCCGAAACGATGTAATCTGCCGCCGGCCACTTCACACCCAAGGTCGGGTCTTGGAAATGCACGCTCGACTCCAAGGCCGGGTCGTACACACCACCCTGGGCATAGACCAACAGGGTGTTATCGGTAGCCGCAAAGAAGCCGTGGCCGCAGTCGGGCGGGACGTAGAGTTGTTTGGGCGTCCCTGGGTCCAACCAGACGCCAAACCACTTCTTATAGGTCGGAGAGTTCGGGCGCAGATCGACCACCACATCCCACAATTCGCCGGAGAGGCAGGTGCAGAGCTTGAAGAAGGGAACCTTGTGGATTCCCCGGACCACGTTGCGGCAGGAGAAGGACCAGTTTATTTGCGCAACCGGGCCGGCGATCACCTTGTAGCGATCCCGGTTGAAAAGTTCCTGAAAGAAGCCCCGCTGGTCCTCGTGCCGATCCGGTTCCAAGACATAAGCCCCCTGAACCGGCGTCTCGGTGACTTTCATTTCTTTCGGTGCCTCCTGCATATATACGGTGTCATTGTATTATAGAAAGGAGTCTACTATGACCTGGATTATTCTCGTGGCCGTTTTATTCTTGGCGCTCATATTGGTAGCCATTTATTGGCTGCCGCCGGAAAAGCCGTGCTGCGACTGCAAGGAAAAATGTGGGGAAGATTGCCCCTGCAAGGGAGACTGTATGCCAAGCTGTCGGCTGTGCTTCAAAACGCCTCCCCCGATGTACCCAATTCGTTAAGTAAGGAGGCGGGATGATTACAAGCTGGACACCCCGACCGGGTTATCAGGAGCAGAGTCAGACCTTCTATCAAGGTACTGCTTTGGGCGACCCCCACATCACCGGATTCGATGGAGTGACCTTCGATTTTAAGGGCCAGGCGGGTGCCTGTTATTGTTTTTATGCGGACGACCGGCTCGTGGTCAACGTCCGCCTGGCCCAATCACCGCCTCCCCATCCCCTGGACAGCACTATAATTTCGGATTTGTGCGTGATATACAACAACGAGATAAATCATTACACCAAGCGTGGGCAGATGGCGAGTTCCGTCAGGAACTTTGGCCCAAATAAAATCATGGTCGTGCGGGCACAGTCCGGGTTGCCCGCCGCCAAGCGCAGGATACAGGGGATCAAAGGTGGCAGGGTTTGGGTGGCGCTGCCAGAACCCTTCGACAACCTCGACATCAGCATGAATGTTCAGCCCAGCGGTCAGCCAACGGGAATTATGGGCCAAACTTGTTTGCCGACAGAACAGCGTCGTCCGAACGAGGAGTTTCAGATTCCACACCTGGGGGCAAATGAGCGTTTATAAGCCTGGAAATGCAGTACACGGGGAGTTTGTAACCAACAATTTCGGCACCGGGAGCGCCACCGACGCCGACTCGGTGCCCGTTGCCACGGTCAATAGGAATGGCACCGACGATGCGGGCGTGAGCGTCCAGGTATTACACCTGGACATCGGACGATACGGTTTCTTTTTTACGATACCGCCAACTTACGCCGCCGGTGACGCTGTGGTTGCCACGGTCCAAGTCACACTCAATTCTATTCTTGCCAAGGCGGTTGTTTGGTCCGAACAGTTGCAGGCCCACAACACCGACGACGTGTACGCACTGCTGGCGGCAATGAATCCGCCGCCGAACTGGTCGAGCCTCCTTATCGACCCCGCCGGGCGCATGGCGATCCAAAGCCGCATCACCAAGAACGCCCCGCTCAGCAACTTCCTGTTCGTGATGAACGACGGGGCTGGCAACCCGGTTCCTGGGTTGACGATAACCGCCCAGCGCGTCCTCGATGGCTCGGCCCTTGCGCCCTGCGTCAACCCGGCCAGCGAAGTCGGGGGCGGATTCTACAAGATCAATCTCGCCGCCAGCGATCTTAATGCCAACGTGGTGGGCCTGCGGTTTTCCGCCGCTGGGGCAAAGGACTCCGATATGACCATTGTTACGGTGCCATAGGGGGAACATGAGTTTAAGAATGATCGACGGTTTCGACCACTATAACTGGTCGCAAGTGTTGAGAAAGTGGAGTTCTTATATTTCGGCCTACATCGGCGCTCCGGTCGTCGGGAGTGGCAACGGTCGGTTCGGTGGCGGCGCACTCCACCAACCCTCGCCATCGGGGGTTTACGCCCAACAGGCGCTATTTAAGACCTTGGACCCGCAGGCCACCTGGACTTTAGGCGTAGCAGTAAAATGGACGGGAAACAACAATATCGCCACCCTGACCCTGATGGGGGTCTACGATGTCAACTCCAATCAGGTCAATGTCCGCCTCAACATAGATAACACTCTGTCGGTCACTAGGGCGGGAACGGTTCTGGGAACCACCAGCTTTATAGCGAGTTCGGGGGTCTGGTACTACATCGAACTTAAAACCACCATTCACCCGACCGCTGGCAACTTCGATCTCCACATCAACGGAGTATCCCGCACATCGGGCAGCAACGTCAATACAAGAAACACCGCCAATAGTACGGCTAACCAAGTCGGCGTAGGCTGGCCGGAGCAGGTCAACACCGGCAACCTGACCACAATAACATTTGATGACTTTTATGCGTGCGACGGCAACGGCACGGTGAACAACACCTTCCTGGGCGATGTTCGCGTGGAAACCCTATACCCGAACGCCGCTGGCGCGATCACACAATTCACACCCACCGCCGGGGCGAATTTCTCATGTGTCAACGAAACACCCATGAACGATGATACCAGTTATGTTTTCGGGAATACGGTGGGGAATATCGACACCTACAAGATCAGCACGCTTTCCAGCGTCCCGCA
>Ga0066903_100004497_pt1 | contig 11812 bp, 11 predicted proteins | sample PanSoiMetaGPlot1_FD_67491 | JGI IMG/M metagenome (GOLD analysis project Ga0066903, IMG submission 67491) | Tropical forest soil microbial communities from Panama analyzed to predict greenhouse gas emissions - Panama Soil - Plot 1 (version 2) | ecosystem: Environmental > Terrestrial > Soil >...
GTGGAGGGCCCCACCATGCTCCGCGACCTGGCCGCCCATCCCTGGCGCGCGGGCGGGCACGCGCGCACGCTCGCGGACCTGCACCGCCGGCTGCACGCGCTGGCGGCCGGCGACGACCTCCGCCCGACGTTCGGCCGGACCGGGCCGGACGACGTCCTGGTCCACGGCGACCTCCACCCGGACAACGTCCTGCTGTCGCCGGCCGGGCCGGTGGTCATCGACTGGGCCAACGCCGGCCGGGGTCCGGCGGGCGCCGACGTCGCCGACTGCTGGCTGCTGCTCGCCTCGGCGGAGGCGCCGGTCGGCCCGGTGATGCGCGCCGTGGTCGCCGTGCTGCGGCGGCGCTTCCTGGCCGTGTTCCTGCGCCATGCGGGGCGGGTCGAGGCGGCCAGGCACCTGGAGACCGCGCTCCGGCGCCGCCTGGCCGACACCAACATCAGCGCGGAGGAACGGGCCCGGATGCGGGGCGTCGTGGCCCGGCACGGCCGGGGCTGAAAAACGGGGGAGGAGCCGGCCTTCGCCGACCCCTCCCGATGGTGGGGATGGAGAGAGAGGGATATTCGGGGGAGAGGGGGGCTACAGGTCGACGAGTCCCTTGCGCACCGCGTAGAGCACGGCCTGTGAGCGGTCGTAGATCTCGAGCTTCTCGTAGATGTGGCTGATGTGGTTGCGGACGGTCTTCTCGCTGATGCCGAGCTTGTAGGCGATCCGCTTGTTCGGCATGCCGGAGGCGATCATCTTCAGGACCTCGACCTCGCGGGCCGTCAGGCCGTCGTAGAACTCGCGGGTGGGCAGGTCGCCGGTCAGCATGCCGACCATGCGCTGGGCGATCGGGCCGGAGACCACGCGCTCGCTGCTCATCACCGCCTGGATGCTGGACGCGATCGCCTCGACGGCGGAGTCCTTGAGCACGTAGCCGCTGGCGCCGGAGCGCAGGGCGTCGAGGACGTAGGCGTCGGTGTGGAACGTGGTCAGGATCAGCACCCGGACGCCGGGGCGGGCGCGGAGGATCCGGCGAGTGGCCTCGATGCCGTCGACCTCGGGCATGCGGATGTCCATCAGCACGACGTCTGGCTCCAGGCGCTCGACCTGCCGCAGGGCCTCGGCCCCGTTGCCGGCCTCGCCGATGACGCGCAGCCCCGGCTGCGCCGAGAGGAGCCGGGCGAGCCCGCTCCGGAACAGCGTCTGATCGTCGACGATCAGCACGCGGATGCAGGCGGTCGACTCGGCGGCAGCAGCGGCGGTCATCCCAAAACCTCCCTGGGTACGCTGACTCTGACTCGCGTCCCACCCCCTGGGCGCTCGCACACCGCCAGGCGTCCGCCCAGCAGCGTCGCGCGCTCGTGCATTCCCGTCAGGCCCATGCCGGGGCGCAGCGGGCGTCCCTCCAGTCCTCGGCCGTCGTCGGCGACGACGATCTCCGCGCGCCGCCCGCACACGCCGAGGGCGACGTCGATGTGGCCGGCCCGTCCGTGGAACCTGGCGTTGGCCACCGCCTCGCGCACGATCTGGAGCACGTGCTCGCCGACGCGCGACCGGATGGTGGCCGGCCAGCGCCGCGAGACGCGCAGCCGCAGGTCCATGTCGGGGTGCTCGATGGCGGTGCGCTCCAGCTCGCCGCGCATGCGGGTCACCAGGCTCGTGTCCATCCACTCCTGGTCGCGGAGGTCGCAGAGCACCTCGCGGAGGCCGAACAGCGCGGTCCGGACCTGGTCCTGGAGCACGTCGATCCGGTTCGCGATGCGGCGCCGGTCGCCGGGGTCCTGCTTCAGGTCCTCCAGGACCGTCAGGAGCGCGGTCAGCGGCTGGGCGACGCGGTCGTGGAGCTCGCGGGCGACCTCGGCGCGGACCCGCCGCTCGCAGTCGGCGAGGAGCGGTTGGAGCTGGTCCAGCCCGATGTGCCCCTGGGGCCGTCCGGCGACCAGGCCGGGGAGATCCATCGTGCCGGCTGCTGCCTGCGGGGTGGGCTGGACCATGGCCCAACCTTCCCCCCGATCCAGTTCCACCAGCAGTACCGCATGGGTATCAAAATGCCCCGCGATGGGCGTGATACGCCCAGCAGCCGCCCTCGCCCATGGGCATGGGAGTGCTCGCCCAGGGCGCAAGCCCCTCCCCCCTCGCGGGGGAGGAGGCCGAAGGCCGGAGGGGGGCCGCTCAGAAGGACCCTCCCCCAACTCCTCCCAAAGAGGGAGGGAGACCGGGTCAGAGCGCCGTCAGGCGCTCACCCAGCAGGCTCCAGCCGAGGTGGAGGCGGCGGTAGAACGTCGCCCTGGTCAGGTGCAGGCGGTCGGCGACCACCTCCTGGCTGCCCACCCGGCGCACGTAGTAGTCGCGCAGCAGCTGGCCGGCCTCCCGCTCCCGGCCGTCGACGGACGTCGCCAGCTCCTCCACCTGCTCCACCAGCAGCGTGCGCAGGCGGTCGTCGCCCGGCGTCGGGTCCAGGCCCAGCAGGCGGCCGAGCTGGGCCCCCGCCAGGGCGCCGGGCCGGTGCAGCGCCTCCAGCGCCTCCTTCACGTGGTCGACCGTGACGCTGCGCGAGCCCAGCCCGGCCAGGACCGACCGGGCGATCCGCTCCTCCAGCGCGGCGCCGCGCTCCTCCGCGCTCGCCAGCGCGGTCCGCAGCTCGGCCTGGGCGCTCTCCACGCTGCCCGCCTCCGCGAGCACCGCCGCCAACGCCAGCCGCGTCCGGCCCTCCTCGCCCCGGCTGCCCGCCAGGCGGAACGCGTCCGCCGCGCGCTGGAGGTCCAGGATCGCCTCCTCCAGGCGCCCGGCCGCCGCCGCCGCCCTGGCCCGCATCCGCTGGAGATAGGGGTGGGCCGGGTTCGCGCCCGCGGCGGTCAGCCGCTCGACCAGCGCCGCCGCCTCCGCCGCCCGCCCGACCGCCACCATCGCCTCGACCGCGACGTCGCCCAGGAACAGGCGCACCCGCAGCGGCGGCCCGGTGTCGGCCGCCACCTCCTCCGCGACCGGCTGGGCCGCGCCGGGCCGGCCCGAGTCGAGCGCCAGGCGCATCTCCGCCCACGGCCCGTCGATCTTGTCCTGGCTCTCCCTGGCGGCCGAGCGGTCCGGGAGCAGGTGGCGCGCGGTGTCCAGGTGGTCGAGCTGGAGGTGCGCCACCGCCAGCTGGGTCTGCAGCCAGTTCACGTAGTACGTCGCCTGCCCCTCGCGCGCCAGCGCCAGCGCCTCCTCGTAGGCGCCCAGCGCCGGCCCCGGCCGGCCCAGCCCCCAGAGGTAGACCTGGCCCTCCGCGCGCAGCGACTGCAGCTGGCCCATGCTGCCCGCGTGCATCCCCCGCAGCGCCTCGGTCCGCTCCAGCGCCTCCAGGGGGCGGATCTGCTGGATCCGGGCGACGATGCCGTTGTAGAGCGCGTTGGCCGCGATCACGTTGAGGCCCGCGGCCGCCGCCTCGCGGTGGCTGCGGTCGATGGCCTCGAACCCGGCCTCGACCTGGCCGATCTGGACCAGGCCGAGCCCCAGGTAGGTGTACGCCCAGATGCGGGGCGCGTCGGCCTCGGCGCCGACGGCGGTCGCGATCGCGATCGCGCGCTCGGCCATCCGCGTCGAGCGCTCGCCGTCCAGCGAGAAGATGGCCGCGCTGGCCAGCCGCACGTACGCCATCGCCAGGTCCTCGCTCGGCCCCTCCGGCTCCAGGACGGAGCGGGTGGTCTCGTACTCGGCGATGGCCAGGTCGGGATGGTGGCGCTCCCAGTGGCAGCGGCCCAGCGACAGGCGGTACTTGGCCGCCGTTCGCGACCGGCCCATGGCGTCGAGCGAGGCGACGCCCTCGGACAGATGCCGTTCGGCCCTGGCGGGATCGCCCGCGAGCAGGTATGCCATACCCATGCGGCAGAGCAGGTCGGGACGGGCGTCGTCGTCGACCAGCGGCAGGATGCGCTCGTACAGGCGGGCCGCGTCCTGGTACGCGTGGGCGCGGACCGCCTGCTCGGCGGCCGCCAGGCCCAGCGGCGCGGCCTCCTGCTCGCGGCCCGCGGCCAGCAGGTGCTGGCAGAGGTCCACCGCCGGCGTCCCCGGCCGCGCCCGCAGGGCCTCGGCCGCGGCCGCGTGCAGCTCCTGGCGCTGGGGCACCAGCATGTCCTCGTACACCGACTCCCGCGTCAGCGAGTGGCGGAACCGGTAGTGCCCCTCGACGTCCTGGTCCTCCTCCATGAGCTGCTGCTGCACGCACGTGCGGAGCGCCACCTGCACCTCGGAGGGCGAGCAGCCGGAGATCGCCACCAGGAGCGGGTAGTCGAACGAACGCCCGAGGACGGAGGCGCAGCGGAGCACGTCGCCGGCCTCGTCCGGGAGGTCGGCCAGCCGGCCCAGCACGCTGTCGCGGACGGTGCGCGGCAGCCGCAGGCGCTGGAGGGACTCGTGGCGCCACGCCGGGTCGTGCCGGGACACGGCCCCGCGGTCCAGCGCCTCCTTCAGGATCTCCTCCAGCACGAAGGGGTTGCCCTCCGTCCGGTCGGAGAGCAGGCGCCGCACCTCCAGCGGTACGGTTTTGATCCCGACCGTGGCCCGGATCATCTCGCCGACGTGGTCGGCCGTGAGCGGGGTCAGGTCGATGCGCTCCACCAGTCCGGACCGGCGCCAGTGCTCGACGGCCTGGGGGAGCGGGTGGCGCCGGTCGAGGCCGTCCAGCCGGCAGGTGACCAGGAGCGTGACCGGCGCGGCCCGCTGCCGGCGCACGAGGTACTCCAGCAGCTCGCGGGTGGAGGCGTCGGCCCCGTGCAGGTTCTCCAGGATCAGGAGCAGGCCGTTGGGACGGGCGCAGGTCCGGACGAGGGCCAGGACGGCCTCGAAGAGGCGGTGCTTGCCCTGGCCGGTGTCCGCCGCGGGGTCCAGCGGGGGCTCGTCCAGGCCGAGCTGGGGGAAGAGCCATGCCAGCTCGCGGTGGCCGCTCGCGAGCTGGCCGCGGATGGCGGCCACGTCGGCCTGGGCCAGGTGGTTGCCGATCGCCTCCAGGAAGGGCAGGTACGGCAGCGCCAGCTCGGCCTCGGAGCAGCCGCCCCACATCGTGGCCATCCCGGCGTCCGTCGCGATCCGGCGCGCGTCGGCGGCGAGCCTGGTCTTGCCCAGGCCCGCGTCGCCGGTGATGACGACCGTGCGGCCGTCACCCCCTCGCGCGGCCTCGAGGGCCGCCGCGAGCCGTTCCGTCTCGCCTTCCCGACCGACCGTGACCGGGCAGAGCGCCATCTCCACCACTCAAGAGAATGTTGGAGCATAGGCGTGCATCCGGCACGCCGCGCACGGGATCCGCGAGGGTTACTTCGTGACCAGCGTCTCGTCGAGGGAGCGCTTCAGGGTCCGCAGCGAGTCGGCGGGCACGGGTGCCTCCTCGATCCAGCGGAACATCGCGTCCACGATGCGGCGCCACGCGGTGACCTGGCGCTCCATGGCGGAGCCCCAGTACCGCTTCGACCAGCCCGCACCCGCGAGCCAGCCGGCGATGCCGCAGCAGAACGCGCCCGTACCGAGCATCATCCAGCCCAGCAGGCCGCTGGGCTTGAGGCCGGTCAGCGTGAAAATTCCGAGCCCGAGGTTCACCAGGGTGAAACCGGGCAGGATCAACCGGTAAAAGATGATCCCGCGATGCCTCCTATCCATTCGATTCCCTTTCCCCGTATCTAGTATCAGCGAGGCCAGCATGCACTGCGGAGCGAGACAAGCGTATGGGACTTTTGTCCCGAACCGGATGCGACAGCACCAATGCTAGGGGAGGGCATGACCCGGGACCCGCTTAACGATCGAGGTGGGCCGGCCATTCGCCTCGCCATCGTCGACGATCACGAGGTCTTCCGGCTGGGGCTCCGGGGCCTCCTGGAGCGGGCCCCCGAGATCGAGGTCGTCTGGGACACCGGCTCGGCCCACGAGGCGTGGCGCCGGATCGTCGAGCACCCGGTCGACGCGATCCTGGTCGACGTCAACCTGGGCGGGCCCGTGGACGGCCTGGAGGCGGCGCGGATGCTGACCGCGCGCGACCCCGGCCTCCGGGTGGTGCTGATGAGCGGCCTGATCGACGAGCAGCGCCTGGCGGAGGCGCCGCGCGTCGGCGCCGTGGGCTTCCTGCCCAAGGAGCTGAGCGCCGAGGGCATGATCGAGGCGCTGGTCGACCTGGTCGCGCCCCGGTCGGCGCCGCGGCGGCCGCAGCGGCTGACGTTCCAGGACGAGCTGGGGTCGCCGCTGGAGACGCTGAGCATGCGGGAGCGGGAGGTGCTGGCCGAGATTCGGCTGGGTCGAACAAACCGCGAGATCGCCGACAAGCTCCAGCTCTCGACGTCGACCGTCAACAAGCACGTCCACCAGGTGCTGCGAAAGCTGCGGGTCCGCAACCGCGCCGAGGCGGCGATCGTGGCCGGGCAGCTGCTCTCGCGGCCCCGGCTCCAGTAGCGGGACCCGCGTCCCGACCCGGGGAGCGGACGGGCCGCCGCTGAGGCTGCGCGCCGTCCGCCGACGTGCTACCGTGCTGGTGCTGCGCGGGGGTTGGCGGGTCGCCCGCACCCCCTTTGGGGCCGTTCGGCCCCCTCCGGTCGGGACCCTTGGTCCTGTGCTGCGCAAGAATGGTCAATTCTGACCATTGACGGGAGTTTTCCCAAGCGGTTTAGTTCATATTGCCCAGCCAGAAAGGAACAAGTGACCTGAATCGTCAGGTTTGGAACCTCTCGATGGCTGGGTTTTCCCAAGGTGTGAGAGAACAGGGCCGTGAGGGTGGTTTGCGGCGCAATGGAGGACTGGCTCGTTTGTCGTTCCCGTCGGAGCTCGAGGAACTCGCAGAGCTCGACCGTGACCGGCCACGCGACCCCGACCACGTGATGGACGCGGAGCGCCGGACGGAGAGCGAGGTCAAGCGCAAGCTGGCGCGGGAGCTCCACGACTCAGTCGCACAGATCCTGACCCTCATGGTCGTCGACATGGAGAACTTCAAGCTCGACCAGGCGGGGCAGCACCTGGTGGTCGAGAAGGTGGACAGCCTGCAGGAGTCCACCCGCGAAGTGCTGCACAACCTGCGCCAGGTCCTGTACGACCTGCGCGAGGAGCCTTCGACCGAGAGCGGGTTCGTGCAGCAGGTGCGGTCCCTGCTCACCCGGTTCGAGCGCTCCACCGGCATCCGCTCCAAGCTCAGGGTCTCGTCGGAGTGGCCGTCGCGCCTCTCCGCCGGCACGGCCCACAACCTCTACCGGATCGTCGAGGAGGCCCTCAACAACGTTCGGCTGCACAGCGGCGCCGCCCGGGTGGACGTGCTGCTGGCGGCCAACGGCGACGGGGTCGAGCTGACGGTCAGGGACGACGGTCGCGGGCTGCCCGTGAGCGACGGAGAGCGCCGACAGGGGATGGGGATGATGGGCATGCGCGAGCGCGCGGTCCTCCTGGGAGGAGAGCTGGCGGTGACCAGCAGCGGTAGCGGGGGCACCACGGTCAAGGCTGTCGTCCCCAAAGCAGCCAAGGAGTACACGACTTGAGTTCAACGACATCGATCGTTCGCGTCCTGATCGCGGACGACCAGACCCTGTTCCGCGTCGGCCTGGCGCGCCTCCTGGAGGAGGATCCTCGCGTCCAGATCGTCGGCCAGGCCGGCGACGGCGCCGAGGCGGTCAAGCTGGCGGGGTCCCTGAAGCCGGACGTGGTCCTGATGGACCTCAAGATGCCCAACCTGGACGGGATCGAGGCCACGCGCCAGATCGCGTCCACCCACCCGGGCGTCAAGGTCCTCCTGCTGACCACGTTCGAGGCCGACAACCACGTGATCCAGGCGCTCAAGGCGGGCGCCAGCGGCTACATCCTCAAGGACTCCAAGCCGGACTCGATCGTCTCCAGCCTGCTGGCCGTGATGGCCGGAGAGCGGGTGATGGCGAGCGCCGTGGCCAACCGGGTCCTGGAGATGCTGACGGGGACGACGACGCCCAAGGAGTTCTACGACGGCCTGACCGGCCGGGAGATCGAGATCCTGAAGCTGCTCGCGGGCGGCATGGCCAACAAGCAGATCGCCTACAAGCTGAAGATCAGCGAGAAGACGGTCCGCAACCACGTCAGCAACATGTACGAGAAGCTCAACATCTACGACCGCTCGCAGGCCGTGCTGTACGCGGTGCGCAAGGGCCTGGTCGAGATCTGACCCTCCTCACGGAGGGTCGCGAAGGGGCGGGCGGGGTCAGGTAAGGTTCTGCTGGTCATGACCCACGCGCCGCGGCCCCTCGCGAAGCTCGTCGACGACCTGCCGGCGACCGTCCCGTTCGTGGCGCCAGAGGCGCTGGAGCGCGCCCGGGGCGGCGAGTTCCAGGTCCGCGTCGGCGCCAACGAGAGTCCCTTCGGGCCGTCGCCGGCGGCGCGCGAGGCGATGGCCGCCTCCATCGGGCGGACCGGCTGGTACGGCGACCCCGACTCCCACGACCTGCGCCACGAGCTGGCCGGCCGGCTCGGGACGACGGCGGCGCACATGGCGGTCGCGAGCGGGATCGACGACCTGCTGGGCCTCGTCGCGCGCGCGTTCCTCGATCCGGGCGACGTGGCGGTCACCTCGCTGGGCGCGTACCCGACGTTCAACTACCACGTCCACGGCTACGGCGGCCGGCTCCACCGCGTCCCGTACCGCGACGACCGCAACGACCTGCCGGCGCTCGTCCAGGCCGCGAAGGAGACCGGGGCCCGGCTGCTGTACCTGGCCAACCCCGACAACCCGACCGGCACGTGGTGGCCCGGCGCCGACGTCGAGCGGCTGCTCGACGCGCTGCCCGACCGCTGCCTGCTGATCCTGGACGAGGCGTACGCGGACTTCGCGCCCGAGGGCACGGCGCCGCGGATCGACCCGGACGATCCTCGCGCGGTGCGCGTGCGGACGTTCTCCAAGGCGCACGGCATGGCCGGCGCGCGGATCGGCTACGCCGTGGCGTCCGAGCCGGTCGTCGCGGCGTTCGACCGGGTCCGCCTGCACTTCGGCGTGAACCGGATGGCGCAGGCGGCCGCGCTGGCCTCGCTGCGCGACGAGGCGTTCATCGCCTGGGTGGTGGCCGAGGTGGCCCGCGGCCGGGACGAGTACACGCGGCTGGCCGCCGGCCTGGGCCTGGCCACGCTGCCGTCCGCGACCAACTTCGTCGCGATCGACTGCCGGACGGCCGAGGGCTCCGAGGCGGCGCTGGCGGCGCTGGGGGAGGAGGGCGTCTTCGTGCGCCGCCCGCAGGCGCCGCCGCTGGACCGCCTCATCCGGGTGACGGTCGGCGACGAGCGCGAGCGCCAGGCGTTCGCCGAGGCGTTCACCAGGGTGGTCACCCGGCTGGGGCTGACCCAGAAGGTGGGCTGAGCGACCAGGCCTTCGGCCTCCTCCCCCCGCGAGGGGAGAGGGTCTCAGGGCCTCGCGGGCCCTGGGCGGGTGGCTCTGGCGCGCTCGAACAGCGACCGGGTGCCCAGCACCGCCAGCCACACCATGCCGGTCGCGTGGCGGCCCGCCAGGCGGCGGGGCTCCGCCAGCAGGCGGTACAGCCACTCCAGGCCCGCGCGCTGCATCCACGCCGGCGCCCGTCGCGAGCGCTCCGCCCACAGGTCGAACACGCAGCCCACCCCGATCGCCACCGCGACCCCGGGCAGGCGGTGCCGGTAGCGGTCGATCCACAGCTCCTGTTTGGGGTTGCCGAGCGCGACCAGCAGCAGGTCCGCGCCCGACTCGGCGACCAGCCGCACCAGCCGCTCGTTGTCCATGTCCTCCAGGCGGGCGCGCGGCGGCTCGTGCCACCCGGCGACGCGCAGGCCCGGGTGCTCGCGCATGAGCCGCCGCGCCGCGATCTCCGCCACGCCGTGCTCGCCGCCGAGCAGGAACACGCTGGCGCCGCTGGCCGCAGCCTCGGCCACCAGCAGCGGCGCCATGTCGGCGCCGGCCACCCGGCACGGCACGGGCTGGCCCATCAGGCGGGTGAGCCACACCACCGGCATGCCGTCGGCGACGTTGAGCTCGCTGCGGCCCAGGACCGCCCGCAGCCCCTCGTGCCGCTGGGCCCTGACCAGGAAGTCCATGTTGACCGTCGCGACCTGCACCTGGCGGCCGTGGCGCAGCGCGCTCCGCAGGCGCGCCATGGCGCCGTCCATGTCGATCCGGTCGATCGGGACGCCCGCGACGTCGATGCGGTCGCTCACGGCCTGCCCTCCACGGCTCCAGAACGGTCGGCACGCTCCCAGCGGCGCGGGTCGAACCCGACCGCGATGCGGGCGTAGGTCAGCGCCTTCCAGACCAGGAAGCGCGGGCTCTCCAGCAGCGCCAGCCACGTCGACCTGGGCGCGTCGGCGGAGAGGAGCCCGAGCAGGACGAATGCCGTCAGGGCGGCCAGCGACAGGAGCCAGGGGGACAGGCTCCAGGCGGGCGCGACGCCGGTCGCGACCGCGGCGGCCGCGACGGCGGCCCCGGCGAGGGTGCCCATCGCGAGCAGCCCGAGGGGCGGCACGGCGAGGTCCACCGCGGCATCCAGGACGCCGGGGTCCCTGCGCAGCCCGTGGCCGACCAGCGACGCCAGGCGACTGCGGACGACGTGCCAGCGACCGCCCTCCCAGCGCAGGCGCTGCCCGCGCATGCCGCGATAGCCGTGGGGCACGGGGCCCAGGACGCGGGCCGCCGCCACGAAGCGGGGCCGGACGCCGGCCAGGCGCAGCTCGATCGTGTACTCCAGGTCCTCGACGCCCGTGAACGCGTTCCACGGCCGCGTCTCCAGCAGCCGGCGGCTGAACAGCATGCCGTTGCCGACCAGGCTGGCGGGCATGCCGAGGGTGGCCCGGCCGCCGAGGCGGACGCGGTGGAACAGCAGGAATGCGGCGGAGACCAGGCGCGCCCGCACGGAGTCGCCATCCGCCAGGACGAGGTACTCGGCCTGGGCGGCGTCCGCGCCGTCCGCCAGCGCGCCCGCGAGGTGGACGAGCAGCTCGGGGTCGGCGATGGAGTCGGCGTCGACGACGACCACCGCGTCGGGGGGCTCGGGCTCGGCCAGCAGCCGGTCCATCGCCCAGCGCAGGGCGTAGCCCTTGCCCAGGCGCCGCTGGTCGCGTCGCTCGAAGACCTCGGCGCCCGCGGCCCGCGCCAGCTCCGCCGTGGCGTCGCCGCAGTTGTCGGCGATCACGATCACGCGGAAGGCGGCGCGGGGGTACCGCTGGGCGAGCAGCGAGGCCACGCAGCGGGCGACCAGGTCCTCCTCGTCGTGCGCCGGCACCAGCACGGCCAGCCGCGGCTCCGGCGCCGCCGCCGGCCTCGGACGCTGTCGCCGGAAGCTGGCCGTGGCCAGGGCCGAGAGGTAGGTGCCAGCCCCGGCCGCGGGCAGCCCGGCCGCGGCGATCACGATGCCGACGGCTGCTGCCGCCATCGTCTGAGACGCCCCGGTCAGTACGCGCCGCGGGCGCTCAGGACGGCCTGCACGGTCCTGAGCAGGATCTGGAAGTCGACCCAGAACGAGAGTCCGTACACGTACTCGCGGTCGAAGGCCATCCAGGTCTCGAAGTCCAGGGAGGAGCGGCCCCGCACCTGCCACCAGCAGGTGAGGCCGGGCTTGACGGCCAGCCGGATCATGTCGCTCGGCCGGTACTGCGCCACCTCATCGGGGAGGGGCGGCCGCGGGCCGACCAGGCTCATCTCGCCCTTGAGGACGTTGATCAGCTGGGGCAGCTCGTCCAGGCTCGTCCGGCGCAGGAAGCGGCCGACGCGGGTGATCCGCGGGTCGACGCGGAGCTTGAACACCGGGCCGTCCACCTCGCTCAGGTGGCGCAGGTCGGCCTTCATGCGGTCGGCGCCGTCCGTCATCGAGCGGAACTTGTAGAAGCGGAACCGGCGGCCCCGCAGGCC
>Ga0066903_100004498_pt1 | contig 11809 bp, 4 predicted proteins | sample PanSoiMetaGPlot1_FD_67491 | JGI IMG/M metagenome (GOLD analysis project Ga0066903, IMG submission 67491) | Tropical forest soil microbial communities from Panama analyzed to predict greenhouse gas emissions - Panama Soil - Plot 1 (version 2) | ecosystem: Environmental > Terrestrial > Soil >...
TCGCGCGTCCAAGGCGCGGGGAAAGCTGCTTGTTCGCGTGAGTAAGGGCGGTCCCATTTATCGGAAGCGATTTGCTGCGCAGTGTGCGGTGCGTTCTTGAGCAAGTTATTTTGGTGGCCTTGTTTTCCGCTGGCGATTGCTTCCATCTCTGCATGGATGAAGATCATCGCTTCACAGAAACGATCTATCTCGTGCTTCGGCTCGCTCTCGGTCGGTTCAATCATCATTGTGCCACGCACGGGAAACGAAACGGTTGGCGCGTGAAAGCCGTAGTCCATTAAGCGCTTCGCCACGTCTTCTACATCGATGCCGGCGCTCTTCCACTCGCGCAGATCGATAATGCATTCGTGCGCGACAAGGCCGTGTTTACCTTTGAAAAGGACTGGAAAGTACGGGTCGAGCCGCTTCGCGATGTAATTTGCGTTTAGAATGGCGACCTCGCTCGCGCGTTTCAATCCGTCTGCGCCCATCATTCGGATGTACATCCATGTGATTGTCAGGATGCTGGCGCTGCCGTACGGAGCCGCGGCGACGTTGCCGGATTGACCTCCGCCGTGGCGGTAATCAGAACTGTCTCTTCCAGTCGGCGGACGCTGCCGGCGTTCTCCTTCTCCAAAGAGGCTCCGACCAGTCTCGGGATCCAGAATGAATTCTCGCGGAAGATACGGCGCCAGATGTTTGCAAACGCCGATTGGCCCCACGCCCGGGCCGCCGCCGCCATGCGGGATGCAAAAGGTCTTGTGCAGATTTAAATGACAAACATCAGCGCCGTAATCGCCGGGGCGACACAGGCCGCATTGCGCATTCATGTTCGCACCGTCCATGTAAACCTGGCCGCCGTGCGCGTGCACAACGTCGCAGATTTCACGGATCGTCGGCTCGAAGACCCCGTGAGTCGAGGGATACGTCACCATTAGGACGGCGAGATCGCGCCCGTGTTGGTCGGCTTTGGCGCGCAGATCGGCAAGATCGATGTCACCATCTTTCAAACAGGCGACCGAGACGACTTTGAACCCGGCCATGACCGCGCTTGCTGGATTGGTTCCATGCGCCGAGGTGGGGATAAGGCAGACGTTACGATGCGCTTCACCGCGCGCCGCGTGATACTCGCGGACCGCGAGAAGACCCGCGAATTCACCCTGCGACCCCGCATTGGGTTGTAATGAAATCGCGTCGAAGCCGGTGATTTCAGCAAGCCAGTCTTCCAGCTGCTGACAAATTCTAATGTAGCCCGCCGTTTGATCGGCAGGCGCGAACGGATGCAATTTGGAAATCTCTGGCCACGAAATCGGAAACATTTCCGCAGTCGCGTTGAGTTTCATTGTGCATGAGCCGAGCGGGATCATCGAGGTCGTCAGCGACAGATCGCGCGATTCGAGCTTCTTGAGGTAGCGCAGCATTTCTGTCTCCGTGTCGTGCGTATTGAAGATTGGGTGAGTCAGGAACTCGGAAGTGCGGAATGCGGATTGCGGAATGCGGATTGGTGGCTCGCCAAGATCATCGTCTGTGAAATCCCGCACCGTCGTGCCGCGAAAGACAGACATCAATAGTTCGATGTCCCGTGGTGTTGTCGTTTCGTCGAATGAAATGCCGACCGCGCGCGGCCCAAGCGGGCGCAGCTTGCAGCCTGCTCTTGTCGCATGCTCCAGAATGACTTCGCTGGATTCAACTTCGACGCGAACGGTGTCGAAGAAGTTGTCGTGAGTGATTGTGCAGCCAAGACCGCGCAGCCCATCAGCGAGTTGGCTCGTCAGGCGATGAACTCGCTCCGCGATCGCGCGCAGCCCTTTCGGGCCATGATAAACCGCGTACATCGACGCGATGACGGCGAGCAGCACCTGCGCCGTGCAAATGTTGCTCGTCGCTTTGTCGCGGCGGATGTGTTGCTCCCGCGTTTGCAAAGCGAGGCGATACGCTGGGCGGCCTTCAGAATCGTGTGAAACTCCTACGAGCCGGCCCGGCATATGGCGTTTGTATTGGTCGCGCGTCGCGAAGTATGCGGCGTGCGGTCCGCCGAACCCGAGCGGAACGCCGAAACGTTGCGTATTTCCCACGGCAACATCAGCGCCGAATTCGCCCGGAGCTTTCAGCAATGTGAGAGCAAGGATGTCCGCCGCGACGACAACGAGTGCGCCTGTGTCATGTGCTTGCACGACGAAGTCGGAATAATCGTAGATCGCGCCATCAGTGGCAGGATACTGGACGAGTGCGCCAAAAACGCTCTCGTCGAATTTGAAACGCGAGTAATCCCCGATCTTTATCTCGATTCCGAGTGGCTTCGCCCGCGTTTGGACGACGGCGATCGTTTGTGGATGACAATTATCGGCAACGAAGAACGTTTTCCGATTTGGAGCGACCGCATGACAGAGCGACATTGCTTCGGTGGCAGCCGTGGCTTCGTCCAGAAGCGACGCGTTTGCGATATCGAGCGCAGTCAGATCGATGATCATCTGCTGGAAATTGAGCAGCGCCTCGAGCCGGCCTTGGGCGATTTCTGCTTGGTAAGGAGTGTAAGCTGTGTACCAACCGGGATTTTCGAGGATATTACGCTGTATCACGGGCGGTGTAATGCAGTCGTAGTACCCCGTGCCGATAAACGAGCGGACGAGTTTGTTCTTGCTGGCGATGGTCCGCAGCTCCCAGAGTGCTTCGGTCTCCGATTTCGGTTGCGGCAAGTTCAGTTGGCGATCCAGCCGGATGCTTTTTGGAACGGCGGCGTCTATTAAGGCTCCGACTCTTTCGAAGCCAACCTCGCTTAGCATCGCGGCTACTTCGTCTTCGTTCGGACCGATGTGGCGACGCGCGAAGTCCGAGCCGGACTGGCAAATGTCGATCTTTCGTTCGCCTGCATGCACGCGACAGACTACGGAACGCAAGACGCGCTTCAAGTTTGTCGGCTCCAGGTAGTGGGCGATTGACCTCAATCGCCTAGGCGGTTCGGTGAACTGCCCCTACCAGCTATTTAGCATTTAATGGAACAGCTTAACCCTCGAGCGCGGCTTGCGCCGCAGCTAATCGCGCAATTGGAATTCGGAAGGGACTGCAACTGACATAATCCAGACCGAGCCGGTGACAGAATTTGACGCTGGAAGGTTCGCCTCCGTGTTCGCCGCAAATTCCCAGTTTGATATCTGGGCGTGTCTTGCGTCCGAGATCACGCGTAATTTCCATCAAGCGACCGACGCCTCTCTGGTCGATCGATGCGAACGGATTCGTATCCACAATGTCGAGCTCGGCGTACGCGGGAAGAAAACTGCCGGAATCGTCCCGGCTCATTCCGAGCGTAGTCTGCGTGAGATCGTTCGTGCCAAAACTAAAGAACTCGGCGTCGCGCGCGATCTGGTCGGCGACAAGTGCGGCGCGCGGGATTTCGATCATCGTCCCGACCAGGTATTTGAATTTTATTCCCCTTTCTTTTGCCACTTCATCGGCGACGCGGCGGACGATGTCGATCTGGAGCTTCAATTCACGTGGGAATCCCACCAACGGAATCATAATTTCGGGATAAACCTTGATCCTCCTGGCTTGAACTTCGGCCGCCGCTTCAAAAATTGCGCGCGCCTGCATTTCGGAAATCTCCGGAAACGTGATCCCGAGCCGGCAGCCGCGGTGACCGAGCATCGGATTAAATTCGTGTAGCTCGTGAACACGGCGTGCGATGTGTTCCACTGCAACGCCGAGTTTGTTCGCGAGCTCGTTCTGCTGCGAGTGATCAGCAGGCAAAAATTCATGGAGCGGCGGATCGAGAAAGCGGATCGTCGCGGGCAAACCTTTGAGTGCTGTGAAGATGCCGATGAAATCGTCGCGTTGATAGGGAAGCAGTTTCCCCAAGGCGTGTGCCCGCTCGTCCTTTGTGCCGGCGAGAATCATCTCCCGCATCGCGTCGATCCGATCGCCTTCGAAAAACATGTGCTCTGTGCGGCAAAGGCCGATTCCCTCTGCGCCGAAGGCAACTGCGTTCGCCACCTGCTCGGGTGTGTCCGCGTTTGTGCGAACGCCTAGCGTGCGGAATTCGTCCGCCCACTTCATCAACTTCGCGTACTCCTGATAAGTGCTGCTTTTCTTCGGATCGAGGGACCGATCGACGAGCACCTGCACAATCTCTGACGGCGCGGTGGCGACTTCTCCGGCAAAAACTTCTCCGGCAGTTCCATCGATGGAGATATAATCCCCTCGATTTAACGTCGTGCCGTCCGCGCTCAGCGTGCGTTTTTGGTAATCGATTTGAATTCCGGTCGCGCCGCACACGCAGACTTTTCCCATTTGCCGCGCAACCAGCGCTGCATGCGAAGAGACGCCCCCACGGGAAGTTAGGATACCTTCTGCGGCAATCATGCCGCGCAAGTCTTCCGGCGAAGTTTCAATGCGGGCGAGCACGACTTTCTCACCTTTCTCCGAGCGCATCACGGCTTCCTCCGCGCTGAAAACAACGCGACCAGAAGCTGCGCCAGGTCCGGCGGCCAGACCGCTACCGATTTTTTTCGCTTCTTTCACCGATCCTCGATCGAAGATCGGCGCCAAAAGATGGGCGAGCGAATCTGCCGGGATACGGCGCACGGCATCTTTCTTGGTTATTAGCTTTTCGCCAACCATGTCCACAGCGATACGCACCGCCGCGTGGCCGGTGCGCTTGCCATTTCGCGTCTGCAAAATGTAAAGGCGATTATCCTCCACCGTGAATTCGAGGTCCTGCATGTCCTTGAAGTGATCTTCAAGGGTGCTACGCACTTTCATCAGCTCTTTGTGCGCGGCGGGCATTTCTTTTGCCAGATCATTAATCGGATGCGGTGTGCGCACACCAGCAACGACATCTTCCCCCTGGGCGTTGATTAAGTATTCGCCATAGAAAACTTTCTCGCCGGTCGCCGGATCACGCGTAAATGCAACTCCCGTTGCGCTCGCCTCTCCCATGTTCCCGAACACCATCGTCTGAACATTCACCGCCGTGCCCCAGTCGTGCGGGATCCCATATTTTCGCCGGTAGACGATGGCGCGATCGTTCATCCACGACCCGAATACCGCTCCGATCGCGCCCCAAAGCTGCTCGTTCGGATCTTGCGGAAACGATTTCCCGGTGCGTTCCTTGATCAGCGCTTTGAAGCGGTTCACAAGTTCTTTCAAATCCGTGGCCGTTAATCGTACATCCGGGAAATCGTGCTTGCCGTAGCGCTCGTCCTTTAAGCACTCGATGACTGTCTCGAACGGCTCGTGGTCTTCGCCCGGCCGTTTCTGAACGCCCATCACCACATCGCCGTACATCTGCAGGAAGCGCCGATACGAATCCCAGGCGAAACGGGCATTGTTCGTTTTTTTTGCAACGATCTCCACGACCTCGTCGTTCATCCCGAGGTTTAGGATGGTGTCCATCATTCCGGGCATGGAATCGCGTGCGCCTGAGCGCACAGAAACAAGCAATGGCCGGTCTTTATCGCCGAGTTTTTTGTCCACCGATTCCTCGACTTTCGTCAGCGCAGCCGCGACCTTCGCTTCCAACTCCCGTGGGTAGGTGCGGTTATGATCGTAAAAATAACTGCATACTTCGGTGGTAATTGTGAATCCCGGCGGCACAGGCAGACCTATGCGCGTCATCTCGTGGAGGTTTGCGCCTTTGCCGCCCAGCAGCGGTTTCATACTGCCCGCCCCGTCTGCGTGGCCATCGCCAAAATAGTAAACGTAGCGCGGCGTTTTCTTTCTGTTTTTGCGAACTGTCGCGCGAGCGCCCGATGCTCGTTTTCGCGTGCGCTGCATCTTTTTCCGTGTGATGGATTTTCGTTTTGTGGCCATGATTCAGGAGCCCCAGAAGAGTGTCAATCGGCGAAGCGCCACAGTAATTTCGGGTATCGCCGTGTCAACGACCCGACACGGAACAAAATCGGGTGTAACAACGGACATGTCTGTCGCGTCGGAGATTGCCGCAGCGATCAAGGCGGGTCCCCCCAATGCGTAAGAGCATTGCGGCCGACACGGCTGCCTCCACAGAAAGTGAATCAGCAGTTCAGCGGTTAAGCTGGCGCGCCTTCGCCGTTCGTAAGAACGTCAGCAATCGTCGCCGTAAAGTCATCAACGCCGGTACTCGGCACAATGATGCTGTTGCGGCGGCCGTGAGCTTCCTCGGTGATACGCAAGAATCTCCCGCGATCATTCTCGCGGAGCTCCACGTAGAAATGCTTCCGTTCGATCTGCAGTTCTCTCGCCTCGATGATGTTATCCATTTTTACCTGAGGCCGCCGACTCTATCGCATCCAAGAGGGGCAATGGAAGCAAAATCTGCCGCTTTTTCACGATTCTCCCGAGACTGACTTAGGTGGCCCCCAGGACCGACTGCATCTGCCGCTCTATCATTTCCGAGGTGGCAAGACTGCCTCGGCGTGAGGATGGACAAAAAAAGCCGCCACGCGCTGAAAACGTGGCGGCTGATTCGCCGAAACCGATTACCCGACCGGCCCTCACTGGCAACACGGCAGGACGTTTGACGGCTTGATCATCATTTTAGCTGAGCTAGGTTCGCCTACTGCATACCCAGGGCCAGGTTTTAAGGTTACCACAACGCTGTACGCCTGACGGTTGAATGTTCCTCTGGGGTCAGGCAAGGTTGGAACCAGGAGTGTTCCGTAGCCGGATTGCCCGATGTGGGCCGGGGAGGCAAGCGCAACGTAATCAACTCCTGGGACAGCGTTGCCGCTGACGGAGAAGTTTACGTAAGTTCCACCGAACGCTAGTGCAGGCTTCATAGTTAGGACGAATGAACCGGTTTGTCCCCGAGTAACATCCCCGGTGCTATTGATAGTGACAACCGGGAGTTGCACATCTTGAGGGCTTTCCGGGCTACCGCCATACACCTGGGTGATCGCGCTATTCAGCACAAACACCAACCCGAGGCTAAGAAGGATTTTGCCGATCATCTTTGTCTTCATATTAATTATTCCTTTCATTGTTTTGGCCTTCCGTGACCTCTCGTCATTGAGAACTCAGTTCTGGCCTTTCACTGGTGTACTGCAGGAAATCCGGCCAGATATAACGCGGAAAGTTTTGGGGTTTTTAAGGAACCCGCCTTCAGCCGTCGTAGGCCCGCGGATTACCCGTCTTCGTGTGATGAGCTACCAGCAGGCAGCAGATGTCACGGATCAGAACCGAGACTCAAATCCACGAATGAACACGATTTCACACGAATCAAGGAGCCACTTGCAAAAGATCAGAGTCCTTTCGTGTCTATTCGTGGTTAACGCTTTCTGAATTACGTCTGTATCCGCGTTGTCCGAGCAATCTGTGGTTAAGCGTACTTCGGTGCTAGAGAGACGACGATTTTCTTAAAGCATGGACAATCGCGGCAGCGAATCCCGTACAAGATCAAGTTCTTGGGTTTGGGGAATTGAAAAATCCATTCTTTTTGGGTGGATGATTTAGCTTGCAAGTCTTATCGCCAACCCATGTAATCGCCGTTAGTCGGGCCTCTTTGGGCATGAAATGAACCCCCAAGTTAAGCCAGGCTTCATTCGCATTGCCTTTGCAGCAAGCGTTGGGGTTGCGCTTTTGTCCGTGTCGATCGCATCTGGCCAGAATCCTTCGTCAGCACCGGCATCCACTACGGGAGAAGTCGAGCGTGTCATCGTCACTGGCTCGAACATTCCCACTGCAGAAGAGACGGGGCCCAATCCGGTGGACACCTATCGCCCAAGCGACATCGAGAAGTTGGGCGTGCGCAACTCCACGGACCTGCTCATCAACCTGCCGCAGGAGATGGGCACGACTGTCAACCAGAACTTGGCCGGTCAGGGTGACGGCAGCGTCATACCAAATCTGCGAGGATTGCTGCCCAAGGAAACTCTGGTTCTGATCGATGGAAAACGCGCCGCGATAGTCGGGGCTGGCGGTTTTTTTAGTAGTGGGCCTAGCACCGCCGGAGTGGACATCAACCTCATTCCATTTCCCATGATTGATCACATCGACATCTTGAAAGACGGCGCCTCGGCCATTTATGGCAGCGATGCCGTGGCCGGTGTGATCAACATCTTTTTGCTACACAAGTTCCGCGGGTTTGAGATCGGTGGCAGCTATGGCAACTCAAGCATGGGCGCGTCCAACGATGCGCGTGAGCTGGAGGGTTGGCTCAAAGCCGGTACGGGAGACGACAAGACCGATATCGTGATCATTGCGGATTTTTACGATCGTGCCGCCATCTACGACCGTGACCGTTTTCTTAGCAGTAACGCCGACGAAATTCCCTGGGGTGGATTTGATACCCGCAGTGCAAATTCCCCCGGCAGCATCGGAACGTTCCGCTTGATTCCACGCTTGTTTTTCAGCACGAACTCTCCGCCGGCGCACTCAGCTCCGAATGTCGCGACTTCTCCGTACTATATCAGTGTCTCTAGTCCCGCATTGAATAACGGTAACGGTTTCTTAAATGGGACCCTGGCAGGCTTGGATGGGGACTATGTCTTGTATAACTTTCAAGCTTTGATTCCCGCGATTCCGTCCGCAGATCGCCAGAGCTTTTATGGCTCTTTGACGCGCAACGTTTGCGACAAATACTTGACTGTATTTGCCGACTTTAAATATACCCGCTCCTTTTTTGATGGAGCGAATGAGGCTGCTCCATTCAATCCTGATGCATTCACGCTCCCGAACGGTGCTCCCTTTAGCCCCGTCGGGCTCAGTGTGCCGATTCAGAACCCATTCAACCCGTTCACCGTGGCTGATGCGACTTTACTATACAACGGTGTTCCCGTGCCCGTGACTACCGGAGTTCGGTTTCGCGCCATCAACGACCAGCCTCTCAGAACTGCTAAGTTTACTCTCAGGGACATGCTGTTCGATGCTGGACTTCGCGGTGAGCTGGGAGAAGTTGGTGATTACTTCAAGAGTTGGAATTGGGAATTAGGTTTTCGCTATTCGCGGAACGAGCAGGAAAATCTCGTCGGTGGCGCCGTTAGTAAATCCGGGTTGCGTGAAGCGCTACTTGATACAGATCCGGCGACGGCGTTTAATCCATTCCTGGGATTTTTTGGCCGCAACAGCCCGGCCGCGATGAGCAGAGTCTATGTAACTTTAGATCGGTCTGGAGCCTTCGAGTTGCCTTTGGGCTATTTCCACCTTGACGGCGATCTATTCAATCTTCTGGCGGGCCCGGTCTCCTTCGCGGCTGGGGCCGAATACCGCGGGGAGCGCTGGACACGAGACCCTAGCTCGGAGAACACCACGTTTGACACGATCGGTCCCTTCGATTTCCAAGCTACGCGGGTTAACCGCGATGTTTGGGCAACCTACCACGAAGTGCGATTTCCAGTGACCAGCCCGCTGTGGAACTTCCTTGCTGCGTACAGCCTGGAGTTCGATATTGCCGAGCGCGACGAATGGTACAGTCAAAACACCTCAGCAGTTCTGCCCTTCGCCGGCCTGACATTTTTCCCGGCGCAACACTCGCAATATGACGCACAGAAGCCGAAATTTTCAGTGCGCTGGCAGCCGCTTGATCCAAAGTGGATTGGTGCACTGACGTTGCGCGGAAGTTACAGCGAAGCGTTCCACGCGCCGACATTACCAGACCTCAGTCCCGGAGGAAGCAGATTCTTCCTGTCGTTCCCCGACAATCTTCACGATCCTAAAGGATTGACTCCTCCAGGAACTAGCATTCCGATCATCGCAAGTGGAAACCCCAATCTGAAGCCCGAGGTTGCCTATGAATGGACTTATGGAGCAGTTTACAGCCCGAAATGGATCAAAGGCCTTACGCTGAGTGCTGACTTTTGGCATATCGACCTGCGATCGATTGCGTCGTTTGTAAATCCGCAATTCATCATTGATTTCGAGAACAGCTTTCCCGGATTGGTTACGCGCGATCCAACGACTGGCGCAATTACTGAGCTCATTAATCCCAACTTGAACCTCGCTCGCGCCATTGTCGAAGGGGTCGACTACGAAGGGATCTATATCCTGGATACTTCGATCTTTGGTCGCGATTTTGGCAAATTGACCTGTACCCTTAACGGCACGTACTTATCACGGTTTGAGTTTCAAGCGACTCCAGTTAGCAAACGCGTTGGTCTTTCGGGTGAATTTGTAACGAGCGCCTCGTTTACTGGCTCGTTGCCGCATAATCGCGCCTATGCCAGTGCATTCTACGATGGACCCGCTGACACGTGGCTCGCGAGTTTCGATACGGGCGCAACCGTGCACTACACCGGCCAATATGAGGACGACAATATTGATCTGACAGGATCTTCGAAACCGCAAGAACCGAGAAGTGGTCCGTTTCCTCAGCGCGCACGAAAAGTGAGCGACTGGGTTACACTCGATCTGACCACATCGTACACATTTAACTTGCCGGCTCCAGCATTAGACCAGGTGCCTGGCTTAGCCAAGGATGGCGGTAAGAATGTCAAGATGAAGGAAGGCAATGAGAAGAACGTCATGCCGGTCTCCACGGCTCAGTATAACCCATGTGGGTGGCGCGCTTGGCTGAGTAACATGACGCTCACACTTGGGATGCAGAACGTATTCGACTCTGACCCGCCATTCGTGGCCGGCACCTTCGAGAACAACTACGACGAATCGCTTGCCACCATCAAAGGCCGGTTCTGGTATGTGCAGTTAAAGAAGAGATTCTAGGAGTTTAGCTCGGCAAAAACCGTTTGCATCTTCACGGCTGCTTTTTCTCGCAGAGTTTTTGAAAAGCCGGGTCGGTGCGTAACGGGTCCCAGATCGGATCGAGTTGTAGAGTTGCTGGCGTAACAGGCGTGATTCCGCTAAAACCTGGCGTTTGTAACAACCGCGCGAGATTCGAGATCGCGCTGCTAGTCTCGCCGAAAATTGTCTGAATTTGCGCTAGGTTACGTTCGAAGCCAGGTCTGAGCATCACATCCTTAGCATTGGACGAAAGCACGCTTGCCTGCTCCGCCGCCTTTAGGGCCGAGTCCTTCTCGCCGAGCGCAGCATAAGCCTGAGACAGCGTTGCCAGTAACCAGGCGTTGTCTGGTTGGTCTCTGTAAAGCGGTTCAAGTCTATTGCGCGCCTGCGCGCTGGTGGCCCTTGCGCCAGCCGTGTCGCCAGCAAGACGCTGCATCAAAGCAAGCTGCACCTGAATACCGCACTTCTGAAACTCAGAATCAAAATGGGATTGAGCCAGTCGGGTTTGCAGCAACCGGATGGCCTCACCGTAATTTCGTTCAAGTCTTAACTGAATGAGCTTGTACGTGAGCGTATCATCATTAGGAGTCTGCCAGTCTATTTCTGTTAGAAACCTGGCGGCCTCTTGCAGGTTACCCCTCTGCTGATAAATCCCTGCCTTTGCCGCCATCAGTTCCGGATCGTTTGGCATAATGTCCAGCGCTCGCTCATAAAGCCTTAGCGCTGCTGGAAATTGTCGAAGCATGGCGTAAGTCCATGCCGCCTCCCGAAGTAACTCCACATTACGTGGGTCCAAGGCGACGGCTTGCTCGTAGTAGGCGATACTTTCATCCCAGTGTCCCTCGTATCGGGCAATTTCGGCGAGGGCATATGGCACGTCGCTTCTAGCGGGTAACATTTTGCTGACGTGACGGAACGTGGTTTTGGCAGCGCCGTGATCCCGCAACACGCGATACTGATAATAACCCAGGGCAAGCAGGGTTTCAGGAGAGTCTGGCTGCAGTTTTTGCGCATTCTCTAAAGCACGTTTCGCTGCGTCGCGTCGACCGGGAGTGGCGTCCCTCTGGTCTAAGTAGAGATCCGCGTCCGCTCGAGAAAGCCGCGCCCAGGCAAGCGCAAAATTGGGGTCAAGCTGCACCGCCCGCTCATAAAAACCGACGGCAGTCCAAGCTGAGGTGGAGCG
>Ga0066903_100004499_pt1 | contig 11808 bp, 12 predicted proteins | sample PanSoiMetaGPlot1_FD_67491 | JGI IMG/M metagenome (GOLD analysis project Ga0066903, IMG submission 67491) | Tropical forest soil microbial communities from Panama analyzed to predict greenhouse gas emissions - Panama Soil - Plot 1 (version 2) | ecosystem: Environmental > Terrestrial > Soil >...
GGCAGCGTCGCGCGAGGAAGTCTACGAGCGGGTCAAGGAGGTCCTCACCGAGCAGCTCGGCATCGACGAGGCGGACATCACGGAGGAGGCATCCTTCCAGGAGGACCTCGACGCCGACTCGCTCGACCTCGTGGAGCTGATCATGGAGCTCGAGGACCAGTTCGGGATCAAGATCTCGGACGAGGACGCGCAGAAGATCCAGACCGTCGGCCAGGCCGTCGACTACGTCACTTCGCACCAGTAGCCGCGGAACCCGACCTTGCGCAGCTGATCGACGCGCTCCCGCCGGAGCTTGCGGAGCCTGTCTTCACGCACACGTCCTGGGCCAGTGAGCGCAGCGCGTCGTACGAGCGGCTCGAGTTCCTCGGCGACAGCGTCCTCGAACTCGCTGTCGCGCACGCGCTCTACACGCGCCATCCCGACTTCTCCGAAGGCCGGCTGGCGAAGGTGCGCTCGCACGTCGTCTCGCGCGCGACATGTGCGCAGGTGGCGCGGGAGCTCGATCTCGGCCGGCGACTGATCGAGCGCGCTCCGGCGCAGCCGGAGGACGAGCTCGAGCGGCTCGCGGTGAACCGCAACGTTCTCGCCGCGGTGATCGAGGCGGCACTGGGCGCGCTCTTCCTCCAGCACGGCTTCGCAGCGATCGAGGACGCGGTGGTCGCCTCGTTCTCGGAGCAGATCGAGCACGCGCTCACGACTCGAGTCGATCACAAGACCGACCTGCAGGAGGTGCTTGCGCGCAGCGGCCGCCACGTGACATATGCCGAGGTCGCGGTCGAAGGGCCGCCGCACCAGCGCCGCTTCACCTGCGCCGCGTTGATCGACGGAGAGGAGCTCGGGCGCGGGGAGGGAGCCACGAAGAAGGCGGCCGAGCAGGAGGCGGCCCGCGAGGCGCTCGCGCGGCTGGAGTCGGCAGCGTAGTCGTAGCAATTCCGCGGCGTCATGGACTTCACCGAGCTCGTGGACGAGCGCGAGTACGTGCTCGTCGCCGGCACGTGCCGCTAGCGGCGTTTCGGCGGTCGGTCCGGGATCTCTGGCATTCTGTGCCGCCTCATGGCCGAGCGGCGACCGACAAACTCGGAGCTGCGCCTGCGGCGGCTCACGAAGGAGGAGCCGGATCCCGAGCCGCGTGGGATCCTGGAGATCTTCCGCGACGACGACGAGCCCGCAGACGAGGACGCTCCTCTCGCACGCGACGACGGACCAAGCCCGCAGTAGCGTCCTGTCGGCTGGTTAGGGTCACCGGCGGTGCATCTGCGCGCCGTCAAGCTGCGTGGCTTCAAGTCGTTTCCCGATCCGGTCGAGATCCGTCTCGAGCCGGGCGTCGGCGTCATCGTCGGCCCGAACGGCTCGGGCAAGTCGAATGTCTCCGACGCGATCCGCTGGGCCGCAGGCTCCCTCAGCCCGACTGAGCTGCGGGCGGAGAAGCCCGACGACGTCCTCTTCGCCGGCGGCGGTGCGCGAGGCGGAGCGGACTTCTGCGAGGTGGAGCTCCTCTTCGACAACGCGGACGGCGCGCTGCCCGTCGACTACGCGGAGCTCGCGGTCGCCCGCCGGCTGCACCGGGCCGGCGAGGGCCAGTACCTCGTCAACCGCGCCGCCGTGCGGCGACTCGATCTCGTGGAGCTGCTCGCCGACCTCGGACTGGGCCAGGGGATGCATTCCATCATCAGCCAGGGCAAGGTCGAGGCGATCCTGGCCTCGCGGCCGGCAGAGCGGCGGGCTCTGATCGAGGAGGCCGCGGGACTCGGCCGTTTCAAGGCCCGCCGGCACCGCGCCGAGCTCAAGCTCGCACGCGTCGCCGTCGAGGTCGAACGGGCCCGTGACGTCGAGGCGGAAGTCCGCAAACGGCTCCGGCCGCTTGCGCTCCAGGCGACCGCGGCCGAGCGGGCACAGAAGCTGGGCGTCGAGATCGCGGGCCTCCGCGCCCGCATCGCCGAGCTCGACCTCGCCGAGCACAAGGAACGATTGCGCGGCATCGAGGGTCGTCGCGGCGGCGCCCTCACAGCGCGTTCCGCTGTCGAGGCCCGGCTCGAGGCACTCCTCGCAGAGCGCGGTCAGGCTGAGGAGGAGCTCGCCGACGCGGCCGGCGAGCGCGAGCAGGGGCTACAGACGCTCTATCGCCTGCGCAGCGCGGCCGAGCGGATCGACCTCCGGCGTGAGTCTGCGACGGCGGTGCTTGCGGAGGTTCGCTCCCGCCACACCGCGGCCGCGGCGGAGGCCGGCGATCCCGCGGCCGAGCTCGCCGAGCTCGAAGGCTCGTGGGAGACCGCGGCGGCGACTGCGCAGACGGCCGCGGTCGAGCGGGAGTCGAGCGCGGAGCGCGCGCGGCAGGTGCTCGCGCGTCTTCTCGCGGCCGAGGCAGTGGCGCGGAACGCACTCGAGGCACAGCTCGACGCACTTCTGGCCGAGCGGCGCGACATCGAACGAGAGCTGACCGGCGCGGCCGGCGAACGCGAGGCGGCGCTTGCCGTCTCCTACGACCTCCGCTCGCGCGTCGCCCGGGTCGGGGTGCAGCGGGAGGCGGTCGAGGCACGGGTGGGACGGCTCCGGGCCGAGCTCGCCGAAGCGGAGGCAGAGGCTGCCCGCGGCGGCCCGTCTCCCCGGGAGCTCGAGCAGCAGGACCTCGCGGCGCGCGCGGCGGCGAGGGCGGCGTTGCACGAGCGCGACACGCTGGCGGAGCGGGCGAGGACGGCCGCCGAACGGCTCGCAGCGCTCGAGTTGTCGCTTACCGAGCGCGAAGGGATTCCACCGGCGGCCCGGGCGCTCGCCGAGGACGGGGAACGGCTCGTACTCGCGGAGCTCGAGGTCGAGGCCGGACGCGAGCGTGCGGTGGCGGCGGCGCTCGGGCCACGCGCGGCTGCGCTCCTCGCCGACGACGCGCAGGGCGCGCTTGCGCTTCTCGAGCGCGCCGCAGCGCTTGGTCTCGGCTCTCTTGTCGTCGTCGCGGGTCGTGACCCGCGCGAGCTCGTCGCCGAGCTTCCGGTCGTGGAGCGGGACGAGCTGCTTTCGTCGTCGACTGCGGCGGTGACTGCCGACGGCTTCGGCTACGACCCGCGCACCGGTGAGCTCTGGTACGCAGGTGAGACGGCGGAGGCCGTCCTCCTCGAACTCGACGTGCGGCGCCGGGCGCTCGCAGAGGAGGCGAAGACGCTCGCCGAGCAGGCCCGTTTCGCGGAGCGGAAGGCGTCGGAGGCCGAAGAGCGGGCTCTCGCCGCCGAGAAAGCCTTCGCGGCCGTCGCGCCGAAGCTGGGCCTCCGGCGCGCCGACGTCGCCGTGCTCGCTGCGCTGCTTGCCGCTGCCCGGCGGCTGGAAGGGGCCCTCAGCGGTCTCGACGCTCGGGTGGACCAGATCGAGGCTCCGCTGCGTGCGCGGGGACAGGCGGGTGCGGAGCGGACGGGAGAGCTCGGCGAGCGGCTGCGGTCGATCGGCGAGCGCGAGGCGGCGCAGCGCCGGCAGATCGCGGAGACCGCCGAGAGCATCGTCGCCGCGGAACGCGACCTCGTCCGTCTCGGCGGCCGTCCGGCCGATCCGGAAGGTGCGTCCGGCGACGTGCCTACGCTCCGCGTCGAGGCTCGGACGCTCATCGCCGCTGCCGACGCCGCGGCCGCCCGGGCGCACGAGGCTGCCGAGCGGGCGCGGACGGCGGAGACCGCCCGCGTCGAGGCGGCTGTCCGGGCGGGACGGCGTCGCGCGCGACCCCACGAGCTCGCGCGCGTGGTTACCGCGGCGGAGCGACTCGACGAAGCGCTGCTCGGAGCGGCGACGGCAGCGGCCCGCTTCGAGGCTCCATTGCGCGAGAAGGTGGATGCCGGTGCCGCACGAAGCGGCGAGCTCGGCACGGAGCTACGACGGCTCGGCGCGGCCGAGGTCGAGCTGAGGCAGGAGCTCGCAGCCGCCACGGAGGCAGTCTCCGCGCTCGAGGTCGATGCGGCGCGGGTCGAGGCGGAGGCGGAAGAGGCGCGCCGGCGGCTCGACCAGGCCAATGCCGACGAGCCCGCGGAGGGCGACGACCGCGAGGAGCTCGTCGCCTCGCTCGAGCGGCTCGAGCGACGACGAGAGACGCTCGGCCAGGTCAACCCGCTCGCGCACGAGGAGTACGAAGCGGAAAAGGTCCGACTCGAGGAGCTCGTCGCACAGCGGGCCGATCTCGAGGCGAGCCTCGCCGAGCTCGAGAAGCTCAAGGCCGAGCTGACCGAGACCGTCGAGCGGCGGTTCGGCGAGACCTTCGACGCGGTGCGGCGTCACTTTGCGGACGTGACGGCCACCGTCTTCCCGGGCGGCGAAGGGCGCCTGAGCCTGACCGAGGCGGAGGCGGAGGAGGACGAGGACGACGAGGAGCCGGGCGTCGAGGTCGAGCTACGGCCCGCAGGCAAGCGCGTGCAACGGCTGTCGCTGCTCTCCGGCGGCGAGAAAGCTCTGGGGGCCATCGCCTTCCTGTTCGCGCTCTTCCTCGCCAGGCCGTGTCCGTTCTACCTCCTGGACGAGGTGGAGGCAGCCCTCGACGACACCAACATCGGCCGCTTCGTCGAGCTTCTGCGCCGCTACTCCGACCGCGCGCAGTTTGTCGTCATCACGCATCAGAAGCGGACGATGGAGGCGGCGGACGTCCTCTACGGCGTGACGATGGGCGGGGACGGCGTCTCGCAGGTCGTCTCGCGCCGGCTTCCTCGCGAGGAAGCCAAGCTCGCCGGCGCCGCCTAGCTCAGAGCGCGCTCGAGCGCAGCCCGGTCGGTCGGCTCGCCGTGCGTCGGCAGGACGAAGTCCACCGGGTGGTCCAGCAGCGGGCGAAGACGAGCCGCGACGTTCTCGCGCGTGTCGCCCTTCCCGACCCATTCGGTCTGGATGCCGAGGCCGGAGCCGAAGTCCGCGAGGGAGTCGCCCGTGATGACGGCGTTCCAGCGCTCGAGCCAGAGCACGACATCGTTCGGTTCCCTGCCGGCGAACGCCTCGGCCCCGAAGGGCAGACGGTCTCCGGAGGCGTACCAGCGCGCGTCGGCGGAGCCTGTGCGGAGCCAGAGCAGGTCCGGGCTGCCGTCGCCCGCCTGCTCGGCGGTGATGCCGTACTTGTCCATCAGGTCCTGTGCCGAGTCCGGACGCGGGGTGAACACCGGAGCCCCGAGCCGCTGCTCGAGCGTCTCTGCGTCTCGCTCGTGCCACGGCGAGGTGAGCACGATCACGGGGTCGCGCTCGGCAGTGAGGTCGAGCAGCTCGTCCGGCACCGCGAGCGGGTCGAACAGAAGCAGGCGTGTACCGTCGTCGGCGGCGTACGACGACACGTCCCGCGGCCACACCGCGCCCTCCGACCACTCCGGATGCGGCGCCTGCCAGTGCCAGAGACCGGGTCCGAGCTCGCGCATTGCCGCGCATCCTAAGGGCGGCAGGTACGTAGGATCAGAGGCGATGGACGAACGCCTCGAGCGCTACGCGGAGCTCGCCGTTCGCGTCGGCGCGAACGTGCAGCCCGGGCAGGAGGTCTTCCTCCTCGCCAACGTCGAGCACCGCGACCTCGCACGGGCGCTCACCCGCCAGGCGTATCGCGCCGGCGCGGCGTACGTCCATGTCCTCTACAACGACATGCACGTGCGCAGGGCGTTGATCGAGCTCGGCCCCGACGAGGCGCTCACGTATGCGCCGGAATGGCGGAAGACCTTCAACGAGTCGATGACCGGCAACGCGATGATCGGCACGACAGGGGACCCGGAGCCGGAGCTGCTGGCCGACCTCGACGGCGAGCGGGTCGGTCGGGCCGTCCCGCGCGAGCTCGTGGAGATCCGGATGCGGCAGATGAGCGAAGACTCGGTGAACTGGGTCGGCGTCGGCGCGCCGAACGAGGGCTGGGCGCGGCAGGTGTTCGGCGAGCCCGACGTCGAGCGGCTGTGGGAGAAGGTCGCCTTCTGCATGCGGTTGGACGAGCCCGATCCCGTCGCGGCCTGGCAGGACCACCTCGCCCGGCTCGAGGCACGGTGCGAGGGACTGAACGAGCTGGGCGCAGACGCTCTCCAGTACCGCGGCCCCGGCACCGACCTCACGGTGGGCCTGCTCCGGAACGTCCGCTGGATGTCGGGCTCCACCGACACGAGGGACGGGATCCGCTACGTCGCGAACATGCCGACCGAGGAGGTCTTCACCTCTCCCGACGCGAGGCGCACCGAAGGGACGATCCGCTCGACCATGCCGCTGCCTCTCCAGGGTCAGATCGTCCGAGGATTGGAGCTGACGTTCGAGCAGGGCCGGGCGGTCCGCGTCGAGGCGGAGACCGGGGCCGATCTCATCCGCAGCCACTTCGCGACGATCGAGAACGCCGACCGGCTCGGAGAGGTCGCGCTCGTCACGAAGGAATCCCGCGTCGGCCGGTCGGGGACGATCTTCTACGACGTCCTCTTCGACGAGAACGCCACCTGCCACATCGCGTACGGGATGGGTCTCCCGTTCCTCGTCGACGGCGAGCCCGACGATGGGCTGAACGTGGCGAACATGCACGTCGACTTCATGGTCGGTGGACCCGAGCTCGAGGTCGACGCGCTGCTCGCGGACGGCACGGTGGTGCCGCTCGTCCGGAACGAGGAGTGGCAGCTCGCGTGAAGGCAGAAGAGCGCCTCGAGCGCTACGCCGAGCTCGCAGTCCGCGTCGGGGCGAACGTGCAGCAGGGGCAGGAGGTCTTCGTCATCCCCGAGATCGAGCACGCCGACCTCGCGCGCGCCCTCGTCCGGCAGGCGTACCTGGCGGGCGCGTCGTACGTCCACGTCTTCTACCGGGACGAGCACGTCCGGAAGGCGATGATCGAGCTCGGCCCGGACTCGGCCCTCGCCTACACGCCCGCCTGGGAGAAGGAGCTCACCGAGGCCATGTCGGACAACGCTCTCCTCGCGACCACCGGCAACGCCGACCCCGAGCTGCTCGCCGACCTCGACGGCGACCGCGTCGGCCGCGCCATCCCGCTCGAGCGCGCCGAGATCCGGCAGCGCCAGCATCTCGAGCAGTCTGTCAACTGGTGCGCGGTCGGAGCCCCGAACGCGGGCTGGGCGACGCAGGTGTTCGGCGAGCCGGATGTCGAGCGTCTCTGGGAGAAGGTCGCTTTCTGCATGCGGCTCGACGAGGCGGATCCCGTGTCCGCCTGGCGCGAGCACCTCGACCGTCTCCGTGTCCGGGGCGACGCGCTTACGGGGCTCCGCCCGGACGCGCTCCGCTACCGCGGCCCGGACACCGACCTCACCGTCGGACTGCTCCCGAGCGCACGCTGGGGCAGTGCCGGGTTCCGCACCTCGGGCGGCATCGACTACGTCGCCAACATGCCGACCGAGGAGATCTTCACGACGCCGGACTGCCGTCGCGCCGAGGGCAAGATCCGCTCGTCGCTGCCGCTCGTCCTCGACGGCCAGATGATTCGCGGACTGCAGCTCACGCTAGAGGAAGGCCGGATCGTCGGCGTCGACGCCGAGCAAGGTGCGGACCTGATCCGCGGCCAACTCGGGACGGTCGAGAATGCCGATCGGCTCGGCGAGCTCGCACTCGTCACGAGCGAATCGCGGGTCGGCCAATCCGAGACGCTGTTCTTCGACACGCTCTTCGACGAGAACGCCACGTGCCACATCGCGTACGGAGCCGGTCTCCCTTACGCCTTCGACGGGGAGCCGGACGAGGGGTGCAACGACGCGAAGCTGCACGTCGACTTCATGGTCGGTGGACCGGAGCTCGAGGTCGACGCGCTCCTCGCCGACGGGAGCGCCGTCCCGCTCATCCGCGACGAGAACTGGCAGCTTCAGTAGCTCGCTAGGCTCGGCGCGTGCGCAGTTGGGCGGAGCTGCTGGGCGAGGCCGACGGGGCTGAGCCCGAGGAGAGCGGCGGCCGCTTCTTCTCCCGGCTGCGCGACTCGCTCTCGAAGTCCCGCCGTGCGCTCACCGGCGAGCTCGCCGCGGCGGCGTCGTTCGATCCCGGTGACGATGTGGATTGGGAGCGGCTCGAAGAAGCGCTCATCGCCGGCGACGTCGGCGTCCGCGCGACCGCCGAGCTCGTGCGCCGGCTCGAGGCGCGCGGCGAGCTGACGGAGCTGAACGCGGCTCTCGCGGAGGAGGTGGCGGAGCTCTTCGGCGAGCCGCCGGTCCTCGACGTCGCCCACGAGCCGGCGGTGATCCTGGTCGTGGGCGTCAACGGCACCGGGAAAACGACGACGATCGGGAAGCTCTCGGCGAGGCTGGCCGAGCACGGCCGCTCCGTCGTCGTCGCGGCCGCGGACACGTACCGCGCCGCCGCGGAGGAGCAGCTCGAGATCTGGGCACAGCGGGCAGGCTCGGACTTCGTCGGCTCCGAGCGGGGCGCCGATCCGGCGGCAGTCGCCTACGACGCCGTCGAGGCCGCGGTCGCGCGAGGCCGCGACATCGTGATCGTCGACACCGCGGGTCGGCTCCACACGCAGACCAACCTCATGGAGGAGCTCGCGAAGGTGCGGCGCGTCATCGCCGGGCGACTCGACGGGGCGCCCCACGAGACGCTCCTCGTCGTCGACGCGACCACCGGCCAGAACGGCCTGCAGCAGGCGCGTCTCTTCGGCGACGCCGTCGGCGTCACTGGCGTCGTGCTGACGAAGCTCGACGGCTCCGCGAAGGGAGGCGTCGCGATACCGATCGCCTACGAACTCGGCCTGCCGGTCAAGCTCGTCGGAGTGGGCGAGGCTCTCGAGGACCTCCAGCCGTTCGACCCGCGGGACTACGCACGCGCGCTCGTGGCCGGCTAGCCCGCGGGGCCGGGCCGGTACCCTGCGGCGGATGTTCGACGCGCTCAGCGAGAAGCTCCAGAGCGCCCTCGGAGACCTTCGCGGGCGCGGTGTCCTCGACGAGGAGGCGATCTCGCGCGCGATGCGCGAGGTGCGGCTCGCGTTGCTCGAGGCGGACGTCGAGTTCGGCGTCGTCAAGGAGTTCGTCGCCCACGTGCGCGAGCGCGCCCTCGGTGAGGACGTCCGGAAGAGCCTGACACCTGGCCAGCAGGTGGTGAAGATCGTCCACGAGGAGCTGACCGGGCTGCTCGGCTCGAGCGACTCCCGCCTCGCGTTCTCGCCGCGGCCGCCGACGACGATCCTCCTCGCGGGCCTCCAGGGGTCGGGGAAGACGACCACCGCGGCGAAGCTCTCCCTCCTGCTGCGCAACGAGGGACGGAAGCCGGCGCTCGTCGCCGCCGACCTGCAGCGTCCGGCGGCGATCGACCAGCTCGTCCAGCTCGGCTCGGAGATCGACGTGCCGGTCTACGCCGAGGAGCGCAGCGATCCGGTCAAGGCCGTCCGCGACGGAATCGAGCAGGCCAGGGCTGACGACCGCGACGTCGTGATTCTCGACACCGCCGGTCGCCTGCACGTCGACGAGCCTCTGATGGGGGAGCTCGCGGCCGTGCGGCGAGAGGCCAAGCCGACGAACGTCCTTCTCGTCCTCGACGCGATGACCGGACAGGAGGCCGTGAACGTCGCGAAGGCCTTCCAGGCGCGGATCGACTTCGACGGAGTCGTCCTCACGAAGCTCGACGGGGACGCGCGGGGTGGTGCCGCGCTCTCCGTTCGCGCGGTCACCGGACGGCCGATCAAGCTCGCCTCGACCGGCGAGAAGCTCGCCGACCTCGACTGGTTCCATCCGGACCGGATGGCCTCGCGGATCCTCGGCATGGGCGACGTCCTGACCCTGATCGAACGCGCCGAGGCGGCGGTCGAGGAGGAGGAGAAGGAAGAGCTCGAACGCCGGATGCTGAAGGGCGAGTTCAGCTTCGACGACTTCCTCTCCAGCTACAAGATGTTGCAGCGGATGGGGCCGCTCCAGGGAGTCCTCAAGATGATCCCCGGTCTCGGCAAGCAGCTCGCGGGGCTCGACCAGGTGGACGATCGCCAGCTGAAGCAGGTCGAGGCGATCATCCTCTCGATGACCCCGCACGAGCGCCGTGTGCCACACGTGATCGACGGCTCGCGTCGCAAGCGGATCGCGGGAGGCTCGGGCACGACGGTGGAGCAGGTCAACCAGCTCATCGAGGCCCGGAAGCAGATGGCGAAGATGATGAAGATGGTCGGATCGGGCAAGATGCCGCAGATCCCGGGCGCAGGACTCCCGGGCAACGGCCTTCCGGCGCAGAACCAGCTGGGAGGTGGAGGGCCGCCGCGCCCGAGCGCAACGCGCAAGTCGAAGTCCAAGCGAAAGAGGAAAGCGAGAAGGTAGCCAGATGGCAGTGAAGCTCAGGCTGACGCGGGTCGGCTCGAAGAAGAATCCGATCTATCGCGTCGTCGCCGCCGATTCGCGCTCGCCGCGCGACGGCAAGTTCATCGAGATCGTCGGCCGCTACAACCCGCAGTCGGATCCTTCCCTAATCGAGATCGACGAGGAGAAGGTGCGCGGCTGGCTCGAGAAGGGCGCACAGCCGACCGAGTCGGTGGCGAAGCTCCTCAAGGCTCAGGGAATCCAGTAGCGCCGTGGACGAGCTCGTTGCCGAGCTCGCGCGTAGGCTCGTGGACGAGCCCGATGCCGTGCGGGTCGAGGAAGTAGAGGAGGAGGACGGCACGCTCCTCCTCCGGCTCCACGTGGCCGAAGGGGACGTCGGCAAGGTGATCGGCCGCCAGGGACGGCTCGTGCGGGCACTGCGCACTGTCGTGCGCGCCGGGGGCGTCGAGGCGGGCCGGCGGCTCCAGCTCGAGATTGCCGACTGATGGCCTCGGTAGCGGCGCTGTACGACATCCACGGCAACCTCGCCGCGCTCGACGCGGTGCTCGCGGAGGTGCCAGATGACGCAGCGATCGTAGTGGGTGGTGACATCTGCGCCGGCGGCGACCAGCCGTCCGAGACGCTCGCGCGGCTGCGGGCGCTCGGCGACCGCGTCGTCTGGGTCCGCGGCAACTCCGATCGAGAACTGGTCGAGGGCGAGGAGGGTCTTGCGTCGCCCGAATTCCTCGAGGGCGCCCGCGCGGGGCTCGGTCAGAAGGAGATCGAGTTCCTCTACGGGCTGCCGCCTACGCAACGGATCGACGATGTCCTCTACTGCCACGCCTCGCCGCGCAACGACCTCGACATCTTCACCGAGCGGACGCCGGAAGAGCACATCGCCGTCCTCTTCGAAGGGCTCGACGTTCCGACGGTGGTCTGCGGGCACACCCACACGCAGTACGAGCGGATGGTCGCCGGCGTGCGGGTGGTGAACGCCGGCAGCGTCGGGATGCCGTACGAGGAGGAACCGGGCGCGTACTGGCTGTTCGACCTCGTCCACCGGCGCACGCCGTACGACGGGGCGGAGCTGAAGGCGACGCGGGAAGAAGCAGTCGCAGAGTTCACCGAGCGTGGACTCTGACCTCGTGCCGGTCGGTCGGGTGGGGAAGTCGCACGGGCTCGACGGCGCCTTCTTCGTCGAAGGAGCGAGCGGGCGGGTCGCCGTCTTCGCGGTCGGCGGAACGCTCTTCGCCGGCGGGGAGTCGGTGAGCGTCGTCGCTTCACGCCGAGGCTCGGGTGGGCGGCCGGTGATCCGCCTCGACCGGCACGTCGAGCGGGGAGCCGAGCTCGCCGTCTCCCGCACGACGCTGCCGAAGCTCGACGACGAGGACGAGTTCTACGTCTTCCAGCTCGTCGGGCTGAACGTCGAGGAAGAGAACGGACGGCTGCTCGGACGGGTGCGGGACGTACTCGAGTACCCTGCGAACGACGTGCTCGAGCTGGACTCCGGCGCGTCGCTGCCCCTCGTCGAGGCATGCGTCCGGCAGGTGGATGTCGCCGGCGGTCGCATCGTCGTCGCCGCGGGGTTCGCAGACCCGGAATAGTCGCCCGTGCGGATAGACGTCTTCACTCTCGTTCC
>Ga0066903_100004500_pt1 | contig 11807 bp, 10 predicted proteins | sample PanSoiMetaGPlot1_FD_67491 | JGI IMG/M metagenome (GOLD analysis project Ga0066903, IMG submission 67491) | Tropical forest soil microbial communities from Panama analyzed to predict greenhouse gas emissions - Panama Soil - Plot 1 (version 2) | ecosystem: Environmental > Terrestrial > Soil >...
CAACCGGAGGATCCGCATGAGCTTTATCTGCAGATCCGCGAGAAGCTGAACGAGATGCGCGCCTTTGGCATGCCGTTGCCCGAGGACTTGGTCGAGTTTGAGAAGGAGCTCGAGGCGCAGTTCGCCGAGACCAAGCGCGCCGCGAAAAAGGTCTAGCCACTGGCTCTTTTCCCTGTCACGCCCGGACTTGATCCGGGCATCCATGCCGTCACCTCCAAACGCGCTTCAGGGTCAGTGGAATGGATTGCCGGGTCAAGCCCGGCAATGACGACGTTTGCGGTTAGCCCGAAGCGGCTGCGGGCACCGCCGGGGGGTCGATCTGTTCGTAGGTCCCCTTCGACCAGCGGTAGACGGCGTAAGGCGACAGGTTCGGATCGCCCTTCGCGTTGAACTTGAACTTGCCAATCACCGTGTCGAACTCGGTGTCATTCATCGCCTTGACGACATCGTCCTTCTCGACGCTCTTCGCGTTCTCTGCCGCCTGCTTCCACGCCTGAATCGCCGCGTAGGTGTAGAGCACGTATCCTTCTGGCTCGATGCCCTTGTCTTTGAAGCGCTTCACCACTTCTGCTGCGGCCGGGTTTTTGCGCGGGTCCGGCGAAAAGGTCATCAGCGTACCTTCGCCGGCATCGCCGGTAATCGACCAGAACTCCTGCGTGATCAGCGCATCGCCGCCCATGAGGATGGTGTTCATGCCCTGGTCACGCATCTGGCGGATGATCAGCCCCGCCTCGGTGTGGTAGCCGCCGAAATAGACGACGTCGATATCGGCCTGCTTCAGCTTGGACACGAGTGCCGAATAGTCCTTCTCGCCGGCGGTGATCGCCTCGTACATCTCCTCCTTTTTGCCGGCTTCGTTCATCGCCTTCTTGGTCTCGTCGGCGAGGCCCTTGCCGTAGGCTGTCTTATCGTGGACGAAGGCAATCTTCTTGTCGGCAAGATGGGTCGCAAGATACTTGCCGGCCACGCCGCCCTGCTGGTCGTCGCGGCCGCACACCCGGTAGATGTTTGGCCCGGCGCGGTCGTCGGTGAAGGTGGGGTTGGTCGAGGCCGGCGAGATCTGCACCATGTCGCTTTCGGCATAGACCTTAGAGGCAGGGATCGAAGAGCCGGAGCAATAATGACCGGCCACAAGCTTGACGCCGGCACCGGTCACCTGGTTGGCGACTGCCACCGCCTGCTTCGGATCGCAGGCATCATCGCCGGTGGAGAGGTCGAGCTTCTTACCGAGCACGCCGCCGGCGGCATTGATGTCGGCCACGGCCAGCTCGCCGCCATTCTTCATCTGCGCGCCGAACGAGGCGTATTGGCCAGTGATGGGGCCGACGATTGCGACCGGAGTGGTGTCGTCGCCGCCGCCGCTGCAGCCGGTCATGGCGAGGCTCGCGGCCAAAGCGATAAGCAGCCCGACAATTCGTTGCATTGTCACCTCCTTATTGAGTCTCGCGCACATTCTACGGCATCTGGGGAAAGCGCAAGCGGCAGGATTGGCCTCAAACCCGGGCGCGCCAGGTCAACGGGCTGGTGCGCTCATACAGCCAGCGATATTGCGTCACCATCTGCGTGGTCCGCATGAGGCGGAAGCCGAGGCAAGCCGCGATGACCAGGATCGCGTACGTGACGAGGTAGTAATAGACCGAGGTGATTTCGCCATCGAACAGGGCATAGTGGAAGAACCGCACCGCGGCGGCGAGCAATGCCATGTACAGGAACAGCCGCCAATAGGGCTTCCAGCCGCGCGCAAGTCCTCTGCCGACAAGGAACGCTCCAGTGCCACCGAGGCCAACGGTGAGCAGCAAAAATACCCAGGGACCATCGTCGGAAAGGAATGTCATCGTACGGCTCCTCGCGCCGGAGCGCTGTGCGCCCCGCCTTCAAGATAAGCCGTCTTGACCTCCTCGGATTCAAGCAGGTCGTGCCCCGTTCCGCTTATGCTGATTCTACCGTTGACCATGACGTATCCGCGATGGGCAAGCTTCAGCGCGTGATAAGCGTTCTGTTCCACGAGAAAGACAGTTAGCCCTCGGGCGTTGAGATCTTTGATCGCCTCGAAGATCTGCTTGACGATCAGCGGTGCAAGGCCGAGGGAGGGCTCGTCGAGCAGGAGCAGCTTCGGCTTTCCCATCAGGGCGCGGGCGATGGCCAACATCTGCTGCTCACCGCCCGACAGCGTGCCGCCGCGTTGGCTCCTGCGCTTCTTGAGCACCGGGAAGAGGGTGCAGACGCGCTCCAAATCCGTATCAAATGCCTGCGGATCCTTGGCGATGAGCGCACCCATCTGCAAATTCTCCAGCACCGTCATACGAGGGAAGATGCGCCTGCCCTCCGGCGACTGGGCGATGCGCAGCCTGGCGATCTCATAGGTGGAACGCGCCGTGATCCGATGACCCTCGAACAGAATGTCGCCCATGCGGGCGCGCGGACGTCCGCAGATCGTCATCATCAGCGTCGTCTTACCGGCACCGTTGGCGCCGATCAGCGTGACGATCTCGCCTTTCCGAACGTCGAGGGACACGCCATGCAGAACGGGAATGTTGCCATAGCCGGCGGTCACGTTGTGGACCTCGAGCAGAGCCGCGCTCATAGCCCGACCTCACGCTCGACTTTGGCCACCTCCGCGTCCGGCACGCCAAGATAGGCGGCAACGACGCGCGGATCATTCCGTACCTCTTCGGCGGCTCCATCGGCGATCGTCTTGCCATAATCGAGCACGATGACGTGGTCGGAGATGCGCATCACCACGCTCATGTCATGCTCGATAAGGAGAAGTGCGATCTTGTCGTCCGTGCGAATTGAACGAAGCAGCTCGTTCAGCGCCTCCGTTTCGCGTGCGTTCAGGCCCGCCGCAGGCTCATCGAGGCAGAGCAAAAGAGGGCGCGTGCACATGGCGCGCGCAATCTCAAGTCTCCGCTGATCTCCATAGGGAAGCTCGCCGGCAACGGTATCGGCACGCGCACTCAAGCCAACGCGATCAAGCCACTCTCGCGCCTGCGCGATCGCCTCCCGCTCGGCCGCGCGATAGCCGCCGACGCCGAGGAGAGCACCTATTGTCAGGCCCGTGGCGCGATTGAGCGTCCGATGCTGCGCCACCATCAGATTTTCGAGCACCGTCATGCCCTTGAACAGCCGGATATTCTGGAATGTGCGGGCAACCCGGGCGCCGCTGTTGATATCGTGGTCGTCGAGGCGCTCAAGATAGAAGCGCGACCCATCTTCGTGGGTCAGCGTGAGCATCCCTTGCGTCGGCTTGTAAAAGCCCGTGATGCAGTTGAACACCGTGGTCTTGCCGGCGCCGTTTGGTCCGATCAGCGCTGTGATGTCGCCGCGGCCAACGTGAAGCGATACGTCGTCGACGGCAAGCAAACCGCCGAAGCGCATGGTGAGATGCTCGACCTTGAGCAGTGGATCCTGATCCCACCCCCTCATGCGCGACCTTCATTGACATGCTGAGCCGCGCTACCCCGCGACCCGCTGAGCGTAATTGACGGCGTGCGCCTGGAAACGATGCCGCCAGGGCGCCATACCATGATCGCCACCATGGCGATGCCGAACAGGAGCATGCGGTACAGTGCCGGGTCGAAGTCAGGCCCAAAAATGAGCCGCAGACCTTGCGTATTACGCATAGCCTCGAAGCCGCCCACCAAGACGATGGCGGCGAGCGCTACACCGAGCTGGCTACCAAGACCGCCAAGCACGACGATGGCCAGAATCGTCGCCGACTCCATGAAGGTAAAAGATTCAGGGCTGATGAAGCCTTGCCGCGTGGCAAAGAACGCGCCGGCAAATCCTCCGAACATCGCTCCGGTAGCGAAAGCAGATAGCTTGGTGATCGTCGTGTTGATCCCAAGTGAGCGGCAAGCAATCTCGTCCTCCCGCATGGCCTCCCAGGCTCGCCCGATCGGCAAGCGCCGCAGACGCGAGGTGAGCACGTTGGTGAGGATGGCTAGGCCGAAGATCACGTAATACAGGAAGATGATAGCGTGGAGCGGATCGTAGCGCAGGCCAAAAAATGTGCTGAACGTCTCGCCATTGGCTCCGAAGGGAAGACCGAAGAAGGTTGGCTTTGGAATGTCCGAGATGCCGTTCGGCCCGTGGGTGATGTCGGTCCAGTTGATCAGCACGATGCGCACGATCTCGGCGAAGGCGAGGGTGACGATGGCAAGATAGTCACCCCTGAGCCTGAGCACTGGGAGTCCCACGGTACAGCCCCAGAGCGCTGCGGCGGCGCCGGCGATTGGCAGGCACATCCAGAACGTCCAGCTGAAGGTTGTTGCGAGGAGCGCAAAGACGTAGGCGCCAACCGCGTAGAAAGCGACGTAGCCGAGATCGAGCAGCCCGGCGAGCCCGACCACGATGTTCAGTCCCCAACCGAGCATCACATAGGTCAGCACCAGGATCGACAGGTCGAACAGATAGCGGAGTGGCAGGCCGATATGGAACGTCTTTTCCATGAGATAGGAGGTGAGGGGAAATGCGACCGCAAACAGAACTCCGGCAATGATGAAGATGCGGGCGTAGGGAAGGTTCGGAAAGAAATGCACCATCAACCGGTGCACCAGACCAATCGCCTCGAAGACCAGGATGACGATTGCGACCAGTCTGATTGCCAAGGCCACCGAGGTGGCGGAGGGAGTGAAGCTCGCAAGGAGCACCGATCCGCCGCCAAGCACGGCCGCGATGAGGCCGGTCAGGCCGAGCACCCACCAGTCGCGCCGCTCGAACGGCTCGCCAGTATAGAGCTTTGCGAAGGGACGGGTGGGGGGATAGTCGGCCTGCCAGACGAAGAGGTTAAGCAGCAGGCGGCCAAAAAAAACAATGCCAACCGCAATGGCGAGGAGTCCAGGCCGTGATTTCAGCGTAAGGCCCCGGACGCTGTCCACGGTTCGCACGCCAAGCGTAAGGCAGAACAAAAAGAACGCAATCCAGGCGGAGATGATGGCGTCGCTCAGAGCCGAGCGGAGCCTGGTGCCCCACGCTTTGGCGCCTACGCTCAACGTCTTAAACCTTCTCAATCTCGGGCCGGCCGAGCAGGCCCGTCGGGAAGAAGATCAGCACGATGGCGAGCATCGAGAAGGCGGCCACGTCCTTGTACTCGGGGCCGTTCGGCGCATAGGCGGACCAGAAGGTCTCGATCAGCCCGATGATGAGGCCGCCGAGCATGGCGCCGGGCAGCGAGCCGATGCCGCCGAAAACCGCCGCGGTGAACGCCTTGATGCCGGCGACGAAGCCGATGAAGAAATCAATCACGCCGTAATAAAGGAGGTAGAGGAGGCCTGCGACCGCCGCGAGTGCAGCGCCCATGACGAATGTGAGTGAGATCGTGCGGTCAACATTGACCCCGGACAGCGACGCCATGAGCCTGTCCTGCTCGCAGGCACGCTGCGCGCGCCCCAAAGCGGTCCGGGTGATGATGAGCCAGAACACGCCCATCAAGAGCACGGTCGTCACCACGATCACGATCTGGATGTTGGATAGATTGACCTCAAATCCACCCTCGTTGAAAATTTCATAGCCGCCGGTGACCACTGGCTGCAGCGGCTTCACGCGCGCGCCCTGCGCCACCTGCATGAAGTTTTGCAGGATGATCGACATGCCGATGGCAGTGATGAGCGGCGCCAAGCGAAACGACTCGCGCAACGGCCGGTAGGCTATGCGCTCCACCGTCCAGCCCCACACCGCGGTGAGCAGCATTGCGATGATCAGCACGAGCACGAGCGCAAGCGGGATGAGCGTCAGGCCGAGGCTCATGATCAGGAGGAAGGCGATCAGCGCGACGAAGGCGCCCACCATGAAGATGTCGCCATGCGCGAAATTGATCATGCCGATGATGCCATAGACCATGGTGTAGCCGATGGCGATCAGGCCGTAGATCGAGCCGAGCGCGATCCCGTTGATCAGCTGCTGCAGGAAATAAGCCATTGATGCCGCTGCCCTCCTTCCCCCCGAACCGGGGCTAGCGTATCCGCCCTTCGGCTATGGCTCTCGCCTCAAGGCGCCCTTGATAGCAATAAGGGTGCTGGTCGTACACCGTGAAGCCTAATTTGGAGGCATGCCCAGGATTACAGCAGGAGATGCGAGCCGTCGCAGAAGGGCGGATCGCCAGTATCCTTGCAGCCGCAGAGTAGCGCTGCCTCGGTCCGCTCCGCGGTGAACATCAGCGGCTCGATGCCGGTGCCGGCATGCGATCCATCGCAAAAAGGCTGCTTCTGGCTCCGCCCACAGCGGCACCAAGCGTAGCGTTTGCCGGCTTCAAGCTCGACCTGGTAGGGACTGAGTTGCGGCCGTTCCGGCTCGGTCATGCTTTCGCTCTCCGGGCTATGAAGCCGTTGGACGCCTGATTAGCCTATTCGGCGGGGCTCAGAAACGATTCCATCTGAGCGACCCATAACCCAATTCATCGCCACACGAAAAAAATCCTTCACCGTAAGGGGAGGCGCGCCGCGTTCATCCGGAAGCCGCAGGCGGATCTATTGGACTGGCGGCATGGCTGCGACAAGCTTATCGTAATTCTTCACCACGAGATCGATATTGGCAGGAAATAACGCACCCAAGGTCGGCGCTGCCGTGAGCGCTATACTGAAATGTGTGGTGATACGCATGAGGTCCGTATGGGCGTACAATCGGCGCGACTACCACCGCCGGCGCCGCCGGCGTGACGACCACGGGCGTCGTCGGCGCGATGACCACGGGTACCGCAGGCGCGACGACCACGGGTGCTACATACACAGTGCCGTTGCGAACACAGTAGCCATATGGGCCGCGATGAAATCCCAGCCCGCAAAAATCGCGCACCAACTTGATATCGGAGAACTCTGCAGGTTGGACAAAGCGGGTAAGTCCTGGACGTCGGATGAAAATAACGCCAGGAGGCTACTAACCAAAATCAAATCTAACATTCTTGACATAGCCAAAGCTCCTTACGCTTTTCCGTCCGTCCCAATCCCATGCACCGTTCTCAGCCTAAGATGGATGCCGAAGTTGTCGGTCCAATATCAATCACGCTGGGCCGATTAGCATGATTATCACGCTGGCCGATTAGCATGATAATGAGAACCCCAAACTAGGCTGAGGTTGAAACCATGAGGTGACATTGCGCGCCGTGGCCAGAATCCTCGGCCTCACGTCTCAGCGATGGCAAATCTCGTGAAGCCGCAATGTCGTCATCTCTGGGAGCAAGCGAGGGACCTTTAAGTTACAAGAAGGCATCCACAACAAATATTAAGCATCTCCAGAGGTTGTCGGGGGGCGGCTGCATAGGGTATTGCCATCGAGTCCTCCACCCGGTTGAGCGTGGATTGGCGCGCGCTAGTCGCCGAACAGTCCCTGGATGCCGCCGCCCGCCACATTTTCCTTCTGGGACTTCGGTTTTGCTGCTGGCGTGATACTCGATGTCGTGTCGGCAGAGTCATCGTCGGCGGGTGCAGCGGAGGCGATAGTCCTGCCGCCCACGATGGGAGCCACCTTGCGATCGAGCGCGTAGATATCGGCGAAGCTCATCAGCTTGCCCTGATTGTCGACAGCTGCCGTGAAATAGGTCGTATGCACCGGAATCGGGTGATCCAGATTGACGGAGCTGTTGTAACCTTTGTCCAGCAGGTCCTGGATCTTCTTGGCATCCCAGCCTTTGTCCTCGGCGAGCAAGACTTCCGCGAACTTGCTCGGCCTCTCCATGCGAATGCAGTTATGGCCGATGGCGCGCACCTGCTGATTGAACAGATTCTGCTTGATGGTGTCGTGCATGTAGACGGTGTGTTTGTTCGGGTAGAGGAACTTGAGCTTGCCGAGAACGTTGGTCGGGCCCGGCGCCTGCGTGAAGGCGATATTGGCCATGTTCACGCTGCTCCAGTTGATGCTGCCGGGATCAACCGTGCGGCCGTTATATTTCACCTGGAGACCATGCTCGCTCAGGATCGACGTGCCACCACCAAACCAGCCGCCGCTTCGCAAATTCGGTAGCAGGTTCTCTCGCACGATGGTCGGCGGCACCGTCCATTCAGGATTGAACACGATGGTCTGCATGTCAGCGGAGAAGATCGGCGTGGCATAATTGCGCTGTCCGACGACGATTTTGTCGGAGTGGATGGTCTTGCCGTTCTTGACCACGTACATCATGAACTCCGGGACATTGTCCTGGACATAGACCGTCCCGAGATCTGCCGGCATCCAGCGCCAGCGCTCCATGTTGATGAGGATGCGTTGGATGTCTTGCTCGTTGGCCGGCTTCTTCGCCGCCACATCTTCGTCGTCGCCGGCACTGCGCGTTTTCAACAGCGCCTGGCGCAGACGCTGGAACTGCTCATGCTTCGGGTGGAGCGATTGTAGATATTTGTCGGGCGTCGATGAGGCCGCGATCTCGGTCAGCACCACCTTCGGGTCGAGTAGGGGAGGTTGCTGGTCGATGAGCTCGCTCAGGCTAGAGGGATCGATCCGTCCGCCGCGGGCAAAGCGCGCGTATTTCAGGACTGCAAGGTCGAGCTTGATCTCTGCGATGGCCTGCGCGTCAGCGGTCTTGGGCAGGTCGCCTGCGGGAGGCAGCTCGAAAGCCGACGCCGATAGCCCCCAATCATCTGCCTTGCCGATCTCGTTGATGACGGATTGTGCCTTCGCCGAGAATCCCATCGGCGTGATCCACACCGATGAACCGCTGCGCTGGGCGTAGAAGGCCTCGAGCGCCGCGAGATCTTTGGCATCGGCGCCTTTGCGCAACGCCGGATCGCCAAGCTTGCCACGGAGGCTAGTGATGACGGGATCAGGGGTCTCCACTGGCGGGGCGCCAACGCCTTGTGGCGGTGCCGTAGACGGACTTGGCACTGGTGTGTTTGGCGCGTTGGTCGAAGGGGTGGCAGTGCTTGGAGAAGGTGCGGCCGGACTGGCCTGCGGGTTGGCCGCCCTAGGCGAAATGGCCGACTGCTCCGCGGTCGCCATGGTCTCGGCGGCGACAGCCACCATGATACGCTCCGCGAACGCCAGGGCAAGACCACCAGCAGCAATGACGGAGACAAACAATCGTCCCTGCATGTGCGTTTCCCCCGATCGCTACCAGGTTAGTCTGAGACGCTCACGACTGCCACTAGGATCTATGCCGAGGGCCCAACCTTGAAGTTGAACCTTCTGTGAAGCAGGGCGCTATTAGCCACGGAAATTCAACGCTTTCTGGGTTGCGAAATGGTGCATATCGGCAACGCCCTCATTGTCCTGTGGACAAACCTTCCTCGCAGCTGGTCAGCATGGGGGCGACGCCGCACCCTTCGCCGAACTTTCGCGGTAATGGTATAAGGGTCGTCGCGAACCGCGAGGAGAACGCCGTGTTCCGCAATTTCCAACGCTGTGCCATTGCGCTCATTGCGCTTGCCGCCTCGCTTCTCACGGCGGCTCCGGCGGCAGCCGAGGAGGATGTCTGGCCGGCGCTCAAACAAGCGACGTTCGGCGACCGAACGCTCCAGTCGGAAGACGGCAAGATCATCCTCGATGCGCCAGCGACCGCTGAGGACGCCTCTCTAGTGCCAATCACCGTGCACGTGCCACCTGAGGTGAAGGACAACCTAAAATCGCTGACGCTGATCATCGACAAGAACCCGGACCCAATGGTGGCGAAATTCAGCTTCGGGCCTGCCGCCGGCTCCGGCGGCGAGCGCTCGATCTCCACGCGCGTCCGCATCGATGACTTCTCGCATGTGCGTGCGATCCTCGAGACGGAGGACGGCACGCTGCATACGGCGACCAAATTCGTCACCGCTTCTGGCGGTTGCGGCGCCATGAATGCCAAGGACCCGGCCACCCAGAATGTCGATCTCGGCAAGATGCTGGTGAAGACCTTTCCGCCTGCGCTCTCCACCGCGCCTCTGTTCGAAGGCCAGGTGATGCTGAAGCACCCGAACTCGAACGGCATGCAGCTCGACATCAACACCGGCGGATATATCCCCGCCCGCTACGTCAAGGATATGACGGTGAAGCGCGGCAACGATCTCGTGTTCCACATGGAGAGCACTTTCTCGATCTCCACTAACCCCGAACTTCCGCTTCACCTTCGGCCGTGGCGGCGATAACGAGCTCCACGTCGCCATCGTCGATACCGACGGAGCGCTATTCACGGCGAAGTCGCACGCCAGCGGGTCGTAGGCTCCCAAAGTCAGTGTCCAGCGTGAGGCGCTGAGAGAAGAAAATGTCCGGCGCCTACGAAGCCATCGTCATCGGCGCCGGGCATAACGGGCTCACTTGCGCCTGCTATCTCGCACGCGCAGGTCTCAAGGTGCTGGTGCTGGAGCGCTACGAGACCTATGGCGGCATGACGGTCTCCGAGGAACTCGCCGCGCCCGGCTTCCTTTCCGACGTTCATGCGAGCGGTTATCTGGTTGCCAAGCTCACGCCTGCGCCGGAGGAGCTTGGGCTCGAGCGCCACGGACTTGAGTTGATCACGCCCAATCCAAACTGGGCGCAAGTGTTCCCTGATGGCCGCGCCTTCACCATCGGCCGCGACATCGAGGAGACGTCACGCAGTATGGCGACATTCTCGCGCGCCGATGCCGGCGCGTGGCGCGTACTCTATCAGCGCTACCTTACCGCCAAGCCAGAGATTGTTGCCGAAATGACCTCAGCACCGCCGTCGCTGTCAAAAGAGTTCGCTGGAAAGGACGCCGTCGACAGCTACCGCTTCCAGTTCCAGAGCGCGCGTACCTGGGTAGACGAGACCTTCCAGTCTCCGGAGATGCGCTATTTCTTCGCTTCCTGCGGCCTGCATGGCGCGCTGGCCCCGGACGATGCGCTCGGCGCCAATTTCGCTTGGCTGTTCGCCGCAGCTGTGCAGGACGTTGGCGTGAGCATCGTCAAAGGCGGCATGCACCACGTGTCGGGCGCGCTCGCCGCAGAGCTTGCGGCCCATAGCGGCGAGATCCGTATCAGCTCGAGCGTAAAGCGTGTCGACGTGGAGAAGGGTAGGGCGACCTCGGTCCGTCTCGAGAACGGCGAGAAGATCGCGCTCGACGGCGTGATCGCATCAAACGTCGATCCCCGTCACCTCGCGCTCGATCTGCTTGGCGAGGCGCTGGTCGGCGAGGGCATTGCCGGTAAGATCAGGCGCTACGATTGGGGCCAGTCTTTCTTCGGAATCTATCTCGCGCTCGACTCCCCGGTGACATATCGCGCGGGTTCAGATGCAGACCAGGCCGGCTACGTTCATATTGGCGGCCCTTCGCTCGACGATCTTGCCGAGACCTTCGCGCACGCCCGTGCCGGGCTCCTGCCGAAGCGTCCGATGATCGGGGTCATCAATGAGGCTCTGCTTGATCCGAGCCGTGCGCCTCCCGGCAAAGGCCTGATGAAGTTCGTCGTGCATTTCGTGCCGTATCGCGTCACCGGTGATGCGAGCGGGCGCATCCGCGCCACCCATTGGGACGACATCAAGGAGTCTTACGCCGACGCTGTGATCGACATGCTCAGCGAGGAGTATCTGCCCGGCTTGCGCGACCGCATCATCGCCCGCTCGGTGCAGTCGCCGCTCGACTATGAGCGCCGCATCATTAGCGCGGTGCACGGCACGCACCAGCATGGTGCCTTCCTGCCCTATCAGATCGGCACCATGCGGCCGATCCCCGAGTTTGGTTCCTACCGCTCGCCGATCCGTAACCTTTATCTCTGCGGCGCCGGCAGTCACCCTGGCTCCGGCGTCACCATGGCGCCCGGGCGCAACGCCGCGAAGGTCATCTGCGGCGATCTTGGCCTCGCTTTCTCTGGCGCGCCGTGAGAAGAAATCGCATGAGCCTATGGGCGAAACCGAATGACAACAGTCGAGAAAATTGGGGGACAGGAAT
>Ga0066903_100004501_pt1 | contig 11805 bp, 21 predicted proteins | sample PanSoiMetaGPlot1_FD_67491 | JGI IMG/M metagenome (GOLD analysis project Ga0066903, IMG submission 67491) | Tropical forest soil microbial communities from Panama analyzed to predict greenhouse gas emissions - Panama Soil - Plot 1 (version 2) | ecosystem: Environmental > Terrestrial > Soil >...
TATTCCGCCGCAACAACCTCCTGGCGGAGGGCAACCCGGCGTTCCAACCTTCCCAATTTGGGGACCACCGGGCATCGACTTGCCGCCTGGGAGCGGTTACCCGCCAGTCGCGGGCCATCCCTTGCCGCCTGATCAGCCCAGGCCTGAGCCCATTATCGGATGGGAGGCTAAGACATTTTGGACGCCAGAGACCGGTTGGGGCGTAGCGATTGTGCCCAAAGAGGGAACGCCGGTTCCGACTCCTTCACGCTGACAATAATCGTTCATCCGCCCTGGCCCCGAGGCGTATATCGGGGCATTCTTTATGACTAGTGACGAGAAGTTGGATCGGATTCTTTACCTGCTCGAGCGCATCGAAGAGCGTCAGATTAAGACTACCGCCATGGTCACTGATGTGAAGGCGCACGAGGCACCGATCGTCGGGAGTTTCGGGAGCATTGACCCTGGTGATAAGAAATGATCACCGCGCTTATCCAGTGGCTCGTTCTAGTACTGATCGTCTCTTTATTGTACTATGTCTTAGCCCAATTCGCACCCGCCCCGATCATGCGGGTCGTTCTTGTCGTTTGCGTGGTCGTGGTAGTTTTGGCGCTCGTCTTTCTGCTTATCCCGCTGATCCACGCGGTTCGTTAGCCTAGATCATCATAATCGTGCCCGAAGCATTCAGGCTACCCCGCAACACCACTCCATAGCCGCTGGGCACCGACACGCCGCCGCCTCCCAGATTCGTCAGAGCCGATCCGCCAAAACTGCTAGGCAAAATACCGTAAGCGGTTGCGGCTGCTCCTGTCGGGCTGGTTGCGGTCAAGGCGTAAACAAGCGCAGCACTGTACTGGTTGTAGACGACCAAGTTGATGGGCACTCCGTACCCGACATGATTTAGCATTATAGTGGTAGAACCGCTAACGCTCCATGTCAGGTAGGCGTCTATCCAATCAAAGCCTGCGCATTCCACCGTCCAGCCGCCACCTGGATTTATAACGTTAGCAAAGCGTCCGATGGGACTGATGACGCGCCAGCTAGCGCCATCGTACATGACGCCAAAAGTCTGGGGCATTATCTCGAACTGGTTAAGCGCGACGTTCGCCCGGTTAACAATCGCTTTTGCGCCGGTCGAGTTCACGTTCAACGTGGGGCTGGCGTTGCAACTGTTAGTGGGAGTCACCCAGACAACCACGCCGGCAGTCAGGGAAAAATCATTCGCGACCGTGACCGCGTAGGCGGTCGAGTTAGTCGTGTCGGTGCCATAGTAACGCCCTACATGCAGGTTGTTAACAGCAGTTGCTAAATTAGCAGTCGTATTAGCTCCGGTCACATAGTCGGTAGTGTTGCCGCTGACCGTAGCCAGTAACCCTGCTCCGCTCGTACTAGCGTTAGCCAGCGTGCCGAAGACGCCTGTGCCTAACAACACTTGGCTGGCAACGTTAGGCGCTTTCGGGCAGAGTCCGTGTGCGGTTGTACTGACGTTGAGGGTAGTGATATCGGTCGGCACCGCTAAGGTATCCAGTGCGATTGCGTCTGAGCCTCCGCTTTTGTGAGTAGTGGCGTGCGCGGTTGGCGTCATCGAGCTCGGCGTGCCGGTCACATTGGCGTATGCGACTTGGTTAAAGGCTCCAGTCCCATCCAAAAACCGTGCGGCACCTCCGCTAGCCGGAAGAACGGGCACAACTCCGGAAGCTGTGGTTGTGGGAGCCGGCAGCACGTCGCCGCCTCCGGTGACATGGGTCGACGCGTGTGCGCTGGGAGCGAATGTCGTCGGTTTGCCGGTGATTGCCGTCCAGGCCAAAGCGACCGCGGAAAGTTTGCTCGTAACAATTTGGATCGTGGTGTTATCGACGGCGGGACACAAGCCCGCCAGAACTGTCGTAGCCAATGCGATCGGATCGGAGCCGGCCGTAAGATGAGTGCTCGCATGCGCGGTCGGAGCGAGGCTTGTCGGAGTGCCCGTCACATTCCCATAGGCCACTTGGTTAAACGCCCCAGTGCCGTCCAGAAATCTCGCGGCTCCGCCGCTGGCTGGGAGCGCCGGCACGAGTCCTGAGGCCGTCGTGGTCGGTGCCGGGATAATGTCAGTGCCAGCGGTAATGTGAGTAGTGGCGTGCGCCGTGGGCGTGCGCGTGTTGGAGAGCCGCGTGTCAGTGGCAATCACTACTTGCGTGCCGCTGGCGTTGCCGCTCACGGGCCCAGGCACTAGAATCTGGTTGTCGGTGCCAAGCTTTGCCGTGTTGCCGGCGTCTGTCGAAACCGCCGTTGGCCCTGGAGGTCCCACTCCGCCAACCGACGCCCCGTTCGCCGCCGTGCTACCGCTCGCTTGGTTTTGGGTGTACCCAGGATTTTTGAGTGTCAGTTGATTCGTCGCCAAGGCGGTAATCTGCAGGTAACCAATCGGGCTGATATAGACCATCCCGCCAACCGAGAAGACTCCTGAATTGGCTACACTCGCAACCGCCGTCGATCCGATCGCCGGCATCGTATAGAGGGCGGTAAGTGTGGTGTTCGCAGACGCGCCCCCGGGCGGGCCGGTCGGCCCTTGCGCTCCTGTTAAGCCTTGCGGAATACCAAAGGAAAAGATCGCGGCGCTCGAGGTGCCAGAATTTGTGACGGTCGCGCTGCTGCCAGGACTGAGCGTGTTCGTCGTGCCGACTGCGATCGTCGCCGCAGCGCCCGCGGCTCCGGTATTGCCTTGTGCTCCCGTGCTGCCAGTAGCGCCGGTATTGCCTGATGGAATTCCAAAGTTAAAAACCGCCGCACTCGAAGTCCCAGAATTTGAGACGGTCGCATTGGAACCGGGTGCTAAGGTATTGGTTAGGCCGACTGCGATCGTAGCGGCGCTGCCCGGGTTGCCTTGCGCTCCGGTGCCTCCGGTAGCTCCCACATCGCCTCTGGGAATGGTGAAGTTAAAGACGGCGGCATTGGCGTTGCCAGTATTGGAAACCGCAGCGCTCGAACCTGGGACTCCGGTTGTTGTTGAGCCAACGGCTATGGTTGCGGCTGCGCCGGCAGCGCCACTGGCTCCGACTGCTCCGGTATTGCCCTGGATGCCCTGGTCACCTTTATCGCCTTTCTCTCCCTTCGGCCCTTGGTTCGCGAGAGTTGAGGCCTCGATAACAATGTCGGCGGTTGTCCACTCGACATTAATCGGAGGCACGCTCTCAATTTGGATCGTGTAATCGGTCCGGCTCAGATCCACTTGGATCTCGTCGCAGCTCGTTGCCATTGGTTTGCTCTTCTGGTTGCACTACTTCAGTCGCGTCTGCTCGCGGCAATGCGGCAAACATTTTTTCTAAATCTTCGACCGTCGGAACGTTGCGGTGTTCCAGTCGCGCGGTGACTCCTCCGGAGAGAAGCTGGTACTTGTCAATCACCACGCCCAAGGATTGGGCGATTCGGTGGACGGGCAGATCGCGCGCCTTCTCAACCAGTTGTTCCGAAAGAATCTGCGCTGATTCGGCGAGGTTCCGTGCAATCGCCAGCCGAATCGAGGCGATGGCTTCAGCGTTCTTGTCGCGGATCTGGCGCAGGAGCTCGGGCTCGAGCAGCGTGATCTCGGCGACCTTGTCTGGCGACATGCCTTGAGCGAGAAAACTCGTCGCCGTGTCGATGATCGGTTTGGAGTCCGGATCCTTAGAGAGGAAGTCGAGCTTCTCGTGTTTTTCCTCGTCCCAACGCCGGCGCAACGTCGCCGCGTAATCCTCCAACGACACGTGTTTAGAGCGAAGGACGTCCAGCTTTGTCGTCCGCTTGGGAACGGTTTGCCGTGGCGCTTTAGAGTCCACGGCATGGATCATGCCAGTTGCGAGCTATTTTCTCAAGCGTTCGTCCTTGGAGATCTGACCGAGCAGCGCCTTTTCTATATAGCGGCCCATCGAGATATCTTCTTTCAATGCCGCTTCGCGCAGCATGGTGCGGATTTCAGGCAGGATGCGGAAAGTCATCGCTTGCCGTCTAGGTGTCGGAAGAGATTTTTGCATGCCGATATGTACACATTTTTATGTTGATTTGCAAGCGGAACGGCCGTTAATTAGAGGCATGCCAATAACAACTCGCGAATATCTAGGCCACGACATGGAGAAGACTGTTTCATGAATTCCTGCTTTCCCAGACCCGTTGCCGTTTCTGCGCTTCCTGGCGATCGAGCCAGCGTTGACGTTCGGCCTGGATCTTTCGCTGGTAGACGTTCAGCGCGGTTTGCTGGAACGCCAGGGCCAGCGTCCAGAGTAGCAGCGCGAGGCTCCAGCCGATCAGAATCAATTCAGGAGAAGGCATCGCCCAGAGGTAGCTATTACCTTTTTATTTCGCAAGTATTTAAAAACAGAAAAACAAACAATTAAAAATGAAAAAACGCAACCCAGCTAAACACTGGAAATGGTCTTGGGTCCGTGACGCGACCCAAGCCGTCATCGTGACCTCTCTTGAAACCGGTAACAAATTCAAGTTCCGGGTCGCAAATTATCACGATTGGAAACGCCTCCAACCCGATTTGAGTATATGAAAAACGGCCGGTGCTCGGCCAACCCGAGACACCGGTCCAAGGAAAAAACAACTCATGCCAAACAACGAATACGACAAACTTATCTTCGACCGCGACTTTGCGCAACAGCGTTTAGCCGAGCTCCTCGCAATCCTTGATTACGAACGGCTCTTGAAACTCGAGTGGCACGCAAAGAAGAAAGGCTTTTCGGAGCTGGCCGACCTTCTGTCGGAGGCGCGCAAAATTCAGAAGGAGAATATAAAACAAAAGAGAAGCCCGTCGGCTTAGCCAAGGATCCGGCGGGCCCTAATATGCCAACACACTTCTCTACACGAAATGAAATTATCACAAGCTGAAGAAAAAAAGCGAATTGAAAAGGCGCTCGCGAAACGGGGCATCGCCTCTAAAAAATGGTCAACACGCCCCTTCAAATCCAAGAAGGGAGGGAAAAGAAAATGATTACGATCTTTTGGATCTTGGGGATTATGGTCGCTATTTGTCTGGCACCCTTTGTCCTCATAACCCTGCTGTATTCGGGCCTTTATCTTGTGAGCCGTTGGTGGTTCTGGCTCGGGCTGATAATCCTTTGTGTGATCTTTGCGCATGCGACACACCCATTGGGACTCGGACAATTCAGACCATGAGCAACTGGATAAAAGATGCTTGGGACCAAGCCAAGCGGGAAATGGGGGTAAAGCGGTTTAAAACTTGGGGCGAAATTCTCTCTGACGCGACGTTCGCCCTGAAGCACTTTTTCAGAATCCTGGGAGGCAAATGATCCGGTGGTGGATCGTTGGGGCCCAGTTTGTCGCGACCAGCGTCATCATTTGGGCCATGTGGTTTTTCTTTCAGCATTTTAAACCGTGACAGAGCAATAAAAATGATGTATACGGTCCGCATCGCGCAGAGAGCAGGAAAACCTCACAAGGCAGGCTGAGGAAAAACGCAAAGTTGCCAAGGACAGCAAGGATTCGCGCGAAAAACGGAAGGCGTCGGTTGAAGCAGAGCAGTTGGAGAAAAAAGCTCGAGAAGCCGGAGCGAAGTCACAGAAAGGCATGGCAACTGAAGAATACTGGGAAGCTATCATTATCAATCGAGGCAAGGCGGCGGCGAAGTGGCCCGAAGCGGCGGTTGAGGTGTCGGTCAATGAAGTTTGGTTCAATCGCGAGATCAAGCGGCGTATCAAAAACGGCGAAACCATCTACCCTCATTCATTCGAGGGCTTGGAGGTCATTCGCAAAACCAGGGTGAGGATGCGATGAAAGCATTAGGTGAAGGCGCTCGTGGTGCCCTGATCCGGCAAAGCGAGATTGATCAGATTAACGCCAAGTATCGAGCGATCGGCCTTGGCATGCGTAAGGTCTTCTGGAGTGCAATCGAATTAGGCGAGTGGTTTATCGAGGCGCAGAAAAGGCTGAAGTTTGCTCGTGGAAGCGGTCACACTTGGAATCATTGGTTAGATGAGAACTTTCCGCATATCGCGAGCGCGGCCATTGGCCGATACATGCGGTTAGCAGCTAATCGGCAGTTTCTGGAAGCCAGGATAGAATCAAAATCTCCGAAGATTTTGGAAGAGAGTATACCCACGATTGGTGAGGCCATTGCAATGATTCAGGAGCGCGACGAGCACGAGGGCCAGCGTCACAAGCGTCGCGGCGATAGAATCATTGAGATTGAAAGCAGGAAAGTAACACAGAACGGGGCAACTGATCAAAAAGCTCAGCGGGCCATTCCCGTATCGCCTCCGCCAGAAGTGCAGGTTGAGCTCAAAGAAAAAGGCATTGCAACCGAAGACAAAAACGATAATCCCGTCGTGCGTCTGCGTGATCGGCTTGTCAGTTACGTGTGGAGACTTCACGAAAGCAAAACGCTGGAACTAGAGATCAGTGAGTTGATTCGGTTGGCAGAGCTAGATTCTCGGCAAGTTCAGATTGCAATTCAATGGGCTACTCGTGAGCATCCGGAACTAGAAGAAACACTGACTCAAACCTTTGCCACGTAGGTCCTGGGAGGCAAATGAACGAAGAAGATAAAAGAGAAGTCGAGCTAATGCTTAAAGAATTCAAAGCCAACCTCGAGCTCGAATCTTACAAACGACGGACGGAGACTATGCGCGTTTACCTGGATCGGTTGGTCTGGGTTTTGCCCTCTTTTTTCCTGGGTCTGTTTTTTGGTATGGTGTTGTTCTCGGCTTGGGGCCATCACTGACTCAAACCTTTGCCACGTAGGCTGCAACTCGGCCGCAAAAACACCCGCGTTTGGTAATACGGTGAGTCAAGTTGTAGCCGTCATGACAGGCGACTGGCCGGCTGAGTGGCCGGCCAGTAATTTCCTAAAGCAGCGGCATCTGTTGCGGGCTTTTCTGCCTGCGCTTGCGCGCCTTGCCGTCTTTGGTGGGCGATCGGTAGAAGCAATCGCTGCAGAGGTGATGCTCGTTGGGCGGGGCGGAGTAACTCCAGAAATCCGCGAGATACTTGATCTCTCCGCATCGCTGGCAGCGTTTGTAATCGCTTGGGTCCATTCTTTTAATTCTCGAATCCGAGATCGAGCTCTGGCTGGCGCGCACGCTCAAACTCGCACAACAAGGGTCCAGCCAAGAAAATCCGCCAAGCTTTGACCATTGTCTGGTCTGGAGAAACTAGAGCCATTGCCCCCTAGTCTAGCCATTCTGGCGCCCCTGAACAGCGCGGAAAATCTTGCTTGTCAAATTATGACTACTTGTGATATCTTGTTTTAATTTATCCCCCATGAAAAAGGTTCTACTCTTGTTGCTCTTCGCACCGCTCATGGGGCGCGCCCAGGAAAGCGTGGAGCAATATTACCAGCGCTACTGGCACTCGCCAGACATGCAGCGCAAATACGAAGCGGAGTGGCCGAAGTTGCCGCCGGTGCCTGCGCCTACACCTAAAGCTGCACCGACTCCTATACCGCCTTACCCAAATATATTTTTGCCTTACAGACCGTTTCGTTTGGATCTCGGAGAACGCGATTTAAATCCGTTGTATATAAAGCCGGACCTAGCGCCCAAGCCGAGCCCAACGCCGAAGCCTACACCGACACCTAACGTTAGACCGCGTTACCAACCAAGGTTAGAATGGTACACATGAACCCGACTCAAACAGACACCCACACCTTCGATACCAACAAGCTCCCCCCTGATTTGTTTTGCGAAAGCTGCTATATGCGCATTGCCCCTGGCCAATCTCTGATCATGAAGTCGCGCTCAGAACCATTTTTTCGACACGAGTGGCCGGACTCGCATTTCATTTTTTTTCATCAATGGTGTTACCCTGAATGGGAAAAACTAAAAAGTGAGCCACTGGCGTAAATGCATCTGGTGCGATCGGCCGGCTACGGCTAAAAGTTTATGCGACGTCCACTACAAACGACTCCGAAACGGCCGGCCGATGGGAGTGCCGATCGGGCTAATGACTCGGAAATCGGCTCTAACCAAGTGGCGAAAACGAAATGGGTTGAGCTAGCGCCCGAGGAGCTGGGCTACCTTTTGCGCGTGATCCGCGAGCCGCTGACCTACTATTCTCGTCTCACCGAGCATCCGCGCGCTTCGCCGGCCAGTCGCGAGAACGCGCGTCTGCTCAAGAGTCTCTGGGCAAAGTTATCAGAATGATACACGCGTGGTCTTTTGCGCTCGCATCTCTGTACAAGGATTGTGACTTTATGTTCATGAAATGGACTGTTCCGGACATTGCCCAGCGTTATGACGTCTCTATCCAGACGGTCTACCGCTGGGTGCGTCACCAGCACATTCCCTTCGTCCGGCTCGGTCCCCGTGTGTTGCGTTTCAGCGAGATTGACATCAAAAAATGGGAGCATGATTGCAAGAAAGCTGTTCGATCTGATGAGCAAAGAGGATCAGGCGTGGGCGCTGCGCGAGGGAATAGTCGAGCCAGACCTCGCGGTCGACCCCGTAAAGGTCCGCAAGCATTTGTTGCGGCGCGAGAAGGACCAGCAAAATCAATTTTTGAGCTGGATGAATCTCCATGACGTTTATCAGATCACCCCGGCCGGCGATCGTGCATCGACCATCAGGCCCGGGCATCCAGATCACACGCTGTTTCACTACGGCGCGCGCACTCAGCTAATCGAAATGAAACGCGAAGAGGGCGTCCTTTCCCCCGTGCAGCAGTTGCGTATTGCCGAGCTCCAAGACCGTGGATTTGATGTGCGTGTGTGCCGTTCCTCGGCCGAAGCAATGGCCGCGGCCAAAGAATACTTATGACAGAAAAAGAGATATCGGAAGTCTTGGTGTTCTTGCGCCAGGGCGTGGGCTCCATCGAGCTCGTAGCTGCCGAGTTAGCGCAATTGCGCAAGACCGTGCAGGAATTCTGTGAGGAGTTGATCCAGCAACGGGAAAGGTTTGCTGACCTATTGGAGGGGGAAAAGGAGGGAAAATGACTGAAAAAGCATTATCAAAAAAACGCGGAGAGGAATTGCGCGCGCTTCTGGAAGGCCAGGAGTTTGCGGCCAAGCTGGCCAACGTGCTGCCTCCAGGGATGACGGTCCAGCGATTTGCCCAGATTGTCTGGATTGCCTGTACGAAAAATCCGCGCCTGCAACTGACTTCTCCGGCCAGTTTCTTTCGCTGCGTGCTCGAGCTGGCTGCGATTGGTCTTGAGCCCGATTCGCGCCGCGCGCACTTGATCCCGCGTCGAACCAAGGAAGGCGGCTACGATTGCACCTACATCATCGATTACAAGGGGGTTAAAGAGTTGCTTTATCGCGAGGGCGATCTAGCCAGCGAACACTCCGATGTCGTGCGGGTCGCCGATTCGTTTGACTACGAGTACGGCACGCACCAGCATCTGACACACAAGCCTTTCCGCGGACCGCGAGGTGAAGTCTCTTTCGCCTATTGCCACGTGCGTTTGCCAAGCGGCCGCGAGCTCTTTGAGGTGATGAGTGTTGAAGAGCTTGAAGCGGTCCGCCGCCGTTCGCCCGCCGCTAACGAAGGTCCGTGGGTGACCGACACTCCCGAAATGTACAAAAAGACGGTTTTCAAGCGTCTCGCCAAGGGTTTGCCGCTCTCGCGGCGCACCCGTGAAGCGATCGAGAAAGAGGACGAATTTAACGAGCTGGTGAGCCCGACCCAAACGCCAGGACACCCTTACGGACGCCAAATTGCGTCGCTGGAGGGCGAAATTGACCTCGGAGAAGTGGCGCAGATGCCTCCAGAGCGCACAGAAATGCCCGCAGAGCGCGTTTCAGGCCCCAAACGCTCAACCGATGAGGCTTTGGGTTTGAGTGTCTTAAAACGGCGATTAGAGACCAGCGGCTTTAGCGAAGGAGAGCTCCTGGCGCTGTTGGTGAAGCTGGAGCTGGCCGGCCCAAACGATCGGTTCGAAGACTTGAGCGAGCGCAACGTCAAACGGGTCGTGGGCGATTGGGACAAATGCGTCGCGCGGCTAGAGCATGAACGACAAATTTCTTCTCCACCTGCCCATGAATCCGAGCAGCCCACTGACACTAGCGAATCTCCCCTCTAAGGCCGATCCGCGCCGAGGGCTGCGCAGCGCTTCCAACGCATACGCTGACCTGCGTTGCATCGGGCGGCAGGCCTTGATCAATTCTCTGCGCGATGCCGGCGTCGAGCTGCGAGACTTCACTACGGCTGAGGCCTTGAGCGGCACCCGGATTCACGTCGCGTGGCAACGCGGAGACTCCTTAAGTGAGCCGGCTGAAAATGAGACTCTGGAAAACCTGCGCCGGTTAGAAAAAATGGTCCTGACCGACTGGGCGGCTGGCTTGCCCTATACCGAACTGGGCCGCGAAGTGCGCCTGTGGCTCCATCACGGGATCGACCCGGTATTCAGCGGCCAGTACGACGTGGCTTATCGGAGCAAAGAGGGCACGCGGATCCTGCTATTGGACGCGAAAACCGGCTATATACCGGTCGAGAAGGCGGATTGTAATGATCAGTTGCGCGCTTTAGTGGCTTTATGTTATTACAATTATCCAGAAGTGCTCGAATTTACCGCCGCTATTGTGCAGCCTAACGTTCCGGAGCGCACCAGTATCAGTTTTTACCCCCAAGCTACTGCGCGCGCAGCCCTGGCGTTTCTGGAGATGGATCTGGAGCGATCAAATGAGCCGGAGGTTTCGCGCACGCCCGGGAGCTATTGCCGGTATTGTCCCGCGGCCGAGCATTGTCCGGAGGCTCGCCAAATGGTGGAAAGTTCGTTGGGCAAGCTTTCAACGATGCCGACCGGTGCCGATGGCGCCCGGTTGCTGCAAGGTTTGCTGGCGGCACGGCCCTTGATCGATCGACTCTTGAGCCGCTACAAAGAGCTCCTCTTGAGCGATCCGGAGGCGATTCCAGGCTTCACGTTGCGCGAGGGCAAAAGCGTGCGGGCCCTGGAGGATGTGCTGGCCAGCTGGCAGCGTGCGCAGGAATGCGGGATTTCCCTGGAAGCCTTCCTGGGGGCAACCAAGCTCAGTGTGACCAAGTTGCAGCATGCGCTGGGCCGCGGTGCCAGCGGTTTTAACGCTTCTTTTGAGGGACTGATCAGCCGCAAACGCAACGAGCCTGAGATCGTCAAAGAGTCCAAACCATGAGCAAACGGGAAGGAAAATCCAAAATGAATCGGCGCGTGCCTTTAGCGCCACAGCCAAGAGGTCAACCATGCAAGAGACCATTGATAGAATGAAATGTATCTGCCCCGAAATTGCAGGAGGAAATCCTCGGCTGACTTTTGCCATAGAGTTACTCGAAGAGGATTTAGCGGACCCCGAGCGTGCCAGCTACATCGAAAAGTATCTAGCCGATCTGGGCACGAGCCATCCCAAACGGCTTTTTGTCAATGCCTATATGATGGGCGTTTTAGCGACCATCCGCTCAAAAGTTCAGGTTGTGCGCACCAATTAAAAAACGCTTGACGCTCGGACGCGCCGGAGGCGAGGCTGGCGGTCCCGCTTGGTTATGCTCCCCGAGAATACCAAAATCTTCGGCCTGTCACGACCGCAACCTAGACCCTCTATTCTTTGGGTTCGCGAATTCAATCGCAAAAGCACCAAACGGGGAACCTGATATGAGTGGAGACAAGGCCTCAGGTGGCCGGTTGCGGTCGTGCCTTTTTTTCCCCTCGCATGGAACAAACTCGCAGCGTCAACCGATATGATATCGACTACCCTAGATTCACTTGTTTTGAGACTGAACGCATCGCTCTGATTGCCCTGATTAATCACGAGGTGTTGCTTACTTACCCGGGCATGAATGCGGGCCTTTTTGGCGATCGGGTTAATGCGCTCATTTTTGAGAAGCTCTGCGACTATTCGGCTCACGTGACTGAGGGCTACACCAAGAACCATCTGCTGGC
>Ga0066903_100004502_pt1 | contig 11804 bp, 4 predicted proteins | sample PanSoiMetaGPlot1_FD_67491 | JGI IMG/M metagenome (GOLD analysis project Ga0066903, IMG submission 67491) | Tropical forest soil microbial communities from Panama analyzed to predict greenhouse gas emissions - Panama Soil - Plot 1 (version 2) | ecosystem: Environmental > Terrestrial > Soil >...
AGCAGATCGTACCCGTTGACGACGTTGCGTGCTTCTATCACCTCGGCCGGGGTTCCGTCCGGCGCCGGCGTCAGCTTTTTCGAGAGCAGCGGGAACCGCGCGCGCAGAACGAAAACGAATTGGTCGAGCTCGACTCCCGGATGTCCCTCGTGCAAGCCGCGCTCGAGCTGATATCCGAGCAGCGCGCCCAGGTCCTGGCCGTTCTGGAGTCCCTCGATGTACTGGATCCCCGTGCGGACCCGCGCCGAGGAGAGATTTATTGCCATGCGGTCGGCTCGCGTTTGCTCAGCGTGCGTGAGGTAGGCATTCCGCAAAACCCCCGCTGTCACCGCATGCGCGAGCGACGGTGTGTGCACAAATCCGCCGTTGTTCCGGACCGCGAACACGGGCCCTTCGATCGCGGGCCGCAGATCGGCAGGAATACTTTCTGCCGCCACGGGCAGTTTGTCGGTCGCCGGTCGCACGCCGGTCACCCATCCGTAGGCGCCCAGAAACGGGCTGCCCGTGTTCCGGTGCCCGAAGCGCTGGATCGCGAGGCGCCGCGCGAACATCCCGGTGAGCCACGCATCGAGCCGGTAGGAGACCGCGTCGACATGTTCGGCGAACAGCCGCTCGAGACGCGCGGTCGGCAGCGGAGCGAGCACCCGCAGCGCTTCGGTGAGCGCGGCGAGCGGTGCCGCTTCGGGCGGTTTGGAAATAATTGCCGAGGGCGACCGCGCCTGCCCGAGCAGATAGTCGCCAGTCGTCATGCTTTCCGCGGAGACGCCGATCTTCGAGGTGTCCACCAGCGCGTACTGCCCCGGCATCAGCACCGGGGCCACGATGTTCGGCGTATCGCCCTGGTCCGGCGCTCCGACGAAAATGTCAGCGCGTATCCGCTCGGCGAAGCCGCGGGCCGCGAAGTGGACCTCGGAGAGGCTCGCGACCCGCAGCATCTTGTAGAGCAGAGCGTCAGGCTCGGCGATTGGTTTGCCGTCCGCGCCCGTGAAGCGCCCGGACTGTACCTCGCTGAAGGACGCGTTCACCAGAAAGTCGATGTAGTTGTGACCGAGCGCGCCGTCGTAGGGCCGGATGGCGCGCGTCTCGGAAAGCGGAAGCGCCGGATCTCCGTCCACTACCGGCGAAGTCACGCGGTCGGGCGTGTCGAGGAACAGCACGCTCTTGATGCGTGCCTGGTCGCTCGCTGGCAGGTGCGCGTTGGCGAGGTCGAGGATGCGCGTGTTCCGCGCGTTTCCGATCCAGAGGTTCACGAGATCGGGATCGTTGCCGCGGTATGCCGCCAGCGCGGCGAGATAGTTGTCCGGCACCGCCGTCCGCGACCAGTATTCCACCGAGCTCGCCTGCAGGCCGATGATGTTGAGTAGGGTATCGAACGGATCCAGCAGGTTGCCGAGGACGTCGCGCTTGCCGACGAATTTCACCAGCGAGTCCGCGGCAAGCTTCCAATGCTGGCGCAGGATGCCGAGCTGCGTTTTGAGCCGGTCCCAGAAATCGCCGTCGTCGCCGCGCTCGCTCTCACTCCAGGTCCAGTCGTCGAAGGAGCTGGTGATGAGGATACCGTAGGGCTGCGAGCCTGCCCGGATGGCCGGCACCAGCCCGCGTCCGTGTACGAACTCGGTGAAGAACAGCCGTGTGCGCAGGGTGTCGCCGGCGGTGAACGCCCCCTTCAGCATCTCGTTCAGGAAATTGCCGATGGTGGCGCTCCACAGGGCCCGGTCCATGGCGACCGCCTCGGCGATGTCCATGCGCCGTGCATTTGGCACCGTGCGGACGAAATTGTAGTCGAGGCCGAGCGCGTCGGCCAGCCGCTGCCCGTCGGGCTGCTTCATCGGCTCGCTCGAAAGCGGGAGTGGCGTTGGGTCCAGCTCGAGCGCGAACGTCTCCTCCGCGCTCTCGACGCGCGTGGGCAGCCCGGAGGCCGCATCGTCGGTGTTGTTCGTCGGAGCACCCTGCGGAACAATGGCGAAGCCCTGGCTGTAGCGATGGCTCTCGATCAGCCGCGCAAGAAGCGCCCCGCTGCCGCTACTGTCGTTCGAGAGCCGGAGGCCAACGACGAGCACCCGGTCGAAGCCCGTCTTTGCCTCGGAGGCGGAGATCGGAGCGCGAATACCCATGCCCACCGAGACGGCGGCATCGAAATCGATCAACCAGCGCAGGTCGTCGGAGACGTTGAGGCGCCCGGTAGATGGGTTGCGCGTGAGGAAGCCGTCCACCTGCATCGGGTCGGGCCCCAGCGGTAGATCGTCCGGAATGAAGTTGCCGACCACGCTGCGCGAGTCCGCGCCGCGTTCGAGCACCACCACAAAGAGGTCGGGCATGACCGGCGAGCGCGGAGCGTCGCTCCAGGCGAGCGGCTTGGTGGCAACATCCGGGAAAACTAGGGTGGCGGGATCCGTGATCTTGTCCGACCAATTCGTGGGCTTTGTCATGAGGCTGATCCAGCCGGCGCGGTACGCTCCGTGACGTGTTGCGAGGGCTTCCCATGCGCCGCGCTGGATGCGCCCTTTCTCGACGGGATCAAGTGTGGCGTTGGCTGAAGTGAGCGTCCCCCAGTACAGAGTGCCCGCGTCTTTCTCGGGGACCGTGAGCTCTTTCTCGTGGTGCGCGATCTCGATGTCGTCCGGGAAGATGCGCACCAGCAGAGCGTTGCCGTCCGGTCCGCTGCGGAACTTGGTTTCGATGCGAACGGGGAACAGGAGCAGGGGGAACGTGTCGTCGAGTCCGGAGATGAGCTCGCGCGGGTCCGTAAAGAACTGCCCGATAACCCCCGCGGTATTCGCGCGGCTTGCGGCGAGGGCGCTCTGCCCGGCCGTAACCTGCGCGATGAGCTGGTCGCGCTGCCGCTCCAGTTCACCCACGCTGCCCAGGGCGCCCTCGCGTTGTGCCTGGGCCAGCTTGTGCTCGACCGCCTGCAGGTTCAGGCTGCTCTGGCGCAGGTTGGCGCGCGCCGCGTCGCGAGCCGCCCGCGCCGTTGCCATCGCGCTTTGCAGTGCTCCGAGGTCGGCCATGTCAGCTCCTAGGCCGGCGGAGTGAGATTTTTGAGCATGTCACGTGCATGAATTCCCACCAGAACCGGCTTCTGGTACAGAATGAACGCCATGTCGCCGGCGTTGCTGCCCCACGTGGCGCCGCCGTCCTGGGCCCCCGGCGGCTGGGACGCAAACGGCTTCGACAAATCTATCAGTGCCACTGCCGCCCCCAGGTTTTCCCACGACAGGTTGTCCCATTTCACCGGATCCTCCGAAGTCGCGACCGCGTGCTCGTCGAGGCCGAAACGCGGCTCGCCCACCACTTCCTGCAACACGAAGAACCAGCCCAGCCGGTTGGGATCGATGCGGGCCCGCGCCTGGGCACTCTCCTCGAGCGACGGATCGCCGCGGGCTTCGTCGAGCAGCAGATCGAACCCCACGAAGAAGACGTCCGGCTCCACCTGCGCCTTGAAAATGGGGAACCGGAAGTTCGGATCGCGCGGGTTCGACTCGGCCTTCGCGCCCGTCTCGTCGTAGAGCGTCAGGTCGTTGGTGTGGTCGGGCGGATCGCCCCAGCGCGCCTTCTGCACGTAGATGATCGTGTTCGGATAGCGCTTGAGCAGGTCGCCACGAATGATCAGCACGACACGCGGCCGGTCGTCGGCGAACGGCCGGTTGTTGTGCGTGCCCAGCACCGACTCGAGAGACCATTCGTGAACGCGGCGAATGTCGCGCACCCGCTCCGCCAGCGCCTCCGGCGACAGGCCCTCGGTATCAACGAAGTTCGAGGGATCCCAGAACTGCCGGAACGTGCTGGGGCGCTGGTCGGTCGGATACTCGCGCCAGAGCAGCTCGCGAGCGAACTCGTGATTCAGGCCGACCATGTAGGCCTCGATAACCAGCGGATTGGTGAGCATCAGTGAAATCGTATTGGGCGGCACCAGGTAGAGATTGGGAACGAAGTTGTCCTTCTGGAGATCCTTCAGAGGCTGGTACATCGGCAGCTTAATGTCGGGGTACGCCATTACCGGCACGATGCGCGGGTCGGCGCCGGCGGTGACCTCGGCATCGAGGTACGCGGCGATGTACTGGGTGAACGAACCCTTTCCGACCGAAAGTGTGAACGAATATCTCGCCGTGAACGCCGACGCCGGCCGCAGCGCCTGGAGCATCGTCATCTGTACCGATCCGATATCGAGGGCATTCCGCGCGACCGACGGCGCCGGACGGTCGCTGAAGAGCGTGTTGAATCGGAGCGCCGCCTGGCGGAACGCGGCTCCTTGCGGCGAGTCGGGACCGCCATGCGGCGTTAGTGCGACGACCGGACCGCCCGGAGGTGGCATGACGAACGCGTCGTTGGGCGGGAGTGACGAAATCGCCTGCGGTGTCAGCTCCCCGGGTGCGAAGGAGTCGGCCGTGTCGACTTTCTTCCCAAGCGGCGCGAGCGCGCGGTAAATCACGACCGCGGCCACGATCCCCACCAGCGCAACCAGAGGCGCGGACAGAAGCAGGAGGGGTAGCACGATGAGCGCGATGATGAGCAGGAGCGTGCGATGTTTCAGTAGCCAGGCCAGCCACGAGGGAGTGTGCGGCGCGACCGCGGTGAGCGTGCTCTGATAGGTAGCGCCGTCGGGCGCGGGGCGCGGCGGCGCCGCGCTAATCGTCCCGGCGTTCAGCCGGCTGATGGTTTCCGTTACCGGCTGCGTACCGGTTAGGGCTCGCTTCACAAGCTGCCCGCGCGGCCGCAGCTGCTTGCGCATGGCCCCGCTCAACGCGGTCCGCGGCAGCCGGCTCTGTCCCACAAGCGCGTGCACCGTCACCGGGCTGCCCATCACCTTGCGCATGGCCGGCGCGGTGAGCGCAAGCGCCTGCTCGGCGGGCAGCGTGATCAAGTTCCGGATGTACAAGGCCTCACTCGCCTTGACCGCCATCTGCAGGGACACGATCTTGCGATTCACGGAGAGCACGTCGCCGATCTGCTCCCAGGCGAGTTTCATGTAGTCCTCCTGGTTCTGCTGGATGACCTTCGTGCCCATTCCAGCCACGGCCCGGAACCGCGGGTCGGTATTCAGCTCGTTGATCCAGTTCCGCTGGTCGGTGAACGGCGCGACCCGGTCCACCAGTGCGTGCCAGCGGCCATAAAGCGGCGCGCTGATCAGCGGGTCTTGCGGCCCTGCGCCCACGCCGGTGTCCTGCGCATCGGCGGGCAGATTCACCTCGGTTGCGAGATCGCGCGGCAGGCTGCAGCCGGGCGCGACGGGAACGTGCTGCGTGGCCGGCGCGAGCAGCACGCCCTCGAGACCAACGATATTGTCCGGCTGGCCGGTTGTTGGCGGAAGCTGGAATCCTGGCTGCTGCACGTCCATCGACCGGATGCCCACGCGCGGGTCGACGTCGCGCGGCACGAGCTCTCGCACCAACTCTTCAAAATCGCCGTCGGCGCCCGTGCGGAAGGTCCAGCCGTAATAGATGGGGAACGTGCGGCCCGTCACCCACGAGACGGTCAGGCCCGGCGCATTGTCCGGCGGCACCTCGCCGAGTCCAGCCAGCCTGCCGGACTCGAACGTCGGGATGACGAAGGCGTGATAGCCGGTGTTCGGGTCCAGGTGGCGCGGCGACATCAAGCGGCAGTAGCCGACGTCGGGGTTCTGCCGCAGCAGCGAGCCGAGAGTGTCCAGATTCGGCGCGCCGTCACCCAGCGCCGCGTTGACATGCACGTGCGCCCATGCCCAAAGCTGGTCCGGCGGCGGAAAGATGTTCGCGAGGTTGGCCGCCGGCGTGAGGTCGAAGGCGGGGAGCGGGCGGCGCGCCAGCGGGTTGAACTCGTCGTCCTTGAGTACGGCAAGCGTGATCCAGGGAGTAAGACGGTGCCTGGCGGTGTCGGGGATGTCCGGCGCGTAGCGCCACGCGAAATCCTGGTCGTAGAAATCGACGTAGGCGAGGAAGTTGGGCTCGAAGTTCGTGACACCGGACCGCGGCTCGGTCCGGACGACCATCTGTGTATTGACGCCGATGATGTCGCCCGGACCGACCAGCGATACCGGCTTCGCCGGCACGTCCAGCGCGCCCGAATCGGAGCGCACTCGCACCGTTACGGCGATCGAGGCGCGGCTTGCCGCCGCCGCGGCCGTCTGCAACTGGTTGGCGATTCCGCGCCGCAGCCACGGCAAGAACGAGTATTCGCCGAAGCTCATGCGGCCCTCACCAGGTAGGACGGAACCACTTGCAGCGCATCAGTCAGCAAGGGGTCGTGCTCCACCGCCTGGTTCATCGCAGCTCGGGCTTCGGCCTCGCTCACGAAGAACAGGTTGTCCGCATGCGCCGTCAGGTCTACCGCGGAAGCCACCACAAACTGCTCGGGCGCAACCTTCGTACTCGGCGCGCCGAGGACCGAGGGCGCCCTCTGCGCCGCCGAGAGCGAAGACTGCGAAACGGCGCTGCCGCGCGCGAAGGAATCGAACAGAAATTGCGCCAGCCGGAAAAAGATGCGCTTGCGGTGCTGCGGAATGTAGATGACCTCGTACTCGACGCTGAGCCCTTTGGAATGGTCGGCTTTGATGGCGTCGCCCCCGCCCACCTCGACTCCCGCTTCGTAGCTCTCGAACGAACGGCTCGAGAGCTTCTGCGCGTCGCTCATGTCGATGTACTGGGCCGGCGCGAACTGCTCCCGCAGCGGAGCTAGCTCTCCGGGCGCGCCGCCGAGCAAGACGTGCTCCACACTGAACACCAGCCCGTCGGCGATTCGCTCGGTCCCGAGTTTCTGTACCGGCAGGTTCAGTGGCACCAATTTCTCGGTGATGTCGAGCGAACCGAAAGGGTGCAATATCAGCGTGCCGGGTGCCACATCGAAGGCCCGCAGCGATACCTGTAAATTGGCGCCCACGGGCAGCGCTGCGCGCCAGTTGTTCGCATCCGCGAAGGCGGCGGCGAGGCGCGGAAGCACGTCGATGGGTGGAAGCGTGTCGTGCCGCGATTCGCCCAGCGTTACCTCGAAATCGACGTCGATGGTGATGGAGATGATCAGGCTGATCTCGAAGCTGCCCGTCCCCTTGGCGTGCCACGGTGTCGGCCCCTCGACCAGCGCGTCCACACGGATGCTCAGCAGCACTTCCGAGCCCGATCGCACCGCGAGCATCGCCGAGAGCGACGCCACGAACCGGAACGGGTCGAACTGGATCAGAACGTCGTAGGAGATGAAGCCGTAGATGTTGAACGCGTCGATGCCGAAGAACAGCTCGGACTTGGCGCCCCACTGCACCGTATTCGAGGTGATCGCAAAGTAGGTTTCCGACCGCAGCCGCGGGTTGCCGTCGAAGATCGTGATACCGAGCCGCTGAAGCGTGCCCAAACCCATCGGAGGCGGCGTGTAGGCGGGATGGAACCCGCCGCAGGTCAGCACGAAATTCGCATTGTCCTTCCAGTACAGCCGCACCGCCATGTCGCCCGTGAGCGGAAACGTGAGCAGGCGGGAATCGTAGAGTGTTCCGTCGAACCAGAGCTGGCCCGCCGAGAAATCCACGCCGCCCGCGAAGGTCACGCGCACGTCGAACAGCGCCAGGTCCTGGAAGGGCAGGCCGATCCGCAGCCGCCCAAGGATGAAGAACGCCGGCCGCGGAATATCGAGCACGAAGCCGAACTCGAGGCTGAGGATCGTCGGCGTGCCCCAGCCGAACTCGACCATCGGGCCGATGAGGAAGTGACCCTCGACTGGCGGAAACAGGCGCTGGAGATCGTTTACGATGCGCCGCGCGTTGGCCGCGACATCGTGCGGGAACAGCACGCTGTCGAGCGCGCCCTGATGCACGCCTTCGCGCAGCGCGTCTTCGTCGACCGTGCGGCTGAGCCCCAGCAACCCCCCCACCCCGATCAGGGTAAACCCAAAGCTGAGCTGGATCGGCGGAAAATCCGCAGAGATGATGATGACGAGCGAGAACCCGCGGTGGCCGTCCGGGAATTTCGTGCTCAGCAGGCCGACCGCGGTAACCGTGACGATGCCCAGGAAGTCCAGTTCCAGCCCGCCCCCGTATTCACCGCGGTCCTGATCGAAGATCAGGAACCCGCCGCCTTTGAACCCGCCGCCGTCCATGCCGAGGGCGACACCACTGGGAGGCCGGAAGCGCGCCTGGATGTCGAGGGGCCCGGCGTTCCCTTTGTTGTCACTGGCGAAGGCCAGATCGATTTCGAACCCGAGCCCCTGCACGGTTGCGGTCAGCGGGCCGAACGACGTTCCCAAGTCCGCCGTCAGGGCGATCGGGAATTTACCGTCCTCGATTCCGACGGTGAGCGTGAGCGCGTCCACCGAGACGGGGCCGAGCGTCGTGTGCGATGCCAGCTCGATGTGGAGCGCGCTGCTGCCGCGGAAGTGCAGCCCATCCTGCGCGGAAAATCCGAGCCCCAGATCGAACGCCGCGTCGAGCTGAAAGCCGGCGAGGATCTTGGCGATGAAGCCGTCCGCGTCATCGGTGCTGACGCGCACGTGGCCGCGCCTCAAATCGGCACTCGGCGCGAACTGCGCCGTGCCGTTCGCGCTGAAGTTGAGTGCCGCCGCCAGGTCGATCTCTTCGACCGTGATGCGGCCCGCGCCGAGCAGCGACAGCACCATCAGCGGATCGGACCCCTGCCGCAGGTAGCTGTACGCGAGGGTGAGATTGCCCGCGGGCTTCGTCGCCTCGGGCGATTGAACCGTCAGGGACCCGGGCTGCACGAGGAGGGTCGTTTCCTGGGGCAGGTTTGTATCGAGTGACAGTGTCGCGCTCCAGTGGCCGGCCGACCGCTGAAGCGCGCCCTTGCCCAGCGGGTCGTTCAGCCGGAGCTCCACGCCGCGCGGATTAATGTCGGTCCGCACGGCCAGGCCCAGGAAAACAAGGTCCAGCAAGGGCGGCACCTGCGAAGGGTCGAACAGCGCGGGCAGCCCGAAGTCGCCCGCCATGCGCTCGATGACCGGCAGCAGCTTCGTTCCGTCGAAGCCCGGCTTGCCCCAGTCGTACAGAGCTGCGAGCTGCCCGGTGGGATCGCCGAGCCATTTGCCGATGCGGTCGAGGTGGTAGGTGTTTATGGTGAAGAACGGCTTGCCTGGATCGAACACTCCCACGTTCACGTCCGTGCGCTCGAGCACGCCCGCGAACTCCAGCAGTTCGTTGATGCCGCGGCTGCGCTCCAGGTATAGAGCGAGCAGGTAGTTGAACAGCCGCGCCGGGAGATCGGCGATGATCGGCCCGGCCTCCGGCGGCAGGGCCAGCGCCCCCAGCGCCGTCCGCAACTGCTCGAACCCGGAAATTACTGTCAATACCTGGTCTAGCGCGGCGATGCGCTTTGTGACCACCGCTCCCGAATCGCCTGCGTCGATCGACACGTTCAAATCGAAATCGAGGTTTATCAGCCCACCGACGCCACCGATGGTTTGGGTCAGCGCCGGCGCGAGGGCGGCCATCTGCGCGTCGTCGAGCACCAGCCCGAGCCCTTTGAGAAGCACCCCCGCCGCCGTAGGCGTCATTGTCGTCAACGGCGAGAGCAGGATGGCGAGCTCATCTGCCAGCGCTTCGAGCGTGCCGCGGTTCTCGTTCATGCGACTGTCCACTTGTGACGCGCGACTGCCTCGGGGGTTTCGTTGAGGGTGGAAATCCGCGGCAAAACACTGGCCACCCAGGTCCCGTATCGCGCAATATCACGCTCGAGCGCCGGGCTGGCGTGGCGGCACAGCAGCGGCGTCATCACCGCGATGAGCCGTTCCCTGCTCACTCCGTTAACGCTGGCCGGGATCGTGTGCCCGGGCTTGCGCGCGCTCTCGACGCAGTGGTGATAAAACGCCGGGCCGTTCAACTCGCGCCAGGCCACCTGGATCGCGTGCACGGTCGCGAACATGCGCCGGACCTCGCTCCGGTGCTGCGCGATCTTGCCGAGCAGCAACCTGCCCTGGCGGCTCGCGCGCAAACCAGCACGCACGCGCTCCATCGTGCGCCGCTGCGCTACCTCTTCCGGCGCTGAGGCATATCCCGGCACAAAAACCCGCGCTCCCGTCGAAGCGGGAACGGTGCCGGAAAACCCGGCCGGGGGAATCGTGATGTTGAGCTGCTCAATGATGCCGCGGACAGGACTGGCGATGGCGACGTTGCCGACTTTGGTGAACTCGGCCAGCGTGGCGTCTTCGGGTCTAACCGTGAACTGATCGGGGACGAAGGGGAAACCGCCCATGACTTGCGCGACCACTCGCCCCTGGCTGTCGACCACTACCGCCCCGGAGTCTCCGGGTTCGAAGCTCAGGTTCTGATTGGTCTGGGCGTACCACTTGTCGTAGTCCTGGTTGCCGGGGATCAGCTTCGGCCGGGGCAGGATGATGAACTGGTCGAGCATCGGGAACGAACCCTTCGCCTCCATTTCATCCGGTGAACCGAATACCAGGCCCTGGTGATAGAGCGGCGTCAGGCGGCGCCCATCTTCCACGAAGCTGTCCGGGATCTCGTCGGTAACCATTCGCGTCATGGTGCCGAAGATCAGCTTTCCGCGCCGGGTAAAGACCCGGACCAGTTGGTCTGAGGTAGGGATCACGCCGGATTTCGGGCCCACGACCGTCAGCACGTCGTCGTTCACGCCGTTGATCGCAATGTCGCCGTCCGGCGTCTTCCACACGTTCTGGAAGGAGACGCCGGGATCGAGCGTGGCGATGGCGCAATCGGTCAGGCTGCAGGGCAGAGTGGAATTGGTCTTGGTGAAGCCCTTCTCATTCGGCGCCGGGATGATGCCCTGCCCCAGCCTGGTCTTGAACCCGCCCTTGAATTTTCCGTCCTGCACCTGCTTGGGGTCGAATACCGGAGTGGCGATCTTGTCCCCGCCGGAACAGCAGGAGCTGTAGTCGGGCTGGAATACGCCGAGGTGCGGCGCCGCTATGAACTTTGGAAACATTACGTGGGCATTGGTGAGCAGCACGGGCCTGCCCGCCGCATCGCGGCCGAAACAGCCGAGGGTGCCCTGTTCGAACGGACCTTCCGTCAGGAACCCGCCGGGAACCTTGCCTTCGATCTGGATTCCGGCGGTGTAGGGTCCGCTCATCGCCTCCCACCAAGCGAAACGCGCAGGCAGTTCAGAACCGGCGCGATCGGACAGGCTATACCCTGGCCGTTGGCGTTCGAGCCCCACAGCATCCCGACAATGCGGCCGCGCTCGTCGACGAGCGGAGCGCCGGAATCGCCCGGCGCCGCGAAGTTCATCCCGACCGTTCGCGAGTCCACCAGCAGTTGTCCGGGCGCGCTTCGCCAGCGGCCCTCGACAAACGGATGGTCGGGATACGCCACATCCACCAGCTGGCCCTCGGTACGCCCGGTGGTGACGCCGGTTTTGAACACCGGCATCCCGGTCTGCGCGCCCGCGCTCTCCGGGGCCACGGCGTTATCAATCTGCTTTGCAAGCCACTCGGGAAAGCGGTCCTCGCCGGCCAGCGCCACGATCGCACAATCGACGAAGCACATATCGCGGCCGAATGTGATGCGGCCCAGGTACCCGCATCCGACCGCCCCGAGGCGCACGGCGTCGCGGCGGCAGTCGTCGTCGCAGCCGGGAGGAATCGCCCATACCGGATCACCCGGCGCCGCGCCGCCGCCAAACACGACGTGATGATTGGCCAGCAGCAGGCGCCGCCCCGCATCATCGGCGACCAACGCGCACGCCGTTCCGGGCACTCCGCGCGCGCTCGCGATCCGCAGCGCCGTTTCGCTCATGCGCTGCACGCCCGCGCTCCTCCCCAAAGCGCCACGAGTTGTTCGAGCGATGCCGCGCTGTCGGAGGCGTTCACGAGCGCCTCGCCGTGTTCCAGAATTGCCCTCCGCAGCGCCGGCGAGCCCT
>Ga0066903_100004503_pt1 | contig 11804 bp, 8 predicted proteins | sample PanSoiMetaGPlot1_FD_67491 | JGI IMG/M metagenome (GOLD analysis project Ga0066903, IMG submission 67491) | Tropical forest soil microbial communities from Panama analyzed to predict greenhouse gas emissions - Panama Soil - Plot 1 (version 2) | ecosystem: Environmental > Terrestrial > Soil >...
TACCAGGCCATGGCGGCGTCCTTTTGGACGATGATCTGCCGCAGACGCACGACGGTCAACCGCTCAGGTGCCCACCTTCACCCTGGCAAACGTCAACATCCGCGCCGGATTGTCGCGCACGATCATCTCGATCGTCGCCGCCGGAATGCCGCGCTCCTGAAGCATCGGCAGGAAATCGCGAAACACCGTGGGGTAGCCGTGCCCGCCATGGCGCGAGAGCATCGTCTTGCGCGCAACGTCCGATGAGAGAACGAGCTGGCGCTGAAGCCCATTGTCGCAGGCCGCGCACACCAGATTGGCAAGCTCTGCGTTGGTTGGCCCCTTCGGGAAGCTCACTTTGTCGATGCCCATGAAGGCGCCCGAGCGCGCAACCTCTACCAGATGTGAGACGTCCTTGGCCGCCCCCATATGGCTGATGACGACATGCGTCATGTCCATGCCGGCACTTTCCAGCACGCGGATGTGCCAGGCCGCCTGCCCCGGATTCGAAGTGTGGGTGATGATCGGCGCACCGGTCGCGAGCGCGGCCGCTGCGGCAGCGCGGAACAGCCGCTCGGCGGGCTCGCTCGGCTCGCGCGCGGTGCCGACCTTGATGACGCCGCAGCGAACATCGGTCCCGTCCGTGCCGGACTCGATCTCGGCGATCATGGCGTCGCGAATGGCCTCGACCGAGGCTTTCTCGGCAACCTCCGGGAACGGGTCCCAGTAGTAGCCCGCAGCGCAGATGACCTTCACGCCCGAGGCTTCACTGATCCGGCGCAACGCGGCCGGATCACGGCCCCACAGTGGTGCGCTGAGATCAGTGATGGCGGCAAGGCCGAATTCCTTGGCGGTGCAGAGATCCTCGACCACCGCCGGGATCTCGGCCTCGCCGACCTTGTTGGCCGGACCCTTCTGCGCCGAGAGATCGATCTGCAGATGCTCGTGCGGGAGGATGCGCCCTTCGATCCTCTCAACGTCGCCGGTGACAGTTCTGATCACGATAGCTTCACAACCTCCCCGCAAACGCGTCGTCGATGAAGGCGTGAGTCAGCGCATAGCCGTGCCGAGTCGCCGGCTCGCTGTAGACCGCGACCGGCGGATTGTTGACGCCGACATCCGTATAGGCGTGCGCGACATTGCCAAACGTCAGAGCGTACCAACGTGCGCCGCTGGCATCCATCTCGGCCTCGAACATATCGCGGTGCGCCTTCGGCGAGACCGGATCGGCGGCGCCGTGCAGCACCAGAATGGCGGCCTTGATGTCGCCCTTCTTGGCCGGCGCCGGCGTCGCCAGCACGCCGTGGACAGAAACGACCGCCTGCAGGTCGGCGCCTGCGCGCGCGAGCTCGATCACATTGCTGCCGCCGAAACAGTAGCCCAGCGCGGCGCGGCGCTTGGAGTCGCCGATGCCGCGCGCGGTCGTCTCCTTGGTCATCGTGTCGAACGCCGCCACGATGCGCCGGCGCGTCTCGGCCACGTCCTCGATGAACGGCTTGAGAAACTCCATCGGATTCTCGGTGCCCTTCGGGCCCTTGCCCTCGCCGAACATGTCGGCGACGAACGCAACATAACGCGTGCCGGCCAGGGTCTTGGCGCGCTCGATCACGTCCTTGGTGACGCCGAGCCAGTTGGGCGCGACCAGGAGCAGCGGGCGCTGCGTCTTGACGCTGTCGTCGTACACCAGCTCGCCACTGCAGGCGAGACCGGACACGGAATATTTGATCGAATCGACCTTCACGTTGCATCTCCCTCAGAGCGTACTTCATTGAGATTGAATAACTGCATCTCCACCGTTCGTCCCCGCGAAAGCGGGGACCCAGTGCGACAGATCGAAGACTTTGAGGTCAGTGGCCCCTGGGTCCCCGCTTTCGCGGGGACGAACGTCCGGAGCTGAGCGAACGAGCATCATCGGAACTGTTGAATCATTGCGGCCGCAGGAATGCGAAATCGCAGCCCTCGTCGGCGCCCAAAATCTCCTGCGCATAGAGCTTGGCATAGCCGCGTGCAGGCTTCTCACGCCTCAGCGTCGCACCGGCGGCGCGCCGCCTGAGCTCGGCTTCGTCGACCAGGAGCTCGATGCGCCGCGCCTTCACTGACAAGCGGATGCGATCGCCGTTGCGCACGAGACCAAGTGGCCCACCCGAAGCCGAGTCCGGCGTCACGTGCAGCACGATCGTCCCGAAGGCGGTGCCGCTCATGCGCGCATCAGAGATGCGCACCATGTCCTTGACGCCCTTCTGGGCGAGCTTCCTAGGAATCGGGAGATAGCCGGCTTCCGGCATCGCCTCGGGCGCATTGGGTCCGGCGTTCTGCAGCACCAGAATGTCCTGCGGCTCGACATCAAGCGCCGGATCGTCGATACGGGCGGCAAGATCGGCGAGCGACGAGAACACCACCGCCCTGCCCTCATGCTCAAAGAGCTTCGCGTCAGCGGCCGAGCGCTTGAGGATCGCGCCCTTCGGCGCCAGATTACCGAACAGTGCGACGAGACCGCCCTGCGGCTCGAACGGCTTCTCGTGCGCCGCGATAATGGAGCGATCGACATAGGGATCAGCCGGCGCGGCGAGCCGTTCTTCGAGAGTCTCGCCGGTCACCGTCCTGCAATCGAGATGCAGCAGTGGCTTAAGCTCGCGCAACAGCGCCCCCATGCCGCCAGCCGCAAAGAAATCCTCCATGTAGCCATTGCCGACGGGCTTGAGATTGACCAGCACTGGCGTCTCATCCGACAGCCGATTGAGCTGCTCGAGCGTCACCTTTACGCCGGCGCGACCGGCGATCGCGGTCAGATGAATGATCGCATTGGTCGAGCCGCCGAGCGCAAGCAGAACGCGGAGCGCATTCTCGACCGACTTGGCGTTGACCAGGCGGTCCGGCGTCAGCGTGGAGCCGATCAAGCGGACCGCGGCTGCGCCGGTTGCCTCCGCCGCACGCAAGCGGTCGGCATGCACGGCCGGGATCGCGGCCGTGCCAGGGAGAATGAGCCCAAGCGCTTCCGCGATGCAGGCCATGGTCGAGGCGGTGCCCATGACCGCGCAGGTGCCGGCGGTGACCGCCAGCCGGCCCTCGACCGTGGAGATCTCCTCCTTGTCGACCTCGCCGGCGCGAAAGCGCGCCCAGAAGCGCCGGCAGTCGGTGCAGGCTCCGAGCCGCTCGCCCTTGTGGCGCCCGGTCATCATTGGGCCCGCGACGAGCATGATGGCGGGCCGTGCGGCCGACACCGCGCCCATGAGCTGCGCCGGCACGGTCTTGTCGCAGCCGCCCATCAGCACGACCGCGTCCATGGGCTGGGCACCGATCATTTCCTCGGTGTCGATCGACATCAGGTTGCGGAACTTGAGGCTGGTGGGGCTCAGGAACACCTCGCCGAGCGAAACGGTCGGGAACTCGATCGGCAGGGCGCCTGCCGCCAAGACGCCGCGCTTGACCGCCTCCAAGAGCTCCGGGAAATGCCGGTGGCAATTGTTGAAGCCTGACGCCGTGTTGGCGATGCCAACCACCGGCCTGCCCAGCATGGCGCGCGTATAGCCCATCGACTGCGCGAACGATCGTCGCAGGTAGAGCGAGAAATCGCGGTCGCCATAGTTGGTCAGGCCATGCTCCAGGCCGACGCCCCGGTCAGTCATCAAACCAACTCCCCCCGCAGCCGCGCGTCCAAATCCCGTCTCCGTCCGTACATGGTCCGTGACACTGCGGAAATAGAAGGAATTTGGTCGCCGAATGCATCCGATTTCACCGCCACTTTCGGTCGCAACCGCCGTTCCCGGGCCACATTCCACCTCGACAACAGACCTGGAACCCCTCTAAAACCATGTTGGGAGAATTCCAAGGTATCGCGTCAAGATACCGACCATAAGAGTAACAGTCGCCGGGGTAGGAATCCTATGAAGTACGATGTGTTTTTCATTGAAGCGCTCGCCCGTCTACGGGAGGAGCGCCGGTATCGCGTGTTTGCCGATCTCGAACGGCTAGCCGGGCGCTTCCCGCGCGCCGTTTGGCACTCCCCGGAAGGGCCGCGCGACGTGGTCGTGTGGTGCTCGAACGACTACCTCGGCATGGGGCAGCATCCCAAGGTGATCGGCGCCATGGTCGAGACCGCGACCCGCATGGGCACCGGCGCCGGCGGCACCCGCAATATCGCAGGCACCAACCACCCGCTGGTCGAGCTCGAGCGCGAGCTCGCCGACCTGCACCGCAAAGAGGCCGCGCTGGTCTTCACGTCGGGTTATGTATCGAACGAGACCGGCATCTCGACGCTCGTCAAGCTGATGCCGAACTGCCTCATCCTGTCCGATGCCTGGAACCACAATTCCATGATCGAAGGCGTGCGGCAGTCGGGCGCCGAGAAGAAGATCTTCCGCCATAACGACGCCGACCACCTGGAAGAGCTGCTCAAGGCCGCCGATCCGGCGCGTCCGAAGCTGATCGTGTTCGAGACGCTCTATTCCATGGACGGCGACACCGCGCCGGTCGCTCGGTTCTGCGATCTTGCCGAGCGCTATGGCGCGATGACCTATGCCGACGAGGTACACGCGGTCGGCATGTACGGCCCACGTGGCGGCGGACAGGCCGAGCTGCAGGGCGTCATGCATCGGGTTGATGTGCTCGAAGGCACGCTCGCCAAGGCTTTCGGGTGTCTCGGCGGCTACATCGCCGGCAGCGCGGCGCTGATCGATGCGGTGCGCAGCTATGCGGCGGGCTTCATCTTCACGACTGCGCTGCCGCCGGCGATCTGCGCGGCCGCGGCGGCGGCCATCCGCCATCTCAAGGCGTCAAGCTTTGAGCGCGAGCGCCACCAGGATCGCGCTGCCCGCACCAAGGCTGTGCTGATGGCAGCCGGCTTGCCGGTGATGGCGAACAACACCCACATCGTGCCGGTGTTCGTCGGCGATCCCGAGAAGTGCAAGGAGGCGACCGACCTCCTGCTCGAGGATCACGGCATCTACATCCAGCCGATCAATTACCCGACCGTGCCCAAGGGCACCGAGCGGCTGCGCATCACACCGTCGCCGTATCACGACGACGCGCTGATCGATGGCCTGGCGGAAGCGTTGCTCGACGTATGGGACCGCCTCAAGCTCCCGCGCGGCAAGCACGCGCTGGCGGCGGAGTAGTAGGCTCACCAGCAGTTCAACTCCGTTCGTCCCCGCGAAAGCGGGGACCCAGCAAGCTTGTAGCCCGCATTCAGCGCAAGCGAAATGCGGGAACAACCGAGAAATCCATCGTTCCCGGATGTCGCTGCGCTCCGTCCGGGCTACGGATTGCGGCCCGGCTTGAGAGCACGGCTGCGCGCCAGCCGCCGCGCCGTCACCGCTACCGAGAACGTTACGATCAGAAACCGCGTCAGGTGGTGCGCCCCGACATAGACGGGGTCGAGGCGCAGCGCGAGCGCGAGCACCATCATGGTGTCCTGGGCGCCGGGCGCGAATGCGATCAATACGTCCGAAGCGTGAAACGGCAACAGGCTCACGACGACCAGCACGAACGCCGCCGAGACTGCGATGGCGACCGCCGCCGAGCCGAGCGCCGCCCAGAAATACTCCAGCAGCATGGTGAGCGACGTGTTGGCGAAGCGCGAGCCAACGAGTGCACCTAGCACGACGACGGCGGAGCTGCCGAGCCACCACGGCAGTGTCACGTGCACGAGATCACCGCCATGCAGCACCGCCGACGCCGCCATCGCGCCGAACAAGAGCCCGCCCGGAAACCGCAGCCAATGCACCAGCACCGCACTGATGGTCGCTGCGACGACCAGCACCGCGAGCTCGCCGAGCGAGGAGCCCACACCGGGTGGCGTGGGCGGGAGGCCGCTCGCCGCCAGGCCGAAGAGAGCAAGTCCACTCGGCAGCCCGATCGTGACCAGCAGCACCCGCACCGTCTGGACGATCGCTATGCCGCGCATATTGGCACCGAACTCCGTCGCCAGCGCGAGCGCCTGCGCCATCGAGCCGGGGCTCGCACCGAGCAGCGCCGACAGCGGCTCCCAGCCGTGCACAAACCGCAAATAGGCGGTGGTCGCGACAATCATCACCACCGTTGAGACCGACAGCACCACGATGCTCAGCGGCCAAGCCGCCATGCCGCGCAGCGTCGCCGGCGTGACCACGGCCCCCAATAGGATGCCGATCAACACAAAGCATACGCGCGCCAGTGACAGCGGCACCTTGATGGGCCGGCCCATCAGGGCCGCCGCGGCGGTGACCAGCATCGAGCCAGAGACCAGGCCGGCGGGAACTCCGATCAAGGTAAATGTCACCCCACCGGCGGCCGCGATCAGCAGCGTTTCGGCAAAGGGAATGAGCGCTTGTTTCGGAAACGGCGGCAGCATTCCGGTGAAAGGCCCGACGGATGAGGCGACGCGCCGGCCGCGATGGCGGATCAATGCCGTTAACCCACCGCGCCGTCAAATACCCGTGGCGCAGAGCGCTTATTCCGCCTCCCCACAGCCCCTTAACCACCCAGCGCTGGGGCATGGAATTTTCGCCCTTCCGCAGGCGCCTGCGGTAGAATGTTGCAAAGAATGTCCTGAGACCGCCCGAGGTGGCCCAATCGACCATGCTGCAAGGCTGGATCGTCATCGCCGTTGCGCTCGGCTACATCTGCCTGCTGTTCGTCATTGCGAGCTATGGCGACCGCACGCGGGCGCTCGGCCGCGAGGGTGGCTGGCGCAACCTGATCTACCCGCTCTCGCTCGCAATCTACTGCACCAGTTGGACGTTCTTCGGCTCGGTGGGGCTCGCCTCGCGCACGGGCTTCTATGACTTCCTGACGATCTATGTGGGCCCGATCATCATGATCGGGCTCTGCTCGCCGCTGATCATGCGGATCGTGCGCCTCGCCAAGACGCAGAACATCACCTCGATCGCTGACTTCATCGCCGCGCGCTACGGCAAGGCCCAGGTGGTCGCCGCCACCGTGGCACTGATCGCCATCGTGGGCACCATTCCCTACATCGCGCTCCAGCTCAAAGCCGTGTCGGCATCGCTCAGCACGATCCTGGCGCACATCCGGCCCGAGAGCGGCGCGATGCAGCCGGTGCTCGGCGACATCTCACTGTTCGTCGCGTTCTCGATGGCGACGTTCTCGGTCCTGTTCGGCACCCGCCATATCGACGCCACCGAGCATCAGCACGGGCTGATGCTCGCGATCGCCACCGAGTCGATCGTCAAGCTTGTTGCTTTCGTGGCGGTTGGCATCTTCGTGACATTCTGGATGTTCGACGGACCCGCGACGCTGTTCGCGCGCGCGTTGAGCGAGCCGGCAACCGCCAAGGTGCTGCATGGGGAGCCCGCCACCGGCACGCTCGTCGCCATGACGATGCTCTCGCTGTTCGCCATTGTGCTGGTGCCGCGTCAGTTTCACGTCACGGTGGTCGAGAACAACAGCGAGCGGGAGATCCGCCGCGCCGCCTGGCTGTTCCCGCTCTATCTGGTGCTGATCAATCTGTTTGTGGTGCCGATTGCGCTGGCCGGGCTGCTCACGTTCGCCCCCGGACAGGTCGACAGCGATATGTATGTGCTGGCGCTGCCGCTCGCGGCCCACTCCAACCTGTTCACCATCGCAGCCTTCGTGGGGGGCCTGTCGGCGGCGACCGCCATGGTGATTGTCGAGACGGTGGCGCTCGCCATCATGGTGTCGAATGACATCGTGATGCCGCTTGTGCTCAAGCAGCGCGAAACCTTCATGGGCGGCGGCCAAAGCCTCGGCTGGCTGCTGCTGGCGGTGCGCCGGGTCGCGATCTTTGGAATTCTGTTTCTGGCCTATCTGTACTACCGGCTGGCCGGCGATGCCCACCTGGTCTCGATCGGGCTCTTGTCATTCGCCGCGGTTGCGCAGCTTGCGCCTGCCTTCTTCATCGGCCTGTTCTGGCGCCGCGCCAATGCCCGCGGCGCAATGGCGGGCATGACCATCGGCATCGCGGTCTGGGGCTATACGCTGATGCTGCCGAGCTTCGCCGATGCCGGCCTGGTCGGGACCACGATCCTGCACGAAGGCCCGTGGGGTCTTGCCTGGCTGCGCCCGCAGGCAATGATGGGCCTCGACTTGCCGCGCCTGGTGCATGGCGTGGTGTGGAGCCTGGCGCTCAACGTGCTGGCCTATGTGGCGTTCTCGTTCACGCGCGCGTCGGCATCGATCGAGCGCCTGCAGGCCGACCTGTTCGTGCCGACCGCGCTCACCCCGATGACGCCGAGCTTCCGGCTCTGGCGCTCGGCCGTGACGGTGGACGAGCTCACCTCCACGGTCGCGCGCTATCTCGGCGAGGAGCGCGCCCGCATCTCATTTGACAGCTACGCCTCGACGCACGCGCTGGTGCTCGACCCCAAGGCCGAAGCGGACTTCCAGCTCCTGCGCTTCGCCGAGCATCTGCTTGCGTCGGCGATCGGAACGGCCTCCTCGCGCCTCGTGCTGTCGCTGCTGTTGCGAAAACGCACCGTGTCCAAGAAGGACGCGCTCAAGCTGCTCGACGATGCCAACGCGGCGATCCATTACAATCGCGAGATCCTGCAGACCGCGCTCGACCACGTGCGCCAGGGCATCGCGGTGTTCAACAAGGACCTGCAGCTCACCTGCTGGAACCGGCAGTTCGGCGAGATGCTCGAGCTGCCAGCGCAGTTCACCCGCATCGGAACGCCGCTCGAGGAAATCCTGCGCCACAATGCCGGGACGGCGCTGGACGCCGAGACCACCGATGCCCTGGTGCGCGAACGGGTCGCTCGCTATGTCTCCGCCAGGCAACCGTTTCTCGAACGCGCTGCCGAGCGCGACCTGGTGATCGAGGTGCGCGCCAACCGGCTGCCGGATGGCGGCATCGTCACCACGTTCACCGACATCACGCCGAGCGTGAAGGCCGCGGAAGAGCTCGAACGGGCGAATGAATCGCTCGAACGGCGGGTGCGGGAACGCACTGAAGAGCTGATGCGCCTCAACACCGAGCTTGGCCGCGCCAAAGGTGAGGCCGAGCAGGCCAATATCTCGAAGACGCGGTTCCTGGCGGCCGCGAGCCATGACATCCTGCAGCCGCTCAACGCCGCCCGCCTCTATGTCACCAGCCTGGTGGAACGCCAGCGGCTCGGCGAGGATGCGCAGCTGGTCGGCAATATCGATGCCTCGCTGGATGCCGTCGAGGAGATCCTGGGCGCGCTGCTCGATATCTCTCGGCTCGACACCGGCGCGATGCGGCCCGAGCTCAGCACTTTCCGGATCGAGGAGTTGTTGCGCCAGCTCGAGGTCGAATTCCAGCCGCTCGCCCAGGACAAGGGATTGCAGCTCGTCTTCATGCCCTGCTCGCTCGCGGTCAAATCTGACCGCCGCCTGCTGCGGCGCTTGCTGCAGAACCTGGTCTCGAACGCGATCAAGTACACGCCCAAGGGCCGCGTCCTGGTCGGCTGTCGCCGCCGTGGTGATCGGCTGCGCGTCGACGTCTATGACACCGGCCTTGGGATCCCGCGCTCCAAGCAGCAGGCGATCTTCCAGGAGTTTCACCGGCTCGACCAGGGCGCCAGAGTCGCGCGCGGACTTGGCCTCGGGCTCTCGATCGTGGAACGCATCGCGCGCGTGCTCGACCACCGGATCGCGGTTGCCTCCACGGTCGGGCACGGCTCGCAATTCTCCGTCGAGGTCCCGCTGTCGGCCGCCATTCCGGCACGCGCGCGAGTGCGCGACAGCGTCGAGGTCGATCGCGGCCAGCTCGCCGGCCTTTGTGTGCTGTGCATCGACAACGAGCCGACGATCCTGGACGGCATGGAGACGCTGCTCGGCGGCTGGGGCTGCCGCGTGATCAAGGCAGGAGACCTTGCGTCGGCGCTGGCTGCACTCGCGGAGAGCAAGCAAGCACCGGATGCATTGCTCATCGATTATCATCTCGGCGAGGAGAACGGCATCGAGGCCATTGCGCAATTGCGCCGCCGCTTTGCAGGCGCGACCGCGATCCTGATCACGGCCGATCGCGGCGCCGCTGTGCGCGAAGAAGCGCGGGCGCAGCGGATCCAGCTGCTCAACAAGCCGGTCAAACCGGCCGCGCTGCGCGCCCTGCTCGCGCAAAGCCGCGTGCACCGGGTGGCAGCCGCGGAATAATTGGAAGTCGTAACAGCAAAGCAACTCGAAGCAACACAACGGGAGGAACAATCGTGCAGATCAGATCAATCCTGTCACATATCGCGGTCGCCGCCACCGCTTCGCTGGCAACGCTCTTGATCGCGACCGGCCAATTCCATTCGCTCCTGCCCACCGAGGCACAGGCACAGGCCGGACAGCGAACCACGGATTTGTTCAAGCAGGAGATGACCGACGTCATGGGGCGCCACCTGACGGTGAGGCTCACCGAGCGCGATCCCGGCAACGGCAGTGCAGCGCACCGACATCCGGGTAGCCATACGGTCGGCTACATCCTGGAAGGCACCTACGAGGTCAAGATCGACGACGGCCCGGCGCGCACGCTCAAGGCGGGTGAGGTGTTCTACGAGTATCCCAATGCGTTGCACGCAATCTCCCGTAACCCGAGCACGACCGAGAAGCTCAAATATCTGATCATTCAGGTTTCCGACCCGAGCAAGCCCGCAACTGTTCCGGCTCAGTGAGTTCGGAACTGGACTCCGATGCTTCTCAATCTCGACCACATCGGACAGATCGCAGTCGCGGTCGGTGACGTCGACCGCGCCGAGGCCTTCTATCGGGATGTGCTGGGGTTACGGAGACTCTATCGTTTTGGAGACCTGACCTTCTTCGACTGCGCCGGTGTGCGGCTGATGCTGGAAAAGGCGCACGGCCCGGACGACATCCCGAAAAGCTCGGTCATCTACTTCCGCTGCGCCGACATTGCGCTCGCCGTGCGCGAGCTGGAAAAGCGCAGCGTGGTGTTTCAGAGCAAGCCGCATCTGATCGCCAAGATGGACGACCACGATTTATGGATGGCGTTCTTCACCGACCCGGACGGCCACACGCTGGCGCTAATGCAGGAGGCGCCCAAGGGCTTTGTGCCGCCGACGGCGTAAGGCCTCGACTTTTTGCTACAAGGGAGCCACAAACTCCGTTCATTCCCGCGCAAGCGGGAATCCAGTCGTTCTTGCAAGACCTATGATTTTGGCTCTGGGTCCCCGCTTTCGCGGGGACGAACGGATAAACTGCCGTCAGCTCAATCCTGCGTCACCTGGCTCCACTGACCGAGCTCGATCTTGGCCGCGGTGATCACCGCTTGTGTGCGGCTCTCTACGCCGAGCTTCTGCAGGATGGCGGAGACGTGCGCCTTCACGGTCGCCTCCGAGACGCCGAGTTCATAGGCGATCTGTTTGTTGAGGAGCCCTTCCGACAGCATCATCAGCACGCGCACCTGCTGCGGCGTGAGCGAGGCGAGCCGCGCCATCAGGTTGGTGGCCTCGGTGTCGGCGCCGGCGCTGAGGTCGACATCAGGGGGCATCCACACGCCGCCTTCGAGCACACGTTTGATTGCGGCCCTCATCTCCTCAATGCCCAGTGTCTTGGGAATGAAGCCGGAGGTCCCAAGATCCATACATCGGCGGATCACGGCGGGGTCATCATTGGCAGAGACCACCACGATCGGGACGCTCGGATACTGCGCACGCAAATAGATCAGGCCAGAGAAGCCGCGCACGCCGGGCATGTTGAGATCGAGCAGGATGAGATCGACCTCGCCGCCACTTTCGAGAAGCTTGGCCACGTCCTCGAAGGACCCGGCTTCGCCGATTTCGACTTGCTGAAAAAGACCGGTCACCGCCTCCCGCAGCGCCCCACGGAACAGCGGATGATCGTCGGCAATCACAAAACGATAATGCGTCGTGTCGGCCAAACTTGACCCCTCTGAGCCCCCC
>Ga0066903_100004504_pt1 | contig 11804 bp, 8 predicted proteins | sample PanSoiMetaGPlot1_FD_67491 | JGI IMG/M metagenome (GOLD analysis project Ga0066903, IMG submission 67491) | Tropical forest soil microbial communities from Panama analyzed to predict greenhouse gas emissions - Panama Soil - Plot 1 (version 2) | ecosystem: Environmental > Terrestrial > Soil >...
TGCGTCGGGGTCACTCGTCGGTCTCCAGGTGGTGGCGGAGGAGCTCTTCCAGCTCGTGGCCGGTCAGGCCGTCGCGCGGCGCCACGAAGATCGTGTTCTCGCCTGCGATCGTGCCGGCGACGTCAGCGAGCGCCGCATCGTCGATCGCGTCCGCGAGCGGCGTCGCGTAGCCGCGCTGCGTACGGACGACGACGAGGTCGTTCGCGGCGGTGACCGACGTGGCCCAGCGCCGCAGCGCGGCCGTCAGCTCGGACAACCGGTCGAGATCTGCTGCGCCCGGGAGCGCGTACACGAGCCGGCCGTCGGCCGCGCGGATCTTCACCAGCCCGAGCCGAGCGATGTCGCGCGAGACGGTGGTCTGCACGGCGTCGATGCCCTCGTCGCGGAGCGCCTCCGCGACCTCTGCCTGCGTCGCCAGCGGCCGCTCCTGCACGAGGCGCAGGATCGCCCCCTGCCTCTCGAACTTGTTCACGCCAGTACCTCCTGGAGGACGCCGAGCCCGTGCGAGAGCTCGTCGGTCGTGACCGTCAGCGGCGGAGTCAGCCTGATCGTCCGCTCGCCCGCAGTGCACACGAGCACGTTGCGCTCGAAGGCCGCCGAGACGACATCTGCTGCCGGCCGGCCGACGTCGAGCGCAAGCAGCAGGCCACGGCCGCGGGCGCCGGGGAATGCCTCACGAACCAGTGCCTCCTTCGAGCTCACGCCGGCGAGCAGGTCGTCGGTGAGCTCGTCGACGACGGCGCAGGCGGCTGCGCAGGCGACGGGGTTTCCGCCGAAGGTGCTGGCGTGGTCACCGGGGACGAAGGCGCCGGCCGCATCGTCGGCGACGAGCAGCGCTCCGATCGGCAGGCCGTTCGCGAGCCCCTTGGCGAGCGTGACGGCGTCGGGACGGACGCCGAGCTGCTCGAAGCAGAAGAACGTGCCCGTCCGTCCGACTCCGGTCTGCACCTCGTCGAAGACGAGGAGCGCGCCCAGTTCGTCGGCGAGTGTCCGCGCGGCCGCGACGAACTCGGCCGTCGCCGGATGCACGCCGCCCTCGCCCTGCACGGGCTCGAGGACGATCGCGCCCGTGTCGGGCCGTGCCGCCGCCACGAGCGACTCGACGTCGTTCAGGGTCGCGAAGGTGACTCCGGGGACGAGGGGGCCGAAAGCCTCGCGCTTCGCCGGCTGTCCGGTCGCGGACAGCGCGCCCATCGTGCGGCCGTGGAACGAGCCCTCGAGCGCGACGATGCCCGGGCGTGCGGTCGCCTTGCGCGCGTACTTCAGTCCCGCCTCCACGGCCTCGGCGCCCGAGTTGCAGAAGAACGCCTGCGCGCCGCCGAAGCGCGCGGCCAGCTGCTCGGCGAGCGCGGCCATCGGCTCCGTCCAGTACAGGTTCGACGTGTGCCAGAGCCGGTCGAGCTGCTCCTGGGCGGCGGCGAGCGGCGCGGGGTGGCAGTGCCCGAGCCCGACCACGGCGACACCGGCGACGAGATCGAGGTAGCGCTCGCCCGAGTCGGCGACGAGCCACGAGCCCTCGCCCGAGACGAAGGTCACGTCATGCCGAGCGTACGTGGGCAGAACCGGTGCTGTGAGCGTCGTGCTCATGCCAGCACCGCGGTCTCGCCGATCTCCGCCCGCACGCCGAGCCTGGCGGCGGTGACCGCGGCCCGGAGCTTGGGCACGATTCCGCCTTCGAGCTCGCCCGCGTCCAGCAGCCCCTCGGCCGCGCCCGCCTCGATCACCGGCACGACGGAGCCCTCGAGCAGGAGGCCGGGAACGTCGGTCAGGAAAAGGATCTTCTCGGCGCCCAGCCCGATCGCGAGCGCTGACGCGGCCTCGTCGGCGTTGACGTTCAGCGGCCCGGCCGCAAGCGGTGCGACGACTGGGATCAGACCGTCGGCGACCGCCGCCTCGATCTCCGCCGGCCGGCAGGGGACGGGGTCGCCGACGAGACCGAGCTCCGGCACGTGGCGGGCGACGAGGCCGATCTCGTCCCCGAACAGCGGCACGGCGCGCCGGCCGATCGAGTCGCAGAGTGCCGAGTTGACGACGGCGAACGACTCGCGGACGACGTCGAGCCCCGCCGCGGTGGTCACCCGTCTACCGTCGACGAACTCGACCGGGAGCCCGCGCCGCCGCATCTCCGCGGAGATCTGCGGTCCGGCCCCGTGCACCACGACGACCTTGCAACAACTTGTTGCAAGGTCGTTCACCTGGGTCGCGACCGAGCCGGCGACGCCGCCGCCGACCTTGACGACGACCGTGCTCACGAGCGGTAGTCCGCGTTGATGCGGACGTAGTCGTAGGACAGGTCGCTGGTCAGGTACGAGGCGCTGCCGCTGCCGATGCCGAGATCGAGCCCGATCGTGCACGTGGCGCCGGAGACGTCCGGCTCGATTCCGAGCGGCGCGCCGTGGCGCAGTACGACCGACCCGTTGTAGGACAGCGTCACTCGGTCGACGTCCACGTCGGCGTAGCCGCCGTTGTACGGCGCCGACCCGGCCGCCATCAGCACCCGGCCCCAGTTGGCGTCGCGTCCGAAGAGCGCCGTCTTCACCAGGGCGGAGGTCGCGATGCGCTTCGCAATCGCCTTCGCCTGCCGGTCGTCGGCGGCGCCGGTGACTGCGATCTCAGCCAGCACCGTCACGCCCTCTCCGTCGGCGACGATCTGCTCCGAGAGCTCGCGGCACACCTTGCGCAGACAGGCGGCGAACGCGAGGTCGGCCGCAGGCGTGCGGGAGACGCCGGCGGTGCCGTTCGCGAGCAGGATCACGGCGTCGTTGGTCGAGCAGTCCCCGTCGACGGAGATGGAGTTGAAGCTCTCGTCGACCGCCGGTCGGAGAAAGTCGATCGCCTCGCCCGAGTCGAGCTGGTAGTCGGTCGTCACGACGGCGAGCATCGTCGCGAGGTCGGGATGGATCATCCCGGAGCCCTTGGCCATCCCGCCGACCGTGAAGCCGTCTCCGGAGGCGACCGCCTGCTTCGGCTTCGTGTCGGTGGTCATGATCGCCGTCGCGGCGTCCGCGCCGCCCGCCGCGGCCAGTGCCCCCGCCGCGGCGCGCAGACCGGGAAGCAGCTTCCCCATCGGCAGCGGCACGCCGATCACGCCCGTCGAGAGGACGAGCACCTGCTCGGCGTCGAGGTCGAGCAGCCGCCCAGCCTCGGCGGCAGTCGCGAGCGCGTCGAGCTTCCCGCGCTCGCCGGTGGCCGAGTTGGCAACGCCCGAGTTGATCACGACCGCCTGCGGCTCGGCGAGCGATATGTGCGCGCGATTGACCGTCAGGCAGGCGGCCTGGACGCGGTTCCGGCTCCACATCGCCGCCCCGACCGCCGGCGCAGTGGAGCGCACGATCGCGAGGTCGGGCTTCGACTGCCTGATCCCGGCGTGCACGCCGGACGCCACGAAGCCGCGCGATGCGGTCACGCTCATGACCCGCTCCAGGGCCGGCAAAGCCGGCACTTCCGCTCATTGGTGCGCTCCGTCGAGCCTACGCTCATCAGACCAGCACCCCCTGGAGGCGGAGCCCGGCGGTCTCGTCGAGGCCGAGCGCGAGGTTTGCATTCTGCACCGCTTGTCCGGCCGCGCCCTTGCCGAGGTTGTCGAGCGCGCAGATGACGATCGCGGTGCCGGTCGCGCGATCCTCGAACACGCCGATCTCTGCCGCGTCCGTGCCCTGGACGCGCGAGAGCTCTGGCGCCGCTCCGTCCGGCAGGACGCGTACCGCGGGACTCGTCGCGTATGCCGCCTCGAGCAGCGCACGCAGGTCCTCGTCAGAGCGCACGTAACAGGTCGCGAGCAGTCCGCGGCGCACCGGCAGCAGGTGGGGGACGAAGCACACCGGAAAGCCGAGCTGTTGCGCGATCTCGGGCGCGTGTCGGTGCGCGCCGACGGCGTAGGGCGCGAGGTTCTCGAGCACGAAGCCGGCATGCGAGGACTCCTTCGGCGTGCGCCCGGCGCCGGAGACGCCCGACTTGGCGTCGACGACGACCCCGGCCGGCGCGATCGCGTCTGCGATTGGCGCGAGCGCGAGGAGCGCCGCGGTGGCGTAGCAGCCGGGGTTGGCGATCAGCGGCCCGTCGGGCGGAAAGAGCTCCGGAAGCCCGTAGCTCCACGCGCCCGGCGTGACGCCGTACCACTCGCCCGACTGCCCCGGGTCGACGAGCCGGTGCGCACCCGAGAGGTCGACGACCACGACGCCGGGCGGCGGCTCGACGGCAGCGGCCTCCACGTGGTCGAGGCAGAGGAACACGAGCTCCGCGCCGGCCGCGAGCGCCGAATCGTTCGTCACGAATGCGGGCAGCGAGCCGTTCAGCCGCACGTCGAGAGCCGAGGCCTCTCGACCGGCAAGGGTGTCCGAACCCAGCGCGACGACCTCGAGAGCCGGGTGCGCCAGGACACGGTCGAGCGCCTCCTGGCCCGTGTACCCGCTGGTTCCGACGATGGCGGTGGCGATCACGGTGCGTATTATGCCAAACTAGAGCTACTTATGCAGAGGCGGTCCGCACATCTCGTCCTCGAGGACGGCACGGTCTTCTCCGGCTCGAGCGTCGGCGCGCCCGGCGTCGGGGCCGGGGAGGCGTGCTTCACGACGGCGATGGCCGGCTACGAGGAGACCGTCACCGACCCGAGCTACGTTGCGCAGGTGCTCTGCTTCTCGTATCCGCTGGTCGGGAACTACGGTGTCGACCCTTCGCGGCACGAGTCCGGCCGTGTGCAGTGCGAGGGCGTCGTCGCGCGGACGGTCCGGCCCGCCTTCGCCGGCTGGCTGGCCGAGCAGGGGACTGTCGCGCTGGCCGAAGTTGACACGCGCTCGCTCGTTCGCCGCATCCGCGACGGCGGCGTGCTCCGCTGCGCGCTCGGCGAGGCAGATCCCCAGGAGTTGCTGGCGAGGGCGCTCGCCGAGCCGCCCATCGACGGACGCCCGCTCGACCGCCGCGTCGGCGCGCTCGAGCCGTACTCGGTCGGCTCAGGCCCGCGGGTAACGCTCGTCGACCTGGGCTGCAAGCGATCGATCCCTGGCCGGCTCGCGGCGGCAGGTCTCGAGGTGCAGGTCGTGCCGGGAGGCTGGGACGCGGACGCGATCCTGGAGACGAGGCCGCGCGCCGTGCTGTTCGGCAATGGCCCGGGCGATCCGTCCGTTCTCGACGGGCCGATCGAGGCCGTCCGCGGTCTGCTGGGACGAGTGCCCGTCTTCGGCATCTGCCTCGGCCACCAGCTGCTCGGTCTCGCGCTCGGCCTCGAGACCTTCAAGCTCCACTTCGGCCACCGCGGCGCCAACCACCCGGTGCGCGACCTGCGCACGGGGCGCGTGCTCGTCACGGTGCAGAACCACGGTTACGCGGTCTCCGCTGCCGACGCCGACCTGGTCACGCACCTCTCGCTGAACGACGGCACCGTGGAGGGCCTCGCCGGCGAGGACTTCGCGAGCGTCCAGTTCCACCCCGAGGCCGCGCCTGGCCCGCTCGACGCACTCCCGTTCTTCGATCGAATCGCCGACACGTGCCGAAGCGCGAAGACCTTCGCACTGTCCTGATCGTCGGCTCCGGGCCGATCCGCATCGGCCAGGGCTGCGAGTTCGACTACTCGGGCGCGCAGGCCTGTCGCGTCCTGCGCAGTGAGGGTTACCGCGTCGTGCTCGTGAACTCCAACCCGGCGACGATCATGACCGACCCGGAGTGGGCCGACGCGACCTACCTCGAGCCGCTCGACGTCGAGACCGTGGCCGAGATCGTCGAGCGCGAGCGGCCCGACGCGTTGCTGCCCACGCTCGGCGGGCAGACGGCGCTGAACATCGCCGTCGAGCTCCACGAGGCGGGGGTGCTCGACCGCTTCGCCGTCGAGCTGATCGGCGCGGATGTCGAGGCCATCCGCCGGGCCGAGGACAGGCTCCGGTTTCGCGAGACGATGCGTTCGGCCGGCCTTCCGGTCGCCGAGAGCATCGTCGTCTCCTCGGTCGAGGAGCTGGATGGGTTCGCGGCGCCGGCGGTCGTGCGGCCGGCGTTCACGCTCGGCGGCACCGGCGGCGGGCTGGCAGCCTCGAACCCCGAGCTCAGGCGTCGGGTCGCGCACGGGCTGGCCGCCAGCCCGGTCGGGCAGGTCCTCGTCGAGCGCTCGCTGGCCGGCTGGCAGGAGTTCGAGCTCGAGGTCATGTCCGATTCGGCCGGCAACTGTGTGGTCGTCTGCTCCATCGAGAACATCGACCCGATGGGCGTGCACACCGGAGACTCGTGGACGGTGGCGCCGCAGCAGACGTTGCCGGACGGGGAGTATCAGCGTCTCCGGGAGGCCGCCTTCGCGTGCGCCCGGGCGGTCGGGGTCGCGACAGGCGGGGCGAACGTTCAGTTCGCATACGAGCCCGGGACTCGCGAGCTCGTCCTGATCGAGATGAACCCGCGTGTGTCGCGCTCGTCGGCGCTCGCGTCCAAGGCGACCGGCTTCCCGATCGCGAAGCTCGCGGCACTGCTCGCGGTCGGCTACACGCTCGACGAGCTGCCGAACGACATCACGGGCAAGACGACTGCCGCGTTCGAACCCGCGCTCGACTACGTGGCCGTGAAGGCGCCGCGGTTCGACTTCGACAAGTTCCCAACGGCGTCGCCCGAGCTCGGTCCGGAGATGCGCGCGACCGGCGAGGCGCTCGGGATCGGCCGCACGTTCCCCGAGGCCTTCCTGAAGGCGCTCGCGGGGCGCGAGGACGGTACCGAGCTCCCGGCCTTCGACGGTGCGCATCCGTACTTCCTCGCCGAGCTCGAGTCGATACGCGTGGCCGAGGCGCAGCTCGCCGACACGGGCGACGTCGCCGAGGCGAAGCGCTTCGGGCTACGGGACTCGCGAATCTGCCCGGTGCTGGGGCTCTCCGAGCGCGACGTACGGGCCCGGAGGCCGCTCCCGGGCAGGCTCGCCGTCGATTCGTGCGCCGCCGAGTTCGAGGCCCGGACGCCGTACTACTACCTGTCCTACGAGCCGAGCGACCAGCCGCCCGAGCCGTCGGGCAGCGCGATCGTGATCGTGGGGTCGGGGCCGAACCGGATCGGGCAGGGGATCGAGTTCGACTACTGCTGCGTCCACGCGGCGCATGCGTTCCGCCGGCTCGGCTACGAGGCGGTGCTCGTGAACTCGAACCCGGAGACGGTCTCGACCGATTACGACACGTCCGACCGGCTCTATCTCGAGCCGGTCACTGTCGAGCCCGTCCTCGACGTGTGCGCCCTGGAGCAGCCGCTCGGCGTCGTCGTCACCCTCGGCGGCCAGACGCCGCTTCGGCTCGCGCCGGCGCTGGCGGCCGAGAGTGTGCCGCTGCTCGGCGACCCTCTGCCTTCGATCGACGCCGCCGAGGATCGCGGCCGCTTCGCGGCGATCCTCGACGAGCTCGGGCTGCGGGCGCCGAGCTGGGGCACGGCATCGACCCGCGACGAGGCGCTCGCGGTCGCCGAACGGATCGGATACCCCGTCCTCGTGCGGCCCCACTACGTGCTCGGCGGCCGGCGCATGCGAATCGTCCGCCGCCCGGAGGAGCTCGAACTGCACGAGCCGTCGCTGGTGGACGAGTTCCTCGAGGGGGCGATCGAGCTCGACGTCGACGCGCTCTGCGACGGGGAAGGCGCGTGGGTCGCCGGCATCCTCGAGCACATCGAGCCCGCGGGAGTGCACTCGGGCGACTCGGCCTGCGTCATCCCCGCGCCGTCCGTGGGCGACGCGCTCGAGGACGAGATCGGAACCCTTGTGAGGGTCCTCGCCCGACGGCTCGGCGTGCGTGGGCTCCTCAATCTCCAGCTGGCGCTCAAGGGCGGCGCGCTCTTCGTCATCGAGGCGAACCCCCGCGCGTCGCGGACGGTGCCGTTCGTGGCCAAGGCGACCGGCGTGCCGGTCGTCGAGCACGCCTGCCGGCTCATGCTCGGCGCTGAACTGGCCGAACTCGACCTGCCCGAGCGTGCAGCGCCGACACGGGCCTGGGCCAAGGAAGCGATCTTCCCGTCCGACCGCTTCGACGGTGCGGGCAACCGCGGGCCCGAGATGCGCTCGACCGGAGAGGTGATGGCGGGCGGTGCCACCGTCTCCGAGGCGTACGCGCGGGTGCTGCGCGCCTCCGGCCGTGCGCGCCGCCACGGACGGGTCGGGCCTCCGCTGCAGGCTGCGTAAGCCGGGCGTAAGACCTTCGGAAGCTTCGCGTGAAGATCGCCGCGCGGGCGATTCTCGCCTGGTGGCACCGGGAACTGCCTACCGAGGAAATGACACCGCCACGAGGAGGCGATCTCATTGTCGTTGCTGACCATCCGGAAGCTCGTCGGCGCGACGGCCGGTGTCTCCACGCGGCGCCTCGTCTCTGTGCGCGTCGCCTAGTACGCACCACTGACGCGCTCGCGGGAGGCCGGGTCGGGGGTCCCGGCCTCCTCCTACTAGAGTCGCGCTGTGGCGATCCTCGGAATCGACGTCGGCGGCACCTTCACGGACGCCGTGCTCCTCGACGACGACGGGTTACGGACGGCGAAGGTTCCGACCGCACCGGACCAGGAGGAGTCGGTCGTCGCGGCGGCGCGGGCGGTCGGGGCCACCTGCGTCGACCGCTTTTCGCACGGCACGACGATCGCGACGAACGCGTTGCTCGAGCGGAAGGGGGCCGAGACCGCCTTCGTCGCGACCGAAGGCTTCGAGCACCTCTTGCACCTGCGCCGGCAGACGCGCGCTCACCTGTACCGGCTCTGCGACGAGCAGCCGGCCCCGCTCGTCCCGCTCGACCGCTGTCACGGGGTCCGCGAGCGGATCGGGCCGGACGGCGTCCTCGTTCCGCTCGATCTCGACTCGGTGCCGGATCTCGACGGCGCCGAGGCGGTCGCGGTCTGCCTGCTGTTCTCGTTCCGCGACCCCGCGCACGAGGCGGCGGTGGCCGACGAGTTGCGCCGGCGGCTGCCCGGCGCGCACGTCGTCGCCTCGCACGAGGTCGCGCCCGAGTTCCGGGAGTACGAGCGCGCCTCGACGACGGCGGCCGACGCGTACCTCGGCCCGGTGTGCGCCCGCTACTTCCGCTCGCTCGCCTCGCGATGCCGCGAGGCGGACCTGCCCGAGCCGCTCGTCATGCGCTCCTCCGGCGGCGTGGCCACGATCGACGAGGCGGCGCAGCACCCCGCGCTCGTGCTCGTGTCGGGGCCGGCGGGCGGCGTCGTCGGCGCAGCCCGGGCGGCGGCCGAGGCGGGGATCGAGAACGCGATCTCGTTCGACATGGGCGGGACGTCGACGGACGTGTGCCTGATCGCCGGGGGCCGCGCGGAGCGGACGCTCGAGCGCTCGGTGGGCGGCCTGCCGATCCGGCTGCCGATGGTCGACATCCATACCGTCGGCGCCGGCGGCGGCTCGCTCGTCTGGCGCGACGCGGGCGGAGCCGTCCGCGTCGGCCCCGAGAGCGCAGGAGCGAACCCGGGCCCGGCCTGCTACGGGCGCGGCGGAGAGCGGCCGACGGTCACCGATGCCAACCTGTTGCTCGGACGGCTGCCTGCGCGGCTTGCGGGTGGCGTCCAGCTCGACCGCGACGCGGCCCTGCGGGCCATGGTGGGGTTCGACGCGGCGGACGTGGTCGAGGTCGTGAACGCCGAGATGCTGCGGGCGCTGCGCGTCGTCTCGGTCGAGCGCGGGCACGACCCGCGCGACTTCGCGCTCGTCGCCTTCGGCGGCGCCGGGCCGCTCCACGCCTGTGCACTCGCCGAGGAGCTCGGAATTTCGACCGTGCTCGTCCCGGCGGCCGCGGGCGTGCTCTCCGCACTCGGCCTCGTCGCGAGCGAGGAGCGCCGGGACAGCGTGCGCTCGTATGTCTGCCCGCTGGACGACGCGGGTGAGCTGCCGGCGGAAGGCGAGGCGGATCTCCGCTACCGCGGACAGTCGTTCGAGCTGACCGTCGCGCTCGGCGACGGGCTGGCGGAGCGCTTCCATGGGGCGCACGAGGAGCGCTACGGCTATGCAGATCGCGGTCGACCCGTCGAGCTCGTCGCCGTGCGGACGGCCGAGACGCGGCCCGGCCCCGACTTCTTGCTCCCGCCGGAGGAACCGCTGGAGGTGTCCGGGCCGGCACTGCTCGAGCTCGACGGCGCCACCTGCTGGATTGCGCCGGGGTGGATAGGGGCCCGGAACGAGACCGGGGGACCGGGGCCGAGCAGCGCGCTCAGGCTGACGAGGGTGTGACGAAGCGGTTGTCCCGCTCGATGGGTCGCGGTTACCTGCGAGCCCTGAGCGGCGCATTCACTAGGGGTAGCTCGCGCTCCAGGAAGGATTCGTCGCACTGTTGGCGGCGCTGTACGTCACCGCGACCAGAATCGTGTCGCTGGCGCTGTACGCCTGCGTATGCGTGGTGTCGCTGCACGTGGTTGCACCGATCGCCAGAGAGCAGGTCACGGTCGTAGCCGCTCCGTTTCGCTGCACGGTCACCGTCGTCGCCTTGCTCACCGCGGCCGTGAAGTGGATGGTGAACTTGGAGAGCGTGCCGGCCTGGAACATGACTTGGGCGGTGGTGGCGTTGTAGAGGCTCATGTTGAACCCGCCGCTGGCGATGGTTCCGGCGACGCCTCCGCCGATGACGCCTGATCCCTGCGATCCGGTAACGCCCTTGGCGCCGGTCGGGCCTCGTGTCCCTGTCGATCCCTTTGCGCCCGTCGTGCCTTTGGCGCCGGTGCTGCCCTTGGCGCCGGTCGGTCCCTTGAGCCCGGTCGGGCCTCGAGTTCCGGTTGGTCCCCTGGCGCCGGTCGCGCCCTTGGCGCCCGTCGCGCCCTTGGCACCCGTTACGCCATTCGCGCCCGTGCTGCCCTTGGCGCCGGTCGGTCCCTTGATGCCGGTGGGGCCTCGGGTTCCGGTTGGTCCTCTCGCGCCCGTCGTGCCTTTGGCGCCGGTGCTGCCCTTGGCGCCGGTCGGTCCCTTGAGCCCGGTCGGGCCTCGGGTTCCGGTTGGTCCCCTGGCGCCGGTCACGCCTTTGGCGCCCGTCGCGCCCTTGGCACCCGTTACGCCATTCGCGCCCGTGCTGCCCTTGGCGCCGGTCGGTCCCTTGAGCCCGGTCGGTCCTCGCGCTCCCGTGGGCCCCCTGGCGCCCGTCACGCCTTGCGCCCCGGTTGCGCCTTTGGCACCGGTCGTCCCTGTGGTGCCCTTGGCGCCGGTCGCACCCTTGGCACCTGTCGCTCCCTTGGTGCCGGTGACACCCGTCGCACCCGTCGCGCCCGTTCCGCCCTTAGCGCCGGTCGGTCCTCGCGATCCAGTCGGTCCCCTGGCACCGGTCACGCCCTGCGCGCCGGTGCCGCCTTTGGCGCCGGTCGCGCCGGTGCCCCCTTTGGTGCCGGTCGTGCCCTTTGCGCCGGTTGCGCCCTGAACGCCGGTGGTGCCCTTGGCGCCGGTCGGTCCTCTGAGGCCGGTGGGGCCCCTGGCGCCGGTCACACCCTGAGCGCCTGTAGCGCCTTTCGCGCCGGTGGCGCCTTTCGCGCCGGTGGCGCCTTTGGCGCCGGTCGAGCCGGTGGCACCTTTGGTGCCGGTGGTGCCCTTGGCGCCGGTGGCGCCTTTGGTGCCGGTTGCGCCCTTGGCACCGGTGCTGCCCGTTGCGCCGGTTGCGCCCTGGACGCCGGTGGCGCCGGTGGCGCCCTTGGCGCCGGTCGGTCCCCTGAGGCCGGTGGGGCCTCGCGTTCCGGTCGGTCCCTTGGCGCCGGTTACGCCCTGCGCCCCGGTGGCGCCTTTCGCGCCGGTCGCGCCTTTGGCGCCGGTGGTGCCCTTGGCGCCGGTGGCGCCTTTGGCGCCGGTAGCGCCCTTGGCGCCTGTCGTGCCGGTTGCGCCCTTGGCGCCGGTTGGCCCCTTGAGG
>Ga0066903_100004505_pt1 | contig 11802 bp, 9 predicted proteins | sample PanSoiMetaGPlot1_FD_67491 | JGI IMG/M metagenome (GOLD analysis project Ga0066903, IMG submission 67491) | Tropical forest soil microbial communities from Panama analyzed to predict greenhouse gas emissions - Panama Soil - Plot 1 (version 2) | ecosystem: Environmental > Terrestrial > Soil >...
CACTCCGGCCGCAACGGCTTCCTCTACACGTTCGACCGTGCCAATGGACAGACGCTGCTTGCCAAGCCGTATGTCGAGACCATCAACTGGACAAAGGGCATCGACCAGAAGACCGGTATGCCGATCGACTATGACCCGAACCGTGATATTCAGGTCTATTCCGGCGGCCAGACCATGACGCTGGAGGACCGCACCAAGAAGCTGTGCCCGTCGATGTCGGGCGGCAACAATTTCTGGTCCGCATCCTACAGCCCGCGAACCAGGCTGCTCTACATTCCCTCGGCGACGTCTTGCAACGAAGTCTCGCTCGATCCCAACCTGTCCAACAAGGCGGGTGACTGGAAGGGCGCGACGTTCAAGCATATCGAGCGCAACGAATCCGACATCATCGTCGCGGATCCGTTCACCGGCGAAGTCAAGAAGCGCATCCACAGCACCTATCCCAACAACAGCGCGGCGCTAGCGACCGCAGGCGGCCTGGTATTCACCGGCCTCACCGACGGGACATTCATGGCCTATGACGACACCACATTCGAACTGCTGTGGAAGATCAACGTCGGGACCGGCTTCAATGCTCCGCCGATGACGTTCGAGTCCGGAGGCAAGCAGTATGTGGCGATCCTCGCGGGACTGAGCCCGATCGCCAGACGGCGCCACCAGTTCACGCCCGAGCTGCGCGAGATGCGCAACCAGACGATGCTGTTCGTGTTCGGATTGTGAGTCCGTGTAGCCCGGATGGAGCGGCCGCCATTGCGGCCGCGTAATCCGGCGCCGGCGGTTCAACAAGTCGCGAGACTTGCCCCGGATTGCGCTTCGCTCCATCCGGGCTACGGGCTATGGTGTGCGGAGGATCCGCAACCCGACAGACGTGTCATGCTCCGCGAAAGTGGAGCATCCAGGAACCACAGAATTCAGAACCATCGAGATAACGGTGGTTACTGGAGCGTCCGCTTGCGCGGAGCATGACACTCCAGGGTTTCGAGAACGGGAGGGATGTCAAATGCACAATTATCAATATCACGCTCTACGCGCTGTTCTTCTCGCAGGCCCTGCTCTGTTCACGACACTTGCCGTCGCGGCCGACGTCACCCCCGAGCGGCTCGTGAATGCCGACAAAGAGCCCGGCAACTGGCTGATGAACCACGGGACCTATGACGCGCAGCGCTATTCGCCGCTCGACAAGATCAACCGCGGCAACGTCAAGGGCCTCAAGCTCGCCTACGCGGTCGCGCTCGGCGGCACCGCGGTGAACGAGAACCTCGAGGCGACGCCGCTCGCCGAGGATGGCTTTCTCTACCTCACCGACCAGTGGGGGGTGCTTTACAAGATCGACGGCCGGTCGGGCGACGTCGGCCGGATCGTGTGGCGCATGGACCCGGGGCAGGAAAAGATCGACGCCGCCAACCGCGGCGCCGCGCTGTGGGGCAGCTTCGTCGTTTCGATGGCGAACTATCCGCCGCGCATGATCGCCACCAATAAGGAGACCGGTAAGGTCGTGTGGGAGACGAATCTGGGCGACGGACAGCCTGGCGTCATCTTCTCCGCCGCTCCGCTCGCCGTGAAGGACAGGATCGTCATCGGCGCTTCCGGCGGCGACCGCGGCGTGCGTGATTTCATCGTGGCGGTCGATGCCGCCACCGGCAAGCTTGTGTGGCGCAAGTACGTCATCCCGGCGCCAGGCGAGCCTGGCAGCGAGACCTGGAAGGACAAGAACAACGCGTGGCGGACCGGCGGCGGCGCCATGTGGATCACGGGATCATACGATCCCGCCACCAACCAGGTGCTGTGGGGCACTGGCAATCCGGTGCCGTGGTCCGATCCGTACTACCGTCCGGGCGACAATCTCTACACCAACAGCGTGATCTCGTGGGATCCCGACTCGGGCAAGATGAACTGGTATCACCAGTACACGCCGGGCGACATGTGGGACTACGATGAGGAGGGCACGCACATTCTGATCGATGGCGAAATCGCCGGCCAGATGCATAAGATCGTGATGCATACGGCGCGCAATGGGTTCCTCTATTCGTTCGAGCGCGCCAACGGGCAGACCCTGATGGCGAAGCCATATGTGGACGCGATCAACTGGACGGCCGGCATCGACCAGAAGACCGGCAAGCCGGTGGACTACGATCCCAACCGCGACGTCCAGGTCTATTCGGGCCGTCAGAATTTCACACTTCAGGACCCCACCCGGAAGCTGTGTCCGTCCATGTCTGGCGGCAACAATTTCTGGCCGCCGTCGTACAGCCAGCGAACCAAGCTCCTCTACATTCCGTCGATGAGTTCGTGCAACGAAGTGACGCTTGACCAGGAGTCGATCAAGAAAGGCGAGTATTTCAGCCGGACCTTTCGCAGCATCGAGCGCAACGAATCCGATCTGATCATGGTCGATCCGCTCACCGGCGAGATCAAGAAGAAAGCCCATTCGATCTATCCGAACAACAGCGGCGCCGTCACGACCGCAGGCGGGCTTGTATTCACCGGCTTCACCGACGGAACGCTCGCCGCCTACGACGACACCTCCCTGGAGCAGTTGTGGAAGATCAATGTAGGTACCGGTTTCGCGGCGCCGCCCATGACCTTCGAGGCCGGCGGCAAGCAGTACGTCGCGATCCTGACCGGGCTGAGCCGCGTGTCGAAGACCCGCCATGTGCTGACCCCGGAACTCCGCGAGATGCGCTACCAGACCATGATGTTCGTGTTCGGGCTGTAGGGCCGTAGCCCGGATGGAAGGACCATCTCTGTAGGGGCGACCCTTGTGGTCGCCCTGTTTGCGCTCCGCGTCCATCGAGAGCAGGGCGACCACAAGGGTCGCCCCTACAGGGAGGCTGGGAACCGTAATCCGGGAGCGGTGGTGCGATACAGAAAGGCCGGCCCCGGATTGCGCTTCGCTCCATCCGGGTTACCATTGCCAAAACATCATCGGAGGGAGGTCACCATGCATTCAGCTCATCATCGTTCGCTGCGCCGCCTGCTGCTCGCCGGTGCTGCCCTATTCGCTGCAGCGCCCGCCGTCGCGGCCGATGTCACACCGGAGCGGCTCCTCAATCCGGAGCCCGGCAACTGGCTGATGAATCATCGCACCTACGATGCCCAGCGCTATTCCCCGCTCGACGCGATCAACAAGACCAACATCAAGTCGCTCAAGCTCGCTTACGCGGTCGCGATCGGCGGTACTTCGGTGAACGAGAATCTGGAATCGACGCCGCTTGCCGAGGACGGATTCCTCTACGTTATCGATCTGTGGGGTGTGGTGTACAAGATCGACGTCCGCTCTGGCGACGTGGGCCGGATCGTGTGGCGCATGGATCCGGGCCAGGAGAAGACGCCGGACGCCAATCGCGGCGTCGCCTTGTGGGGCAATTTCGTTATCTCGGTCGCCAATCATCCGGCGCGGCTCATCGCCACCAACAAGGAGACCGGCAAAGTCGTATGGGAGACCAATATCTCCGATGGCCAGAACGGCCTGCAGTTCACGGCGGCGCCGCTCGCCCTCAGGGACAAGATCATGCTCGGCGCTTCGGGCGGCGACAATGGCGTCCGCACCTTCATCCTGGCGCTCGATGCCGCCAGCGGCAAGCTGCTGTGGAAGAAATTCGTGATCCCGGCGCCCGGCGAGCCCGGCAGCGAGACCTGGAAAGATAAGAATAACGCTTGGCAGACTGGTGGCGGCGCGATGTGGGTCACAGGCTCGTACGACCCCGCCACCAATCAAGTGTTATGGGGCACCGGAAACCCGGTGCCGTGGTCGGACCCCTACTACCGCCCGGGCGACAACCTCTACACGAATAGCCTGATTTCCTGGGAGCCCGAGACCGGCAAGATGAACTGGTACCACCAGTACACGCCGGGCGACATGTGGGACTATGACGAGGAAGGCTCGCACATCCTGATCGACGCCACGATCGGCGGCCAGCCGCGCAAGCTCGTCACCCACGCGGCACGCAACGGCTTCCTCTACAGCTTCGAGCGCGCCAATGGCCAGACTGTGATGGCCAAGCCCTATATGGAGCGCATCAACTGGACAGGCGGCATCGACCAGAAGACCGGCAAGCCGGTAGACTATGACCCCAACCGCGACGTCCAGGTTTATTCGGGCAAGCAGAACTACACCCTGTCGGAGCCAACCAAACGGCTATGCCCGTCGCTGGCCGGTGGCAACAACTACTTCCCACCGTCCTACAGCCGCCGCACCGGGCTTCTCTACATTCCGGCCTATACGATGTGCAATGACTCCACGCTCGACCAGGAGGCGATCAAGAAGGGCATCTTTTTCAGCCGCATTTCCAAGCAGATCGAGCGCAACGAATCCGATCTCTTAATGGCTGACCCGGTGACCGGCGAGGTAAAGAAACGGGTGCACTCGATCTATCCCAATGCCAGCGGCGTCGTCACCACCGCTGGCGGCCTTGTCTTTACGGCCTACACCGACGGCACCTTCGCGGCGTATGATGACAACACGCTCGACCAGGTGTGGAAGATCAATGTCGGCACTGGCTTCAATGCCCCGCCGATCACTTTCGAAACCGACGGCAAACAATACGTCGCCATCCTGTCCGGCATCAGCAACATCACCAAGAATCGGCACGTGCTCACGCCCGAGCTGCGGGAGCAGCGCAATCAGACGATGCTGTTCGTATTCGGGCTGTAAGCCAATGCCTGTAGTGTAGCCCGGAAGGGACTGCCTCCTCGCGGTGCCGTAATCCGGGCCCAGCGCATGTGAATGGACCCTTGCCCGCTATTGCGCTTCCGCTCCATCCGAGCTTTGCTGACTCACACGCCCCAGCGGTCATGCAAAAGCGGAGCGTGACCGTAATCTGTGAATGTGGACCTTTCACACGAAAGGCCGTGTGTTACTGGATCGTCTCGTTTCGCGGACGATAGCAGGTCGGATGTTTGCTCGACCGTGCGGTCCCGTCTCAAAACCTCTCCACCCACGGCCGCACTTCGATTTCCCAGGTCCAGGCACTGCGGTGCTGCTGCAGCAGATGCAGGTAGCTCGCCGCGATGGCGTCGGGATCGAGCATCGAGTCGGGGCGATCGGCGACCTCGGGGCGGCGGCCAGAGCGGATCCCGCCGTCGACCACCACATGGGCGACATGGATGCCTTGGGGGCTGAGTTCACGGGCCATGCTTTGGGCAAGGCCGCGCAGCGCGAACTTGCCCATGGCAAAGGGCGCCGATTGCGCATAGCCCTTCACGCTCGCGGATGCGCCCGTGAACAGGATCGCCCCCTCCGCCTTCGGCAGCATGCGGCGCGCCGCCTCCTGCGCCACCAGGAACCCGCCGAAAGCCGTCACCGCAAGGGATTTCTCGACGTCGGTGGGATCGAGGTCGACGAACGGCCCGCGAGTGCGATAGCTCGCGTTGTAGACGACCGCATAGGGATCGCCGAGGGCATCGCCAAGATCGGCATAGAGCTTCTGCACGGCCTCCCTATTGGTGGCGTCCGCCGCGAAGGTCCTGGCACCGATTTCGGCTGCGAGCTGACCGAGATCTTCGACGCTGCGCGCCGCCAGTGCGATTTTCATGCCCGCGCCGGCGAAGCTCCGGGTAATCGAGGCCGAGAGCCCCGACCCGGCACCGACGATCAGGGCGAGTTTGTTTTTCAGATTTGTCATGACGCGCTCCGCTAGCGAGGATTTCGGTCACTTTGAATCACATACCGGTGTCGTCGCCGGGCTTGTCCCGGCGACCCCGAATGTTAAGTCGCAGAGCGGCAATAATCGGGGTGGCCGGGACAAGCCCGGCGACGACACCGGAGATGGCGGGTGCTTCAACATGACGCGAGCCCGCTCTATTCGCTGTCGGAGCGAGGTCCGAGATCAGGAGAATCGTCACGGCGCCGAGAACTGCAACGAAATACATCTGCATTTTCATCGTACCCTCCCCTCGCGAGCCGGAACTAATATGAGACCGCCGAGCCTTGAATTCGAATGCTCGGATTACTGGGTCGTCCGCTTTCGCGGACGGTGACACCGAATCCATTCACCCCATCGCATCATATTTGGCCTTCGTCTTTCGCCAATCGCTCCGCTTCCGCCGCATCCTCCGGCGTGTTGACATTGAAGAACGGATCGAGCGGCTTTGCCGGCCATTCCGCAATGGCGACGCCGTGGCGGGCCGTCCACACCTCGATCTTGCGCAGGCCTTCCTGGGTCAACGCATGCCGCAAGTCGTCGCGCAGGGCGACGGGCCACAGAGCCACCACCGGGTGGCGCCAATTGCCCGAACGCGCGCAGGCGAACGGTGTGCCGGTATTCTGGCGCGCCTCGTGCAGCCGCGCCACGAGATCACGTGGCAGGAACGGGCAGTCGCCCGGAGTGCTGGCGATCCAGGCGATGTCCGGCGCATTTGCGGCCGCCCAGTCGAGCCCGGCCAGAATACCGGCGAGGGGGCCGGCGAAGTCCGGCACGCTGTCGGCGACCACCGACAGGCCGTAACGCGCGAACCGTGTCGGATCGCCATTGGCGTTGAGGAGGATTCCTGTGCAGGCGGGGCGCAGCCGCGCCAATACCCGGTCCAGAATCGCAAGGCCGCCGATCGCGATCAGCGCCTTGTCGCCGCCCCCCATGCGGCGCGCGAGGCCGCCGGCGAGGACAAGGCCGAGAGTGGAGGGATGCGCTGAGGAGGTTACTTCTGGCATATCTTACACGAAGCGCCGGCCATGCGTTCAATCGTCATAGACCGCCGCTTTGCGTCTGTGCTTCGCGCTCTCCTCCTCCACATAGGCAAGGTCCTGGTCGAACACGATGCGATCCTCGCCTGCCAGTGCCACGAAGCGCTTGCCGCGCGCGCGGCCGATGAGCGTCAGATGGGCCTTGCGGGCAAGCTCCACGCCCCAGGCCGTGAAGCCCGATCGGGACACCAGGATCGGAATGCCCATGCGCACGGTTTTGATCACCATCTCAGAGGTAAGTCGGCCGGTGGTGTAGAAGATCTTGTCATTGGGCGCGACACGCTCCTGGAACATCCATCCGGCGATCTTGTCGACCGCGTTATGCCTGCCCACATCCTCCATGTAGATCAGCGGGCGGTCCTGTTGCGCCAGCACGCAGCCATGGATCGCGCCGGCCTCCAGATAGAGCGAAGGCGTGGTGTTGATTTTGCGGGTGAGCGCATAGAGCCACGACGTGCGAAACGGCGCCGCCGGCAGGCGGGCGGTCTCGATCACATCCATCAGATCGCCGAACACCGTGCCCTGGGCGCAGCCCGAGGTCTGCACTTTTTTCTTCAGCTTCTGCTCGTAGTTGGTGGCGCGTTCGGTTCGCACCACCAGGACAGCGAGTTCCTCGTCATAGTCGACGCCGGTGACGACATCTGTGGGCTGTAGCATGTTCTGGTTGAGGAGGTAGCCCAGCGCTAGATACTCCGGATAATCGTTGATCGTCATCGCCGTCACGATCTCCTGCCCATTGAGGAAGATCGTCAATGCTCGCTCGACCACGACGGAGGTCTCGATTGACGCGCCGGTATGGTCGATGCCGCGCACGCGCTCGGTCAGCCGCGTGTCGTGCGGATCAGGGCGCACCAGATAGTCGTCGACGGGCTCAGCCATTGTCCTGACAATGTGGTCTGCCTGGCTGCTTGGCAAGGGGGCGAAGACGGGGGCCAAGTGCCGCCTGCGAGGGTTGGTTGGCCAAAGCGACATTGGAATCGGCTGGCGAATTCAGCTTTGCCGCAATGCCTTGTCAGACCGCAGCCGACGACTATAGTGCCCCCGCCGCGGCGTCCGATTTGATGGCGCCGCGCAACCCGTAGGGTGGCGGAGCGACCGAAGACGCGGCGGCGGCGTTCGGTGCGCGCCTGTAGGTATGGGCATCGTCAGGAAAACCCATGCCTGCGCCCCTGTGGCAACGTATGCGGAGGGATGGCCGAGTGGCTGAAGGCGCACGCTTGGAAAGCGTGTTTACGGGAAACCGTAACGTGGGTTCGAATCCCACTCCCTCCGCCAGTAATCCCCTTCCAGGCGTCCGCAAGCATCCGCAAAGCCCTTGATAGACGGGCATAACCTGATCTGACCATGGCCGAACGCACTAAGGCAGGCCTGCCGCGGTGGATAGACCCGAAGCAGGGCGGCAGGGACGTGGTCCCGCACGGTTTCCGATCAAGTTTCAAGGATTGGTCAAGCGAGTGCACCAAGTTCCGATCCGAGATTGCGGAGGCTGCGCTTGCTCATAAAGAAGCCGACAAGGTCAAGGCCGCTTACGGGCGCGCGACGTTCGACAAACTCCGACGCGACCTACTGGCGGCTTGGGCTGGACACTGTGGCAGGTACACCAAGCTCATCCAGCTACGCACGAAGTACCCAGAGAGGTCCCGAGCGGTCATGCAGCTACGCAAGACGTTCCGGGACAGACCCGACAACATCGTGATGCTGCGCTCCGGAGAGGGGGCAGGATGACCGAGGAGCCCAAGAGCAGCATTAAGGTCAACGCGGCCGAAATTCAGGCCGCTATGGATCGCGACGACTATGCGTGGCTTTGCGAGCATGTGTTCATTCCGACCGTGGTCGACATGCTGCGCGCCGAACGGACCGTCGCCTTGATGAATGGCCCGCGCCCCAGATCACGGCGCCGCATCGGTCGAGGCCGATCCCACCGAACAAGGATTAACAGCGAAAGGATTTCACCGGCGCCGGCATGAGCCGGAGCGGCCCGACGCCGGGGCTGGAACCCCGACGCCGAGCCTGACCACAGCAACCCTGATAGGAGGCTCACTCGCATTGGCGGGAGGTGACCATGCCCGAGCACCCACGACTGCGGCCGGTGCCGCCGGCCGAGGATACGCTTGTCGTCGTCCTGCGAACCCCGGCCGAGGTGATCGATCGCGAATCCGCTATCGCCCCCCCCGATGCCGCGCGAGTTGCGCTGTTCATGATCGCGAGGACAGCGCGGCTCGAAGCTGGCGATCTCTTGACCGTCGCCAGGGCGGACGTCGACGGCACGCCGCTGCAGCCTCCTCGGGTCAAGCAGGGGTGACCCACGGCGAAGATCATCCTCTACATTCTGCCTGAACAAGCACTAGCCCTGGCTCAATTGGCCAAGCGCCTTGGCTACGACGATGTGGAGAGGCTTTCGTCACGATACGACGGCGGCGCCGAACGCGACGCGGTGCTCGCGGGCAGCTTGTTGGACGAGATCGCCAACACCAAACGATTTTCCCATGACAAAACAGATGCTGAAATTGGTTCCGCAGTCACCGCCGACGATCGATCTTCGCCAAGTCGGACCACGTTCCACACCGCCGCGGCGCCCCAACAAGGAACTGCGATCGCGGGAGTACCTCACCCCGACCGAAATGGATGCGCTCCTCGAAGCCGCCCGGAAGATGCGGCACGGGCACCGTGACAGCACCATGCTGCTCATAGCGTACCACCATGGCTTCCGTGCTGCGGAGATTGTCGATCTTCGCTGGGAGCAGGTCGATTTGGACCAAGCCCGGCTCCGTGTACGCAGAGTGAAGAAAGGTACACCGAGTATTCATCCTCTACAGGGCGACGAGCTACGTGCACTGCGGCGTCTCCGGTGTGCTCAGCTGGCGCAATCAAATATACTTCCGCCGTCGGAGGCAGACCGGCCGTTCTCGGCTGCGCTTCGTAACGGACGAATCTGATAGTCAGCGGGCGCCGTCCATACCTGACCCGGCGCGAAAAACTTGTTAGCAGATAGCCTGCGTCAAGCCACCTTGCTCACCCCCCAGAAGAACGGCAGCGGTCCCTTTACGATGCCGGTGACGTTTTTCCGCCACGCCTGGTACTGGAGGAAGAAGCCGGTCGGCGCAAAGATTACGTGCTCCAGCGCGGCCTTGTTAAACCTTCTCATCGCCCCGCGCTCCTCATCGACGTTCTTTGCCTCGTACCAGGCGGCGACCGCCGCCTCCACCTCGGGACTGTCCGGCCAGCCAAACAACGCCTTTTCGCCGTTGGCTCTGAACGCAATGTTGGCCGGGTCCGCAAAAACGGCGCCGGCATGCCAAGTCGGATACATCGACCAACCGCCCTGTCCGGGAAGCGTTCTTTGCACTCTGCGGACGATTACCGTGCCCCAATCGACGGCAACGAAATCGACGTTCATGCCGAGCCGCCGGAGCAGGTCGACGGTGATGTCGCCCTGGGACTTGGTGATGGGTAAATCCTGTCCAGCCAGACAAACGACGGGTTGACCGGCGTAGCCGCTCTGCTCGACAAGTCGCTTTGCTGCGTCAAGATCGCGGGGAGCCTTCAGGATTTCAGCGCCCTCTTCGTTATAGAGCGGCGTACCGGGCGTTACAAAGCCGAACATCGGCTTCCACATGCTGTCCTCGCCCACGATGCTGCGCATATAGTCCTCCTGGCTCATGGCCATGAGGATGGCACGTCGCGCGCGGACATCGTTGAATGGCGGTTGCAGATGGTTCATGCGGAAAGCGCCGACGTTGCCTAGCGGATCGGCGATATCCACCACGATGTTGCGGTTCCTTTTCAGCAGTGGAACGAGGTCGTTAATCGGGCTCTCCCACCAGTCAACCTCGCCGCTCTGCAGTGCGGCGGCAGCAGTGGCTGGGTCAGGCAGCACGATCCACTCGATGCGGTCGAGTAGGATTCGCCTGCCTCCAGCCAGCCATGACGTGGGTTCCGGACGTGGCACGTAGTCGCCGAACCTCGCGAAGACGGCACGGGCTCCGGGTGTCCACTCGTTGCGCACGAATTTCATCGGACCGCTGCCGATAAACTCGTTGATCTGCTTGAACGGATCGGTGGCGGCGATCCGCGCCGGCATGATGGCACAGTGGGGCACTCCGAGCTTACCGAGCGCCAACCGCATCTTCCGGTATGGTTTCTTGAGTACCCAGCGGAAGGTCAGGTCATTGACTGCGATCAATTCGTTCTCGACGTCCTTGATCATCGAACCCATCGCTTCGCGTGCGGCCCATCGGTTGATGCTCGCGACGGCATCTTTAGCCAGGACCGGCTCGCCGTCGTGAAACTTCAGCCCCGAGCGCAAGCGGAAGCTCCAGGTGAGGCCATCATCTGAGACATCCTCGCTTTCGACCATCTGACGCCGCGGCTGAAGCTTCTCATCGACCCCATAAAGCGTCTCCCAGACCAGTGTCGCGGCGTTGCGCACGACATACGTAGTGCTCCAGATCGGGTCGAAATTCGCGAGGTCGGCATGCGGTACGAAGCGTAACGTGTGCGCCGAGGCGCGCTGCGAGATCGCCGGCGCTGCGAGACCGGTCGCGAGGGCGCCTGCACCCGTTGCGGTCTTCAAGAAGATGCGTCGATCCATAACTTTTCGCCACTGTCCGCTAGCAGCCCCCGCCTGCGATTGGAAGCCTATCGCATGGATGGGCTCGATCGAAACTAGCTCGCTGCGCTCTCCAGCAGCGCTGTCTGGCCAGTTGTCGGCCCTTCCAACCCTCCCGTATTTATCACTCCCTTACGACACGGGCACGTTGACCGGCGTTCCGCCGACTGGTTCCTGTATTGCTCGACGTAACTTATCGTGGATGGCGGCATTCGTGACCGCCTGTTCGTTCGGTGCTGAGGCGGGAGAAGACACTGGCGGCAGTGCCGGACGGCAAAAGTGCTCCAATCCAAGATGCGAGCACGAGACCCGACCTCCACGAAGGTTCGTACCGTTGGCAGGCTCGCAGAGCCTGTTTCTGTCAATTATACCAACGGCTTAATGGATGCGGTCGTAAGAGGGGCAAAGCCCGTGGCGATCAGAGCGGTCGGGCACTGGCAAGGATGATTTCCGGCAGGTAGGGAATGGCTGTCGTGCCTGGGACGTCCAGGCGGTCGCCGAGGTAGTCCCA
>Ga0066903_100004506_pt1 | contig 11801 bp, 7 predicted proteins | sample PanSoiMetaGPlot1_FD_67491 | JGI IMG/M metagenome (GOLD analysis project Ga0066903, IMG submission 67491) | Tropical forest soil microbial communities from Panama analyzed to predict greenhouse gas emissions - Panama Soil - Plot 1 (version 2) | ecosystem: Environmental > Terrestrial > Soil >...
GGGGCTCGTTCTTCTACCTGGTTACCGCTCGCAACCGGCTCTCGGAGGAAGGAACGAAAGGATTCAGCTCGAATGGAACCCAGCGCCCGAATTCCTTGCCCTGTCCGTGACAACCGAATCTCGAGAGAGGGAGCTGCAGTCATGAAGCACCGCCTCGTTCTCTTCGCCGCAACCTTCACTATCGTCCTGGCTTTCTCCACCGCCGCCGTGTCGGCGAGCAGCGGGCCGGCGCGCCTGCTCAAGGATGTGAATCCAACGCCCAGCGTCGATCGCGGGTCGTTCCCCGAGAATTACCATCATCTCGGGAATCTGGTGATTTTCCAGGCTTACACGCCGGAAGCCGGCATGGAGCTGTGGCGCACCGATGGGACGGAAGCCGGGACGGCCCTCATCAAGGACATCTACCCAGGAGGGTTCTGGTCGCTGGAGTCGAGCACCATCGTCGAGATGGATGGATTTCTCCTGTTCCAGGCCGATGACGGCGTGCATGGCCAGGCGCTGTGGAGAACGGACGGAACAGAAGCCGGCACCCAGCTGTTGAATGACATCCATCCCGTACTCGAAAGCAGCCAGAAGGTCGGCGGAGTGCTCTACTTTCCGGCGGACGACGGGGTCCATGGGGTCGAGCTGTGGCGCAGCGACGGAACGGAAGCCGGCACGTTCATGCTCGGCGACATCTACCCGGGATCTTTCGGCGCTTTCGGCACCTCAGACTGGATCCTTCCCTTCGTGGGCGCGCATGTCGGTGCAACCTTCTACTTCCGTGCTCTCGACCCCGTGCACGGATACGAGCTATGGAAGACCGACGGAACCCTGGCGGGCACGACGCTCGTGAAGGACATCAGCCCGCTGAATTCGTATCCCGACAGTCTCATGGCCGCGGATGGCTTGCTCTATTTCCAGGCCAGCGACAATGTCCACGGGTTCGAGCTGTGGAAGAGCGACGGCACGGAAGCAGGAACCACGCTCGTGGCCGATGTCAATCCAGGTTCAGGCAACAGCTACGTGCGTCCTCTGGCCGAGGTGAACGGCAAGCTTCTCTTCTCCGTCTACGACCCGCCGGGGCTGTACCGCACCGATGGCACCGAGGCGGGGACCGTGCTCGTGCGCTCGTTCCAGTTCCAGTCCTATGTGATCCCGCTCGCGGTCTTTGGCGGAAACCTGTTCTTCGCCGCCGACGACGGGATTTCCGGATTGGAGATGTGGCGAAGCGATGGAACGCCGGAAGGCACCACGCTGGTGAAGGACATCAATCCCGGTCCTGCCGATGCCAATCTCTTGGGAGTCTGGGAGATGGGAGGCAAGCTCTTCTTCGTCGCCGACGACGGCGTGCATGGATCGGAGCTGTGGAGCACCGACGGGACGGGCGCCGGCACGATGCTGGTCAAGGACATCACGCCGGGATCGGACGGCTCCTCAATCCTCCAGCTGATCGTCGCCGGCCAGAACCTGTTTCTCATCGCGCAGCCCGGGGGAATCCAGCAGCTCTGGGAAAGCGACGGCACTCCGGCAGGCACGCGACACATCCAGACTCCGTCGCTCTTCTTCTCCGAAACGAGCCTCGATGGAGAAGTACTCTTCGGCGCCGACGACGGCGTGCATGGCATCGAGCTGTGGAAAAGCGACGGCACCGCCGCGGGCACGGTCATGGTCAAGGACATCAATCCCAGCTTCGTCACCGATTCCTCACGCACCCAGTTCATGGGGACGCTCTCCATTCCGGGCATCGGCAACCGGCTGTTCTTCAGCGCCGATGACGGCGTGCACGGAGTGGAGCTGTGGACGAGCGACGGAACCGGCGCGGGGACCCGTTTGCTGAAAGACATCTTTCCCGGCCCAGACGGCTCGGGGCCGTCTCCCGGCATCGTCTTCCACGGCGCTCTGTATTTCGCGGCCAATGACGGCGAGCATGGCTGGGAGCTGTGGAAGAGCGACGGCACCGAAGCCGGCACGGTGCTCGTCGCGGATATTTTCCCGGGCGCCGGCTCGAGCATGCTCACGGTCTCGTCATTCCTGGAGTTCAAGGGAGCGATCTACTTCGTCGCCAGCGACGACAACGTGTACCAGGCGCTGTGGAAGTCCGACGGCACCGCTGTGGGAACGGCTCAGGTGGCGCCGGTGAGCACGCCTGCGTTCTTTGCATCCGACGAGTCCCATTCCGTCCTTGCGCTCGCTATCGGCAATGAGCTCTATTTCAGCGGCGAGGATTCGACGCATGGCCTCGAGCTGTGGAAGACCGACGGCACCGAAGAAGGCACGGTCATGGTCAAGGACATCGCGCCAGGCGCGCTCTCCTCGTTTCCCGAGAGCTTCACGGATCTGGGGGGCAAGCTGTTCATGGTCGCATCCGATGCGGTGCATGGCTTCGAGCCCTGGATGAGCGACGGGACCGCTGCGGGCACTTTCCTTCTCGGCGATCTCTTTCCCGGCCGCAATGATTCGCAGCGGAGAATCGCCAATCCCCAGGTACTGGGGGGCTCGCTCTTCTTCGGCGTGCGCATCGATACCAGCCGCGCGCAGAATCTCTGGAGCACGGACGGCACGCCTCAAGGCACGCGGCTGATCAAGGATCTCAGCGCCATCCATGCAGGCATCGACACGCTGCTTCTGCATGACGGAAGGCTCTTCCTGGCGCTCGCCGAGGCGGACAGCGACCGGGTCCAGCTGTGGAGCAGCGACGGCACCGATGAAGGGACACAACCGGTGAGCGCCTTCGATGCGGCCACCGGGTTTCAGGCGTTCGACGAGGGTCTTCTCTTCACCGCCTCCGACAACGAGCACGGATTCGAGCTGTGGCGCAGCAACGGGACTCACGAGGGGACGGTGATGGTGCAGGACATCGTCCCGGGCACGGATTGGTCCTATCCCCATGATTTCACGGCCATGGGCGATCGGATGTTCTTCCTGGCGGTTGATGATTTGGCTGGGTTCGAAGAGCCCTGGGTCGCGCGCTCCGCCATCCTCTTCGGACGTCCGGCGCAAGGGATTCAGGATCTGCTGGGCGAGGTGAAAGACCTTCACCTGCCCCGCGGCCTGGAGAGCGGCCTTACAGGCATGCTCGAGCGCGCCGCCGCCGATCTTGTGGAGGGCCGGACCACGCGCGCGATTGTCACCCTCGAAACCTTCGGCCGGCTGCTCGACGCGCTGTCTCCAGGGAAAATCTCCGAAGCGACGGCCGCCGACTTGAAGCAATTTGCGGAAGACATCGCCGGCCTGCTGGAGAACACCGGGCATTCCACCTCGGCGCCGGCCAGCCTGTCATCCGGCGAGCCACTTGCCGGAGGCCGACACCCCATTCTCGGACGCTGAGTAACGATTCGAACGCGAAAAACAAGACAGGAGGGCCCAATCCTCGCGCCGAGGGTCCTCAGCGCCGCAAGGCCAGCCGAACAATCGCGTGACCGGGGCGGGCCAACGGTGGTACCATGCGCGGCGTCGCAATACAGCGCCCTTCATCCAAACCCGATTCGTATGGAGGATGTCATGAAGCGGATCGTGATAGGGGTTACCGTTCTCGCCCTGGCGGCCCTGGTGGCGCTCTCGATGGCGCCGCCCGCGATGAGCCACACGGCGACGTCCGCCGCCAGCACCTGCCTGGAGAAGCACTGCTCGTCGGGCACGCATTGCTGCTACAGCTGCAACGGCAACCCCATCTGCGTGAGGAACGGCGTGCCCTGTCCGGAGTGCGCTCCCCAGTAAGCCGCTCGCGCGCGGGTTGCGTCTCGCAAGAGTGAAGATTTGCCCGCGAATGGTGCTAGGATGTGCGGCATCGAGCCTCATTCATCAAACCCGATTCGTCAAGGAGAGGATGCATGAAGCGGATCGTGATAGGGATTTCGATTCTCGCGCTCGCGGCCCTGGCGGTGCTGTCGATGGGCTCCATGCCGTCGACTCATGCGGCGACGTCCGCCGCCGGCACCTGCCTCGAGAAACACTGCCCGCCGAACTCGCACTGCTGCACCAGCTGCAGCGACGGCAGTCCCTTCTGCGTGCGCAACGGCGTGGGCTGCCCGGTGTGCCCCTAGTAAGCCGCTTCCCTTCGGTTTTCGCCTCGCAGAAAGTCTCGAAAGGGAGAAGGACGGCGTCGCAAGGCGCCGTCCTTCTTTTTTTGATGGGCGGGGAGGGCCGGATAGCTGAGTTAGGTGAGTCGTCGATCCGGCTTGTCGGACCGGCGGCTCAGCGATGGCTGCGACGCAGCGATTCCCAGCTGCCGTCCGCCGTCCATCCGCCGTCCACCGCCAGCGTGTGTCCGTTGATGAAAGCGCTCGCTTGATCGTCGGCGAGAAAGGCGATGGCCGCGGCCACGTCGTCGGGCGTCGCGAAGCGTCCCATCGGCACGCGCCCCGTGATGTCCGCGTCGGCGTAGAGGCTCGCGGCCTGGGCGGCGACGTCCATCCCGGTCTTGACCCAGCCGGGACACACGGCGTTCACCCGCACGCCACGCCCGCCCCATTCCGCCGCCAGCGTCCGCGTCAGCCCGACCAGCCCGTGCTTCGAGGCGTTGTAGGCCGCCCGGTCGGCGATGCCCAGCAGCCCCGCCACCGACGCAACGTTGATGATGCTGCCACGTCCCCGGGCGAGCATGCGCGCGCCGAAGGCCTTCGCCAGCAGGAACGGCCCGGTGAGATTGACCTCCAGCACGCGGCGAAAATCCTCCGCGGTCGTCCGCTCCGCCGCCTCGATGAAGGCGATCCCCGCGTTGTTCACCAGCACCTCCACCGCTCCCAGGGCTTCCCAGGCGCCGCGCGCGAAATCCTCGACGCTCGCCTCGTCGGCCACATCCCCGATGAAGCCCAGCCCTTCCCCACCGAGCTCCCGGATCGCCTGCAGCGTCTCCTCCGGCATGCGCAGATCCAGGATCGCGACGCGATACCCGCGCGCCGCCAGGACTTCGGCGGTCCGCCGTCCGATCCCTTGGGCTCCGCCCGTCACCGCCGCCGCCCGCGCCTGCTCGCTCACGTCTTCTCCTCCGTCATGTCGATTGGAGATCTTTTCCGGATCAGCTTCCCACCCAGCGTCCGACCTTCGAGGTGAGCGGAATCAGTCCCGCGCAAGTCTCCGCCCATTGGGCGCGCCTTCAGCCTCGGCGGTGCGGTGGCCTTGGATGGACCGCGGCAGGGTCGGTCACCGGCCGCCGGATCGCCGGGAACGCGGCGGCGCCTCCGATCCGAACAGCTTTCGATACAGGGTCCGGCGGTTGATGCCCAGCACCCGCGCGGCGTCCGCCTTGTTCCCGCCGCGGCTTTCCAACACCCGGCGGACGTAGGCCCGCTCCAGCTCCTCGAGCGACACCGAGGCCTGCGTGCTCTCGGAAAGCAGCGCGTCGACGTCGTCCTGGGTCCTTGGAAAATCGAGATCCTCGGGAAGCAGCGCGTCGTGATCGCTCAGCGCCACGGCCCGCTCGATCAGGTTGACCAGCTCGCGGACGTTGCCCGGCCACGGATAGGCGGTGAGCCGCTTCATGGCGGCCGCCGACACGCCGATCACCCCGCGGTGCTGGCGCGCCGTCACCCGGCCCAGGATCTGATCGACCAGGGGAACGAGATCCTCGCGGCGCTCGCGCAGGGGCGGCAGCTCGAGGCGGATGACGTTGAGACGGTAGTAGAGATCGGGACGGAACATCCGATCGCGCAGCAGCTGCTCGAGCGGCCGGTTGGTGGCGGCGATCACGCGCGCGCGGAAGGGCGTGTCCGCGGGCGCGCCCAGCGCGCGGACCGTCCCGCTTTCGAGGGCGTGCAGCAGCTTGGCCTGCGTGGCGAGGCTGAGCTCGCCAATCTCGTCCAGGAAGAGCGTCCCCTCGCCCGCCGTGACGAAGACGCCGGCGCGATCCTCCCGCGCGTCGGTGAAGGCGCCTCGCCGCACGCCGAACAGCTCGCTCTCGATCAGCGTCGGGGGAAGCGACGCGCAGTTCACGTGCTCGAAGCGGCGGCTGCGGCGCCCGCTCGCGTCGTGGATGAAGCGGGCCAGCAGGCTCTTGCCGGTTCCGGTCTCGCCGGTGAGCAGCACGGTCGAATCGAGCTCCGCGACGCGGCGCGCCGTCTCGAGCACGGCCCTCATCTTCGGGCTCTTCGCCACCATCGCCTCTCCCTCGGCGTCGGGCAGCCGCGCCCGCAGGCGCACGATCTCCCTGCGGATCTCGCGGTCCTGGAAGGCGCGCTCGATGGCGAAGACCAGCGCCTCGATCTTGAACGGCTTGGCGATGAAATCGCACGCGCCGGCGCGCACGGTGGCGACCGCCAGCTCGATGCTTCCGAAAGCGGTCATCAGGAGGACGAGCTGCTGGGGACGATGGCTCAGAATCGCCGCCAGCAGGTCCGTTCCCAGCATGTCGGGCATCTGGATGTCGGTGATGACGAGATCGAATTCCTCGGAGCGGATGCGCTCCAGCGCCTGCACGGCGCTCGTCTCCCCTTCCGCCGTGAATCCGCGCTCCACCAGGCTCTCGCGCAGGAAGTCCACCACGCCCCGGTCGTCATCGAGGATGAGCAGCTTCTTCGGCTTCATGACTGGGCGATTCCCTGCACGCCCGCGGCGGGGTGCGTGACGGGGAAGTGGACGGTGAACCGCGTCCCTTCCTCGGCGCGGCTGTTCACCGCGATGGTCCCTCCGTGCGATTCGACGATCGATTTGACCACCGCCAGCCCGAGCCCTGTTCCCCCGGCCTCGGCCTGCGTAGTGAAGAAGGGCTCGAAGATGCGCGGCAGCAGGTCGGGCGGGATCCCGCCTCCCGTGTCCTCGACGATGAGCGAAACGGAAGGGCGCGAAGCGCCCGCGTCGGCCGCGAAGAACGAGGAGGGCTTGAGGAGGACCCGTACCCGTCCGCCGGGGCTGGCGGCGCGCACCGCGTTGCTCAGCAGATTGATGACCACCTGCTGAACCTGACCGACGTCGACCGTGGCCGCCGGCAGGGCCGGATCGCATTCGAACTCGAGCGTCACCTTCTGGCGTCGCGCGTTGGCCTCGAACAGCTCGACGATGTCGCCCACCGGACCCTCGAGCCGGGCCGACGTCGAGCGCGGCGCGGAGCGGCGCGAGAAGGTCAGGAGCTGCTCCACGATGCGCGTGACCCGATCCGCCTCGTTGGCCAGGATCTCGGCGATGCGCCGCACGTCCGCGGGCAGCTCGGCGCGGGCGGCGAGGGCCCGCGCTCGGCCGTTGAGAATCTGCAGCGGCGAGCCGATCTCGTGCGCCAGCCCCGCCGACAGCTGCCCGACGGTGACCAGCCGATCGGCGCGGCGCAGGTTCATCTCCAGGACTTCGCGGGCTTCCTCCTCCGCCAGCAGCCGGCGGCGGGCTTCCCGCAGGTCGGCCACCAGCGCGTCGAACTCCACCGTCGCCTTGCCAATCTCGTCGGCCCGGCGCAGCGCCACCCTGGCGGACAGATCCCCCGTGCGCACGGTGCGCATCGTCTGCACGAGCTTCAGCAGCGGGCTGCGGACGTAAACCCAGGCCATCAGCCAGCCCGCGGCCGCGAGGCCGACGAGCAGGCTCAGGAGCGACAGGAGGGTCGCGCGGGTCTCGGAGCCGAGGTCGGCGCGCAGGTCATCGAGAGAGCGGACGACCGCGAGCGTTCCCAGGTTGGAGCCGTCGTCGTCCTTGATCGGAAAGGCGCCGATCAGGTGCGAGAGACCCCGCGGCCCCTCGAAGCTGACCACGGTTCGCTGCGTGGACTGCGCCCGGGCGACGGCGCTTTGCGTCAGCCCTTCGAGCCCCGGCCCGGTGAGGGAGTCGGCGGTCATCCGGCCGGCCGCATCGAAGACCAGCAGATCGATGGAATGATCCGGCAGCTTCACGACATCCAGAAGCTCGCGCACATCCTTCGTCTTCTTGTCGCGCAGCGCGTTGCCGAGGGCGACCTGCACCGTATCTCCCATGAGCTTCAGCTCGCGCGTGGCGGAGAGACGCAGATCTTTTTCTTCCTGCCTCAGCTGAGACAGACCGTAGAGCCCGATGATGCCCATCGCGGTGAGGGTGAAGCCGAGGGTTATCTTTGTGCCGGCCTGCATATGGGGCGTTCAGTATGTCAGGAGTGCACAGGTGCGGCAAATTTAACCACTCTATTATTTTTGCGATCGCGTGCAATTGATTGATTTTAAAGGTGATGCTAAAAGGAGGTGTTGTGCACGCCTTTTGCTGTCGGCCCTCGCATGCGTCAGATCATCATCCCCTTGCGGAATTTTACGGCAGCTCTCGCTGTCGCCGCCCTGCCGGCCCTATCCGGTTGTTCCTCCTCTGTGACGGCGAATCAGTCCGAGCGAGAGCTGCCGCAAACCGCTGAGGATGGCGTCGTGCACATCCGCGATGCCTCGAAGCAGTTCATCGTGGCCGAGGCGGCGGGGAGCCAGACCGATGATCCGGTGCTCACCGCGCCGGCGCATGTCGAATTCAAGGAAGGGGCCGAATCGAAGATCGGCGCGCCCATGAACGGGCGCGTGAAAGAGGTCAAGGTGCGCACGGGCGACCACGTCAAGGCGGGCAGCGCGCTGGTCGTGCTCGATTGCCCGGATGCGGCCGTGGCCCGCAGCGCCGTGGACACCGCGACCGCTTCCCTGCGCGAGGCGCGCCTGGCGCTGGAGCGCGAGCGCCGCATGCTGCAGCAGGGCGTCGGCGTCGAACGCGAGGAAGTCGCCGCCGAGACGCGGGTGGCGGAGCTGGAAGCGGAGCTGGCGCGCTCGAAGGCCGCGGCGGCGTTCGTCGGTCCCGGCGAGGGCGGCAGCGTGGTGCTGCGCGCCCCCATCGACGGGCTCGTCGTGGGGCTCGCCGCGACGGTCGGAATGACGGTGCAGCAAGGCGGCGAGTTCCTGGTGGAGGTCGGCGATCCCACCGCGCTGTGGATAGTGGCCGACGTCTTCGAGCGGGACGTGCCGCTGCTGCAGGAAGGCTCCGAGGCGCACGTTGATCTCGCCTCGATTCACGAGACCTTGCAAGGGCACATCGCCTCCGTGGGCGAGGTGGTCGCCACGGGCCTGCGCACGGCGGCGGTGCGCATCACGCTCGACGCCGCGACCCACCTGCTGCGGCCCGGCATGTACGGCCGCGTCGAGATCACGCTTCCCGGCCGCGAGGGCATCACGCTTCCGACCGAGGCGGTGCTCATCAAAGGGAAGGACACGGTGGTGTACATCCAGGAGAACCCGACAACGTTTGTCCGCCGCCCGGTCGTGGTGGCTCAGCCCAGCGGAGGACGTGTCCAGATCGTCTCCGGGCTGAAGCCCGGAGAGCGGGTCGTGACCCAGGGCGCCCTGCTCCTCGACGGGGCGGCGGACCAGCTCCTCTAGCCCGCCCACGATGCTGCAATCTCTCGTCCGTTTCTGTGTCAGCCGGCGTCTGCCGGTCATGGCCGTCACACTAGCCATCGCCGGGTACGGGGTGATCGCCTACCTGCAGACGCCGGTCGAAGCCTACCCCGACGTCACCAATCTCCAGGTCAGCGTCATCGCGCAGCTGGCCGGGCTGGCCCCCGAGGAGATCGAGCGGCAGATCACCGTGCCGCTCGAGCGCTCCCTCAACGGCACGCCCGGCATGCTGATGATGCGCAGCGAGAGCCTCTTCGGCTTGTCGCTGATCGAGCTGACCTTCGAGGACGGCGCGGATCCCTTCCGCGCCCGGACGATGGTGAACGAGCGCCTCTCGCAGGCGGATCTGCCGACCGGCGTGACGGTGGGCCTGGCGCCGGAGGCCACCCCGCTGGGCGAGATCTACCAGTTCGTCGTCGTGAGCGACCGGCACACGCTCGCCGAGACGCGCGCCCAGCTGCAGTGGACCATCTCGCGCGTCTTCAAGCAGGTGCCGGGCGTGGCCGACGTTGTGGCGTTCGGCGGCTTCCTGAAGGAGATCCACGTGCAGGTGGATCCCGATCGCCTGCTGGCGCACGACCTCACGCTGGCCGACGTCACGGCGGCGCTGGAAGCCTCGAACCGGAACGTCGGCGGCGGTTTCCTCCGCCACGGCGACCAGGAGCTGACCATCCGCGGCGTGGGGTATCTCACGGGCCCGGAGGATGTCCAGTCGATCGTGCTGGCCAGCCGGCACGGGAGCCCCGTGCGCATCGGCGACGTCGCTCGGGTGGTCGCCTCGCATACCCCGCGCCGCGGGACGGTCGGCTACGGCATGGATCCCGAGGTGGCGGAAGGCTTCGCGCTGCTGCGCCGCGGCGAGAATCCCAGCCCCGTCCTCGAGGGGATCCACGAGAAGGTCGAGGAGCTGAACAGCAAGATCCTGCCGAAAGGGATGCGCATCGAGCCGTTCTACGATCGCACCACGCTGGTCGGCCTGACGCTCGAGACCGTCCGCCACAATCTGCTGTTCGGCGCCCTGCTGGTCGTGTCGGTGGTGTGGCTGTTCCTGCGCAGCCTGCGCTGCTCGCTGATCGTGGCCTCCGTCATTCCGCTGGCCCTGCTCGGCGCCTTTATCGGATTGCGCCTCATCAACCTGCCGGCCAACCTCATCTCGATGGGCGCGGTCGACTTCGGCATCCTGGTGGACGGCGCGGTCGTGCTGGTCGAGAACGTCCTGCACAAGACGGCCGTCCTGAAGCCCGCCGGGAAGCGCCAGATGCTGGGCGTCATCGCCAGCGGCGCGCTGGAGGTGGCGCGGCCCACCTTCTTCGCCATGGCGATCATCATCGCGGCCCTCATCCCGATCTTCAGCCTGCAGCGGGTCGAGGGGAGGATCTTCCGGCCTCTCGCCCTCACCTACAGCTTCGCGCTGGTGGGCGCGCTGGTCTTCGCCCTGACGGTCGTGCCGGCGCTGTGCGCGCTGCTCTTCCGCCCCAAGGAGGCAATCCACGACCCCGCCCCGATCGCGCGCGGGCGCGAAGCCTACGCGCGCGCGCTGACCCGGCTGCTCGGCCGCCGGGGGGTCATGCTCGCCGTCCTGGCCGGGGTGGCCGTGGCGGCCTTCCTCCTGGCCGGCCACGTGGGCAGCGAGTTCCTGCCCGAGCTCGATGAAGGCGATTTCGTCATCTTCGTCGAGATGCCGCCCAGCATCTCCCTCGAGAAAGGAAGCCAGATTCTGCAGGAGGTTCGCCGGCGCCTGCTCGCCTTTCCCGAGGTTCTCAAGACGCTGAGCGAGCAGGGGCGGCCGGAGGACGGCACCGACGACGAAGGGGTCAACATGAGCGAGACCTTCGTGCGCCTGCAGCCCAAGTCGCAGTGGCGGCGGGGCTGGGACAAGGAGCGGCTGATCGACGCCATGCGCTCGTCTCTCACCGAGCTGCCCGGCGTCAGCTTCAATTTCTCGCAGCCCATCAAGGACAACGTGGAGGAGGCGGTGAGCGGCGTGCGCGGGCAGATCGTCCTGAAGATCTTCGGGACCGACCTGGACGTCATGAAGCACTCGCTCGAGGAAGCCGTGACGGCGCTCAAGACGGTCCCCGGCATCGTCGACCTGGGCATCTATCGCGAATCGACGATCCCGCAGCTCCAGATTCTCCTGGATCGCCCCGCCCTGGCGCGCGCGGGCATCACGGTCGGCGCCGCCGAGGACATCGTGGAGACCTCGCTGAGCGGGCGCGTGGCCACCGAATTGTGGGAGGGCGAGCGCCCGGTGCCCGTGCGCGTGATCCTTCCACTGGCGGAGCGCGACGATGAAGCCCGCATCGGGGCCATGCTCGTCCCGGCCGTCGACGGCGCCCGCGTCCCGCTCAGCGAGATTGCCAGCATCCAGCGGGCGATCGGCCGGGCGTGCATCAACCGCGAGGCCAACAGCCGGGTGATGTCGCTGAAATTCAACGTCGAAGGCCGCGATGTCGGCTCGGTCATCCAGGAGGCGATGCGCACCGTCAATCAGAAGGTCAAGCT
>Ga0066903_100004507_pt1 | contig 11801 bp, 8 predicted proteins | sample PanSoiMetaGPlot1_FD_67491 | JGI IMG/M metagenome (GOLD analysis project Ga0066903, IMG submission 67491) | Tropical forest soil microbial communities from Panama analyzed to predict greenhouse gas emissions - Panama Soil - Plot 1 (version 2) | ecosystem: Environmental > Terrestrial > Soil >...
TAGAGCGCGATCATCGGCGTCATCACCAGCAGCATGACCACCGCGAGCGCGGAGGCCTGGCCGAGCCCGCCGCCGAGCCACAAATCCCAGACCAGCACCGGAAAAGTGAGGTTGTCGCCGGTCGACAGGATGACCGCGAGCGTCAGCTCGCGGAACGTCAGCAGCGCGATCCACAGCCAGGCATAGAGCAGCGTCGGCGCGAGCAGTGGCGCTGCGATGCGGCGGAACGCGCCCCAGACGGTGGCGCCGCTCATCTCGGCCGACTCCTCGAGCTCGCTGTGAATCTGGATCAGGCCGCTGTTGGTCATGCGTGTGCCATAGCTCAGCCGCGCGACGACGAACACGAGCAGCAGCAGCCAGATGGTGCCGTAGATCGGCACCGCACGCTGGATCACATAGAGCGTGAGCAGGAGCGCGCCGACGCCGAACACCATCGAGGGCACGGCATGCGGCAGGAAGGCGATGAAGTCGAAGGCCGCGCGCCCCTTGAGCTTCGAGCGCAGCACGATCCAGGAGAAGGCAACGCTGATGGCGACGGTCAGGGTCGGCGTCAGCACCGCCAGCAGGCAGGTGTTGCCAAGTGCGGTGAGCACCTGATCCCATGGCAGCGTGACGTAATGCTTGAGCGAGGCCACGGCAAAAGCGCGTGCCGACGGCAGCTGGAAGAACGGCAGCACCGAGCTCCAGGCGAGCAGCAGCATCGGCAGGATCTGCGCCAGCAGCAGGTAGCTGCCGATGAACGACCAGGCGGCGATGCCGCGCCGTCCGAGACGCAAGATGCGCGGGCGATAGGCGCGACCGGTGACCACGGCAAACCGGCGCGAGCGCCGCTGCATCGCGGCGTAGGCGGCGCTCATTACGCCCGCCAGCCCCATCGCCACCGTGCTGAACGCCGCCCCCGGGCCGTAGCTCGGCAGGACATCCTGCGGATTGAGCAGCAGATAAAGATAGGTGCTGAAGGTGAAGATGCGGTTGCCCCAGCCGATGATCGCCGGCACGTCGAACGCCGCAAACGCGGTCATGAAGATGTAGATCGCCGCCGCCAGGATGCCCGGCCAGGCAAGCCGCAGCGTGATCCGCCGCAGCACGGTGATGAGCCCGGCTCCCTGCATGGTCGCGGCCTCCTCGAGCGTCGGGTCCATCGAGCGAAATACCGCGGCGGTCATGATGAAGGCGAGCGGCGCGAGGTTCAGGCCCTGCACCCAGCCCATGCCGACGATGCTCAGGATGTTGAGCGGGGGTCCCGACAATTGAAACGTGCTCACCAGGAATTGGTTGATGAGGCCGATGCGGGGATGCAGGAGAAACAACCAGCCCATGGCGGTGGCGAAACCCGGGACCAGCAGGCCCATGGCCATCAGCGTGAACAGCAGCGTCTTGCCGCGCAGGTCCGTGCGTTCTGCGAGCCAAGCTGAGGGAATGCCAAAGACCAGCGCTACTGCGAGCGAGATCGCTGCAAAGCCGAACGTATCGACGAGCACCGTGTAGGTGCGCTTGTCCGAGAGCAGCTCGGCGAAATTCTGTGTGCCGTAGATCAGCTCGGGATCGCCCGGGCGGCCGCTGGTGCAGGCGAGCCACAGCACCACGGCGAGATGGCACAGCACGACGGCGCTGGTGACCACGACCACGGCCAACATGGCGGCCGGCATGACGTCGGCCGAATCGCGGCTCAAAAACCTGACCTTCATTCCTTGGTCGTCAGAATCTTGATCAGGTCGCTGCTGGCGGCCTCGATCTCGGGATGAGCCCGCCACCAGTCGACGGTGACCTCCTTGAACTTGACATTGCGCTTTTGATAGTCCGCGACGATCCCGCCCATCCTCGAGCCCGGCAGGAGATGCAGGTCGGTCTTCCAGGTGTCGTAAGAGAGCTTCTGTCCCTCCTCGGTCAACAAGAAGATGGTGTAGAGCTTGGCCGCATTGGGATGCTGGGCGTTTTTCGGGATCGCGAAGTAGTAGTAGCGCTGCTGGGCGGCATCGAGCGGCATCATCTGCTCGAGCGGCGCGCCGCGCTCCTGCCACTGCAGCGCGTCCTGTCCGGTGCAATCCATCACCAGGCCGAGATATTCGCCGGTGGCGACGCGCTCGGCCTCGCCGCAGCGGATCAGGCCGGCGATCTGCTTCGACAGCGCCCGCACATAGGCGACGGTGCGCTCCTTGCCCCAGACGTCGTCGGCGAGCAGCACGTCGAAGCCGGCCGCGTAGGGCGTCGAGGCGAGCTTGCCCTTCCACTGCGGCTTGAGGAAATCCTCCATCGCGACAGGCTTCATCGGCGCCTGCGCGGAATTGTAGGTGACGCCGGTGAGGCCGGTCACCACGCGGATGACCCGCCCGTCAAGTTCGACCATCTCGGGCGTGATGCGGTCCGGCAGGTATTTGCGCCAGTCGACCTGCTCGGCGAAATCGAGCTTGATGACCGGCGCGATCTGCCGCGCCGCGCCGAGCGCGATGTCGACGCTCGCCTTCTGGCCGGCGGAGAATTCGGTCGCCAGCTGGTTGACCAGCCGCGCCATGTCGGCACCGGGCACGAAATTGATCTTGAGATTGGTGCCGAAGGCCTTGTTGATCGCCGCCTGGTAGCGCGCCGCGCCCTGGCTGCCGGCGAGCGTCGACTGGCTCCAGCTCAGCGTGAGCGAGCCCTCCTTGCTCGCCGCGGCGACGAGCTCCTTCAACGCCGGGCTGATCTCCGCGTGCGCGCCGCCACAGGCGATGATCGCGATCGCCAATGCCAGAGAAAAACGATGCATCGCACCTCGCCCCCTGCGCTTCAACGCCCGCGTCTTCGCGCGCGGTCGCAATCTCACGCTCAGTCTAGTCCAAAGGCGTGCATCCGAAACAACTTCGCATCATCACCGCTGCGCCTTTCCGTCGCGGTCGACCTTCACGCCGTAATCGCGCTCGGCTTCAACCGCCGAGACATAGCCGGAATCGAGATCGCGCTGGATGAGCTCGAGCGCGCGCTCGGCCGGAAGTCCGTAGCCTCCACCGCCGCCGGTCTCGACGCAGACCAGGTCGCCGGGCTGCAGTCGATACGCGTTCTCCTTGTCGGCGCGCACCTGCTTGCCGGTTGCGGCCTCGATCACCGTGATGCGCCCGGGCTTCGCCTCCTTGCCGCCCTGCACGCCCCAGGGCGGGCAGAGCGTGCGGTCGAGATTGGTGCCGAGATTGCACGGGGCGGTGATGCGATAGACCTTGCGGAAGCCCATGCCACCGCGGAATTTGCCGGCGCCGGCGGAATCCTCGCGCAGCGAGAATTGCTCGATGCGGAACGGCATCAGCGACTCCTGCAGCTCCAGCGGAATGATGCGGGTGTCGCCGTGCGCCATGGTGCGGAACGGTCCGGCGCCGTCGTGGGTCGCGCAGGCGCCCCAGCCGCCGTGACCGCTGTCGTGGGTGTCGAAGAACGAGCCGTCCATGCGCCGGCCGTAGAAGCGTACGCCGGTGTGGGTGCCGAAATGCCCGCCCGGCACGCGCTGCGGCAGTGCGGTCTCCAGCGCCTTGATGACGGCATCGATGACGGTCGGAAACGGCGTCGGATACATGAACATGGGCGCAGTCGGATCGGCGCTGATGAGCTTGCCGGGCGGCAGGATCAGCTTGATCGGGCGGAACGTGCCCTCGTTCGCCATCTCGGTCGAGCCGATGAGATATTTGAACGCGACGCGCGCAATGGTCTGGCCGCCACCGTAGTAGCCGGAATTGATCGGGCCCTTGGCCTGCTCGGCGATCTCGGAATAGTCGACGGTGAGCTCGTCGCCGGCGACGATCACCTTCACCCTGATCGGCACCGGCACGTCGCTCGAGCGGTCGTTGTCAAGCCAGGTCTCGACCGGATAGACCCCGTCCGCCATACCCGAGATGAATGCGCGTGCCGCCGCCTCGGACTGGTCGAGAATGCGCGCGACCGCGCCGTGGAAAGTCTCGACGCCGTATTTGTCGGCAAGCTCCGCCGTCAGGTCGCGCCCAAGCACGCAGCCCGCGAGCTGCGCGGCGATATCGCCCATCAGCTCGAGCGGCATGCGGGTGTTGTTCTCGATGATGCGGTAGACCTCCTCGATCGGCTCGCCCTTCGACCACAGCTTGATCGAGCGCAGCTGCAGGCCCTCCATGAAGATGTCGGTCGAGTTGGTCTGGATGCCACCGATCTCGATCCAGTGCACATTGATCGCGAAGAAGCCGATCAAGCTCGCGCGCCGCGGCCCCGCATAGACCGGCGTATACATGACAGTGTTGTTGAGGTGCTGGCCCTGCACTGCGGCATGGTTGCACACCACCACGTCGCCGTGATGCAGCCGCTCGCGGCCGTAGATCAGCAGGCCGTCGCGCACTGCCATGCCGACGGAGTCCGCGACGAACGGCGGCATCCCGCCGGTGCACTGGGCGATCAGCTGCCCGTCGGCGCCGACGAAGCCGACGGCGAAGTCGTTGTACTCGTAGATGTAGGGGCTGAACGCCGTGCGCTTGATGTTGGCGTCGATCTGGTTGGTAATCGACACCAATGCATGGCGGATCACCTCGAGGGTGATCGGATCGATCGATGCCAGCGTACCGGTGTGGTGGGTGACGTCTTGCATATGGTGTCAGCGTGGCGCGCAGTCGATGCGGATCTCGCCCAGCGCGCCGACCTCGAAGGGATCCCCGGGCCATACCAGCGTGGTCGATCCGTATTCCTCGATCAAGGCCGGCCCGGCCCCCTTGAAGCCCGGCGCCAGCGCTGTGCGCTCGAAGACTTGCGTCTCGACCGTGCCGGCCCCCGCACCGAAATAGACCGGTCGCGCTGCCTGCCGCATCGGGCCCGTCTGCGCGCGCGGCAGCCGCGCCAGCTCGGGCCGGCGCAACCGGGTGAACGCGGACAGATGCAGTGCCTGCAGCTCGGCGGCCGCCTTGCTGTCGGCATGGCCGTAGCGGCGCTTGTAGTCGCGATCGAAGGCAAGGCGGATGGCCGCCGGGTCGTCGAGTCCCGAGATCGGCACCTTGATGTTGTGGCGCTGGCCGCGATAGCGCATCTCCGCAAAACGTTCGAACAGCAGGGTGCCGGCGCCGAAATCGCGCGCCAACGCAGCGCGTGCCTCCTCCTCCATGTCGGCAAATGCACTCTTTGCTGACGCGACGGTTGCGTCGTCGAGCACACCCACGAAGGTCTTCGACAGATCGAGCCGCGCATCGGCGAGCAGCATGCCGATGGCGGAGAAATTCCCAGGCTCGGGCGGAATCACCACGGTCGGGATCGCCAGCTCGCGCGCCAGTGCGCTGGCGTGCAGCGGCCCACCGCCACCATAGCAGAACAGCACGAACTCGCGCGGGTCGAGCCCGCGCTCGACCGAGATCTGCTTGATGGCGCCGCCCATGATGACGGTCGCCAGCGCGAGAATGCCGTCGGCCATCTCGATCGTGCCATTGCGACCGGCATAGCCGAGCGGCCCCGCGATCCGCTCGACCGCGCGATGCGCCGCGGCGACGTCGAGCTTGAGCTCGCCGCCCAGAAAATGATCGGGATTGAGCCGCCCGAGCAGCAGGTTGGCGTCGGTCACGGTCGGCTCGGCTCCGCCCCTGCCGTAGCAGGCGGGCCCTGGCATCGAGCCTGCGCTCTGCGGGCCGACGTGCAAACGCTGCTGCGAGTCGAGCCAGGCGATCGAGCCGCCGCCCGATCCGACCTCGACGATGTTGATTACCGACGACTTGATCGGGAAGCCCTTCACGTAGCCGCCGGCATAGTAGATGGAATCGACGGAGAAGCGGCCGTTCTCCACCAGCGCGCATTTGGCCGTGGTGCCGCCCATGTCGAAGGCAATGACGTTGGTGAGCCCCAGCGCCTCCGCATAGCAGCCGGAACCGATGCAGCCGCCGATCGGCCCGGACTCGACGAGCCCGATCGGCTGGCGGCAGGTGCGCTCGACCGACAACAGCCCGCCGTTCGATCCCATCATGTAGAGCGAGCCGGAAAACCCCTTGGCGGCGAGATCGCCGTTGAGCCGGCGGATGTAGCGCGTGACCTGCGGCCCGACATAGGCATTGGCTGCGACGGTCGAGGTGCGCTCGTACTCGTACCATTCACGCGTGAGCTCGGTGGAGCAGGTGACATAGATGTTCGGCAAGAGCGTGCGCAGCAGCTCGGCGGCGGCTTCCTCATGCGTGGGATTGGCGTAGGAGTTCATGAAGAAGATCGCCACCGCCTCGACCTCCAGCGCCGAAAGCTTGCCCGCGAGCTCCTTCAGCGCGGCGGTGTCGAGGGGCGTGATGACCTCGCCCTTGCTGCCGATCCGCTCCGCCACCTCGAAGCGCAGCGGGCGTGGGATCAGCGGCTCGTCGCGATAATAATGCAGGTCGAACGGATCGGGCCGGTTGCCACGCGCGATCTCCAACACGTCGCGAAAGCCGGCGGTGGTGACCAGCGCCGCCTTGGCGCCCCTGCGCTGGATCAGCGCATTGATGACCAGCGTGGTGCCGTGGTTGACCAGGTGAGCGGCATGCGGATCGAGCCCGGCCTTGGCGAAGCAGTCGAGCACGCCGTCAACCAGATTGCCGTAGGTCGTCGGGCTCTTGGTGTAGGCGACCGTGCGACCGGCATCGTCGTAGGCGACCAGATCGGTGAATGTGCCGCCGATATCGACGGCCACGGCATGCGACATTTACCACAGCTCCTTCGACGCCAGGCGCGCGCCCTCGACCAGCGCGGCGAGCTTGGCCCAGACCAGCTCGGCGTGCACACGGCCGCCGAGGCCGCAGTCGGTGCCGGCGATCACGTTCTCCCGCCCGACGATCTGCGCGTAGCGCTTGATGCGGTCGGCGACCAGCTGCGGATGCTCGACCAGGTTGGTGGCGTGGCTGACGACGCCCGGCATCAGCATCTTGCCGGCGGGCAGCTTGGCCTGCTGCCACACCCGCCATTCGTGCTCGTGCCGCACATTGCCGGCCTCGAAGGAATAAGTCTGCGCCTTCACCTGCAGGATCAGATCGACGATGTGCTCGAGCGGGAGGTCATTTTTGTGCGGCCCGTGCCATGAGCCCCAGCACAGGTGATAGCGCACCTTGTCCTCGGGAATGCCGGACAGCGCGTGGTTCACCGCGTCGATGCGCAGCTTCGCGAATTTGCGATAGGCCTCGACGGTCGGCTTGGGCTTGATCATGTCCCACCAGTCGGGCAAGCCGGGATCGTCGATCTGCAGCACGAAGCCCGCCGCCACGACCGCGCGGTACTCCTCGCCGATCGCCTCGGCGAGCGCGAAGACGAATTCCTCCTCGTTCTTGTAGTATTCGTTGAAGATGAAGTGATCGAGCCAGCCCGGCGCCAGCACCGGGATGAACGCCTCCTCGACGCTCGCGCCCGAGCGCGCGATCGCCGCCTTGAAGGCGTCGATCTGGCGGTTGATCGCCGCCGGCCCCTTCGACTTGATCGGTCCGCGCGCGATCACCCGCTCGGTAATGGGCGCCATCGGCTTCTCGCCCGGCACGAAGAACAGCGTGCCGAGCTTGTCCATGTCGGCGTAGAACTCGCGGAACTCGTCGCGCTCGCGCGTCGAGTGCCGCGTGGTCGGGTGCTCGCCCGGCTTAAGCGGCCGCACCTCGATGCCGGTGAAATGCGCCGTGTAATGCGCGCGGTTGCGACCCGTCCAGAACTCGCCATCACCGATGCAGTCGATGCCGATCTCGACCTGCTTCTTGATGGTGTCGGCGATCGACGGCACGACCTTCGCCGCGATCTCCGCATGATCCGTGACCTCCGCACCGGCGAGCTTGGCGGGCATCTCTTCCCAGCCCTTGGGGGCAGGAAGCCGCCCGACATGGGAGGTCCGGATCCGCGTTGTGCTGTGTTGCATGGACGTCCTCCAAACCATTTATGTTTTGAGCCCGGCTTCGTCCCTCAATAGCGCCGCGCAGCGACTCTCGACCACGCCCGGATCGGAGCCGGGCGAGAACGCCGCCGCCGTGCGAGCCCCCCTCGACGACAGCGCATGATAAACCGCAACCACGCTGCCGGGTCCGCCTCCAGTGTGACCGGCGAGGCGATCTCCATTGGCCGTGTCGCTGACCATCAGGCCGAGGCCGTATCCCGGCGACATCCAGGGACGTCCCGGGACCGCTCCCTCGGCTATCAAGTGAACGTCGAGCATGGCCGATCGCAGCTCCCGCGGCAACAGAGCGCCGCTCATCAGGCCGAGCAACAAGAACGCTGCGTCACGTAGCGGGCCGACCACTAGCCCGTGATAGACCCATTGCGGATCGTAGCCCTGCGCCGTGCCCATCTCGACGTTGGCGAGATCATCTCGCCGCATCGCGACACGGGCACCTCGGATGCCCAATGGCTCGAACACGAGGCGCGCGAGCGCCTCGCCGAGCGGCGCTCCGGCCGCCCATTCGATCTGCCGGCGAACGAGCAGATAGCCGATATTGGAATAGGCCCAACCCTGCCCGGGCTGAAAGGCGAGCTCGCTTCCCCGCGCGCGCTCGAGCAACTCGGCCGGCGTCCACGCATCGTCATGGCGCGCGACCGCCTCGTGATACGCTGCGACCGCCCCATAGTCCCGCAGCCCGGCGCGATGCTGCAGCAGCTGGCGGAGCGTATAACCCTCAAGGCCCAGCGGCTGGTCGAGCGCGAGGTGGCCACCACGGACGAGAACGAGGGCGGCCGCGGCGATCACCGTCTTGGTGAAGCTCCACCATGGAACATCCATGGCGGAGCATTGATCGCTGACGACGCAGCCGTCCTGGACGACGACGTGGCTGCTCATCCACTGATCACGTCCACTTGAGCCGCTGCATGATCGCGCGGCCCATCACCCAGTCCTTGTCGCTCTCGCTGAGGAACGGCAGCTCCTCGGTGAATTGGCTGATGCGCTGACGGTAGCTCGCCTTGGCATAGGAGTTGGTGATGTCGGTACCCCAATAGCTGCGCTGCGGGCCGTAGGCCTCGAACACCCGCTTGACGATCGGCGCGACGTCACGGAACGGATAGGGCTCGCGCGAGAGGCCGGGCGAGGCCGAAACCTTCACGCTGACATTGGGATATTTTGCGAGCGCGACGGTCTGCGCCACTGCCGCATCGAGCGAGTTGTCCTTTAGCATGGCCGCGGTCAGCCCCATGTGATCGAGGATCAACGTGAGCTGTGGATGCTTCTCGGCGATCGGGCCGAGCAGCGCGGTGCGGCCCGGCGCGAAGCACATGACGGGCAGATCGTTCTTTTGCGCCGCGCCCCAGAACCAGTCCACGGTACCGTCGGTGAGCCAGGGGATGGTCTGGGCATTGTTGAAGATCACGCGCAGGCCGACCATGCCCTGCTGCTCCTTCCATCTCGGCAGCAGATCGGCCGATTTCGGATCTTGCAGCGGAATCTTGCCCATCACGCGGAAGCGATTGGGATAGCGTTTGACCGCCTCGAGGGCATAGTCGTTGCGGTCGCCGGGCCAGGACGGCGGCACGATCACGACACGGTCGACGCCGGCCTCGTCCATCATGGGCACCAGCCGCTCGATGGTGAAGGGCTCCGGCAATTGCGGCTGCAGGCCGGGCACCCATTTCCAGTCCGGCGATTCCGCCTTCCACAAGTGGACCTGCGCATCGACGATCATGCGGCGATCCACTTGCGCGGCGGCCTCGCGCGCGCCCGGCGCCGCCAGCACCGCGCCGGCGCCGATCGAATTGGTGACGAAGCTGCGTCTGGTCAGCATGGATTGGTCCTCCCGAAATCTTGCCGGGCGGCGTTCATTGCGTGACGTCGCCCTCCTGAACTCCGCCCGCAGGCGAAGCTCGATTGATTGTGCGACGGGAAAGCTATTTCCTCAACCCGATCTCCGTCAGGAACGCGGTCCAGCGCTTCACCTCCGCGGCGTGGTGAGCGGAGAACTCGTCGACGCCGAGCCCGGTGGGCTCGAAGCCGATGGCGCGGAATTTCTCCTGCATCTCGGGCTGCTTGACGATCTCCACGATCGCCGTTCCGAGGATCGCGCGGGCGTCCTCCGGCATGCGCGGCGGGCCGTAGATCCCGAGCCAGCCCGTCAGCTCGACCCCGGGCACGCCCGCCTGCTTGAAGGTCGGCAGGTCCGGCACCGTCGGCAGCCGGTAGGGGCTGCTCACCGCGAGCCCCATGATCAGGCCCGAGCGGATCTGCTCCATGACCACCGGAAACACCTCGATCAGCACGTCGATCGAGCCACCCATCAGATCGTTGAGTGCCGCCGGCCCGCCGCGGTATGGCACGTGCAGCATGCTGGTTCCGGTCGCCTTCATGAACAGCTCGACCGCGAGATAGTCGAGCGCGCCCACGCCGGTCGAGCCGAAGCTGAGCTTGCCGGGACGCGCCTTGGCGTAGTCGATGAATTCCTTCACCGAGCTCACCGGTGTCTGCTTGTTGACCACCATCGCGGTGGCGTACTCGGCGGTACCGGCGATCGGCACGACGTCGCGCAACGCGTCGAATGGCGGGCTGGTGTCGATCGCATAGCCGATCACCAGGTTGCCGAGCGTGCCGGCCATCAGCGTGGTGCCGTCGGGCTCGGCCTTGAGCATCTCGCGCAATCCCAGCACGCCGTTGGCGCCCGGCTTGTTCTCGACGACGACCGGCTGGTTGAAACGCGCGCGCAAGCCCTCCGCCACCAGCCGCGCGGAGAGGTCGGTGATCCCGGCCGGCGGGAACGGCACGATCAGGCGGATCGGCCGTGAAGGAAACGACTGCGCCGAGGCAGCCGCCGACAGCAGCAGGCAAGCGAGCAGCGCCAGTATCACACGCACGTCATGCCCCCTCGCCCGCTCCGCGCGGCGTTTCCTCTCGTCATGCGCGAGGATTACTGCTTGGGCCGCAGGTCGAGACCCACTTTTTTGTTGACGAATTGCAACGTGTACGACTTGGCCAACGCGACCGACGGCTTGACCACGCCGGCACGCACCATCTTGTCGTAGAAGCTCTTCATGCGCGCATCGGTCATGGCGCCGACGCCGAGCGTCGCGGTGTCGCCGGAATCGACGATGCCATACTCCTTCATCTTGGCGATCGAATAGGCCAAGAGCTCGTCGGTCATCTCCGGGTTGTTGCGCTTGATCATCGCGTTCGCCGCGGCGTTGTCGCCGTAGAGGTAGTGGTACCAGCCGATGATCGAGGCATCGACGAAGCGCTGCACCAGGTCGGGCTTCCTCTCGACCAGGTCGCGGCGGGTCTCGATCAGGGTCGAGTAGCTGTTGAAGCCCTGATCCGCGATCAGGAACACCTTCGGCTTGAACCCGGCGGTTTTCTCAATCGCGAAGGGCTCCGACGTGACGTAGCCCTGCATCGCGCTCCTCTTGTCCGCCAGAAACGGCTGCGGGTTCGAGGTGTAGGGCTTCACCTGCGCCTCGCTGAAGCCGAAGTCGGCCTTGAGCCACTGGAAGTAGCTCGCCAGCCCCTCCTTGGAGATGAACAGCGTCAGCTTCTTGAGGTCCTCGAACTTCTCGATGCCCTGGTCCGGATGCGCCATCAGCACCTGCGGCTCCTTCTGGAACATGGCGGCGACCGCGAGCGTCGGGATATTCTGCTCGACCGCGTCAAAGCTCTGCAGCGTGTTGGCACTCATGAAGAAGTCGAGCTTGCCGACCGGCAGCAGGATGCGGTTGTTCACCTGCGGCCCGCCCGGGACGATTGCCACGTCGAGCCCGTAGCGGCGATAGGTGCCGTCGACCAGCGCCTGGTAGTGCCCGCCATGCTCGGCCTCCGCCACCCAGTTGGTGCCGAAGGAGACCTTGTCGAGGGGTTGCGCTGCGGCCGGCGCCAGGAGGAATGCGCAAGCGATCGGCAGAGCGGAGAAGCAGGCCTGGGCAAATCTCATCACATCCTC
>Ga0066903_100004508_pt1 | contig 11801 bp, 10 predicted proteins | sample PanSoiMetaGPlot1_FD_67491 | JGI IMG/M metagenome (GOLD analysis project Ga0066903, IMG submission 67491) | Tropical forest soil microbial communities from Panama analyzed to predict greenhouse gas emissions - Panama Soil - Plot 1 (version 2) | ecosystem: Environmental > Terrestrial > Soil >...
CCACGGATTGCCGAGCCGGTGAATTCCGCGGCGCAACCGGTTGCGCCGTCGGCACCGATGCGAGCGATAATGGCAAGCATGATATCTTTAGCGGCAATCCCAGGCGCCGTTACGCCATCTACTCTTACCCGCATGCGCTTTGGTTTTTTTTGCCAGATCGTCTGCGTCATCAGCACATGCGCCACTTCGGAAGCGCCGATGCCGAACGCGTAAGCGCCAAGCGCGCCATGTGTAGAAGTGTGACTGTCGCCGCAGACAATTAAAAGACCGGGGAGCGTCAGGCCTTGTTCCGGGCCGACCACATGCACAATCCCCTGACCGGGGTCGTCGAGATCGAACAGTTTGAAGCCATGTTTCGCGCAGTTTTCCTCAAGCTGACGAACCATCCGCGCAATCTCGGGATTGGCGATGCTCCGTCGAGAGCCGCGCGTTGGCACGTAATGATCGGCAACGCCAAACGTCAGCGCTGGTTCGGCGACCCTGGCGCCGCGTTCGGCAAGTTTGCCGAACGCATGAAAAGACCCTTCGTGTACATAGTGACGATCGACCCAGAGCAACGACTCGCCGTCTTCGCGTCGCAGAATCTCGTGAGCGCTCCAAAGTTTATCTATGATAGTTTGCGGCTGGGTCACCTGCACACCACGCGCTTAAGCCGCGGCAGGATAGTATAGATAGCTGCGCCAACCAATGTTAGGCTTGGCGCAATTAGAAGGAGGGGCATTATGTCTCGTTGGCCGTTGCGCTTGAGCCGTCGCAAGTTTTTACGCAACACCGCGTTCGGCGCGACTGCCGCCGCTGGTTTTTTGCACGCACCAGCAATTCTACGCGCACAAAGCGCCACGGCGAAGATCGGCGTGCTTCATCCGGTTTCGGGTGCGCTGTCCTATTCAGGCCAACAAGGCCGTCTCGGCGCGACCATGGCCATCGATGACATCAACGCTGCCGGCGGAATCAAGGCGCTGGGTGGTGCCAAGATCGATCCGATGCTCGGTGACGCTCAATCAACGCCGGACGGCGGCAATGCCGAAGTTGAAAAGATGAACGCTGCCGGCGTTTGCGCCATTGTTGGCGGCTATGCCAGCGCGATCTGCCTCGCTGCCAGCCAGACTGCTGCGCGTTACGATTTACCTTACGTCGTCGACGTGGGTGTCGTGGATAGTATCGTCACGCGGGGATTAAAAAATACCTTCAGGTTCGGGCCCGGATTCGGCGTCATTGCCAAGACCGCGCTCGACAACCTCGTTGCGATCAATGACCAAGCCGGCAAGCCGGCCAAGACAGCAATGATCGTGCATGAGGACTCCGCCTTCGGCGCAGGTTTGGCAAAGCTCTTGAACGCGCAATTGCCGGACCGCGGCTTCCAAGTGCTCGAAACAATTGCCCATCCGACACCGACGCGTGAGTTCGAAAACGTCGTGCTGAAGATCAAAGCGCAAAATCCCGACCTCGTCATTCCGGCAAATTATTATAACGAGTACGTTCTACTCGCCCGCACCATGCAACAGCAACGCGTGCGCCCGAAGGGGATTTACTCGGTACTTGGCGGCGCCGCCTCTTCCTACAAATTTGTCAAGGAATTCCCTGAAGCGGCGCAATACATCATGGATTGCAATCATTGGTTCGATCCCAAGAACCCGAAAGCCTTGGACCTGAAAAAGCGCGTGGAGGATAAGAGGCAGTTTTATACCTACGAAGTATACATGAACTACTCGTGTATTCTTCTGCTTGCCGACGCGATCGAACGCGCAAGCAGCACCGATCGCGCCAAGATCACTGATGCGCTTGCCCGTTCAACGTTCAGCGGTCACGTCATGCCGTACGGCCCGACGAAATTCATCGACGGGCAAAATCAGGGCGCGGCACCGGTGAATACGCAGGTGCTTGGTAACGACATACAGGTAATCCTGCCCGCTCAGTTTGCCTCGGCAAAGCCAGTGTTTCCGATCCCGCCCGCTTGATCGCATCATCAGGTCACTGGCCGGTAACTGCCATGCTATCGCCGGTCATCCTTGTTCCCGCTGTAATAAATGGCTTGATGGCCGGCGCGGTGTATGCGTTGGTCGCTCTCGGCCTGACGCTCATCTATGGCGTGCTTCACATCATCAATTTTGCGCACGGCGCATTGCTGACGGCGGCGATGTTCGCCGCATTCTTCGCCTTCACGCTTCTTAGCATTGATCCGTACCTCGCCGCGATCGTGCTGACGCCGCTTTTCTTTGGCGTTGGCTATGCCATGCAGCGGTTTATCATAGGACCGGCTGCCCACGGCGAGGACCGCAGCTTCCTGTTGGTCACGCTCGGACTGGCCGTGGTGATCGAAAATACGCTGCTTTATTTCTTTCGTGCTGACACGCGCACGATAAACCTGCCTTACGCGTTTGACGTGATTGAAATAGGACCTGCCTTCGTTGCCGTGCCCCGCGTTATTGCATTCGCTGCTGTCATTGCGGTCGCAATCGGGCTTTGGACGTTCATGCGCTGGACTGATACCGGCAAAGCCATCCGCGCCGTGGCGAAGGAAAAACTCGGCGCCGAACTTTGCGGCATCAATGTTGCGCATATTTATGCCGTGACTTTTGGCGTGGGCACGGCCTGTGTCGCGATCGCCGCCTGTCTTCTCATCCCGAGCTATTACGTTAATCCAACAGCTGGCGAGGCCTTCGTGCTCATTGCATTTACGATCGTTGTGCTCGGCGGTATGGGCTCGATCGCCGGCGCTCTGCTCGGCGGATTGTGCGTTGGCGTGGTGGAAAGCGTATCCAGCATCTTTTTAGGCCAGTCATTAGGCCAGATCGGCATATTCATCATGTTTATCGCGGTGCTGCTCGCTCGTCCGGGCGGTCTATTCGGCGCGCGGCTGTGAAGTCTTATTTACCCATCGTCTTCGTCGTGGCGTTACTCGCCATCGTGCCGTTTGTCACCACGTCCAACGTCGTTCTGAATTTCCTGGTGACGACATTGCTGATTGCGCTCGCCGGCCAAGGTTGGAATCTGCTCGGCGGGTATGGCGGGCAATATTCGTTCGGTCACGCCGCCTTCTTTGGCACGGCCGCCTATGCGACCGCCATTCTGCAAGTGCAATACGGAATCAATGCCTGGGTTGGTCTTGTCGCGGGGGTCTTGGCCGGCGCTCTGGTGGGCGCCGCTATCGGCGCTCTGTGTTTCCGCTCCGGATTGCGAGGTTCATATTTTTCCTTGGTCACGCTCGCTTTTGCCGAGGTGCTGCGCATCATTTCGAGCGTGGCGCCGATCACGGGAGCCGGGGTCGGGACTCTGATCAAACTAGACATGCGTCCGGAAGCGTTTCAGTTTCAGAGCCGGGTGCCATTTTATTGGATCATTCTTGCGCTAGTCGCTCTATCCCTCGTGGTGGTGCGTGCCACCGAGAATAGCCGTTTTGGCACCTACCTTGTCGCCATTCGCGAAAACGAAGACGCAGCGAGTGCGCTTGGGATCAACACCTTTGCGGTCAAACTGGCGGCGATGACGATTTCCGCGGCAATAACGTCGGCGGCGGGGTGTTTTTATGCGCAATATTTTCTGTTCATCGATGCCGCGATTGCTTACGGGCCGCGGATCTCGATCGACGCTCTGCTCGCCCCGATTGTCGGAGGCGCAGGAACATTGTTTGGATCGCTTTTCGGTGCGCTCGCCATAAAGACATTAGGCGAGGCGACTAAGCTCGTTACTGGCGACGCGCCAGGTCTCGACCTTGTTGTTTACGGCCTCCTTTTGATCGCGGTCGTGGGCTTCCTGCCTCGTGGCATGGCGGGCCTGATGGCAGCGTTCGTTCCGCGTGGTTTTCGGAACGCTTTACCGGCAGAGCGTGACCATGCCTGAACCGCTGCTCATTATTGATGACGTTTCGAAGCGTTTTGGCGGTTTGCTCGCTGTCGATAAAGTCTCGTTTCAGATCAACCCGGGGCAAATCACTGCATTGATCGGACCGAACGGCGCCGGTAAGACGACCTTGTTTTCGATCATCTCCGGTTTCCTGGCGCTAGATCAGGGTCGCATTGTTTACGATGGCGTCGATGTTACGGCTGAGCCCCCGTACAAGCTTGCCCGCCGCGGCATCGCGCGCACTTTTCAGATCGCGCAACCCTTCGCGGGTCTCACCGTTCGCGAGAATATCGCGATCGGCGCGCACTTGTGGCAGCGTAGTCGAGTCGACGCACTTGAGGCGGCGGATCAGGTTGCGCTCTCAGTGGGACTGGATGCGCAGCGCGAAGCTCCGGCGGCGACGCTTACAGTGGCCGGCAGTAAGCGTCTTGAGCTCGCCCGCGCCTTGGCGACCACGCCGCGGCTGCTCCTGCTCGATGAGGTGCTGGCCGGACTGAACCCGTCTGAGATTCGCGACATGGTGCCGGTCATTCGAGATCTCGCCGCCCGTGGCATGACAATCCTGATGACCGAGCATGTCATGCAGGCTGTCATGAGTCTCGCGGAGCAGGTCTTCGTTCTTGCAGAAGGCCGCATCATCGCGCAAGGCACGCCGCTAGACGTTGCTGTCGATCAGCACGTGGTGGAGGCATATCTGGGGCGCGGCGCAGCGCAGCGTATGGCCGCGGGAAACGCCCATGCCTGAGCCGCTACTCTCGCTTACCGGAGTGCACGCCGGATATGCCGGCACCGAAATTCTTCGCGGGGTCGACTTTGCCGTGCATCCCGGCGAGATCGTTACGGTTCTGGGCCCGAATGGCGCCGGCAAATCGACCATGAGCCGGACCATTTCGGGGGTAATCCGGGCCTGGCGCGGCGTCATCCGATTTAAAAGCTCCGCGATTGAGCGCGAACCGCCGTCTGCAATCGTGGCGCGGGGTCTTATCCATGTCCCGGAGGGGCGGCGGATTTTTCCAAACATGACGGTCCGCGAGAATCTCGACTTGGGCACCTACCGCCGCGCCCGCCGTCGTCGTGCTGACAATCGGGCGCGGGTATTTTCGATTTTTCCCCGGCTTGCCGACCGTCAGTCGCAGCGCGCGGGCACGCTCTCCGGCGGTGAGCAGCAAATGCTTGCGATCGGCAGAGGATTAATGGCGGAGCCGGACCTCTTGATGCTCGACGAACCATCCCTTGGCTTGTCCCCGCTACTGGTGGAAGAACTGTTCGCCCTCATAAAGACTATCAATGCACAAGGCACCGCTCTGCTGCTCATCGAGCAAAATGTCGTGCAAAGCCTGGACGTGGCGCAGCGCGCCTATATTCTCGACAATGGGCGGTTCGTGCTGGATGGACCTGCGGCCGAGCTCAGCAAAGACGCGAGACTAAAACAAGCATATCTTGGAATGTGAGTAATGGCAGAAGCCCTGCATTCTCTCCTTGCCCGCAAGCCTATCATCGTCGCGCCCGGGGTTTATGACGCCTTCACCGCGCTGATCGCGGCGCAGGCGGGATTCGATACGCTGTATGTCTCTGGCGCCGCAATCGCCTATACGCGGCTCGGTCGGCCCGATATCGGCTTGGTGAGCATGACGGAGGTGGCGCAGACGGTGGCGATGATCCGCGATCGCGTGACAGCGAACCTCATCGTCGATGCCGATACCGGCTATGGCAATGCGCTGAATGTGGCGCGAACGGTTCGAGAGTTCGAGCGCGTCGGCGCCAACGCCATACAAATCGAGGATCAGGATTTTCCCAAGCGCTGCGGTCATCTCGACGGCAAGGTTTTGATCTCGGCACCCGAAATGTGTGGCAAGCTCCGTGCCGCGCTCGATGCGCGGCAGACCAGCGAAACGCTGATTATCGCGCGTACTGACGCGATTGCTGTCGAAGGTTTCGACCGTGCCATCGAGCGTGCGATCAGCTATTGTGACGCCGGCGCCGACATCCTGTTTGTCGAGGCGCCAAAGACCCGTGACGATCTCGCTCGGATCGCCGCAGCGTTAGATCGCCGTGTGCCGTTAATGGCGAACATGGTTGAGGGCGGCAAAACTCCGTCACTATCGGCCGCAGAACTTGACGCGATAGGATTTGCGCTCGTCATCTTCCCCGGCGCGATCGTAAGGGCCCTCGGTCACATGGCGAGCGAGTATTATGCCTCATTGGCAAAGCATGGCACGTCCGAGCCGTTTCGCGGCCGGATGCTCGATTTTGTCGGGCTCAATGATCTGATCGGCACGTCGGAAATGCTGTCGTTGGGTAAGCGTTATGAAGATGGGCAATAAATCCGATTACGCACTGAGCCTCGTACAATCACTACGGCATTACGACTGAGGAATGGCATGTCGAAGGTCTACGATTTACTCATAAAAAACGTTCGCATCGTGCGTCCGAAGAACACTTCAATCGATTGTCTCGACATCGCCATTGAGGACGGCAAGATCGATCGCCTCGCGCCTGAACTGCCGGCTGAAGAAGCCGAGCAGGTTTTTGACGGCAGAAACTATCTCGCCTTTCCGGGCTGCGTCGACGCGCACATGCACATTGGAATTTATTCGCCGCTCGGCGAAGATGCAGTTTCGGAAAGCAAAGCCGCGGCGATGGGGGGCGTCACCTCAAGCCTGAACTACATACGCACTGGCCACTATTACTTGAATCGTGGCGGCTCATATCGCCACTTTATGCCTGAAGTATTCAGCCAATCCAAAGGACGTTTCTGGGTTGACTACGGCTATCATATTGCACCGATCGAGTCCGCGCACATATGCGAAATGGAGCATCTGCTTACCGAGTACGGTATTCCCTCCTTCAAAATATTCATGTTTTACGGCGGCTATGGTCTGCACGGTCGTTCCTCGTCGCAAAACGAATTTCTGATGCTTGGACCTGATGATCGTTACGACATCGCGCATTTTGAATTTATCATGCGCTCGGCCCAGCGGTTGATGCAAAAGTTTCCCGAAAAGGCGACTCATATCAGTGTAAGCCTGCACTGCGAGCTAGCCGATATTCTCGATGCCTATACAAAAATCGTCGAACGTGAGGGCAAGCTGACGGGATTAGCAGCCTACAGCGCCGCGCGTCCGCCCCACTCCGAAGGATTGGCAATCTGGATAGCTTCCTATCTGGCAAACGAAACCAATTGCCTGAACATCAATCTCTTGCACCTTAGCTCTCGCAAGGCAATGGAAGCGGCCTTGATCATGCAGCAGGTGTTTCCGCATGTTGCTTTCCGTCGCGAGGTCACGGTCGGCCATCTTTTATTGGATACGAATTGTGCGTGTGCCGTTCACGCCAAGGTTAATCCGCCAATTCGGCCACGTGAGGACGTCGAAGCACTTTGGCGGGCAGTGCTCGACCGCAAGATCGACTGGATCGTAAGTGATCACGCCTGCTGCTCCGCCGAGCAAAAGTGGTCGAAAAATGATCCGCACAACATTTGGCTGGCCAAATCCGGCTTCGGCGGCACCGAATATCTGCTCTCCGGAGTAATAAGCGAAGGTAGTAAACGAGGCATGTCATACAACCACATGGCCGAATTGTTGAGCTGGAATCCCGCGCAACGCTTCGGCTTGTTCGCTAAGGGCGATATTGCTCCGGGCTACGATGCAGACATTGTTCTCGTAGACCCGACCGCCACATTCGTGGTGCGGGCGGCGGAATCGGAGTCCCATCAAGGCTATACGCCATTTGAGGGCATGGAGCTTACGGCGCGCGTGAAGAACACGTTTCTCCGCGGCTCGTTAATCTACGGCGACGGCAAGGTCCTGGGTGCTGCACGCGGGGAATACTTGCACAGACCACAGGCGAGGTAGGCACCCAGCAGACCGATGGTTCATCAGTCGCTTGTATCAAACAGACCCGCAGCCATATAAAATCCAATCGCCTTGCGAAGCAGACATACAGCTTGCATCGCGCGATGTGCCACAAGCGGACATTCGATGCCCGGCTTAGACGCTACCATCCCTTGAGCGCCCTTCCCCATTTCTCCTCGATCAGGCGCGCTTCGTCCTCGGTCAGCGCTGATGTTGGCGGATACTTGTCTTTCCAGGCAAACGGGCGGCACGCATCGATGATCGCTTTGGAATGCGAAGTCGCTCCTGCGAGCTTCTTGTCGATTGGGATGCGCGGGTCGAGCGCGGAACTCCAAGCATCGCGAATGATGTCGATTTGCTCCGAGGGTTCGCAGCGCGTCGTGATCGCCCACAACACGTCGCCGAGATTCGAAGCGTCGACGTCATCGTCCACAACGACGACTAGTCGCGCCATGTAGCTGTTCGCCGCCGCGATCAAGCCGGCGCGCTTGGCATGACCGGCGTAGCGCTGTCTGATCGCGACGACCGTCATGAGTTGCGCAACGTGCTGCCACACACCGACGACATCCGTGACACCGACCTGCTCAAGGTCGCTCCAGATCGTGGCAGCGCGTAGCGGTAGGCCGAAATGAAACCGTGGCGGCTTCATCGGCGGGGAGCCGAGCAGGATCGGATCGTCGCGGAAATAGATCGCCTTCACCTCCATCACCGGACAGGGACGTTTGTCGGCCGCGTAATACCCGGTGAATTCGCCGAACGGACCTTCCGGCAGCATCTCGTGTGCGCTCGGCAACAGCTCGCCTTCGAACACGAACTCGGCCCGCGCCGGTAGCGGCAACTTGGTCAGCGGTCCGGCAATGGTTTCGAGCGGCGTGCCTTGAATTGCGCCGGCAAACTCGTATTCGGACTGTCCCGGCGGTAGATATTCAAAGCCCGCGACGAACAGTGCCGGATCTTCGCCATTGACCACCGCGACCGGGCAGGACTCGCCCTTATCCCAATATTTCTTGGCAATCATCGCGCCGTGCCGTCCCTGATGATCGAATTGAATCGTGACTTTGGCCCCTGTCTGGACCTGCACCCGATAGATCGAAGCGTTTGTCCAACTCCCATCGGGGTCGCGCATGACCACCAACGAACCGGAGCCGATAAATGGTCCGCCATCCTGGCGATGCCAATACGGCGCCGGCAGCCTGCCGAGATCGACATCGCCGCCCCGCATGGAATTTTTCAGAAAGGGCGCCGACGTGGTCGGCGTCGGCGTCAGTGGTCTCAGCTTCTGCCTTTTTTTCATCCAGGCTTTCAGCGCATCGAGCGGCCGCAGCTTGGGGTCGAGCCCAAGCGCGAGCGCCGCGCGTTCTGGCGTCGTGGTGGCATTGGTGAAGATTCGGAACCCCGGCGCGTAACCTTTAAGTCGGTCGAACAACAAGGCCGGGCAGTCGGGCAACCCTGCGGCGACCTCGGTAATCCCGCCGACTTCAAAGCGTGGATCGGCACCATCAACTCGTCGCAACGCGCCGAGCTCATCAACTTTTGCAATAAATTCGCGAAGATCCTGGTACATGCTGCTCTGTGCCGCTACATCCTGCCCGTTCCGGCAGGGATTGAGCCTGACCTCGCAACAGGGTGCAAGTGCCCGGGGATCGTCCGCGGCCTGAAAATTCAGGACAACACAGGATCGATCGGCGTCAACGCAGCAGGGTCGCTTTCGATTACTACTCCTGCCGCCAGACAAAGCTCTTCCTGAAAACGTCCGGCGACAAGCTGCACGCCGATCGGCACACCATCGATTAGACCGGTCGGAACGGCGAGACCAGGCAAACCGAGCGTTGACACCGCTAACATCGGCTGATGCGCGCTGAGCATTTCCGCAACCGCTTGCTCGCCGCGTTGGTCAAAATCATTCGACAATGGGCGCTGGTAAGAAATAGGCATTAACAACAATGGATAGCGCTCAAAAAACAGCTGCCATTCGCGCAAGATCGTGGCACGGCGGGCAAATGCCTTAACATAGCCTGCGAAATCCATTTCGATGGCGCAGGCCATGGTCGAGGCGCGGGCGCGCCGCAAAGCCTGATCGCCGAATTTCTCGATTGCCGTGGTCGTTCCGGCCTTTTCCTCAGTGCGGATCAAGGAAAAAAACAGCTGCGCTGCCTCTTCCAAATGTGGCGGCATCACTTCCTCGATCGCCCAGCCGGCGGCTTCCAGATTCCGGGCGGCCACCTTGAGCGCCGCGATAACAGCGTCATCGGCCTTTGCCGATACGGGTGGATTGCACAGGGCGACCCGGCGCGGCCCGCCCGATGGTGCATCGCCGAGCGGAGCCGGAACCCACCATGGATCACGGGCGTCGCGCGCGGCCATGGCGATCAGCCCCAGACGCAGATCCGGGATGCTGCGCGCCAAAAGGCCCTGCACGTGCGTGAGTTGCGTGGTTACCGTTGGCTCTGCAGGCGTGCTGGGCTCAAACGTCGGGACGCGCCCGACAGTCGGCCGCAGTCCGAACACCCCACAGGCATAGGCTGGATAGCGAATCGAACCGGCGCGGTCATTGCCGTGCGCGAGGGCGCCGATACCGGTCGCCACCGCAGCAGCGGCGCCACCGCTCGAGCCTCCAGGCGTGCGGCCCGGTGCCCACGGATTGAGCGTACGGCCATACAGCGCATTGTCAGTAAAAAAACGCGCACTGAAAGCCGGCACGTTAGTGCGGCCGATGACGATTGCGCCCGCTTTGCGCCAGTTGGCCACGGGCGGACTGTCGGCTGACGCAATCCGATCCCTAAACGCCGCAACACCGTTGGTAGTCGCTCTCCCGGCGCAATCGACGTTGATTTTGATCGTGACTGGGAGCCCGTGCAACGAACCGAGCGGTTCACCGCGCAACGCCGCAGTATCGGCTCGATCGGCCTCGGCTAGGGCCTCATCATGCAGAACGTCGACAACAGCATTAATCTGCGGATTAACCTCGTGCAAGCGAGCGAGGCAGCTTTCGACGGCGTCGCGGCTTGTGATTTCACCTGCGCGAATAGCGCGGGCAAGCTCGCAGGCGCTCCATCGCCATAACGCGGTGGTCATTGTTCGACTTCGAGAGCCTTGCTCTCGCGCTCGTATCTGTTCAAGTCAGGGCCCGAATGGTTTCTCGCGATCAAGCCGCGCCTTGGCTTCCTTCGCCACGCTCAAGTCGAACAGTTGTTCGCGCGTAACTTTCTTTTCAACGAAATTGAAATATTTGCTGCTCCAGAAATCCTGCATCGCCATCATGGATTCAACCGGCGGAATTCCGTCCTCATTGAGATAGCCCCAGTTCGGCGCTATGGCCTTCACTAATTCGGGGCGGTTTAAAGCGGTGTTCTTCGCCAGAACGTCGACAATGTCCGTGTGCTTGTCGGGCGCCTGAGCTGCGGCGTTGAATTCCTTGATGCCCTGCAGATAGGCCATTGCCCACCGGATCACGGTGTCACGATGATTTTGCAGGAAGTCCTTGCGCACCGCGAAGGTTGCGATCGCGGTATTCGGCGCAATTTGATCGCCATTGGCGATCATCGGTCCCCATTTATTATTCTGGGCGAAATAGCCAAACTGGTAAGCCAGATCGGTCACGTCGACTTGGCCTTGACCAAGCATCTTCATCAAGTCGGGTTGCGGCACATTGACGATCCATTGCACGTCCTTGGCCGGATCGAGATCGGCCTTCAGCAGCGCCTGCGCCAAGTTGTATTGATTGATGCTGCCCACCGCGCCAACGCCAAACCGCTTACCTTTGAGCTTAGCGAAATCACCGAGCCCGTGCACGCCTGCGTCGTATAGCGATTGGCTCACGTTCACCACGGTGTAGCCAAAACCCGGGCGATTATTGCCGCGATCGAGAACGACGACGAGCGGGGCGCCTTTTGCCACGCTGTTGAACAGGCTCGCAGCCGCGGTCATACCGGAAAATTCCAGCTCGCCGGCAATCATCGCGGGGACCGACATCGAACCATCTTGAAATTCGCGCGGCTGAATCTCGATGCCGAGCTTCTGGAAATAGCCCTTTTCGCGCGCGATGAAGTAGCCGCCCCCGGTGATGAACGGCCCATCGCCGACGCGGACGACGTCAGCGGCGCG
>Ga0066903_100004510_pt1 | contig 11799 bp, 17 predicted proteins | sample PanSoiMetaGPlot1_FD_67491 | JGI IMG/M metagenome (GOLD analysis project Ga0066903, IMG submission 67491) | Tropical forest soil microbial communities from Panama analyzed to predict greenhouse gas emissions - Panama Soil - Plot 1 (version 2) | ecosystem: Environmental > Terrestrial > Soil >...
CTTCTCGAGCGCCAGCAGGATCCCGCCGACACCCGGCGTGCGCACCTGCGTCTCAAGCCCCAGGGCAAGCCGCATACCAGGGCTGTGCGCGGCACCGCCGAACAGGCCGTGCGACAAGCCCTGCGGGACGTCGGCCCTTCCAATGTCCGCGCCGCCCGCAAGGTCTTGAGCGAGGTCGCGCGCCGACTCGACGATCTCTGATCCGCGTCGTCAATACTTTCCTTCGCTCGCCGCGCGCACGTCAGCGGTATCGTGCGGCCGCGCTGGCTCGTAATTGACCGCAAACCCTTCTGCGCGCCTCCGCGCAGGACGCGCGGCGCCTCGCCGAAATCCGCTACGAAGGAGATCTATCGCGCGCTCGGCGGCGGATGGCAGCTGTAACCCGGGCGACGCGGTGCTCAGGCGGGAACCGTGCCCGAGTTGCCCTTGGGCACCACCATGAACGCCAGCACACGTGCTTTCGCGTTCGCGCTCGCTGATCCAAAGGTCGAATGCACGACGCCCGTCGGCTCGAAGAACGTGCTGCCGGCCTGGAGAATCTGCTCAGGGCCGTGATCGACGCCGAAGCGCACCTGCCCGTCGACGACATACCCGAGGACGGGGCCGGTGTGACGATGGTCGCGCCCCGTACCGGGGCCAGGGTTCAACTCGACGAGTACGACGTCGAAGCCGTCAAGTGGCCCTGTCAGCGTATGCCGCGCGAGCTCGCGCGGAGGTGTCGCGGCCGGAGGATTCGGTGCCTGCGCGTCGAGGCTGATTGGCAGGAGTGCCGCCGCGAGCCGAAGAAACGTCCGACGATCTTCCATCGCTGCCTCTCCTTTCAAGTTGTATCGCGGGCGCGCTTCAGGCGCCGACGAGCGGGCTGCCCGTCGGCAGCACGAAGAACGCGAGAAAACGCACGGGCGCCTCGGCGCTGACGGATTCGTTCGTCGTGTGCAGCGCGCCGGCCGGCTCGAAGAATGTGCCACCCGCCGGAATCACAGACGCCGGCTCGTGGTTGACGGCGAACCGTAGCTGGCCGTCCAGAATGTACCCCAGCACGGCGCCGGGATGACGATGTTCCAGTGCGGCGCTCGAGGTGCGGACCGCGTCGATCAGGACCACGTCGAATCCCTCGAGCGGTCCCGTCAGCGCGTGCCTTGCGAGTTCGCCGGTGCGACGCGGCGGGAGGGGTGGCGCCACCGGTCACTTCGCATTCGTCGTGAAGACGCGTGTCCCTGGGCGGAACTGCGACCACGCAAACCAAAACTCCGGGATGAGGATCAACGCCTTCAGCTGGCTGCCCTTCATCGGTCCGTCGAGGCACAATCCGTACGCGTCCCATGTCGAGTGTGTGTCGACATCGACGAGGCGGCTCGCATCCTCATCGGCCGGCTGAAACTGCAGCGCCTTGCCGTTCGCGCGCGCCTCGAACGCAGTCGTCGTGTCGATCGACGGTTGATGGACGACGACGACGGGCACGCCGCCGACGCGCTCGTTGACGACGCGCGCGATACGCAACGCCGACACGTCGAACGCCATCGTCTCGGAACCGACGGCAAGCCCTGCGATCATCTGCCTCGGGCGGAGCCGGGTATCCGTGCTGAACGAGCCGGCCGGTGCGTCGCCTTCTCCCGACGTGAGCGACTGCTTCTGCCGCGGCCGCAGCACCGAGATTCGCTCGGCGTATCCAGGCAGCGGCTGGAGCAGCGTCGTGTTCGAGTGCCGCGTGCGCCAGGCTTTCCAGGTGGTGAGGACGAACGGATAAAGCGTCAGACGGCTGCCTTTCAGAGGACCCGAGATCGCTTCGCCCGTGGACTGCTGCCACCGGCTGCCTGTTTCGACGTCCTTGTGCACTTCGTTGGCATTCACCATGCTGTCGTATTCGAAGTGCAGGTGGCGCCCGTCGAGCTCCGCGCGAAAGACCGCGCCGGTGCCGCACGCGCTGCACCACGTCACCTCGATCGGACCGTCCGGCATCCGATCGTCCACCGAGCCGTGCTGTCCCAGATCGAGCGCCATATACGCCTTCGCGGTCCGACCCTGCGCCACGCCGATCACGAGGTCGTCGTCCATCGCAAACGCCGCGTGCGATGCGGGGACGAATACCGGCTCGTGCACAGCCACGTACGGCAGCATCGGCGGCGTCTGCACCGGCGCCTGCCGATCGCTGACGTGAAAGAGGAGCAGCGTGGTCGCCTGCGTGTCGCTCACGTTCCTGAAGATGAGGCCCTGTCTGGTCGCCGGATCGGCAAACAGATCGCCGGCGCTGTAGGTCTGCGCCTGCGGCGACGCGCCGAAGATCGTGAGCGTGCCCTCCAGCACGTAGACGAAGCCGGGGCCCAGGCGCAAAGCCGATTCGGTCCGCGCCTGGGCCGGCAACGTGAGCCGGATCAGGCGCAGCTCCTTGTTCGCCGTCGAAGGAATGGGCACTCGCCACTGCAGCACTTCAGCGAAGGACAGCTTGACCGGCTCGTGAGGAAGGTCTCTGAGGAGCGAGTCTGGCACGCCGGTCTTTCCGGCATGAAAGATGAGCAGGGTCGCGGGTTCGGCACCGAGGCTTCGCATGATCTTGTGGAGCTGCCGCGGCGCTTCGGCAAAGAACCCGCCGGGGTCGAAGACAGCCGGCGGGTTTGGCGCGACTTGATTCTCGATCCGGCCGCCGACCACGTAGCCGACGACCGGACCGGGATGCGAGTGCTCGGGAACCGGCTGCTCGGGCATCGTGAGACCGTTGACGCTCAGAACCGGCTCGGCGTCCGCCGGAAGAGGCGCGCGCACGAGAACGTCCCACTTCGGCGCCCCGTTTGCCGATTGCGCCGCGAGCCTGCACCCCGACATGACGCCGAACATCACGAACGTGAGAATGGCGTGACGCATCATGCGCCAGTATCCGGAAGGATCTCAGGCGCGGCCAGTCCGCTCCCTGCAGCGTTCAGTGCATTCCCTGCAGAGCCGCCTGTAGTTTCTCGCGATATCCGCGGCTGACCTTCAACCGGGTCTCGTCGCGCAGCACGACTTCGTGTTCGCCGCCGGCGTCGAGACACAGTTCACGCACACGTGACAGATTGACGATGGTCGATCGATGAATGCGGCAGAAGTGATTGGGCTCCAGGTCGCGCTCGAGCTCCGCCATGCTGCGGCGCAGCAGATGCGTCCTGGATCCGATGTGCAGGCACGAGTAATAGTCGGCCGCCTCGATCCAGTCAATCTCGTCGGCGGGCAGGAACGCGATGCGCCCCGCGCTGCGGATCATGATCCGCTCCCGTCGCTGGTTTTCCAGAGGCCGATGCGCCAGCGACGCCTTCACCCGCGACAGCACACGGAAGAACCGCGCGTCGGCATACGGCTTGAGCAGATAGTCCAGCGCTTCCGCTTCGAAAGCCTTCAGCGCGTACTGGTCATACGCGGTCACGAACACGACGGCCGGAGGCACGTCGGTTCCAAGCGATTCAAGGACGCCGAAGCCATCGCCGTCCGGCATCTGCACGTCGAGGAACAGCAGTGAAGGCCGCAGCTCGCGCACGACCGTCACGGCGTCAGCGCTCGACCCGCACTCCCCCAGAATCGAGATGTCAGGATCGGTCCGGAGCAGGTTGAGAAGATTGGCTCGCGCCAGCGGCTCATCGTCGACGACGACGGTGCCGATGGCGGTCACGCAGCGGTCCTGTAGGGCACGCGGATGATGGTTTCGACTCCCGCCCGATCGCCGTTCCGAAGCTCGACACTGCTCTCCGCGCCACACAGCGTCGCCAGCCGTCCACGAGTGTTGGACAGTCCAACGCCGATCCGGCCGCCGGCGCCTGCGAGCGAAAGCGCCGGGCCGTCGTTGTAAAGCGAAATGGACAGGACGCCTTCTGACTCGCGCGCCTTCACACGGATCTGTCCCCCCTCCACCAGCTTCGCGATCCCATGCACGATCGCGTTCTCGACCAGTGGCTGAAGAAGCAGCGGCGGGACGAGCGCGCCGTACAGGTCGATCGGGATGTCGACCGCGACCTTCAGCCGATCGCCAAGACGCATCGACTGCAGCGCGATGTAGCTTTCAAGAAAGGACACTTCTTCCGCGAGGGGGACCAGCTGGCGGCCCGAATCGTCGAGCGCGCGCCTCAACAGGCCGCTCAGCCCGGCAATCATGTCGACGGCGTCCTCGTTTCGCTGCTCCCGGATCAGCCCAGCGATGCCGTTCAGCGTGTTGAACAGGAAGTGCGGCTCCAGTTGCCGCCGGAGGGCGTCCAGCTGCGCCTTCGACAACTCGCCCGCGAGCCGCGCCGCCTCCGCTTCACGACGAGCCAGTCGCCGGATGGAGTCGATGGTGTTGTCGATCGCCACGGTCGCACCGTAGATGATCAGTCCCGTATGGAACTGCATGTACACCATCGTCAGAAACTCGTGTCGGAATGACGAGTCTGGATGATCGAGCGGATTGAACGCCCACTCGAGGGCGGCCGACCACGCGATCCGCACGACGCTGATCGCCAGTGCGGCGACGAGATGAACGGCGACATTCCTCCAGCGTCGAGCCCCCGTCAGCGGAAACCGCCGGCTCAACGCGAGGATCAACGGCGTGGCCGCCGCCCAAATGAGCCAGGCGGCGGCAGTGGTCAGGAAGACCGCCGTCCAATCGTGCTGCCTGCCGAGGGCCGCCATGCCCCCGACGACCTGAGCGGCGGTGATCAGGCCGACGGCCAGCCAGACGATGGCGATCCACCAGGAATGCCGCGTCAGGATGTGTCGAAGCGCAGACATCGGATCCGCGCACTACTGTAAGCCCGCCCGGGCACGGCGGGAGGCGGATGCAGCGAATCCACGGAAATCTGCAGCCGGCGTGGACGGCGCGGACCCCGCTAGGCGGGTGAGGAGACCGCGATGACCTCACCGATGAAGAGCTCCGGCATCCCGTCGAAGAAGTTCGGGATGTCACCGAGCACTTCCGGCATCCGGGGGTTCTGCATGGCGGCCTGGAGCGCCGCCGGCGAGTCGAAATACGCCGAGAACATGACTTGAAACGGTGGGGCCGACCCGTCGGGCGACGACGTCAGCCTGACCACTTCCACGCGCTTCAATGATGCGCCGACGACGGCGCTCACGAGCGGCAAGTGCGTCGATGTGTAGTACTTCTCGTCGAACCGGACGCCATGCTTGTAGCAGACTCTCAACACCGTCATCGCTGCCCTCCGCGTCAGAATTCCGAGGCGTTCAGTGTAGTGGCTTTCACCGTGGCGCGAAATCGGCGGCGTGATCCCGGGCCCAGTCTCGGAACGAACGTGCCGGCGCACCCGTGACGTCCAGCACAGTGGACGTGACGGGCGCCGGTCGGCCGACGCCGGCCGCGTAGGCGTCCAGCAGCATGTCGGCGATCGGCGGCGGGAACCTCATCGTGAGCATCAGTTCGCGTGCGGACTCACGCGACAGCTCCTCGAGGCGCAGAGGCCGGCCGACGGCGTCGCCGATGATCTGCACCTGCTCGCGCTGGGTCAGCGAGGCCGGCCCGGTGAGCACGTACGCGCGGCCATCGTGTCCTGCGTCGCTCAAGGCACGGACCGCCACCGCGGCGATGTCACCCTCGTGCACGGGTGCGGTCGCCGCGTCGGCGGAGAACCAGCGCACGACGTCGCCATCCCGCAGCTGCGGCGCCCACCAGTTCCGGCAATTGAGGGCGAACGGCCCCGGCTGGAGGAAGGTCCAGCGCAGCCCCGACGCCTCGATGAGGTGCTCGAGGCCGGCGTGAACGGCCCGGAGCGCGTTCGGCTGCTGGAAGAAGGGGTGAGGCGTTCGGTGCTGCGACGTGAGCAGCACGATCTGCGCAGCGTGGGCGGCGATCCGCTCGAGCGCCGGCGGGGCCACCGCCAGCGGTGCGGCCCACACCAGGAACACGCTGTCAACGCCGCTCAGGCACGCGTCGAGCGTGTCGGGCACGGAGAAGTCGCCACGCATCAGCTCGACGTCCGCCGGCAGGCTGGCGAGATCCGGACGGCGGCTCATCGCGCGGATCCGGCAGCGGGTTCCGCGCAGTTGCGCGACCACCTCGCGGCCGATCTGGCCGGTCGCGCCGGTTACGAGGACGCGCGTCAACGACGCGCATCATGGCACGCGGGGAGCTTCACGCGGTAACGATGCGCCGAGACGGCGCGGCGGACGCGGCAGTCACGCCTTCGGCACTCCGCACCTCGACGGCGCGTGCGACCGTGAACGCTGCCACCGACATCACCACGTCGCGGACCGCCACGTCGAAGTGCCCGCCGAGCGCAAGGTTGAAGGCGATGAGCAGCAGCCAGGCGCTGGCGACGTACGCGCCGATGCGCGGGGCGATCAACAGAATCGTCAGGCCCACCACGAATTCGATCACGCCGACGATCCCCATGAAGACGCCCACGCTGAACGGCAGAGCGCGGGCCACGGCCGGGCTGAGATAGGCACCCCAGTTGGTCAAAATGTTGAGGAATTTGTCGAGTCCTGCGAGCGTGGCGGTCAACCCCAACGCAACCTGAAGCGCACGAAGTGGATTGGCAAGTCGGCTATCCATGTCTGTCTGGCCTCCACTCGAACAGAGTCGAGAACCCGCCAAAACGTGACGATCGGAGGCGTTGTCACCTTTCCCGCCCTTGTTACTCTGTTAGGAGAGAGCTCCCATGCCAGAGACAATGACGGTCCTGACCCGGTCGGCGGCCCTGACCGACGAAGACGTGGTTTCGCGCGTCCTCGCGGGCGACACCCCGCTCTTCGAGGTGTTGATGCGCCGCCACAACGAGCGCGTCTATCGCACTGCGCGCGCCATCCTGCGCGACGATCGCGAGGCGGAGGACGTCATGCAGGAGGCGTACGTCAACGCGTACACGCACCTGGCACAGTTCGACGGCCGCGCGAAGTTCTCGACCTGGCTGACGAAGATTGCTGTTTACGAGGCGCTGCTGCGCGCGAAGCGCCTCGCCCGCTATGAACCCCTGGACGATCGCGCGGAGGACACCTTGGCAGGAGCGACATCGTCACCAGACCCCGAACAGCTGGCGTTCGGCGGTGAACTGCGTGTGTTGATCGAGGCCGCGATCGACACCCTCGGCGACGGCTATCGCGAAGTGTTCATGCTGCGGCAGGTGGAGGGCCTGAGCACCGCGGAGACCGCGGACGTCCTCGGCCTATCCGAGGACGTGGTGAAGACCAGGCTGAGCCGAGCCCGCCACGCGATTCAGCAGGATCTGCTCGATCGAACGGGCGCGGCGACCGTGCGGGCGTTCACGTTCGGGCAGGCTCGGTGCGATCAGGTCGTCGCCGCCGTGCTGGCGCGCCTCTCAATGCGCGCCTGAAAGACCCTCCCCGCTTAGTGCGCACCGAACAGTCGTGCGCGCACGCGGCCGTCCCGGATGACGAGCCCTGCCCACGCGATGCTCGCGACGATGATTGGAAAGACGGTCTCGAACGCGGGATTGCCCACGCGCGCATGGGCCGCGACAGCCCCACCCAGGTAGCCCGTCAGCAGGATTGCGCCGAGCAGACGGGTACGCGGAATCACGTAGAACACGGTGCAGGTCAACAGCACCAGGGCGATCGGGACGATGCTGCCCGCGGAAAACCCGAGCTGCGCCGTCGCATCGAGCACGGGCTTGATTTTCAGCAGCTTGATGGCGCTGTCGAAAGCAAGGAAGATGACGACGAGCGCACTTAACACATGTCCGGTCCACATCCACAGTCTGGCAGTCATGATCGTGCCTCCTGCCTTCACGTCGATTGACGCGGGCCTGGATCGACACAGCCTGCAGAGGTGCCTGTGAAATATCTTTGCCTGGTGTACGGGGACGAAAAGGCCATGCGGACGGTCGACGACCACGAGTGCATCGCCAATGGCGAGGCGCTGCGACAGGCCGGGCATTACGTCGCGGCCGAGTCTCTCCAGCCGATCGCGACGGCGAGGACCGTGCGCGTGCGCAACGGTCGGACCTCGGTGACCGACGGCCCGTTCACGGAGGCCAAGGAAGTCATCGCGGGCTTTTATCTCATTGATGCTCGGGACTTTGATGAGGCGCTCCAGCTGGCCGCGAAAATCCCGCCTGCCCGGGTGGGTGCGATCGAAGTGCGCCCGGTACGGGCCCTCGGTTGATGAAGACGCGGCGCCAGCCGCGAAGGGGATCCGGCTTCCTACAATATCGCCGGCGCATGTGCGAAACGACGCCAGCCGAGGGCCCGAATCCGCCGAACCAGTAAGGGCGTTGTACGATTGACGACCCTGCATCGCTCGTATGTCGAGGTTGATCTACATCGCCAATACGTCGCTCGATGGTTACGTGGAGGACGAAACCGGTGCGTTCGATTGGATCAATGCCGATCAAGTCCACGCGTTCATCACTGAATTATTGAGGCCGATCGGAACCCATCTCTATGGGCGGCGACTGTACGAGACGATGGCTTACTGGGAAGCGCCGGTGGAGGGTTCTCCACCCGAACACCTCGACTTCGCACACGTCTGGCAGAAGGCGGAGAAGATCGTCTTTTCACGAACGTTGGGTGGTGCGACGACACGCCGCACGCGGGTCGAGCGGAACTTCGACGTCGAGGCTGTTCGGGCGCTTAAGCAGGAATCGCAGCACGACCTCATCATTGGGGGCGCCGAACTGGCGGGGTTTGCGTTCAAAGCCGATCTCGTCGACGACTGTCACCTGTTTCTCAACCCGGTGATCGTCGGCGGCGGCAAGCCGGCATTTCGAGCCGCCCTAGGACGGAAGCTCGAACTCCTGGAGACGCGCCGTTTCAGCACCGGAGTCATTCACCTGCACTATCGCGTACGAGGCCGTACTGCGTAAGGAACAAAGGCCGACGGTTCACATCCCTGCTAGAATCGGCGGCTCTCGGCGATGAAGGGCATCGAATGGATCGTTGAGGCCTATGGGTGTGCGCCCAATCGGCTTCGTGACCTCGGAACGCTGCAGGAGCTGTTCGCGCGGCTGGTCGCCGACCTCGACCTTCACCCGTGCAGCGACAGCCAGTGGCACCAGTTCCCGCAGTCGGGTGGCATCACCGGCGTCCACATGCTTGCCGAGTCGCACCTCGCCTGCCATTCCTTCCCCGAGTACGGCACGCTCTGCCTGAATCTCTTCTGTTGCCGGCCACGCACCGACTGGGATTTCGTCGACCAGCTCGAGCGGCTCCTCGACGCTCAGACGGTTCACGTCCGGCGGATCGATCGTCCGTACCAGCATGGCTAGCCAATCCGCAAGCTGCCCGAACTGCGGCGCGCCGATCGTCTTCCGCTGGTCGAGCAGCGTCCAGACGGTCTGCGATCACTGCCGGTCGGTCGTCATCAGAACGGACGTCGATCTGCAGAAGGTTGGCGTCGTGGCCGATCTGCCGCTCGACGGCTCGCCGATTCAGATCGGCACGGAGGGCCAGTATGGCGACAAGCCCTTCGTCGTGGCGGGCCGCATCATGTATCAGTACGAGCAGGGCACCTGGAACGAGTGGCGCATCGTACTCGACGGCGGAGCCGACGGCTGGCTCTCGGACGCGCAGAACGAGCTCGCCATCTCGTTTCGCGTCGACAACCCGCACCTTCCTGCGCCCGAGATGGCGCCGCTCGGCTATTCGTTCAACTGGAACGGTGTTGAATTCACCGTCGTCTCGCGCACGCTCGCGCACTACGCAGGAGTCGAAGGCGAGCTGCCGTTCCAGTACTGGGACAAGACCGACGTGATGTTCGTCGACCTTCGCTCGGAGCGGCTGGACTTCGCGACGCTCGACTACAGCGACGACAAACCCACGCTGTACATCGGCAAGGCGATGGACTTCGACGCGCTTCGCCTCAGAAACGTCCGCACGTTCGAAGGCTGGTAGCGATGGCGGAGGCGCAAGGACGTCCGGTGGTCAGCGTCCGATCGGTCAATTGTCCGAACTGCGGGGCGGCCACCGCGGTCCGGACCTTCGGCCACGCGGTCAACGTCGTCTGCCAGAGCTGCGGATCCATTCTCGACGGCAAGGATCCTGGCGTCGCGATCCTGCAGCAGTACACGCAGGCGGTGCGCTACGAGCCGCTCATCCCGCTTGGAACGCGTGGCAAGATTCTCAGAGCGACATCGGCATCGGGACCCGAGCGCGACGCCGATCACGAAGTCGTTGGATTTCAGGTTCGGCAGATCCTCGTCGACGGCGTCGCCTACCAATGGCGCGAGTACCTGCTGTTCAACCCGTACTACGGATTCCACTACCTGACCGAGTACGGCGGGCATTGGAACGTGGTCACGACCCTGCGCTCGTTGCCCGAGGGCGGCGCAACGCCGGGCAGCGGCCGCTCGCGCTCGTATCACGGACAGACCTATCGGCGCTTCCAGACGGCGAGCGCGCAGACCGTGTTCGTCCTCGGCGAATTCCCGTGGCAGGTTCGCGTCGGCGAGACGGCGGCGGTCGCCGACTACGTCGCCCCGCCCCGCATGCTGTCCGGCGAAATGACGGCGGACAAGGAAGCGACCTGGTCGCTCGGCGAATACGTCGACGGCGTCGACGTCTGGTCCCACCTGTCGCTGCCGGGCGCCCCTCCCGCACGCGAAGGTGTGTTCGCCAACCAGCCGTCACCCTTCGCCGGCGCCGCGGGACGGATGTGGCGCGCCGCCACGCTCCTTCTCGCGCTCGCCGCGCTGCTGTGGGTGATGCACCTCGCGACCGCGCGCGAGAAGGTCGCCTTCGCGCAGGTCTTCACGTACGATCCGCGCGGGATCCAGGACTCGTCGTTCGTGACGCCAGTATTCGAGCTGGACGGCCGGCCTTCGGCGGTCCGCGTCGAAACAGCCACGGACCTCGACAACCAGTGGGTGGGCGTCGGCTACGCGCTTGTCAACGACGACACCGGCCAGACCTACGAGTTCGCGCGGGAGGTCTCGTACTACCAGGGTGTCGACGAGGGCGAGTCCTGGTCGGAGGGCTCGCGGGGTGACGACGTGACGCTGTCGCGGATTCCGTCGGGCCGATACTTCCTGCGCATTGAGCCCGAAGGCGATCGCGCGGGGCATCCGGTGCGCTATCGCGTGCGTGTCGTTCGCGACGTCGCCACATCGCTCTGGTTCCTCGTCGCGGTCGTGCTCATCGTGATTCCGCCAATCGCCTCGACGTGGCGCTCCGCCACGTTCGAGCGTCGGCGCTGGGCGGAAAGCGATGATGCGCCGGCCGCTTCGTCACACGACGGAGACGATGACGATGAGTAAGCTCTATCTATTGTACGGATTGATCGTCGTCGGCGCGATGGCGACCGCGCAGTATCAGGGCTGGCGGCTGACGCCGGTCGGCGAGGCGCAGATCGCGCCGAAGACGGTGCGGGACAATCCCGGTTCGTACCGGCCGGTGTACGGGGGCTTCCGCCGCTATTTGGGAGGAAAGTGATGGACATCGTCCGGAACGTCGAACTGGCGCTCGTGTTCGCACTGATCGGCATCGTGGTGTTCGTGGTCTCGTTCGTCGTCATCGATCGGATGACGCCGTACGACCTCTGGCGGGAAATCGTCCAGGAGAAGAACATGGCGCTTGCCGTGCTGATCGGCGCGATGTCGATCGGCATCTGCATCATCATCGCCGCCGCGGTTCACTGAGCGGCACGGGCGGCCATGTCGATCGCGCTGTTCCTGTCCATCCTCCTTGTCGCCGCCTGCGGGCTCGTGTACGAGCTAATCGCCGGCACCGTGGCGAGCTACCTGGTGGGCGACAGCGTGTTCCAGTTCTCCACGGTCATCGGCACCTATCTCTTCGCGATGGGGATCGGCAGCTTCCTGTCGCGCTACATCCGCCGGCAGCTCGCCACCCAGTTCGTCCGCGTCGAGCTTTTCATCGCCATCGTCGGCGGCTCCT
>Ga0066903_100004511_pt1 | contig 11796 bp, 13 predicted proteins | sample PanSoiMetaGPlot1_FD_67491 | JGI IMG/M metagenome (GOLD analysis project Ga0066903, IMG submission 67491) | Tropical forest soil microbial communities from Panama analyzed to predict greenhouse gas emissions - Panama Soil - Plot 1 (version 2) | ecosystem: Environmental > Terrestrial > Soil >...
CGTGTTCGCCATCTCCCGATCGAACTCGGGTAGGATCGTTTCGGCGTAGTTCACGGGATTCCCCCCGATGTGGCGACTGTTATTTCCCGCTCTCAAGCAAACGTGACCAAACGACATCTACGCACCGCCACGATCAGCCGATTGATCGGGCGACGACAAGTTCGATTCGGACGACTCGTCTTCGGAGATTCGGCTCAAATACCTCAGCAGTGCAAAGAAAAATAATCCCGCAACCAGTGCGGCAATGCCTGGATAAAGATCATCAAAGGTGACCGCGCCCCTTTTCTCGAGTAGTGCCCAAATGATCAAAAGAACGCCCAGAAAGCAGCAGAACCAAGGAGCGAAGCGCAACTTGAATTCGCGATAACCCACGATTCAGCACCACAAGACTAGACATACAGAAAACGGAGATTCGATTGAAACTCGCTGGATTGTAACAGGCATCAACAGTGTTTGCAAATAAGGGCGGCCGTAAGAAGGGAAGGGCCCCAAAAGGGGACGTTCACGGTTGTTTTTGGTTCCTCCCTTTCAGCCGTTGGTTAGGCGGCGTTCTTATGGTTGCTTCTCTTATGGTTGCTTCTCTTTGTGCCGTGGTGATGCTTTCTTGAGTAAGCTCGATGACAAGATCGTAAAAGTTTGAGGCGTGATGCTCTTAGCCGTGACGTCCATGAAGCCGATCGTCTTTCCGTCGGGGCCTGAGATTTTCTTCCGCGCCACCAGCACACTCGGGTCTGCCATGAAATTCTCGTCCTCGATACGCACGCCATTGGTCGTCTCGAATGTTCCCTTGAAGTAGGTCCATTTCCACGCGGGACCGAACAGGGTGCCCGAGCCCTTCACCGTGCCCTTCGCGTCGTTGAGGATGAACGTGTTGCGCTTGACCTTGTGGTTCATGATGAACTCCTCCGCCTTGCCATCGGGTTTGACCACGATGGCTCGCTCCACGAACACGCTGTTGTCGGGGTCGAGAACCTTCTCCAGTAAGATGACCTGCGAGGTGTAGGGCTTGCCGGACGGATCACTGAGCTTGGCTTCCCCCACATAGTACAGCTTTTCCACTTCTGCCCCGAAGCAGATGCCCGGCAGCAGCACCGCAAAGAAAATCGCCACGAGCACTCTCATTTCGGCACTCCTTCGTTTCTGAGATTTGACCGCCCCCCACGTAAAGCCCCCAAAGGGGACATTCAAGGTTGTTTTTGGGAATAGTGAATGTCCCCCATTTTCCCTCCCATTTCCCCTTTCACATGTCTCCTTTTGCGCCTTACTTTATGATTTCCGGCTTGATCACAAGTGCGCCGCAAGACCAATGATGAACAGCATTATTCCCCCGATAGCGCACAACAGGGGCGGCAGAGCAAGTTTTGGATTGACTGCGGCGAACGTAAACGTCATGATTTCCGGAAAAAGCAACAGCAAGCAACCGAGATTGGGATTCGCCCGAAATCCAATTACCAGCATCCAAAGTCGGCCGGCAACAAACAAGAGTAACCCAATTCCCGTTAGATTGCCCAGCCAGAAAACCGTCAGCACTGCAGCCATGACTCCAATTGCCCCAAGAACGCCGATCACAATCACATGTTGTTGAGCCGCTCCACTTGGGTCAGCCGGCTGCGGAGCAGGCGGAAACCGACCGCTACGCAATTCCAGCAAAGACGGGACTTTCACCACTCGTTGGCAACTGCAAGTGACGTGCACTCCAGCCATACCTTCTCCAACGGAAAGAAGCTGGCCACATTCGCAGGCGATTCGGTAGTTCATGGTGTTCCCCTCGTTGATTACGCGGGCCTTCGAGTGGGGAATCTCCGGGCCGTCTCTACCTTTGACGGGCGCCGATGCCGATGTGCGTGGCCTTCTTCTCCGGGTAATCGTCCTTGTTGTTGTAGTGTTCGACGAACAGCCTCCCGTCCACCCCCAGCGTGAGCCGCTCGAGCTTGCCGTCGCCCTCCATGATGAGCAGGAGAACGCCGTCCTTCCGCGAGATCTGGCCTTTCAGCTTTTCCTCCTCCGCGGTCCCGGCCACGCTGCCGATTTTGTCGATGACGTAAACGCGGACGGCGCCGTGGGTATACTCGATCTTCCACTCCCCGGCCAGAATCCCGATGCCGGGGTCTCCCTTCTCTTGGGCAACGGCCCGAACGCAGGTCAACGTTCCGAGCGAGCAAAGCAAGCTTCCGAGGATGAGCGCGACTCGAAGACGGTTCATGTCAGTCCTTTCAGTTTGGGCCGAACCATTGATTGGACAACTCGCGCCGCATATTAACACGCCTCATTATGGCACTAAAGGAAATTCTTTTTTCGCTGACATTATGTTTTGTACATACTAAGAGGCGGCAAGAACGGAATATTCGAGGTCGTTTTCCGGAGTAGTGGATGTCCCCCTTTTCCCGCCCCCCCCTTTTTTCCGCCGCCGGTGGCGGCTGGCGATCGGCATCTGCGCAAATCTGTCAGGCGAAGTTGGCGCGGCCGCTTCAGCGGCACCCAGAAGTCCGGCAGCGATCCCGTCCTCATCGGCTTCGACTAGCCGGTAGAGCCGTCGCTCAAAGCCAGCAAGGGTTGGCAATCTCACAGCGACAGTTGTTCAGCCTCGGGATTTGTCGAAGATGTCTACCCATTCGCGGTAGCGGCGGGCGATTTCGGCGACGGCGGCGTCGCGGGTGATCTTGGTGGCGCGCATGTCCACCAGGGGATCCCAGAACGTTGTGCGGCCGACAGCGAAACCGATGAAACCTGGGACCGGCGCGGCGGTGCCCAGCCACTGCCGCACCTTCTTGTCGTCTTCGCCGCGGCCCAGGACGATGCAGCCCACCTTATCCCGGCCGTTGCGGCGGGCGACGGCCACCACCTTGGCGCAATCCTCGCGCCGATCCAGCCCCTCGATCTTCCACACGTCCGCTTCCACGCCGGCATCCTGAAGCTGGTGGATGGCATGGACCATCAGGCCGGGGCGAATTTCCAGGTCGTAGGCCTTCTTGTCCCCCTTGACGCGATCGAGCTGCGCTTTCTCCGCCGGCACCAGAAGCTCGAACATGAACATGCTGCGTTTGTTGGCGTGCAGATAATCAGACAGCTTTTTCAAGCGGCCAGCTTGCCGTTCGTTCAAGGTCTTGTCCCCTTCGGGATTGTAACGCACCAGGACTTTGCAAAAAGTGGGATTGAACGTTTCCACGTGCTTGGCGAAATCCGCGCCGTATTCGAAATCGAATTCATCCTGGCCGCTCTTCTCGGCCGGGCAGGAGGTGGAGTAGCCGTGCTTGACGGCGTCGCGGAGAATGGCCGCGCCGAACTGCTCGTCCACGAGGATGCCCGCCTTGTCCTTGGGCACGCCGGCAGCTATGGCGGCCTTGAATCCGTCGTAAATCACCTGCTTGGCGGCAGCGACCTGGGCCGTCTGCTCCTCTGTCAAAGTGCCCTTCCAGCCAAACATCTTCGTTTGGAAGGAGCCGCGATGATCGAAAGGCAAAACGTACAGCGGCTTGTCGAAACCGATGGCCATGATGGTGTCTCCTTGAGGGTCAAGACCTCGCAAGCTCGTAGACTTGCTCACGGGGTTATGGTACCGGTGCAGCCGAACGCTGGCTTGCATCCAGCCAGAGCCGAAAGCCGCCTTTGAAGGCGTTGGCATTGTCGCCGATCCGGCAGCGTGGCGGCAGTTCCTTCAGCTTCTTGACATTGCCGCCGCCCAGCACCACATCGTCCGCTTCGAGGGCGGCGGTCAGGCGCGCGACCACGTCGGCAACGTGCTCACGCCATTTCTTTTTGCCCAGCCGTTTCAGGCCGCGCAGGCCCACGTAGTCCTCATACGTTCCCTTCTTGTACGGCAAATGCGCGAGTTCCATGGGCTGGACGATTCCCTCCACAATCAACGCTGTGCCCAGCCCGGTCCCCAGGCCGAGAAAAAGCATCTTGCCGCCGTTGTAGCTGCCCAGGGCCTGCATCGCCGCATCGTTGAGGAGCTTGACCGGGCAACCGAATGCCCCCGAATAGTCGAAACCAACCCAGCCTTTGCCCAGGTTATGAGGCTCCGAGACGGGACGATTCAAAAGCACCGGTCCCGGGTAGCCAATCGATACCCCTTCGTACTTCCAGTCGCCGGCCAGTTCCTTGACTCCGGTGACCATAGCCGCGGCCGTCAAATCCGGCCCGGAGACAAACTTCCGCGGCTCCTCCTGGCCGCTGACCAGGATTTTCACATGCGTTCCGCCGACATCGACTGCCAGAATGTTCATGATTCTTATGATACCCCGGACGGTTGCAGGTTCCAGATGTGACCTGGCCACCTTGTCGATTGCTGCTTTGTGTGCTAATCTTGTTGAAGCATGAACACTCGAAATCTACATGCTGTTTGTATTCCTTCTCAGGCCGCTGCCGCTCGTGCCGCCCTTGCCATTATCGCTGCCGCCTGGACCGGCTGACCTGGGGGAATCGTACTTGGCAATGTTTCACCCCGGGTCGATCCCGGGGTTTTTTGTTTTGAGGGGACGGTCATGAACACAGTGCATCTTTCCCGGCGGGCCTTGCGGACCGCCGACCAGCCGATCAGCTATTTCATGCAACAGGCAGTGGAGAACCCGGGGCTTATTAGCCTCGCCGCAGGCCTGGTGGATGCGGAATCGCTGCCCGGCGCCGAGGTAATGTCGGCCATGGACGAACTGTTGAGCGGGCCGGCAACCGTCCGGGCTGCCTTGCAATACGGCACCACCCAGGGTTTGCTTTCCCTGCGTGAAAAGCTGCTCGCGCGCACTACCGCACTGGATTCCATGAAACCGGCTGATCTGTCCCTGACCGCGGATGATGTCGTCGTCACCACCGGCTCACAACAGCTTCTTTACCTTCTGGGCGAGCTGCTGCTGGATCCGGGCGACATCGTCATCACCGAGGCGCCGTCCTATTTCGTCTACCAGGGGACATTGAACAGCCTGGGTGCGCGAACACTGGCCGTGCCCATGGATGACGAAGGAATGAACACCGATGCTCTGGCCGACTTGCTGGCCAGGCTGGAGCGGAGCGGCGAGCTGGAACGCGTGCGCATGATCTATGTGACCGATTATTTCCAGAACCCGAGCGGCTTGACGCTGTCCTTGCCGCGTCGCCGGCGCTTGCTCGAACTGGCTCGCCGCTTCGGCCAGAAGAATCGCATCTTCATACTGGAGGATGCGGCCTACCGTGAGCTTCGATACGATGGCCCCGATCTGCCCACTATCAAGAGCCTGGATGCCGACAATTCCACCGTCATCTTGGGCATGACGTTTTCGAAGCCGCTGGCCCCCGGCCTCAAGACCGGCTACGGCCTGCTGCCGCGTGCCCTCATGACATCGCTGTTGCGCCTCAAGGGCAATCACGATTTCGGTTCCAATAACCTGACCCAGCACGTGCTCGAACGGCTGCTGGAAAACGGCGCTTATGACCACCATGTCGCCAGGCTGTGCGACGTCTATCGCCGCAAGCGCGACACCATGCTCGCGGGGTTGGCCGAGGAATTCCCGGCGACGCGCAACGGCTCGGGCAAGGTAACCTGGACGCATCCGGCCGGCGGCTTGTACGTGTGGCTGGCATTCCCGCCGGAAGTGTGCACCGGCCCCGACAGTCCGCTCATGCGCGCCTCACTGGAGGAGGGTGTCCTGTACGTGCCCGGGGAATTCTGCTACGTCAACGGCGATAATGGCCCGGTGCCGAAGAACGAAGCCCGCCTGAGCTTCGGCGTGGCCGCACCCGAACAGATCGGCGAAGCCCTGCGCCGGCTGGCGCAGGCATTTCGAGGCGCCGAGGTGTTATCTCCGGCACATTGACCGTTGCTTCCAGGGGAATAAAACGCTGCTTGCCGGTTCTTTTCCCAAGGGGATAAAACCTGGAGGCAGTCATGTTGCGTCTGACCCTTCTGATCGGCATTCTGGCAACCACGTTTCTGGCATCGGGGCTGCAATACACGCATGGTTGTGCGGCGGCCTGGCGAAAAGATGCTCCCCCGGTGTATATCTCCGAAGAATCGGCGATCATCGTCTGGGACCAGGCGACGAAAACGCAGCATTTCATCCGCAAGGCGGCTTTTCAAGCGGGGGTGCCCAAGGGCAAGGAAGCAGACTTCGGATTCCTGGTACCCACGCCCGCGATCCCAATTCTAAAAGAGGTGGGCAAGGAAGCATTCAACACCATGGCTGCCATCATGCGGCCGCCCGTGAAGGAAACCAGCAAACTGGATCTAACTCCCTTCATGTGTATGTTCCGGTGCTCGAAAGCCGAACGGGGTATTGACAAAGCTGCAGGCAATGTCAAGGTGCTACACGAGCAGCAGGTGGCCGGCTACGATGCCGCGGTCCTTGAAGCGAGCGATGGCAAAGCGCTGAACAAGTGGCTGGGAGAAAACGGCTACGCATCCCGACCGGCCCTGGAAAACTGGCTGGATCACTACGTCAAGTTGAAATGGAAAATCACCGCCTTCAAGATTGCCGAAAAAGCGCCGCCCAAGAGCGCCGCCGACGAGTTATTCCGTCCCCTCGCCACCGGCGCCGTGCGCATGTCCTTCACCACCGATCGTCCTTTCTTCCCGTATCGCGAACCCGAGGACAAGATCGACGACACCAAGGAACCGCCAATCAACCGCCTCATGCAGGTATTTTTCCTGACACAGAGACGGATGGCAGGCAAACTGGAAGGCGGCGCCGGGTGGAGCGCGAGGATTCGATGGACGGACGAACTCAAAGTCTCTTACTTGGAAAGGCTGGCCAAGGAGCTGCTTTTGGAAGGCGGCTTGCCGGCGGGCACCTGGCTGACGACCTTTGAAGACCGGACACGGCTCCGGCCGCAAGAAGACCTGTTCTTCGAGCCGGCTGCCGAGCAGACTCCCATCCTTCCACCACCAATCATCGTGGTCACGCAAACCATTCGCGTGCCCGCGGACCTCATTGTGCTGGTCCTGATCTTTCTCTGCTGGATAGTTCTTTCCAGAAGAAGAAAGGGCAAATCCTCATCTCAGAATTCCCTCGAACCACAAAGTTAACACGACTGGAGGATTTCATGAAGCTTGCTAGCTGTCCGTACCTGAAGTGCAGCGCGGTATTGGCCGCCGGAATCTTGGCCGGCATGGGATTGCAATCCTGGTTTGCCGGCAGCGGCCAGGCACATGCCGTCCAGGAAAAGAATGGTCCCAGTCCCGAGGAGCAGGTTCGCAAGCTCAAGCTTAAATTGCCGCCGGTGAACGAGCCGGCCAACACGTTCGTCAATGCAGTGCAAGTCGGCAATTTGCTCTTTGTATCTGGAACGGGACCGGGCAAGGTGGATGGCAAGGCGGTCGTCGGCCGTCTTGGGGATTTTCCTTTGGGGACTCTCAAAGTAAAAGACGGTCAAGCCGCCGCGCGACTGGTCGGCCTGCAAATGCTCAGCGTTGTCAAACAAAAACTCGGCAGTCTCGACAAGGTCAAGCGACTGGTAAAAACCCTCGGCATGGTGCATGCCACGCAGGATTTCGGAGAGCATCCCAAAGTCATCAACGGCTTCAGCGACTTGATGGTGGAAGTATTCGGCCCGGAGGCGGGCAAGGGCACGCGCAGCTCCGTCGGCATGTCGTCGCTTCCCGGCGGCATTCCCGTGGAAATCGAAGCGATTTTTGAAGTGCGCTAGATGGTTATTTGGGAGGCGAAGCCTCCGGCGGCTCCACCAGCGGCAACGGCTCATCCAGAAAAGGAGCATCGTCCTCACTGCGGTGCCATTGCAACGGCTTGCCGTCTTCACGCACCAGGCGCTGGGAGCCGTCTGGCAATTCCTGGTAAATGCATGGAATGCCGACCAAGTCCTCTTGCTGGAACTGATCAATTCGCCGGCGGGCCCGCGCATAGCTGCGGAAGCGTTCACATACCTTGCCGGCTTTCGTGGTGATTTCAACGATAAACATGGCATTTGTTTGCGAGCGTCGAGGTGTAGGCCCGACGTGTTTTGGCTATCTTGCGTTTCCACGTCGGGCTCACGCCTCGACGCTCGCCTTGTGCTTTGTTCTTAGCAAACGCCGAGGGCCTTCTGCAAGCTCTCGATCTGCTCTTTCAGCGGCCGGGGAGGTTTGGGCGTCTGCTGTCCGAGCCGGCCTTCCACCTTGAGCCACACCACTGCCGGCCGTGGTCCATTCAAAACCTCATCCACACCGGCCTGCCATTGTTCCAGTGCATCGAAGGAGAAAACATGCTGGATGCCGGCCGCGCGGGCCAGGTTGGCGAAATCGATCTGTCTCGCTCCGGGAATCGGCTGGCCTCCGGTGACCTCATACAGGCCGTTATCCAAAATGATCAGCAGGACATTGGCCTTCTGGCTGGCGAGAGTGACGAGGCTGCCGAGGTTCATGAGCATGCAGCCGTCGCCGTTGAGGACGAAGGCGCCGCGCTGCGGATGGGCAAGGGCCAGACCCAGGCCCAGGTCGGTAGCATGTCCCATGGCCGAGGGAATGTAGTGAAAATCCAGCGGCGAATCGGAGAGTTTCGGCCAGATGCCGGCCGAGCTCATGGTGGTTACCACCATTTGCCCGCTGCGCTTGCGCGCCAGGACTTCCAGTGCTTGCAGTTGAGTCATCATGCGAGTTTTACTCCGCGAGCAGGACGGCGCCGGCCCGTTTCTCCGCCTGAATCTGATTATAAGCGGAGGCCAGGTCCGCTGCTGTGTGCCGTTCATCCAGAACCACGTAGGGAATTTGCCAGGCCCGCATGATCGGCTCGGTGTAGATCGGGCAGGTGTCCATCGTGGTGGTGTCCCGGTAAGCGAAATAACTGCGCACCCCCACCACCATGAAAATGGGCAGATGCATGTCATGGATGACATTGCGAAGAGTGTCGCCGGCTTCAAAAAGACCGGTGCACTGGAGGAGGATGACGGGTTTTTTCCCACCCATGATGAGCCCGGCCGCGATGCCGAACGCCTCCCCCTCGCGGCAGACGCGGATCAGTGGGATGCCGTCCGGGCCGGAGAGGGCCGGCTCCCATTCGCCCAGGGCGGTGTCCGGAATCCACAGCACATGGGTGATGCCACAGCTTTTGAGAGCGGCTACTGCTTCGGGACCTGTGATCATGAGTTTCCTTATTTCGGTTGCACCGGCTGCCTGGGCCAGCGTTCCACTTTGTCCGCCGCTGCGTGCACCTGGCCGTCGATCAGTCCGATGAGATCTTTCCCCTGGGGATTGGAGCGGGTATTGAAAAGAACAGCCCAGCACAGGCCATCGTGCCGGCGGACGAGGATGGTGGCCGTGCCGTCCAGCGCCCCGGTGTGCCACTGGTCGGCCTTGCCCTTGCCGATGGTGCGCACATTCCAGCCGCAGGCGTAGTAGGTGGCCCTGGGCTTTCCCTTGGCGTTATATCCGGCGGCGCCCTGCGGCCGGGCGAACATTGTCTCGAGGCTCTTCTTCGTCAAGATCTTGCACTGCTCCGGCTTGTCGAATGCTGAAGCGAAGCGCACGAGGTCCACGGCCGAGCTGATCCAGCCGCCGTGGGCATCCATCGCTTCCAGGCACCACGCGCCGTAAGGAAGTGGGACTTGTTTGCCCAGGTTGGCGGCAAACACGGACGGTCCGGTGCGGTTCTTCTCATCGTGATAGGTGACTTCCAGGCGAGCCCGGCCTTTGGGAAGCGTTTTGCCAAGCCGCGCCATTTGGATGCCGAGCGGGGCCAGGATGTGTTTCTTGACATACTCCTCGTAGGACTCGCCGCTGACTTTTTCAATGATCCGGCCCAGAACGCAGTAGCCGAAGTTGGAATAGGCGTAGCGCTCGCCGGGAGTGAAATCGAGGGGCCGGCCCAGCATGTAGCGGATGATCTGATCGGGGTGGGCCGGCGGCGGCGATTTGAATGCCTGGGCGATCTTCACGGATTGAAACATCGGGTCGAAGGATTTGTCCCGGTCCCATCCGCCGGTGTGGTGCAAGAGTTCGCGGACCGTGATGTCCTTGAGGCGTGGGTCGCGCTTCCGCCCCTTCGGCAAGAACGGTTGGAGTTTCAGAACCGCAAAGGCCCGGTCATCCAGCTTCAGCTTACCCTCCTGGATCAATTTCATGATGGCTACCGCCGTGATCGGCTTGGAGATGCTGGCGATGCGGAACTGGGCCCGCGGAGCGACCGGCCCCATCTGATCTGCCATGCCGAAACCGCGGGCGTATACCAGCATGCCGTCCCTGGTGACCGCCAGGGCCGCTCCCGGCACGTTTTGCTTCGCCATGAACGAGAGCATCATGTCATCAAAGCTGGCGAGGTCCGCATTGGCTTGGCCGGTGACGTGGATGGGCTTGCCCTTTTTCGGCGCTTGCGCAGACGAGGGGACCAAGAACGAGAACAGAATGGCGGCCGAGAATAAGATGAGTCGAATCATTTTTTGGTAGGACGGAGTTTATTCCGTTCGAATCCTCCGAAAGCGGAATCATCTCCCGAACGCAGCCCATTTTTCCTTCATGAAGCGCAGTCCCTGGGTGTAGACTTCTTCGGCACTCGGGAAGAGGTCGCGCCAGACCTTGGTGGCGGCGGCGAGGGCGGGCAGGGCACGGCCGAATGCTTCAATTACGAGCCAGCCGTCGTACTTCACTTCACGCAGGGCCTTGAAGTTTTCGTCCCAGTGAACCTGACCGGTGCCTGGGGTGCCGCGGTCGCTCTCACTGATATGGACGTGCACGAAATGGCCGGCCAGATCCTTGATGGTGCGGGCGCTGTTTTTCTCCTCGATGTTGGCGTGGAAGGTATCGTACATGGTCTTGAAATTGGGGTGATTGACTTCCTGCACGAGGGCCTTGGCCTGGGCAGCCGTGGTCAGGAAATAACACTCGAAGCGGTTGAGGTATTCGATGCCGAGAGTGATGTTGGCTTTCTTGGCTTCCTCGGCAACTTGTCGGAGAACTTCGGCGGCACGTTTCTTTTCATCGCCGGTGGGTCCGGCGCCGGAAAAGACGGCGAGTGGAGAATGGTAAGGTCCACAAAGCAGGCTGCTGCCCATGGTGGCTGACATCTCCAGGGCCCACTTGAGACGTTCGACGGCAGCCTTACGGATCGCGGCATCCGGGCTGATGGGATTGGCCTCTGGGCCGACACACGTGACGGCCGTCGCGGCCAACCCTTGATTTTTCAGCTCGGCAGCAATTTTCTTGTAATGGGCGACGTCGCCTTCAAACAGCGGTATTTCCACGCCGTCGAAGCCGGTTTGCTTCAGCTTGGCGAACAGCGGAAACAGCTCGCTGGTGACGTGCGTGGTCCAGAGCAACAGGTTCATGCCGGTTTTCATGGTTGCGTCCTCGTTTCCTGGTTGGCGGCGGCTTGGTTTTCCGCTTCGGCAGGTTTGGCGGTATTGTCGGTAGGAGCGGGTTTCGTGGCCACGCTTTTTTCCAGGGTCGCCGGCTCGTTGAACTTTTTTGCCAGCGCCTTCAGATACAGCTCCAGGTACATGGCTGGGTCCATGAACATCCGGGCCATGAAGCGAAAAAATGGATTGGGGATCTCGCCGTGCTCGGTGATGGTGATCGTGCTGCCCTGTTCTTTGGGAACGATGTCGTATTCCCAGCGGCCGCGGAATGGGCCCTTTTCGTCGGCGATTGTCCGCACCAGCCGCTTGGGGGGCGTGGATTCCGTCGTCCGCAACAGAATCCCGTAGTTGGCGGTATAGGTTTCTCGCCAGACATCCGGCTCGTCTTTGTTCGGCTGCTCGGCCTTGGTCACCATGCCCCACCAGCTCGGCACATTGGAAAAATCGCTGATCGTTTGCCAGACGGTTTCCGGCGTTTGCTGAAGCGGCAGCGAACGGCTGACAACATGTGCCTTGGCAAAAAACAACCCCGCCAATGCGATGAGC
>Ga0066903_100004513_pt1 | contig 11791 bp, 9 predicted proteins | sample PanSoiMetaGPlot1_FD_67491 | JGI IMG/M metagenome (GOLD analysis project Ga0066903, IMG submission 67491) | Tropical forest soil microbial communities from Panama analyzed to predict greenhouse gas emissions - Panama Soil - Plot 1 (version 2) | ecosystem: Environmental > Terrestrial > Soil >...
ACCAGCAGGATCACGCCATCGGCGACCCGCCCCGCGAGCTCAAGGGTTTTCGGCCCGCTCGCCGAGACAAAGACTTCGATCCCCGCCCGCGCCGGGAACCTCAGGTGGGCTCCGTTCATCGTGAAGCCCGGCGCCTCGAGGTCCAGTTCCTCCCCCTGCCACAGCCGCCGGATCCCGGTGATCGCCGCCTCCAAGGTCGCCAGCGGGCTGGGCCGGAAGCCGAGCGCCACCAGGGGCCGGTCCCCCGCCCCGATGCCGAGGATCAGCCGTCCGCCCGATATCTCGTCAACGGTGGCGGCCGCCGCCGCGGTGATCGCCGGGTGGCGGGTGACCGGGTTGGTGACGGCGGTCCCGAGCCGGAGCCGGGAGCTGTGGGTGGCGGCCAGGGTCAGGTACGAGTAGCAGTTCCGGGCGTGCAGCGAGGAGTCGGTGAGCCACAGGTAACCGAAGCCGAGGCTCTCGATTTCGCAGACCCGGTCGCAGAACTCGCCCGGAGCGTCCACACCCTGCAGGACCACGCCCGATCCGGGCCCGGTCACGGCGCTATCACCGCGCCGTCGCGGGCCAGGCGGTCGATATGGGCCCGTGAGAGGCCCGCCTCGGACAGCACCGCTCTGGTGTCCGATCCCAGCAGGGGGGCCGGGGCGGGGTAGGCCAGCGCCGCCCGGTCGATCCGCAGTGGCGGGCCCACCAGCCGGTGGACGCCCGCGTCTGGGTGGCCGAGTTCCTGGATGGCGCCCAGCGCCTTCGCCTGCGGGCCGTCGAGCGCCTCCGTCAGGTCCGCGACCTCGGCGGCCGGAACGCCGGCCTCCGCCAGGCAGGCCAGCCAGTGCGCGGTGGGCCGCGTGGTGAGCACCGCCTCGATCTCACCGGTGAGCTCGTCGCGGTGCGCCACCCGCCGGGCGTTGTCGGCGAACCGCTCGTCGTCCAGCAGCGCCCGCAGGCCGAGCGCGCGGCAGGCGCGGGCCCACATCTCCTCCGATCCCGCCCCGGCGAGCACGAGCCACCCGTCGGCTGTCCGGAAGCCCCCGTAGGGCGCGAAGGTGGGCGAGTGGGTCCCGAGCAGGCCGGGGACCTGGCCGGAGATCATGACGCTCGCGGCCACGGTGCCGAGGGCGGCCAGGGCGAACTCCAGCAGTGAGGACGACACCAGCCGGCCGATCCCGGTCCGCTCCCGCTCGATGCAGGCGGCGAGCATCCCCAGCGCGCAGCTCAGGCCGGTGCCGACGTCGAGCACAGGCGCCCCGACCTTCACCGGGCCCGACTCCCGCGTCCCGGTGACGCTCATCAGCCCGCTCTCGGCCTGGAGGATGAGGTCGAAGCCGCCCCTGCCCGCATCCGGGCCCACGTCCCCGTAGCCGGAGATGGACCCGTAGACCAGCCGGGGATGCCGGGCGTGAACGGACTCCCAGTCCAGCCCGTGCCGGTCCAGGCTGCCCGGCCGGGAGTTCTCGACCAGCATGTCCGCCGACGCCAGCAGCGGCTCGAGCGCGCGCCGCCCGGCCGGCGTCCGGAAGTCGATGGCCACGCTCCGCTTGCCGGCGTTCAGGGCCAGGAACACCGCCGACTCCCCGCCGGCGCGCTCGGTTCCCTGCCACCGGTACGGATCCCCGGGCGGCACCTCGATCTTGATGACGTCCGCGCCCATGGCGGCGAGCAGCATGGTCGCCTGGGACCCGGAGACGAAGCGGGTGAGGTCCAGCACCCGCAGGCCGCTCAGCAGCCCGCTCACCATGGCGACGGCTCCCGGAACTCGCCGAACGCCTGCCGGAACGTCTCGGACATCTCCCCCACGGTCGCGCCCGCCCGGGCGGACTCGATGAGCGGGGGCAGCACGTTCCGTCCGCGGTTCGCGTCCTGGCGCAGCCGACCCAGCGCCCGCGCGCAGGCGGCACCGTCGCGCGCGGCCACCCGCCGCCCGGTCCGGGCGACCTGCCGCTCCGCGATCCCCGGATCCAGCTCGAACAGGTCCGGTTCCGGGCCGCCGTCCTCGGCCACGAACGTGTTCACCCCGACCTTCGCCCGCCGCCCGGCGGCGACGTCCAGCTCGGCACGGTAGGCGGCCTCGGTGATCCAGCGCTGCGGAAGGCCCTGCTCGATGGCGCGAACCGCCCCGCCGGCGGCCTCGATCTTGGCCAGGACGTCGGCGGCCCTCGTTTCCATCTCGTCGGTCAGGTGCTCGACGTAGAACGACCCGGCGAGCGGGTCGGCGGTGCGGGCCACCCCGGTCTCCAGGGCGATGATCTGCTGGGTACGCAGCGAGAGCGTCACCGCGTCCTCGCTCGGGATCCCGAACGCCTCGTCATAGCCCATGACGTGGATCGACTGGGCGCCGCCCAGCACCGCACCCAGGCACTGGATGGTCGACCGGACCACGTTGTTGAGCGGCTGCTGCGCGGTGAGGGTGGTGCCCGAGTTCCCCGAGAAGAACCGGAGCCTGGCCGCGGCCGGGCTCGCCGCGCCGAACCGCTCGGTGGCGATTCGGTACCAGAGGCGGCGCGCCGCCCGGAGCTTGGCGACCTCCTCGAACAGGTCCAGCGTGGTCGCGAAGTGAAAGGACAGCCGCGGCGCGAACGTGTCGAACGCCAGCCCTCTGCCGGTGAGCTCCTCGCAGTAGGCGACGGCGGAGGCCATGGTGAGGCCGAGCTCGGTCACCGCGTCGCAGCCCGCCTCCCGCGCGTGGTACCCGGTGATCGAGATCGGGTTGAAGTGCGGCAGGACGCCGGTGGCGAACTCGACCACGTCCGCGACGAGCCTCATGGAGGGCTCCGGCGGGAACACGTAGGCCTTCCGCGCGAGGAATTCCTTGAGGATGTCGTTTTGCAGCGTGCCCTTGAGCTGGTCCGGGCGCACGCCCTGACGCTCCGCCGCGACCAGGTAGGCGGCGAGGATGATCGGCGCGGTGGCGTTGATGGTGAAGTTGACCGAGACCTCGTCCAGCGGCAGGCCGGCGAACAGGTCCACCATGTCGTCGGCGGTGTCGATGGCGACCCCCACCCGCCCGACCTCGGCCCGCGCCATCTCGTGCGCGGAGTCGTAGCCGAGCTGCGTGGGCAGGTCGAACGCGACCGAGAGCGCGGTCTGCCCGCGGCCGAGCAGGAAGTGGAAACGGGTGTTGGTCTCCTCCGGAGACCCGTAGCCCGCAAACTGGCGCATGGTCCAGAGCTGCCCGCGGTACATGGACTCGTACGGGCCCCTGGTGAACGGCGGCTGGCCCGGCCGCCCGAGGCGGGCGGCGAGGGCGGCCGGGCCGCCGTCCACGTCCCGCGCCGTGTAGACCGGTGCGACCGGGATGCCCGAGTCGGTGCTGACCGGAGGGCAGGGCTCGTGCCGGGCCATCATCGGGCCGCCACCTCCGGGCTCGCCAGCCTGAGGACGCTCTCTACCACACCGGGGAGGGGGGCGCCCGCGGCGAACACGGCCGCGACGCCGAGCCGCCGCAGCGCGCCGGCGTCGCGGGGCGGGATCGTCCCGCCGACGACCAGCGGCGCCTCGACGCCGGCGGCGCGCAAGGCGGCGAGCAGTTGCTGTGCGATCGGCAGGTGCGCCCCCGACAGCACGGAGATCCCGATGACGGCGGCGTCCTCCGCGGCCGCGGCCGCGGCGATGTCCGCGACCGGCACCCGCAGGCCCAGGTAGATCACCTCGGCACCGGCGTCCCGAAGCGCCATGGCGACGACCTTGAGCCCGCGGTCGTGCCCGTCCAGCCCGGGTTTGGCCAGCACGATCCGAGGAGGACCCATGTCAATGGCCTCCCTCGCGGGCGCTTCGCTTGGTCGTGCCGGAGGCAAGCTGGCAAGCGCCGCGGGAGGCTGGTCCTCGGCGCCGGGACACCGCTGGCGCGGCGTTCGGCCCGGCGCCTGCGGCGAGCAGGCGCGGCCGCATTGACAGAAGGCCGCTCACTGTACAGTCCCCTCGATCATGACAGCGCGGCCGTCGAGCTCGAGCGTGGCGTCGCGCATCACGCAGTCGAGATGCGCGACCGCGTTCACCTCACCGCCGTAGGCGATCGAGTTCCCGAGGGCGATGTGCGCGCTGCCGCGTGCCGACTCGGTCTCCATCGGCACCGAGCAGATCGTCCCGGCCGGGTTGAACGCGACGGAGACCTCGGCCAGGTTCGTCATCCGCTCATCCGCGCAGCGCTCCAGCATGCTCGTCAGCCGGGCGCGCTCGGGGCCCTCGATCCCGACCATGCGGCCGTCTTCGATGTGCAAGGCGACGGCGCCGGCGAGCGGGCCCTGCCCCATGAACAGCAGGTCACCGTCGATCACCACGGTCCCGGAGGCGGTTCCCTCGACCGGCGCCGTACCGGACTCGATGTCCGGCGGCGCCATGTACGCGCCGGGCTCCCTGGCCATCCCGTGCAGGACCCGGCCCGGACGGTTCTCGACCGACCCGCGCAGGTCGGTCCCGCCGCGGGTGGTCAGCCGGAACTCGCGCGCGAAACCCCACGCCCGTCCCACCCGCTCCGCGTCGGCCCGCAGCCGCTCGAAGTCGACGTCGAGCGGGCCGCCGCTGCGGAACGTCTCCACCCGCACCCCGGGCATCGCCAGGTACCGGACCCCGCGCTCGGTGGCGCTGCGGCGCGCCAGGCTGGAGCCGATGAACAGGCTGGTGAGCTCGATGATGGCGCCAGCCTCGAGCATCATCGCCGCCACCGCGCCCGGCGGCTCGGCGCCGGGCAGGTGCGGCGCGGGCATGCGCGCCACGAGCGGGATCCCGTCGCGCGCCGCCACCGACTCGGACAGCCGGCTCACCACGCCGTCGTCGGTCCCGTCGTCGGTGAGCAGCACCACCTGCTCGCCGGCGCGGACACCGAGGCACTGATCGAGAAGGTTGTCGAACCCGTTCATCATTGCCTCCCTCGCGGGCGCTTCGCTTGGTCGCGCCAGAGGCGAGCTGGCAGGCGCCGCGGGAGGCGGCCCTCGGCGCCGGGACACCGCAGACGCTGCGGTGCGCCGGAGGCGCGCCCCCAAAGGCGGCGGCCCGGCGCCTGCGGCGGCACCGGTGACCGGTTCGGGGCAGATAGCGGATGTTTCATGGCCCACCGATGCGCCCGTGGTCCGCGAGCGCGAGCGCGGCGAACATCGCGTATACCTCGGCCGCCTCGTGGATGTCCGCGACCGGCAGGTGCTCGTCCGGGCAGTAGACCGGCGGCCCGCCCGGGCCGAAGATGACCGTCGGCACCTTGTCGCCGAAGCTCGCCGTGTCGCCGAGCCAGTTCTCGGTGACGAGCGCAGGCTCCCCGCCCCGCACCAGCCGGACCGCCTCGGTGGCCAGCCGGACCGCGGGGTCGTCCGGCTTGGCCAGGTAGCCGTTCTTGACGTCGGCGAGAACGACGTCTGCGGCGAACCGCCCGTCCGCCGTCCGGGCCTCGGACAGGCAGCGCTCGATCTCCGCGCGGACCTGCTCGGTGGTCACCCCCGGCTGTGGCCTGCAGTCCACCCGGATCACGCACTCGTCGGGGATCATCGAGGGCCCGCCGGGCGACAGCCCACCGTAGACCCGTCCCGGAACGATGTACGTCTCGGCCCCGAACAGCTCCGCGACCCCGTCGGCGAGGTCGGGTTCCAGCCTGGAGCGGTCCAGGGCCAGCACCGCGTGGGCGGCGAGCGCGTTGGCGTTGACGGCGGCGTGCTTGTGGCAGGTATGGGCCGAGCGGCCCCGGACGGTCACGTCGAAGTAGTAGCGGCCCTGGTGCCCCAGGCACACCTGGTTGCCGGTGAGCTCGCCGAGCAGGCACAGGTCCGCCTGGTAGGTGTCGAAGTAGGCGATCGAGCCGACCTGCTCCCCCATGTGGTCGGCGACCGCGGCCAGCGCGACCGTGCCGGCCAGCGGGAGCTTGCTGGCCTTCACCGCCTCGATCGCGACGATCTGGCAGGCCAGTGCCGCCTTCATGTCCATGACGCCGTGGCCGTAGACGGCGCCGTCGATGAGGTCACCCGAGAACGGCGCAGCCCGCCGCCAGCCGTGCGACTCGGGCTTGGTGTCCAGGTGACCGGTCAGGACGACCCGCGGCCCCGGCCCGAAACTGACCTCTCCGAGCGCGTTGGGCCGGCCGGGGAGCACGTCCTGGAGCTCTACCGACTCGAAACCGGACTCGCGCATGACCGAGGCCAGGAATTCCGCCAGCTCTCCCTCATCGCCAAGGACGCTGGGGATGCGGCAGACCTGCCGCACGAGTTCCACCGCCCGGTCGAGATCGAGATTGCCCAGTACCGCACCGGCCAGCCCCGGATCGACGATGTCCACGGTCATCCGTTCTCTTAATATCCGATATCAGATCTTATATTCGCACCGCGCCGCTGGCCACCGATGCGGGCCCGGCGCCCGGGCGCCGGGCCCGATCATCCGGACGGCCGGGTCAGCAGCTGTACGGCAGGTACTTGTCGGTGGAGATCAGCGCAGCCTTGGGCGTGACCTTGATGAGCCTGTTCTGCTTCATCCAGTCGCCGAAGCTCTGCCAGTTCGCCTCGTTGATGCAGCCGGTCTTCTGCCCGGGAGGCGGCGCCAGCAGCGTGAGCGTGTACGGCACGCTGCGCTCGAGGAACGCGACCTTGTACTGGGAAACCTGCTCCATGATCTGGGTGGCCCCGGAGGGGTCCTTACGGGCCGCGATGGTCCCCGCCACGAGCGACTTCACGAACCGGCGCACCGCGTCCGCGTAGGCCTTGTCGGAGGCGAGCCGGTTCCGGTTCGCGACCAGCACGAGCTCGGCGTAGCTCGGGACGCCCAGCGCCGAGGCCGGGAACACGGTCGGCTTCTGGCCCATCTCCTGGGCGATCTGGATGGCCTCGACGTTGCGGTATCCGCCGATGATCCCGTCCACCTTGCCGGACAGCAGCGATGGGACGAGATTGAAGCCCACGCTCACGTTGGACACCTGGGAGGGTTTCAGCCCGGCGGTCTTCACCATCGTCGCGTAGATGGCACCGTCGCTCGGGATACCGGTGATGCCGACCTTCTTCCCCGCCATCTGCGACAGGCTGGTGACGTGGTCCTTGGGCGTCACGATCAGCGAGTTGAGCGGGACCGGGACGATCGTGGCCACGGCGGTGACCGGCAGGTTCTCCTGCTGGCCGTAGTACATCTCCGACTCGTACGAGATGGCCAGGTCCACCTTGTTGAGACCCACCAGCTTGATGGGGTCGGCGGCATTCGATGGCGTCAGGAAGTTCACGGTCAGCTTGTTGCCGCTGAAGATGCCCTTGTTCTGCGCGTAGTACAGCCCCACGTGGTCGGGGTTGGGCACCCAGTCCAGCTCCACCTTGAGGGTGGCGGGCGCGGCTGCCGATGAGGAGCCGCCCGCGGTCGCGGGCGGGGTGGTGCTGGCGCAGCCAGCCACCAGGGCTGTCACCAGCGCCAGCAGCGCGGCGGCATAGAGCCGGGGAGTCTTGACGTTCACTGCGCCCGTCCTTCCGGTCATTTTGAAGGGCTGTGCCCTTTACCTGCAGTTAGTCGCCGCCTGCGGACGCAGGAGCGATGGATAAGATCACGCCGGCTCCCTCCTCGGTGCCCACGGGACAAGGATCCGCTCCAGGAGCGAGACCAGGCCGAACAGCACGAGGGAGATCACCGTCAGGATGAGGATCGCCGCGAAGATCCGCGAGGTGAGCAGGTTCGGGGTGGCCGCGAGCATGACGTAGCCGAGGCCCGCGTTGGAGCCCGACCACTCACCGAAGACCGCCCCGATCGCGGCGAAGGTCGCCGCGATGCGCATGCCGGAGAAGAAGGACGGAAGCGCACCGGGGAACTCGACGCGCCGGAAGATCCCCCAGCGGGTGGCGTCGAGCGTGTACATCATGCGGATGAAGTCGTCGTCGACCGCCCGCAGGCCGTCGAGGCCGTTGACGACGATCGGGAAGAAGCAGATCAGCGCCACGATCACGAGTTTCGGCAGGATGCCGTAGCCGAGCAGGATGACCAGGATCGGCGCCAGCACGACGATCGGGATCGTCTGAGAGCCGATGAGGATGGGGTACAGCGCCCGGCGCAACGGTCCGTACAGGTGCAGGACCACCGCCAGCCCGACGCCCGCCACGGTGGCGATCACGAACCCGATCAGCACCTCGCGCAGGGTCACCCACATCGCTGGCCAGAGGATCACCCAGTCCGTCTTGAGATCGGCGAGGATCTCGGTGGGAGACGGCAGCAGGTACTCGGGGACGTGAGCGGCGCGGACGATGACCTCCCACGCCACCAGAATCGCCACGATGAGCGCGATCGCGCTCGCGTACTTCCGGCCCACCGTGCGCAGCCGCTTGCCGAGCGTCGGCCGGGCGGCCGGAACGAGCAGATCTTCCTCGCTCAGCTGCGGCGGAGCACCCGCGCTCACCCAATCGCCTCCAGTGCCTGTTCCTTCAGGGCCACGAAGTCCGGGCTGGTCACGATCTCCCGCCGTGGGGCGTCGGTGGGGAAGCCGGCCGTCAGCACCCGGACCACATGGCCCGGCCGGGCCGAGAGCACGACGACGACCTTGCTCAGCAGGAGCGCCTCCTCCACGTCGTGCGTGACGAGCAGGACCGTCCGGGGGACGTCGCCGAGGGCCCGCAGCAGCCACTCCTGCATCTGGGCCCTGGTGATCGAGTCGAGCGCCCCGAACGGCTCGTCGAGCAGCAGCACGTCCTTGTCGGCGACGAGCGTCCGGAGGAAGCTCACCCGCTGCCGCATGCCCCCCGACAGTTGCGCCGGGCGGACCTCTTCGAACATGGCCAGGCCGAACCTCGTGAACAGCGGCCGGGTCCGGTTCCTGGCCTCCGACCGGGAGACTCCCCGGTTCTCCAGCGCGATGGTGGCGTTGTCGAGAGCCGTCCGCCACGGCAGCAGCAGGTCGCGCTGCGGCATGAGCGCGCACCTGGCCAGGCGGTCCTTTGCGGCCGTGGCGCCTTCGACGTTGACCTCACCTGTGTCGGGCTCCATCAGCCCGGCCACGATATGCAGGAGCGTGGACTTGCCGCCGCCGCTTGGCCCGACGATCCCGATCCGGGAGTGCAGCGGTATCTCGAAGTCAATCCCGCGCAGGGCGACGATCTCGCCGAACCTCTTCCCGACGCCCCTGAGGTGGATGCCAACGGCGCCGCCGGGTGCCGCGCCCGGGTGTCCGTCGCCATTTCTGGGCAACTCGGCTGGCACCCTACCGACCCCTTCGGATGCTGAGATCTGATATTTTAGACATCAGATTTCGGGATCGTAGCAATGTGGATCTCCACGGGTCAAGGTGCCGCCGGCGACGCCGGGCCGGGCAAGCTGGACACGGGAGCGCCGTGGCCGGCGGTGAGGCCATCGGCGAGGTCGGGCCACTGGTCGAGCGCGTAGGCCATATCCCAGAACGCTGCCTCCAGCCGGGAACTCGTCATGAAGATCTCCCCGAGCCGCCGCCTGAGGTCCGGGCCCGGACCGGCCCGCACGAACATCTGGTCGAAGCTGTCCCTCATCTCGCAGACCAGCCCGACCGTCTCCGCCATCAGGTAGAAGCCGACCCAGTCCGTGTACACGGGATGGTCGGCGATCTCCCCCGCCAGGCCGGCCCCGATCTCCACGTAGCTCCATGCACAGGGCAAGATCGCGGCCATGATCTCGAGCGGGCCGCCCTGCCCGGCCACACCCAGCAGAAAGCTGGTGTAGGCGACGTTGGCCGGGGCCTTGCCGAGTGCGCCGCCGCGGTCGGCGGCTCCCAGCCGGCACACCCGGTTCAGGACCCGGTGCTGGTTGGGCAGTTCCAGGTTGATGGTGCCGTCGAGCTGCCGGGCGAAGAACTCGAGCTCGGCCTCGGTCGCGGATTTCGCGGCGCCCATGGCGACGCACCGCGCGAAGTCGGGCAGGTACAGGATGTCCTGCTCGATGAAGAACCGGAACTTCTCCAGCGGCAGCACGCCATGGGCCAGCTCGCTGAGGAACGGGTGCGCGTGCAGGCCGGCCCAGACCCGATCACCGTGATCGCGGAGTGCGGCGGACGGCGACGGCTCTCCGCCGGAAGCCGGCCCGCCGGCCGCGTCCTTGATCATGGTCGCTGAGCTCCCCTTCCGATGCCGCAACCGGTGAGGCTCATGCCGGGCGTCCGCCGCTGATCATCGGTGGCGGCCGGCATGGTCGCGTCGCGCGAACACGTTCGCCCGGGAGTACCTACCCGGGCACATAGGCTCAGAGGGCCTGGCTGGACTAAATGTACGGTATTTCGTATATCCTCCTCCGGTCAACAGCCACCTCCACACGGCCATCACCGCGCCGGCACGGCGACTGCACAGGCGCCGGCTTGCCTGGTCCGGAGCGGCGGAACCCAGCGACGGGCTGGGTGCATCGTGCCAGCGGCCAGGAGGGCCCGGGAGCTAGGATTGGCGGAACGGGACGGTGGGCGTGAACCGCCCACATCAACGGCCGCGGCGCCCGGCGCTGGCACCCGGCGCGGGACGGCTGCGCCCGCCAGGGACGCCCGAGGAGGCCGGCGGCGGGCCGCCGCCGTCGCGCCTGTGGTCGGGCCGCCTGCGGCAGATGCCAGCCCGCGGCGGCGCGCACCAGCGGCCGCGCGGACATCTGGACGCGGTGCCGGCCGGACCTTGAAACACGGCAGGAGGCCCACGGCATGAAGAGATCGCTGGCACTCGGGGTGGCTGCGCTCGCAGCGCTCATGGTGTCCCCGCTCTTGCTGTCGTCTCGGGCCAGCGCCAGCGAGCTGACGGATTGCCTGGCCCGGGAGCACGTCTGCGTTGCCAGTGAGAGCCGCAGCCTGCTCTCCACGGGCGACCAGGCGCAACTGGAGCAGCAGATCGGTGGTGACGACATCTACCTGGTAGTCGCACCGTCCGGTTCAGCTGGCTACGACAGCGCGATGAACCAGATCATCAGCGCGCTGGGCGGGCACGAGCAGTTCACCGTCGGCTTCCTGGACAGCAAGAGGCGGCACTTCGGCGCGTACAACAAGGGAATGCTGCCTTCCGGCGGCGCGGCCGATATCGCGACAAGGGTGGTCGAGGACCACCAGGCGGACCAGAACATCTCCGCAGCGCTGACGGAATTCGTCAGCGATGTGAAGAGCGAAGCCGGCTCGGGCTCGGGCGCAGCGAACGCGCCCTCACACGCGCTCCGCAACGTGCTGATCGTCGTCGGCGTCGTCTTGGTGCTGGGCCTGCTCGGCTTCTTCCTGATCGTGCGCCCCACCCGGCAGCGCCGGCAGCGGGAGCTCAAGGAGGCTAAGTCCGCCGCGCAAGACGACCTGATCGCACTCAGCACCCGGCTCACCGACCATGACGCCGACGTCTCCATCCGCAGCAACCCGGAGGCGGCGGAGGAACAGGGCGCGGCACTGAGCGCCTACGAGCGTGGGACCGCGGCGCTCGATGCGGCCAGGCGGCCCGCGGATATGGGGGCCGTCAGCCGGGCCATCGCCGAGGGGCATTACCACCTGGCCTGCGCCGAAGCCCTCGCGGCCGGCCAGCCCAGGCCGGACAGGCGCCCGGCGTGCTTCTTCGATCCGCGGCACGGCATGTCGGTGCGCGATGTCCACTGGACGCCCGCGGATGGCGGGGCCGGCCGCGACGTCCCGGCCTGTTCGGCCTGCGCGCACAAGGTGGATCAGGGCATCGAGCCCGAGATGCGCAAGGTGGAGGTCGACGGCTCCCCGGTCGACTACGTCAACGCCGGCTTCGCCCCTGCGTACTGGGGCGGCTTCGGCCTCGGCCCCGGACTGTTCGCCGGGTTCCTGCTCGGGCAGGCGTTCGCCCCCTACGGCTTTCTTGGCGGCGGTTACTTCGGCGGCGACGGCGATCCTGGCGGCGGCGACTTCGGCGGCGGCGAC
>Ga0066903_100004514_pt1 | contig 11790 bp, 12 predicted proteins | sample PanSoiMetaGPlot1_FD_67491 | JGI IMG/M metagenome (GOLD analysis project Ga0066903, IMG submission 67491) | Tropical forest soil microbial communities from Panama analyzed to predict greenhouse gas emissions - Panama Soil - Plot 1 (version 2) | ecosystem: Environmental > Terrestrial > Soil >...
GCGCCGCGCGCCAGCGCGGCCCTGTTCATCACTCCGGCCGCCGACGGCATCGGGGCGCCGCCGGCAGCAGCGCTGGCGGCGCTGTTCGACCTTTCGGGGGCCGAAGTGCGCACGCTCGAACGGCTGCTCGCCGGCGATAGCCCGGCGGAGGCGGCCGACACGCTTGGCATTGCGGTGACGACCGTGCGCACCCACCTGGCCCACATTTTCGACAAGACCGGCACCTCGCGGCAGGCGGACCTCATCCGTCTGGCCGCCAAGTTCTCCCCGCCGGTCGGCCAGCCGGGGGCGCCATGACTGCGAGGCTGCAGCTGCTTGTTTCTCCAATCGAACGGGATAGCGTGGTTGAGTGGGTAGGCGGCGTGCAAAGGGGGCAAGCAAGATGCGTGGCGTGGCGTGGCTTTGCGTACGACTTGTTCTGCTAGCGGGATTGCTCGGCGCGGCGGCGGTGCCATGTTTGGCCGCCGAGGGGACGACCGCAGCCGGGCCGATCGCCGGGACTGACATTCGCTCGGCCGTGCTTCCGCCGCCGGGGCTTTATGGCGGAGCCCTTGGGCTCAACAGCCACGTGCCTGAGGTCGTGGACGGCAAGGGCAAACCTGTCCAGGGCCTGGACGCCGTCGACCTCACAGCGAGGATGGCTGCCCCGTTCCTCGTCTATGTGCCAAACGTTCAAGTGCTCGGTGGGTCAATAGGGCTGATCGGCTTGGCTCCGGGCGGGCAGGAATGCGGCCAGTTGGTCTCCGCGATTCCATCGCGCTGCACATGGGGCATGGGCGACCCGTACTTCGAGCTCGCCTGGTCGCGCTTCTTCGGGCAACTGCGGCCGTCGCGAGACGCTGGAGCGCTTCCCATCCTGGAAGGCCTGGTGATCGGGGCCGGCATCGGCGTGGTCGCACCGTTCGGAAAATTCGAGCCGCTGCTTCGCTCAACCAACGCGATCAGCATCGGCAACAACATCTACGATGTCGCGCCGTCCGTCGCCGTCACCTATACGACACGGCCGCTGATCGCCGAAGGCACCGAATTCAGCGCGAAAGTCTACATGAACAACTACGGCATCAATCCGGAGACGCACTACAAGGCTTCCCCGCTCATGGACGTCGACTTTGCGGTCTCGGAACGCATCGGGCGGTTTCAGCTGGGCCTCACCGGGGTTTACCTCTCTCAAACCGGCGAAGACCGGCAGTTCGGCGTGGTCGTTCCGCCGGACGGGCGGCGGCTGGAGTACATGGCGCTTGGCGGCGTACTCAATTACGACATGCCTGAGCAAGCTGCGGCGATCCGGGCGAAGGTGCTGTCGACCGTTCTCGGTCGCAACACCGGCATCTCGCAGGTGATTGCCGTCGGCTTCGCCAAGAAATTGTACTAGGGACGGCGCGTCAAAGCAGCCGTGGGGACGTTCCCGAGCCGCCAAGAGCGAAGCCCAGCGCGAGAATGCCCGCCGGGATGATCGAACGCATTCAAAGCTCCGTGTGATTTGAATGTTGCTGATCCGGGAAGGTGGTTGCCTCTTCCCCCCAGTGATTTCAAAGAAGTTGCCCGTAACAACTCGTCGCGGTGAGGCTCGCTTCAGCGCGCAACCCGTAACCATGCCCCGAGGTCCGGCGATTGGCATCATTCAAATGGATGATCCCATGCCAAGTTTCTCCGTTCACAATTGGGTGTTCGGCTCGCGCCGGGCTTGGGGAATTTGCCAACCGAGGGAGGCGACCTATGGCAAAGCGTTTATTTCTGGCGCTACCTATTTCCGCGATTGTTTGCTTCGTTGCTGATCCGAGCTGGGCGCAAACTGATTCCGGCGTGCGTGGCCCCACTGCGGGGACATTGCAGTACAACGCCATGCTGAACTACTTCACGACCGGCCAGCTGCCGCAGACACCGCCGATCCCGCACCCGCCCCTCATCAGCCCGAATCCATCGACCGGCGCGCCGGCGACGCCGAACGAAACGGCATCCTTCACTGAAGGTATCAATCGCGCGGGCCAGCTCGAGTCCACATGCGATATCTGCGCCATGGTGCCGGACGGCTCGCCCGTGCTCGGGAAAAACGAGATTGATCCGATCTTTCCACAATTCACCACCAACTCGAACGGGTTGGGCGCCCGGCACAACTCCGACCAGTGCTTTGCCTGCCACGCGCAGCCGACGCTGGGCGGATCGGCGGGCTTCCTCGTGCCCAATCCGCAGCAGGTGGCGCTGCGCCGGCAGGCGCCGCAGACACCGGAGAACCCGGAGTTCAACCTGATCCCGCATCGCTTCGGCAAGCAGAACACGGTGCCGTTCTTCGAGCAGCAGTTTGGTCCTGTGCGCGAGGTGCGGTTCATCTACAAGGTCGATCCCGCTACGGGAAATTTCCTGACCGACCTGAAGGGTAATAAAATCTTCGATGGCGGCGTGCACCAGTTGTGGATCGTAAAGGGCATCAAGGATCCGACGATGGGGCAATGCATCATCACACAGCCGAACTTCGACATGCAGGCGCAGCAAAGCAACCTGGCGTTCCGCATTCCGACCCCAATGCTCGGGCTTGGCCTGATCGACTCGATCCAGGACCGCGAGATCTTGGCGCGGCAGACCCAAGCTCAACTGAATGGCGCGCTCACCCTGGGCATCTCCGGTCATCCGAACCGCAGCGGCAACGACGGCACGATCACGCGCTTTGGCTGGAAGGCGCAGAACAAGTCAATCACCATGTTCGCGGGCGAGGCATACAACGTCGAGATGGGGATCACCAACGAGCTGTTTCCCACTGCGACCGAGGAAGATCCGGCCTGCCAGGGAACGAACAAACCGGAGCCCAACGACGTCACCCGGACACAGAACAACGACGTCGGCCCGCCGGCCAATCAGAGTTTCTTCAACCCGATCCACATCATGGCAGACTGGATGCAGTTCCAGCTGATGATGCGCTTTACCGACGCGCCGCGGCCGGTCGCTAATCCGAGCGCGAGCGCGCAGCGCGGCGCACAGACGTTCAACCAGATTGGCTGCGCACTGTGCCACACACCGCAAATGATGACGGCACCCACGAGCAACAGCGCGGTGCTGCAGAACCGCCCGGTCAACCTGTTCTCCGATCTTCTCGTCCATCATATGGGCCCGGGGCTGGCAGACGGTGTCAGTCAGGGGCAGGCCGGGCCGGATGAGTTCCGAAGTTCGCCGTTGTGGGGGGTCGGTCAGCGCATCTTCTTCCTACATGACGGCCGGACCAGAGACCTCCTGCAAGCGATCCAGGCGCATCAATCGGATGCAGGAACTGGCGCTGGCGGCCTCTTTTATCAAGCCTCCGAGGCGAACCAGGTGATCAACAACTTCAACGCGCTGTCGAGAAACGACAAACAATCGATCCTCGATTTCCTGCGATCGCTGTAAGTGGTTGACCAGTGTTGACCAGCCGCCGGTCGGAGCCCGACCGGCGGTCTCAAGAGATGGGGTAATCGGCCTGCGTTGTTGTTGATAGCTGAAGATTTTGGGTGCTGCGCTTCAGGCTGATGGTGAAACGAGGTCACCCGTGGTTACGGGCCTCAAGCATCAGAAGGAGAAGCGCAGCATGGACTATTTTGCTGGACTGGACGTATCGGTCAAGGAGACCAGCGTCTGCATTGTGGATGACACGGGCAGGATCGTGCGGGAGGTGAAGGTAGCGAGTGAACCTGACGCTCTCCTGCCGGTGCTGACGAACCCCGCCTATCTGTGCAAGCGAATTGGATTGGAAGCTGGACCGCTGTCGCAATGGCTATTAGTCCCCGCGCAGCGGGGACCCAGGTCCAAGCGCCCGGGGATTTAGGCCGGGCCCCCGCTTTCGCGGGGGCGAACGGAGAGTGTCGGCTCTTACGCGCGCCTCTTGAACAATCCCACGATCGCATCCCACAGCACTTTCGCCATCAGCGTGAAGCCCGAGATTGGCTTTACCGCCGGCGGTGATTGCGTCTGCGTCGTGGCCGCTCCCTCTATTGGCGACGAAGGCTGCGGTTGGCTCGCGCCAAGCTGCGCTTTCAGATTGTTCGCGAATTCACGCATGATCTGCGCGGCGGTCGCCTGGACGATGCCGACGCCGCGGCCGTATTGGGCGACCGCGCCCGAGAGCGCGAGGTCGGTGTGCACTAACACTTTTGAGCCGCCCGCGGCTGGCTCGAGCCGGAACGTGGCGGTGGCGTTGGCGCCGCCGCGGCCTTTCGCGTCGGTACCCTGCGCCTTCACGCGGGCGCAATGGTTGGCGCTGTCGATCTCCTCGAACCGCACCACCCCCGCGAAGGCGAGCGCGACCGGGCCTAATCGCACCGCGATCTTGCCCTTATAGGTCTTGTCGTCGACCACCTCGGTCAGCTCGGCTCCCGGCATGCACGGCGCGATGCGGCGGATGTCCATCAGCACCGGCCAGGCTTCAGCCGGCGGCAGCGGCACTTCGAACGCATTGTCGATTTCCACGGAACAGGCTCCTGCGCTACGCTCGCGAGACGTTGACAATTCCAACAAATCTGCCAAAGCGTCATCTACCACTCCAGCGAGGATACGTCCTTGGCCAAAGACGAACCCGCGGCCCCCGCCGAGCCCGGACCGGGCCACAACAACCCGTTCGCCGACGTGGTCTGGGAGCGCAAGACTAGGCATCGCGTTTTCGTGCGCGCGCTCGAAGGCACCTACGGCAACCTGGTGCACGAGCTCTACAGCCAGCCGCGCGTCTACCGCACGCGCGATCTCAAATGGAAGGGCGGACCGGGCAGTTACGGCAAGAAGATCATCAACCCACAGGCGGTGAAGGTCGCGCAGTCGATCGAGACCCACATGGAGGTCTACGCGCCGCACGGCAAGACCAGCAAGCACGGCCACATGAACAGCGCGGTGTTCTTCGTGCTCAAGGGCAAGGGCCACGACGTGCACGACGGTCGCCGCTACGACTGGGAGGCGGGCGACGCCATGATCGTCGAGAACGCCTGCGTGCACCAGCACTTCAGCGACGAGGACGACGACGAGTGCATCCTCCTGGTGATGAAGGCGAAGCCGCTGTTCCTGTTCATGCACATGCTGTTCCAGAAGGTGGCTGAGTGGCCGCCCAAGGTGCCGACCGAGAAGCAGCTCACCTTCGTTCCGCCCGGCGATTTGTAGGTTGTCCCGCCGGTCGGAGTCAGCCGGATTCGCTGAACACGGCCAGTTCCATCAGCACGCATCCGCGCGCGACATCACTGATCGTCCTGGCCTCGAACCGGCCGCGTTGCAACGCGGCCTCCTCGATGCAGCTCATGAAGAACGTTTCGTTCAGCTCGGGCCGCGATTGGCCGGCGACGTTCATGAGCGTGCTCGCGACCGCGAGCCGGTCGGACTCTGCGGAACAGGACCAGTCGCCGATGGTCGCAAACAGGCTCAAGGCCTGCGCCTGGCTCAAGCTCATGAGGCTCGCGACCGCGCATGCCGTCGCCCTCGCCGTCCGTTTCATGCCCGCGCCTCCGCACCATCACGCGTGTTCCAGCGCGCGCTCTTGCTGCGGATTCGACGGGTTGAAAATCAGCCCGAGGTATTGGCCGGGACCTTGGTCCTGGGGCTACGATATCCCTTGCGCTCAGGCCGTGTACTCTTATGTCCGTTATGCCCCCCCGACAGCGACCGCAAAGCCGACATCGCTTGATGTCGGCCAAGGGGTTAGCGGACCTCTGGGTATTCGTCACACCGACTAAGCGGCGCGCCGTTTGTGCCGAACTCACTTACGCACAACGGCGGCTCAAGCTATCCTGAAGAACCTGGGATGGAGATTTTGTATGGCGAAGCTCGTCTTCGGATTGAACCAGTCCCTGGACGGCTATGTCGACCACGACCACCAGGAATTTGCGCCTAGTCCCTCGCTCTTTCGTCACTTCACCGAGCAAGTGCGCGACCTGACCGGCAGCGTGTACGGTCGCCGCATGTACGAGGTGATGCGTTATTGGGACGAAGACCGTCCTGAGTGGGACGCGCAGGAGCGCGACTTCGCGGCGGTGTGGCGGCGCCAACCGAAGTGGGTCGTGTCGCGCTCATTGAAGTCAGTCGGCCCCAACGCCACACTTGTCGCGGATGACGTCGAGGCGGTGATACGCGGGCTGAAGGCCCAGCTCGTTGGGGAGATTGGAGTTGGCGGACCAGACCTGGCGCGAAGCTTAACCGACCTTGGTCTTATTGATGAGTATCGACTCTACTTCCGCCCCGTCGTGCTTGGTCGCGGCAAGCCATTCTTCGCCGGCCCCCGGCCGCCGCTCCGCCTTGTGGCGAGCGATTTGATCGGCGAGGACGCGATCAGGTTGACGTACCTTCCTGCCTAGTGATGGTGATCGTGCACCGGCACGTCGCCGTGATGGTGGTCGTGGTCGTGCGCGTGATCAATCCCCTCGACCTCTGAATAGCCCATCATCAGCGCCTCGATCACCTTGCGCAGCGGGTCCTCCGACAGCGACAGGTGGGCAGCGAGGAAGCCGGCGAGCCGCGCGAACACCAGGGGCTGCATCGCCAGCCGCTCGTAGCGCTGCGCCGCCTCGGCCTGCTCGCCGTCGCGCACGCTGCGGCTGAGCGCGTCGGAGAACAGTCTGTCGAGATACTGGTTGAGGTCCGCCGGCTCGCCTTGCGGGGCGCGCTGCTGCGCCAGCAACGCCTGCGCATGCGCCCGGAAACGCCCATAGAGCCGTTCCTCGATTTCGCTTTCGTCCTCGTCAAGGTCGCCGCACATGTCTTTCCTCCATTCCGGCTGGCGTCATGCCCCGCATCGCAATCAAGCTTACGCAGACTGCGTAAATTTGGCTGCCGGGCATCCGCGTCCTACCCCCCACCCTAAACCCTCCCCCGGAAGCGGGGGGAGGGGAAGGAAGGAGCGGGATGGCCGTGACATAAGCGCGTTCCCGCGCGTCTTCAACGCGCTATGCCCGGACATGACGAATGGAAAGTTTCAATAGCCTTCCGCGTTCTCGAGCTGCTCGAACCAGTCGAAGCCGATCTGCTTGATGACCCGGCTGTTGATCACGATGATGCGTGCCTCGATGCTCGGGTCGGCGTTGAAATGCTTGTGGATGCAGTAGGGCGGGATGTAGACGAAATCGCCCTGCTCCCAGTCGTAGCGCTTGGGCTCCGCTTCCCACTCGAATTCCATCGTGTCGTGCACGTCGAACTTCACGTCCCAGTGCAGGTCGTAGCCCCTGCCCTCGATCACGTAGATCACCTCCTCCGAGAGATGGCGGTGCTTGCCGGACGCCTTCCCTCCCGGGATGAACTGCATGTAGATGTCGAGGCAGCACTCCTTCGTGTCCATTTTCTCGTTTATGATGTGCTTGATCAGCCCGTCGGGCGAGCGCTCGAACGGCATGTCGGCGGCCTTCACCAGGTTCAAGCGCCCCGCATACTCCTTGCGGAACTCCTCCGAGGCCTTCACTGCGTCGGCGTAGAAGTTGACCTGCCGCGTCTGCGCATAGGCGCGGGCGCGCTCGCGCGGGTCGATGATGCTGCTCATGCTGCGCCCTCCTATTCCGCCGCCTCGCTCTGCACGCCCTTCGGCGGCAGATCGGCGAGCTCGGCCTGGTAGGCGTCCGCCATGCGCGGCTCGATCCCGTGCTTGGCGAGCTCCTGCGCGAAGACGCTGCGGATCTCGGGCCGCTCGTCGGCATAGTCGAGCTGATCGCCGCCGATCCTGCGGCTGATCCAGGCGGTCGGCACGCCCTGCGCGTTGCGGATGAGCGCGACCTCGTGCTTGAAGGCGAGATAGCGCGCCGGCGTTGGGCCGGTGTTGAAGTGCTGATGAAACCATTTATTCGGGGGCACGATCAGCGTGCCGACCTGCCAGTCGTAGCGCTGCGGCTCTCCCCCTTCCGGCCACATCAAGGAAAAGCCCGCGCCGGTGAGAATGATCACGTGCGCGCTCGGCCCGTGGCAGTGCGCCTTCTTGTAGGTGCCGACCGGGAACTGGGAGATGTGGCTCGACATCGAGCCCTTGGCCATATTGAAGCGGATGTGGCCGCCGCCGGCGCCGCGCTCCTTGGCGCTGATCAGCGGCAGGTTGACCGCGTCGGGCACGAAATTGGTGACCAGCAGAAAACCCTTCTTCTCCGACTTCGGCGTGAAATAGTCGGGCTCGCCGGCGAACCGGTTCTTGAAATCGTACTCGGTGTTGAAGACGAAGTTCGTGTCGTCATACAGGTTCATCACCCCCGGCGCATTGGTGACGCCGACGTAGCGCGCCTCTTCCTGGCCCGAGCCGTTGAAGTGCTGATGCCAGCAGTTGAGCGGGATCGCGAACATCGCGCCCGCCTTCCACTCGAAGGTGATGCGCTTGCCGGCGTCGTTCCAGACGCTGGTCGAGCCGCGACCTTCCAGCACCAGGATCATCTCCTCGTAGAGCTGGCGCTGCGGCTCAAGCTTCTTGCCGGGCGGGATGGCGCAGACATAGCAGTCGTTCGAGGTGCGCGAGGCGTCGTGGTTGATGAACACGCCGCTGCCGCCGCGGCGCGGCCACGGCTTGAGTTCCACCGTGCGCAGGTTCGCCACGTACTGCGCGCTGATGACCTCGAGCCCTTCGCCCCGCACCCAGCGCAGATAGGGCGTGTCCTTCTCGGTCGCGAATTTCTTGGCGAATTCGTCGGAGACGGTCGGGCTCTTGGCCATTCCTGGTTCCCTTTGCGCGGAGATTGGCGCTACATTAGCCGGCAACGCCGGTGCGTCAATGTCGGGCGACGGCAGCGCCAGGAACAGGGAGCAACCGCATGCTCTTCGGCATGTATGCGCCGGTGCCGCACGTCACGGTTGGGTCGAAGGAGATCACCCGTTCGGTGAAGGGCGCGCTGGCGCCGCTGCCTTCTGGCGCGATCGACCCGGCCTTCGAGCTGGCCAAGGACGTGCTGTGCGAGGCCGACGCATCCGGCTTCGACCTCTGCCTCTACGCCGAGCGCCACCTCGGCGCCGACTTCGAGGCCTGGGTGCTGGCCTGCGCGATCAGTTCCTGGACCAAAAACGTCCGCGCCATGCCGGCGGTACATCCTGGGCTCTGGCATCCGACGCTGATCGCCAAGATGGCGGCCTGTCTCGACCGCCTCACCACCGGCCGCATGGCGATCAATCTGGTGACCGGCTGGAACGAGGTCGAGCACGTGATGTTCGGCGGCGACGTGCTCTTGCACAACGACGACCGCTATGTGCGCGCCGAGGAGTTCATCAAGGTCCTGCGTGGGATGTGGAGCGAGACGCCGTTCTCGTTCGAGGGGCGGTTCTACAAGGTCAAGGACTCGCAGCTCCTGATCAAGCCCGCGACCGCGCCGCCGCCCGAGATCTTCACCGCCACCCGCAGCGAGCGCGGCCTCGAAATGGTCGCGCAGCACGGCGACTGGTGGTTCCTCGACTACGACAAGAGCGCGACCGATCTCGCCGGCGTCATGGCGAGCCTCGAGCGCTCGATCGACGGCATGAACAAACGCGCCGCCCGCTATGGCCGCAAGGTGCGCTTCGCCTTCAACCCGTTCGTCGCGTTCGGTCCGACCGACGAAGCCGCACTCGAGCGCGCCAAGCGCCTGCTCACGCCCGACGAGCCCGACGCCGACGTGCGCAAGATGATGCAGCGGGTCGGGCCGGCGATGAAGTCGGGCTGCATCGGCCGGCCCGAGAAGGTGCGCAAGCAGCTATCGAAATACGTCGACATGGGCATCGAGCTGTTTTTGCTGAAGTTCGTGCCTACGGTCGAGGAAGTGCGCGCGATCCGCGACGAGATCATCGTGCCGCTGCGCGGAAGTGTGCAGGCGCCGAAGATGCACGCTGCTGCGGCACAATGACCAGAAGCGCCGCCATGCCCTATCCGTCATCCTGAGGTGCGAGCGGCCCAGGCCCTTGCCCGCGCCCGAGCCTCGAAGGATGACCGGCACGAGCCGGGCCGCATCCTTCGAGGCGCTCGCCATAGCGCGTCGAAGACGCGCGTGAACGCGCTTAAGGCTCGGGCGCCTCAGGATGACGGGTGAGATCGGAGGATGACGCAATGTCCCTTTGCTGGACGCGAACGATTGCAGCGGCAGCCGTCCTAGGCGTCGTCTTTGGTATATCCGGCGCCCACGCCCAGACCGCTGCCGAGATCGTCAACTACCGCGGGCCGGACCGCGAGCAGAAGCTCATCGATGGCGCGAGGAAGGAGGGCCAGGTCGTCCTCTACTCGGCGCTGATCGTCAACCAGATGCTGCGCCCGCTGGCGGCCGGCTTCATGAAGAAATATCCGTTCATCAAGATGACCTACTACCGCGCCGACTCCGAGGAGCTCCTCGCCAAGCTCTCCGCCGAGACGCGTGCCAACAGCGTGGTCGCCGACCTGTTCGAAAGCTCAGGCGGTGGCGAGATTGCGGTCGAGGCGGGCTTCACCCAGCCATTCTATTCGCCGCTGCTTGACCTCTATCCGAAGATCTATCTCGATCCGAAGGGCCAGCTCGCGCCCACGCGGCTCTCCTATTTCAGCATCGCCTACAACACCAAGCAGGTACCCGCCGACAAGGTGCCGAAGACCTACGCGGACCTGCTCGACCCGCAGTGGAAGGGCAAGCTGGCGTGGCCCTATGCCAACACCGGCCGCTATCTGTTCATGATCAACCTGCGGCTCGCCTGGGGCGAGGAGCGCGCGATGGATTACTTCAAGAAGCTCTCCGAGCAGAAGATCATCAACTTCGCCTCCGGCAGCGCCCGCACGCTGGTCGACCGCGTCATCGCCGGCGAATATCCGATCGCGATCAACATCTACGCCCATCACCCGCTGATCAGCGCCGGCAAGGGCGCGCCGGTCTATTCGCAGCTCATGGACCCGGTGCCGAGCGCCGCCGGCACGCTGATGATGCTCAAGGGCGCCAAGCACCCGCACGCCGCCATGCTGCTCGCCGATTTCATCCTCAGCAAGGAAGGCCAGGAGATCATGGCGCAGGCCGAGTATTTCCCGGCACATCCCGAGGTCGAGCCGGCGCCGCAGCTTGCCTCGATCGTGCCGCGCAAGGCCGGCTACACCGAGAACTACGTCAGCCCGCAGCAGCTCAAGGACAAACTCGAGAGCACCGACAAGATCATCCAGCAGCTGTTCCGATGAGCTTCTTGAGTTCGAGAATCGCGGTGCCGCAAATTCGCTCGGTCCCTCCCCGCTTCCGGAAGAGGCATGCACACGTCCCATATTCCTTTCGCGCATGGCCCTCCGACCTCATCCTGAGGAGCATTGCGATCGCCACTTGGCGATCGCAATGCGTCTCGAAGGATGGCCGCGGGCACAATTGGCACTACACCGAGCGCGTGGCCATGCTTCGAGACGCACCATCAGCCGGCAACGGCCGACTGATGGGTGCTCCTCAGCATGAGGCCCGAAATGGTCGCTCGAAAGGATGTGTGCATGAGTGGGCCGCAAGCGCGGAGGAGGGTCCACCGCACGAGCTGACGCAAATTGCTGATGCCGGAATTCAGGAAAGAGGTAAGCATGATCATCCAATCCGTTACCTTCGAGCCGTGCGTGATGCCGCTCGAAGACAAGAACTGGACCTTCGCGCTTGGCACCGCTTCGACCTCGCGCGGCTGGATCGTGCGGCTCACCTCCGACGGTGGCCATGTCGGCTACGGCTACTCCAACTCCTCCCCGCACATGGGCTCGACCTTCGAGACGCTCCCGGCCGAGCTCGAACGCTTCAAGCCGATCCTCCTCGGCAAGGACCCGTTCGCGATCGAGCTCATCCTGCGCGAGCTCGACCGTTCGCTCACCGGCGCGAGCCAGGCCAAGGCCGGCATCGACTGCGCGCTGCACGACCTCTGCGCCCGCGCGCTCGGCGTGCCGCTCTA
>Ga0066903_100004515_pt1 | contig 11788 bp, 13 predicted proteins | sample PanSoiMetaGPlot1_FD_67491 | JGI IMG/M metagenome (GOLD analysis project Ga0066903, IMG submission 67491) | Tropical forest soil microbial communities from Panama analyzed to predict greenhouse gas emissions - Panama Soil - Plot 1 (version 2) | ecosystem: Environmental > Terrestrial > Soil >...
ATGGAAATGTTTCTCAATGCCGCGCAGCTCAAGATGGTGCACGTGCCGTATCAAGGCGGTTTTTGTGTTCAACGATGTCTAACGGCGTCGCCGAATCGCTTGTCCGCCCTGTAAAAATGGCTATTGTAGTTCAATGGTGTCTAACCCCGTCTAACCCCGTCATCAGGATACATCCCGGACACGCCATGCCCCGCAAGCTCCATGCCCCTCGGATCGAGAACCGCACCAACCGGCTCAAGCTGCCGCGGCGGCGCGCGCCTTACGGGCTGACCCATATCGGTGTTGGCCTTCGTCTCGGTTACAGGCGCTGCAAGGGTGCCGGTCGGTGGGTGCTGGAGGCCTCCGACGGCGCTGGCGGCGAATGGCAGACGCGCGTCGGGGTCGCCGATGACTTCGAAGACGCCGACGGCGAGCACGTGCTCGACTTCTGGCAGGCCACCGAGAAGGCCCGCACGATGGCGCGTGGCTCGTCAAGCGGCGCCCCGGCGACGTGGGAATCCGCGCTCGCGGACTATGAGGCCGACTTGAAGGCGAGCGGGCGGGAGATCGCCAACGCCACCCGCGTTCGGCACCACACCCCGCCCGCGCTGCTGGCGAAGCCGGTGGCGCTGCTGACCGCCGCCGAGCTACGCAAGTGGCGCAACGCCCTGCTCGCCGATGGAATCAAGCCGGCGACGGTGGTGCGCACGCTCACGGCGGCGAAGGCGATGTTGAACGCCGCCGCCGATGCCGACCCGAAACGGATCACCGAGCGGCCATGGCGGATCGCACTGGGTGGGCTCGCCAACACCTATGCGCCGCTCGATCGGATCGTGCCCGACCACATCGTGCAGCGCCTCATCGAAGAGGCTTATGCACGCGATGCAGCGTTCGGGCTGTTCGTCCACGTCGCGGCCGAAACCGGGGCGCGGACCTCGCAGATCGCGCGGCTCCTGGTCGCCGATCTCAAGGCCGACCACTCCGCGCCAACGCTACTGATGCCGTCGAGCCGTAAGGGCCGCCGTCGGCAGATCAGCCGCCGCCCGGTGCCGATTACTCTCGACCTGGCCGGCAGACTCAAGCGGGCGGCGTACGAGCGTACGACCTCAGAGCCGCTATTGCTGCGCTCCAATGGCAAGTCCTGGAATCCACGGGACCCCAGTCACCTGCAGCGCTCGTTTGCCGCGATCGCCGCGCGCGTCGGCATTTCCGAGACGATGCTTTGTCTGCGCCATAGTGCGATCGTACGCGCGCTGCTCGCAGGCGTTCCGGCTAAGTTGACGGCGTCCAACGCCGACACTTCGCTGGTCATGTTGGAGCGCACCTACGCGAGGTTCATCAGCGAGCACGGCGGCGAAGTAGCCCGCAAAGGACTCCTCCCCAGCACCCCGCCCGGTGAGAACATCGTCAATCTCTCGGGGCGACGGCCATGACCCGCAAGCCCCGCACTCCGATGGCGCTCATGGAAGAAATGCAGCGCCCCATGCGCTCACCGGTGACACGGTTTTTACACTCGAAGATACCTGGGATGGACCCGGAGCCGAATGAGCCCCCGAAGAATCAGCCGCCAGTCGAGAAACAGTCTGCGTCTCAGCCGCCAGTCGAGAAACAGTCTGCGTCTCAGCCGCCAGTCGAAAAACAGTCTGCGTCTCAGCCGCCAGTCGAGAAACAGTCTGCGTCTCAGCCGCCAGTCGAAAAACAGTCTGCGTCTCAGCCGTCGGCCGAGAAACAATGCACACCGCGACGCGGTCCGAAACCGAAACCGAAACCTTATCCAGAAGAACTAGAGCAGCTACTTAATCAATCTCCGAATTTGCCGACTAAAGACTTGCACAATTGTTACGAACAGATCGCCGGAAAAAAGGTTTCCCGTAGGACGATAGAGCGGTGGCGGGTGAAATATTTCTCCGACAAACAAATTCTGTCGCGACACGATTGAAACCTTGTCGCGGCACGAAACCCTGTCGCGGGGGAATGAATTAGTGCGTAATTAGCGCGTACTCGGGGCACGTGCAAAGCGCCAAGCCATATGCAGCATAGCTTCAACACGTTTGTTGGAGCACACCCATGGCTCGTCGCGCTCTCCCCGCTATCGCCCGCGCTGGCCTGACGATCGACGAATTTTGTAAGCGCTACTCCATCGGCCGCGCGACTTTTTATTCCTGGCAAAAAGCGGGCGTTGGACCGGCCCTGCTGCAACCTTCCGGCCCCCGCGGGCGTGTGATCATCCCAATTGAGTCCGAGATCGCCTGGCGCGAGCGCCACACCACGCGCACCGTCACCGTCGAAGCCGCGGAGTAATTCGGAATCCGCTGCGGCGCGGCCCGGCGCGTCGTCAGCGGTTCACTCTTAGCCCGGGAGGATGCGACCGGCGCCAAGTCCCGCCAAGGAGGGCGCCGGCCGCGAACAAGAGGACTCCCCAAAATGAGCCTCAGCCCCTCTCCTACAGCGACTCGAGAGCGCCGTCCACTGCAACCCAAGCCCCGGCGCCGGGCCCCTAAGGCCAGGCCGCGGCAACCCGGGAATCGGGCGCAGCAGGAGGTCTTCTGGCTAAATCGCCATAAGCGCTACCTGACGCCGGCAGAAATGGCCGACCGTATCCGCGACATCCAGCGGCTGGCGGTTCGGCATCGCCTCGGGCCCGCTGACTGGGCCATCGTCGACAAGCTGCGCGCGCGATTGGCAACCGGCGTGCACGCCCGATCGGGCGACTTTGCCTAGACAAAAATGGGCGCCGCTCACGAGCGGCGCCCTTCTACTTCGAACCTCGAACCTTGAATGGTGAACATCATGAATACTCTTCCCACCAACCCGACGGGCGGCAACCAGTTGCCGGCCGAACTACTCGACCAAACCGCAGCCGATGCCGGCCGCGGCGTTTCCACCAAAGCTGAGGATCAACTGATTCCGATCCTCTACGTGTTGCAGACCAACTCGCCCGCCTGCGACATCCGCGGCCCCGACTACATCGACGGCGCCGAGCCCGGGCACTTTTTGCTGCGAGGTGCAGTATGAGCCCGATCCGCGACGGCGTTGAAGGCATCATCGCCATTCCATGTGGCATGGTGCACTCGTATCTCGAATGGTTGCCCGGACGGCAAGGCTTTGTCGCCCGGCATGCGCAACTTCCCGACGACGTGAAACGCAGCCCGGCGGCGGACGGGGGCAGGCGGGAAACGCTGGTTCGTCTCAATGGCAACGTGATTCAGGATACCCGCGAGTTCTTCCTGCTGATCGAGGGGCAGCCGTACATGTTCCCCTGCTACGGCACCCGCCACACGTTCGCCCGCAGGTGGCAAACGCATTTTCAGCAGTTCAAACACCCGAAGACCGGAGCCGTGTTGCCGAGCTTCGCGCGCAAGTACCGCCTTACGACGGTGCAAGCGAGCAACGCCTTGGGGCGCTGGTTCAATGTGAAGTTCGACGACCTCGGCTGGGTGTCGGACGCCGAGTATCGACTCGCGAAAGAGCTCAACACCATCGTCGAACGCGGTGCCATGCGAGTCGAAATGCCGACCGGCGAAGGTGGCGCATCACAGCAAAACGCGGCCTGAAAATGGAGGACTCCATGACCCTCAGCCTACAAGACATCGAAGACGGCATCGCGGCGCTTAAGGATGTCGAAAAGTATCTGGATCGCATCCTCGACGATCGCAGCCTCGGTTGGAATGGCTGGAACGAAGTGCTCGCCACCGCCGTGAATGTGATGCTGCAGCAGTCGACCGAGCTTCACGCGCGACTGGAAAAGATTCTGGCCTCCGACGACGCGGCCTAACCACCGATGGCATCGCCAGGCGGGGCGCGCACCCCAGGCTGAGCTGGTGAACCAAGCCCGGAAGCGAACGCAGCCCAAGACAGGGTGCGCCCCGTTCGCAACCTAAGAGGGATCACCGCGGGTGCGGGGGACCCACCGCCCTATAAGCAAACGGGTCCCACCAGTTCGAGTCTGGTTGATTCCACCACCGAGAGATACCCGACCGCCCGAGGAAAGCGGTCGGGATTGAGTGCCAAGAATTCACGCGGAGGGCTCCGCGCCGATGCGTTCCTTAATCCAGATCATCCGTCGAGTCCATGGGCAAGCATGAGACCAGCTACGCCCGGATGGCGCGCGATCTCTATCCCACACGGGAACGGTGGGTCACCGAGGCGTTGCTCGCGCACGTCGACCTCACCGGACTCACAGTGTGGGAACCGGCGAGCGGCACCGGTGCCATGGCGAAAGTGCTCAAGGCCGCCGGCGCGCACGTCGTCTGCAGCGACATCGCCGATCATGGTTATCCGCTCGCTGCACGGATGGACTTCACCACCGGCCAAATTCCGCCCGCCGCCTTCTCGGCGATCGTGACCAACCCGCCCGGCGGGCCGGGCAACCGATTGGCCGAGCACTTCATCGAGACCGGGCTCAAGCATCTCGAGCGCGGGGTCGCGCTACTGGCGCTGTTACTGCCGAACGATTTCGATTGTGCCGGTCGGCGGAAAAGGTTCTTCGCCGAGCATCCGTGGTTCGCGGCCAAGATCGTGCTCACCCGGCGGATCGTGTGGTTCGAGCGGGCGGACGGCGTGCGGGCAGCGCCAAAAGAAAATCACATGTGGGCGATCTGGGAGCGGTCGCTGCTCAAGACGAGAACGCCGCCGCTCATGCTCTATGCCCCGGTGCCCTCGGCCGAGAGGTTCGCGCCGTGAAAACCGTAATCCTCGACGTCGAGACTCGTAGCGCCCTCAGCCTCAAGAAGGCCGGCGCTTCGCGTTACGCCGTCGATCGGACTACTGACGTTTGGTGCGCGGCCTATGCGGTCGAGGATCAGCCGGTGCAGCTCTGGGTACCGGGTGAACCGGTGCCGGAAGCGATCGCGGCCGCCGATGTGATTGTCGCACACAATGCCGCATTCGAACGCGCAATTTTCGCGCACGTCCTTCCCCGTCATGGCTGGCCCGCGATTCCAACCGAGCGTTGGCGCTGCACGATGGCGATGGGTTTGGCGCTGGCATTGCCCGGAAGCCTCGACAAAGTCGCCAAGGCGCTGTCGCTCCCCGAGCAGAAGGCCGACAAGACGATCGTCGCGCTGATGGCGAAGCCCCGGCGCCCACGCGGCGACGAAAACCCTGCGGCCGGTCCGTTTTGGTTCGACGATATCGAGCATCGGCAAGCGCTCTATGACTACTGCCGGCAGGACGTTGAGACCGAGCGCGCGCTGTACCGATGGCTGCTGCCGCTGATCCCCGCCGAGCAAGAGCTGTGGCGCCTCGACCAACGCATCAACGATCGCGGCTTTTATGTCGATGGTCGCTTGCCCGAACAAGCAAACGCCATCGTCACGGCCGCCGAGCGCGCCATTCAAGCCGAGCTGCAACAGATCACCGGGGGCGAGATCGAGTCCGCCAGCCAAGTTGCGAAAATCATCGCCTGGCTGGCCGCACACGGCTGCGAAGTCAAGGACCTGCAGAAGGGGACGCTGAGCCAAGCCCTTCGGCGTAAGGAGTTGGTGCCCGAGGTTCGCCGCGTCATCGAGCTACGGCGCGAGGCGGCACATGCGTCGGCCGCCAAAATGCCGGCCTTGCGGGCCTGGCGCTGTCCCGACCGTTCCGACCGCCCCGACGGTCGGGTGCGGGGCGCCTTCAAATACCATGGTGCCGCGACCGGACGCTGGTCGGGCAGCGGACCGCAACCGCAGAATTTCCGCAAAGAGATCGAGAACACCGCAGCCAAGCTCCTCGCCGTTCTGACCGGCGACATCGAGGTCGTGCGCAAGCTCGGGGCGCCCTCGTCATGACCGACGACCGGCAGGGGCCGATCGAAATCGTCGGCGACGTTGCGCGCTGCGCGATCTGCGCGCCGCCTGGCTCTCGACTGTTGATCGGCGATTTCAGCGGCATCGAATCGCGGGTACTGGCCTGGATCGCCGACGAGCCCGAGAAACTGGCGCAATGGGCCGAGTTCGACCGCACGCAGGACCCAAACGACGACCCTTACGTGGTGATCGGTCGCGCGCTCGGACATCCGGAAGAGACCGCGCGCAAGTCCGGCAAGATCGCCGACCTGGCGTTCGGATTCCAGGGCGGGGCCGGCGCCTATAAAAATTTCGCCCCCGCCGACGACACCGCCACTGAAGCGCAAATCGAGGCTTTCAAATTAGCCTGGCGCGACCGCCATCCACAGATCGTGCAATTCTGGCGCGGGGTCGACCGAGCGGCGGTCGCCGCGGTTAACCGATTGGGCGCCCCCATCACCTATGGCCGGCTGACGCTGCAGTGCGAACGCCTCAACGGCGTGCCGTTTCTGTTCATCACGTTGCCGAGCGGCCGCCGGCTGTCATACCCGTTTGCGAAATTGATTCAACGCGTTTTCGGCGACCGCGTTTATCCCGCCGTCGAGTTCATGGACAACGCAATTGCCTACGGCGGCTGGCAGCCGTGCAACTTCGACAAGGGGGCATACGGCGGGCTGTGGACGGAAAATGTGGTTCAAGGCATCGCCCGCGATTTGCTGGCTGCCGCGATGCTACGGTTGGAGGCCGCCGGCTACCCGGTGGTCTTACATGTGCACGACGAGATCGTGTGCGAGCTGCCCGATGGCGTCGGCAGCCTCGACGAATTCAAAGACTTGATCACGCGAGTGCCAGAGTGGGCGGCCGGCCTGCCGGTTGCCGCGAGAGTGCGCAACGGTCCGCGATTCGCCGAAGTCGATGTGCCGGTCACGCACGTGCCGGGTACGGATGAAGCACCGCCGCCGAAGGCGAAAGCGAAACGCGCGCCCGTCCTTTCCAAACCCGCTACAGCTCTGCCGCTCGATCCCGAGATGGCCGCGCGCATGGTGGCGTTCGCGATCGAGCGCGAGGCGATTCGCCTGCGCAAAGAGAACGGCCAGGCGCCGCCATGGACCGACGATCCGATTCTTTTCACCGGATACTTTTGCAACGTCCATCGCGAGCACGACCGGGTTTCACGCTGGATCACCGAGAACTGGCGCGACCCGCACCGCGCCGATCCTGATTTGTGGTTCGCGATGACGACCGCGCGCTGCATCAACGAGTCGGACGCCCTGGCCGAGCTTGGCTATCCCGTCCCATTCGACACCGAGCTACGCGTTGTGCTCGAATCCCGCCAAGACCGCGGTGTGAAGGTCTTTCGCACCGATGCCTACAAGCCGCCAACACCGCCGGACAAAGGTACGGGCACGATCTCGTTTTTGATTAACGAGGTGCTTTGGCCGCTCTGGCGCGATCGCGAGCAACTGCGCCCGCAAGCTGGGGAAACGCTGCGCGCGTACAGCGATCGGTTGCGCGAGCGCTACCGCATTGGGCCGTTCCTCGCCGGCCAGGTCATCGCCGATCTCAAACACGTCGAGCCGTTACGGTCGGCCAGCGACTGGTGGACGTTCGCCGTTCCCGGGCCCGGTTCGCTGCGCGGGCTCAATCGCGTCTGCAAGCGAGAGGTCAAAGCGTCGTGGTCGGAGGCGGTTTGGCACGCCACCTTGCTGCAGCTCGGAACCGAGATCGCGCCGCAGCTCGAAGCGAGCGGCATCGCGCGCTTGGACGCGCAGAACACGCAAAATGTTTTGTGCGAATTCGACAAATACGAACGCGCACGCGAGAAGGGCGGCAAGCCCGCGCGCAAGTACAAGCCGGCGAAGGCACCGAAGTCCACGCGCGCGAAGAAAGCACCGACGGCAGCAAAGCCCGACGTCGGGCCGCGGGGCAACTCACCCGCACAACGACTAGAGCCGCGCGTGGCCGCAATCGAAGCGGTACTGCCGCGCGTAACAGGCTCTCACGTCGAGCCGGCCGTAGAATTGCCCGACGCGCAGCAACGAACGCAACGTGAGGGCGCAAAATTCTCTAATAATTCTGACAAAGGGTCGGTAGACGAACCCAAAGCCGCGCCCGAACCGGACGCGATTCCGGCGCATATCCTCAACGACGCATCGGCAACAGCGTCGCCAGTGCAGGCGCCGGCAAAACCCGAGATCGCGCCGCCCAAACAAACCAAATCTGCGATCGCGAATTTGGCGCCGCCGCCCGCAGACAATAAGCGCGCCGATTACGCGGGAAGCAGCCCGCATGGCACCGCCGGCGCGCCACGCGGCGAGGTGAAAGCGACATTCATCTACGATCACCCCGACCGGCCAGCGCCGCATTTCTATTTGCTGGTGGAGAAGCGCGTCGGAGCCAACGGCGATCGGAACTTCTACCAGCAGCATTGGACCGGCGTGCAATGGGATCGACGCATCAAAGGCACCTACGCCGAACGCAAGGTGCCCTATCAACTTCGCGCCTTGAAAGCCGCACTCGCCGCTAATCCAAACGTCGACGTGCACATCACGGAGGGAGAGAAGGACGCCGATGTGCTGCGGCGGGAAGGCTATGTTGCCACCACCAACCTGGCGGGGCGAAGCATTGGGATGATGACTGCACCGCCTGGCTGCGCATTCTCGGCGCCCGCAACATTGTCTTGCACGAAGATAAAGATGCCGCCGGGCGCAAGCGCTGCGCAACGTTGCCGGCAGTGCTGACCACGTTCGCGAAGATTCGCGTGGTCCGCTACGAGGACGGCCCCGAGGGCGCCGACGTTGCTTGGTTCTTCGATGACAGCAAGCACAGCAAAGCCGAATTCGATGCGCGCGTCGCCGCCGCATCGGCCGCAACCGCCAATTTCACGGACGTTCCGCTAACCGCCGAGCAATGGTTCGCGCGCGATCTACCTCAGCCTGATCTGCTGATGGGGCACGTCCTGTCGACGACCACACGGGCGATTCAACACGCCAACACCGGTCTCGGCAAAACCAATTTCGCCATGGCGTTGTTCGGGCACATCGGCGCCGGCAAGGATTTCCTGCATTGGAAATGTCCACGCCCGCGGCTAGCTCTCTACATCGACGGCGAGATGTCGCGGCAATTGTACCGCGATCGCATCGCCGACGTGGTGCGGCGGCTCGGTGCCCCGCCCGCCGGAACCTACTTTTTCAACAAGGAAGATGTCGAGGACTTCGCCCCGCTCAACACGCCGGAAGGCAAAGCCGCGGTATGGAAGTTGATCGAGGAAGTCGAACGCCGCTCCGAGCAAAAGCTCGACGCCATCTGCTTCGACAGCATCATGGCGCTGTTGCTCGGCGACATGAAGGAGGAAGACGCCTGGCGCGATACCCTGCCGCTGGTGAAGGCGTTAACCAAACGGCAAACCGGGCAATTGTGGGTGCACCATACCGGGCACGATACCTCGCGCGGCTATGGAACCAAGACGCGCGAGTGGCAGCTCGACACCGTCATGCACCTTGACGAGGTCAAGCGCCTCGACACCGATGTCTCGTTCACGCTCAAGTTCCCGAAGGCGCGCGAGCGCCGGCCGGAGAACCGGGCCGATTTCCTCGATATCAACATCGCCCTGGTCAACGACCAATGGCAGTGCGCGGTTGCCACCGAGCTTAAGGGCAAGATCAAGGGTCTGGCGCTCAAGTTCCTCAACGCGCTGCACGATGCCGCCGCCAACAGCATCGTCACCCGAATCGGCGGCTACCCGACCGCGACGCTCGAAGACTGGCGTCAGCAATGCATCAACCACGGGCTGCTCGACCCGGAAAAGGCCGACGCACAACGCGCGCTGTTCTCCAAATACAAAGGGCAACTGATCGAGCACAATTGGATCGCGTGCAGCCCGGAGCTGGCCTGGATTTTACCCTGAGAACAACCCCCGCGTGTGCGGTCGTGGCGAAATGGCAACACGGGCCATGGGTTGTATTCTGGTTGCAGACACAGAGGAGGCTTCGCGATGAGCACCTTTGCCGCCAACTTCAGGGCGCTAATCCCGATCGAGCCTGACGAGCGCGAGTGGGCGCTGTTCTTCATTTTTGGGCTCGTGGATCGCTACCGCGCAGAAGGGGATTGGGCCGCCTTCGTCGAATGGTGGGATGAAAACGTCGACTGGTTCAGCAGGCTGTTCGCCTCGCCCGAAGCCCGGCTCGGCCCCGAAGGCGACAGCCTGCGCGAGGCTCTCGGCGGGAAAAACCCGAGCACCGAGTTTGTGCGGTGGCGCCGCTTTGCGGCTGCGCATGCGTCCGACTCGCTCGACGAGATCGACCGGCTGTTGGGCATCTTTCTCCACGACGTCTAGCCAGCACCACCTATCGGATGGCCGCCACCTAAGCCCACGACATGGGCGGCGAGGGACTGATTTTGCCTCCCGGGCGAAACCGCAAGAAATTCCGCTGTTACTTGGCGAAACCGCACCGAAACCAAACCGAAACCGCGCCGAAACCCGCTATTTTATTGGGGTTGCCGCATTTCGTAGTCAGAGCGAAACCGCGCCGAAATGGCGGTTTCGTAGTCAGGGCGAAACCGTCCGAAACCAGCGAGTTACTTGGGCGAAAGCGAAACCGAAACCACGAAAAGGGCTCTACCGAAACCACCACGGGGGCCTTTAGGCCCGTGGTTTCGGTGCCCCGGCCCTCGTTGCTACAGTTGACTACAGCGCCGGGGCGCCCCGGCCGCATGTTTGCTGCAACTTCGGTTCGTGCAATATTTTGTTAGTCACAGAAAATTCGATTTTGCCCAATGTGGAAGCCCGGCGAGAGTGGAAATCCGAGTGGTCGCAAGGTCGGCACCAAGGTCCATCGCTCGCGGGCCGTGCTGGCGAAGATCAACGGCCGTGCCGATTCGCTCAAGTTGTTGGCCGACTATGTGGAATCGGCGTCCGCGCCGCCCGCGCTTCGGGTCCAATCCGCGATCGGCCTCGCGCGCTACCAGCACGCCCCCGCCCCGCGTCTCCTCTGCAAGAAAATCGATCTCCCCGAACCGCGGACCATCGCCGACGCCACCGCGAACATCGGCCGGATCGCCACGCTCGTCGCCCAGCGCAAGCTCGGGGTCGACGAGGGCAACGACCTCACCGCCATTTACGGCAAGTGGATCGACGCGAAGGTCTCGGCCGAACTCGAAGAGCGCATCATCATGATCGAGGTCGCGCTCGCCAAGGCCAACATCAACCTTGGCGTCGCGGTACAAGGCGGCCTACCGGACCTGCCGCTCGGCCCCGACGACGGCAAGTTGATCATGCCGGCCAAGCTCCTCACCATTGACGCGCAATCGTCCGAGCTGCCGACCGACAAGGCGCCGCTCGACCAGCCGCCACCAACCGACGAGCCCGCGCCGTGAAGTGGCAGGCGCTGCGCAATCGCGTCGCCGCCATCCAGGCCAAGCTGCCCGGCCCGCACCAGGTGCTCACGATCACCGGCGGTCTGCCGCCTGGCGCCACCGCTGAGCCCACCACCACGCCCGAATCGCCACCCTCGACCGCCGCTGCAACAGCATCGCGCCCCCGGGGGAAAGCCGCCGGCTTACTCAAAGCCGCGGGCGAGCCCTCGGACACCTAGCCCGCCCGGAGACGCGCTGTACGACCTCCCTACGCCCCGCGGACAAAACGTGAACGGTGTGGCCTCGGGGTGCCCGGCCCTGGCGGCGGTGTTGCTGAAATGCTGACCCAAACTTGTGCCATTTGGGTGTACCCAATAGGACCTAGATTATAGCCACATATAAATCGTGCAGTTGTGTGTCTTTAGGCTTGATATCGCTTATATGATACGCTATTTACGATCATCTAAAGCCCATTGACACACGGAGATTACGATGCGTTATGGATATGCCCGGGTCAGCACGATCGACCAGGACCTCGCGATCCAGAACACCGCCCTCACGGCCGCCGGCTGCGAGCTCGTGCGAGCGGAGAAGGTCTCCGGCACCTCGCGGGCCGGCCGCGACGAGCTTGAGCTGCTGATGCAGTTCATGCGCGAGGGCGACGAGCTGGTGGTCACCCGAATCGA
>Ga0066903_100004516_pt1 | contig 11787 bp, 8 predicted proteins | sample PanSoiMetaGPlot1_FD_67491 | JGI IMG/M metagenome (GOLD analysis project Ga0066903, IMG submission 67491) | Tropical forest soil microbial communities from Panama analyzed to predict greenhouse gas emissions - Panama Soil - Plot 1 (version 2) | ecosystem: Environmental > Terrestrial > Soil >...
CAGCTCGACGGCTCGTTCCACTCGGTCGAGGAGCTGCGCGCGTTCAGCCGGCTGCCCGTGCTGGCGGTCATTCCGCGTATCGGGGCGCCGAGGACCGACCGGCGGCGACTCTGGCTGACCGCGACTCCGATCGCGATCGGTCTCGTCCTGGTGGTGCTTGCCTCGTACCACATCGCGAGCGGCAACGACCAGCTGGCGTTCCTGTTTTCGCGCGGCGCGCCCTGAGCGCTAGGTCAGATGCCGCGCTCGGCCAGGAACTTCGCGTAGTCTCGCTGGCCCGCTTTCGCCTTCTGGATCTGCTCGGGCGAGTAGAACTTGGTGAGGTCGACGACCTCGACGTTGTAGCGGGCGCGCTCGAACGCGTCCTTGTAGATGAACGGGCGCGTCGCGTCGATGCCCATGGCGCCGGAGAAGCGGATGTTGCCCTGCGTCCACTGGCGGTCGCCGGCCGAGCTGCGCTCCGCGGGCTGGAATGTCTGGCCGAAGCCGCCCTCGCAGATCGTGAGGATGTCCTCCTTGGGGTTCACGCGCGTGGTGAGCGCCCACAGGACGTCCTCGACGCTGTAGATGTCGACGTCCTCGTCGACCACGATGCCCAGGCGAGCGCCCAGCGAGATCGATAGCGCGGCCGTCAGGATGTTGCGCTGCAGCCCTTCGTCGCGCGCCCGGCGCTTCTTGACCTGGAAGATCACGCCGCCCCAGTCGGTCATGCCCATGGGGATGTGCGTGTCGACGCAGAGCCCGGGCACGATGCGCTCGGCCAGCTCGAGGAAGCATGCCTCGCGCACGACGCCGTCGATGAAGTGCTCGTCCATGCCGTGCACGATGAGCCCGTAGTAGAGCGGTCGGTCAGCCCGGTGAGTGATGGCCGTCGCCTGGAACTTGTAGGTCCGGTACGACTTGCCCATGTAGCCTGACCATTCCGGATGGAACGGATGCACGCCCTGGGCGTCGTCCTTCTCGGCGAGCGGGCTCTCCCAGACCTTCTGCGTGGTGTCGATGTAGCCTTCGACGACGTATTCCGCGTTCGCGATCGACCAGGCGTCCTGAGTCCGCGCGCGTACGAGCTCGACCGGATAGCCTTGGAGCGCGCCGGCCACGCCGAGCTCGTCGCACCCGCGCGGGAGGATCACGTACGTGAAGCCGGAGCCCGCCATCATCGTGCAGGTCGGCGGGATCCCGATGTTGATCGTGACGGGGATGGGGCCCTTGCGATACCAGTGCGTGGCGACCTGGTCCATGTGCGAGCCCGGCGAGATCTGGAAGCTCGAATAGTCCGGCCCGCGGAAGTTCATCCGGTTGTAGCCGATGTGCGAGCCCCCCCAGAAGTGCTTGCCACGGACGACGGTGGTGCCGGCGCCGAGGGTACGGCCGGGGTCGCTGTCCGAGTGCGAGATCATCGGGATCACATCCCAGACGTCGATGTCCTTGGTCACGACGACTTCCAGGCAGGGCCCGTCCTTCACCTCGACCGGGGGCAGCGGCGCGCGCAGCGCCTCCACGACCTTGTGCTTGAGGGCGCGCGGATCGGCGACGTCCAGGAGCGTCGCGATGCGCTCGGCGCTGGCGAAGATGTTGTTGCAGATGCGCGCGTTCGGATAGCCCTTCACCTTGTTGAAGAGCAGCGCGGCGCCGCCGTCGAAGTGCTTCTGGATCGCGGCAACCTCCAGGTGAGGGTCGACCTCGACGTCGGTGGTGACCAGCTCGCCGGCCGCTTCCAGGTACGCGAGGGTCGAGCGAAGGCTCGAGATGTCCTTTTTCATGGGCGCGATACTGCGCCGCGCGCCGTGGGGACGTCAAGGCCGCGCCGGCCCACGCCCGGGTGGCGCTTGGCGGGCACCCCGGTGACGGTGAGCTCGACGACCTCGACCCGCGGGGCGGCCGGGCCCAGGTGCAGACGCGCGACCGCGATCGGCAGCGTGAAGCGGCGAGGGCCCGCGCTGCCCGGGTTGAGCAGGACGACGTTCGACCGCTGCTGCACGCTCGGTCGGTGGGAGTGGCCGGAGATGATCACGTCGACGCCGAGCGCGGCGGGATCCCCTGCGAGCATCTTGAGATCGTGGATGACGTAGAGACGCCGGCCGGCGATCTCGGTCGTCGCGATCTCCGGGATGGACGCAGCCCAGGTCTCACGGTCGTTGTTGCCGCGCACGGCGACTACCGGCGCGATCGCGCCGAGCTCGGCGAGGATCGCGGGCGAGCCGATGTCGCCGGCGTGCACGATCAGGTCGACGCCGGCCAGCGCGGCGAGCGCTTCCGGGCGCAGCAGGCCGTGCGTGTCGGCGATGACGCCGACGACGGCGTAATTCCCGCCCCGACGGTTGGGCGTACCGCGCGGCATGACTCACGAGTGTAGCCGCTCGAGTCTAGGCTTGCCCAGCGATCGCTACGGGACTAGCATTTTGCGCGAGACCGACAGGAGGGGACCATGCACTACACGCGGATCTCGGCCGACTGCCACATCGACATGCCCTGGCTTCCGCCCGATCTCTTCACGTCCAACGCGTCCGCGCTCATGAAAGACCGGATGCCGTACGTCGTGGACGGACCCGATGGTCCGCACTGGACCACGAAGAAGGGCGCGCCATTCGGGCTCGTGGGCGGCATCGGCTCGACCGGGACGAAGTACGTGCCCGGACAGAACCAGCGCGTGGACGTGATGGCGGCGACCGGCTTGTACGACGATGGCAAGAAGGGGATCCGCCGTCCCGGCGATCCGCACCTGCGCGTCAAGGACATGGACCGCGACGGCGTCCAGGCCGAGGTGCTGTTCGGCATCCTCGGCGCGGCGACGCGGCTGGGCGACCATGAGGCGGCCGGCGAGATGTTCCGGATCTACAACGACTGGCTCGTCGAGTTCTGCAAGCATTACCCCGAGCGCCACATCGGCCTGGCCTGCCTGCCCTACGGCAATCTCGACGCGGCTGTGAAGGAGATCTACCGCGTGGCGCGGCTCGGCCTGCGCGGCCTGGAGCTCTCGTGCTCGTGGGACATGGAGCCCATGTGGCATCCGATGTGGGAGCCGCTCTGGCAAGCGGTGAACGACGTGAACCTGCCACTGCACTTCCACACGTTCCCGTCACTGCCGCCGGGTGTGCGCGAGCGCCAGACGGGCCAGACCCGCGGCGCGGCGTTCTTCACGAGCGTCGCCGCTTTCCAGATGAACCTGGTCAACATCCTGGCGGCGGTGATCGGTGCGGCGGTGCTCGAGCGCTATCCCAACATCCGGATCTCGTTCGGCGAGAGCGGCATCGGCTGGATCCCATACGCGCTCGATCGCATGGACTTCGAGTGGGAGGACCGCTTCCGCGATCTCGGCCTCACGATGAAGCCGAGCGACTACTGGCGCCGGCAGTGCCGGGCGACCTTCCAGTTCGATCCGATCGGCACCAAACTGATCGAGGACATGGGCGTCGAAACGCTCATGTGGGGGTCGGACTATCCGCATCCCGACGGCGTGTGGCCGCAGTCCTCACGCTTCATCCAGGAGCAGTTCGGCCACTTGCCGGCCGGCGTCGTCCACAAGATCACCTGCGAGAACGCGGGAAAATTCTACGGGCTGATGAGCTGACGCCGCCGAGGTCCGCCGCGCGCTTCGCGCTCGCTCGCTAGCTCTTTCCGAGCTGAAGCTGGCGGAGGGCCGAGTGGGGAAGCGCCCGGATGAGCTCCTCGAGGTTCGTCCGGCCCATGGTGAGCTTCTCGGCGATGTCGTCCGCCATGGAGAGCGTGGTCTTGCGGGCGCTCTCCCGGACTTCCTCGAACGGCGCTCCCTTGTTGATCAGCACGACGTCGGCGTCGTTCGGGGTCCACAGCTCCGAGAGGACCATGCGTCCGCGGTAGCCCGTGTAGTTGCACGCGGCGCAGCCGGAGCCCCGGAACCATTCGCGATCGACGTACGAAGTCCCGAGCGTCTCCTCGAGGAGGTCTCGCGGTGGCTCGTACGGCTGACGGCATTCCACGCAGACTTCGCGGGCGAGCCGTTGCGAGAGCACGCCGAGCAAGGACGAGGTGATCAGGTTGGCGTCGACGCCCAGATCGAGCAGCCGCGGCAGCGAGCTGATCGCGTCGTTCGTGTGCAGGGTGCTGAGCACTAGGTGGCCGGTCTGAGCGGCCCGGAACGCGAGGTTCGCGGTCTCGCCGTCGCGGATCTCGCCGATCATGATCACGTCCGGATCGTGCCGGAGGAACGAGCGCAGGAACGTGGCGAAGGTGTTGCCGATACGCTCGTCGACCTCGTGCTGCCGGAAGGAATCGCAGACGTACTCGATCGGGTTCTCGGCGGTCAGGATCTTGATGCCCGGCTGGTAGACGCTCTTGAGCGCGCCGAAGAGCGAGGTGCTCTTGCCCGAGCCGGTAGGGCCGGTGACCAGGATGATGCCGGTGGACGACCGGAGGAGCTGGCGCAGGCGCATCACGACGGGCGCGCGCAGGCCGAGCCCTTCGACCGACTGGGGAAGGCCACGCGGGTCGAGGATCCGGATCACGGCGCTCTCGCCGTGGTAGCCGGGAATGATCGAGATGCGGAAATCGACGGTGGCGGTCTGCCCGTCCCGCGCGGCCAGGCGCGCGCGGAAGCTTCCGTCCTGGGGCCGCCGCCGCTCCGCGATGTCGAGCTTGCTCAGGATTTTGAGCCGCGACAGGAGCTTGCCCCGATTCAGGTTCATCAGCTCGTGGAGGTCGTCCAGGTCGAGCTCCTGCAGGACGCCGTCGATGCGAAAGCGCGCCTGGATCCCGTACTCCACGGCTTCGAGATGGATGTCGGAGGCGCCCCACTCGATGGCGAGCTTGAGGAGCCGGCGCACCATACTGGCCGTGCCCTCGGCCGCCTGGTGGACGTCGACGTAGGTGAGCTTCTCCCCCGCGAGCCGGTCGATCTCCTCGAAGCTCAAGACGTTCGGCTCGCTGACGATCAGGGCGGTCGGATGGCTGACCGGGGGAATCGCGGGCTCGGCGGCGATCGGCGCCACCTCGGCGGGGTACATCTGCTCGATCGCGCGGCGGATGCTGGCCGTCGTCGACGTGATCACCTCGATGTCGAGGCCGGTGCTCGCCTTCAGATCGTCGCTGACAGCGGTTCGCGTCGGGTCGTCCATCGCGACGACCAACGTCTGGCCCACGCGCGCGATCGGCACGATCAGCCGCTTGCGGGCGAATCGCGGATTGATGAGGGCCCGCAGGGATCGGTCGAGCTCGATCGAGTCGAGGTCGAAGAAGTTGATGTGCAGCTGCTGGCAGAGCGCCCGCCGCATCTGCTCCTCGGTCACGAATCTCAGCCGCACGACCACCTCACCCAGGGTCTGTTTCCACCGCCGCTGCTCGGCCAGCGCCGTGTCGAGCTGGCCCGGCGTGATCGCCCCCGACTTGACCAGGAGCTCGCCGAGCTTCGAGCGGCGACGATGGCGATCGAGCACCGACAGGAGCTGGCTGCGCGTGATGACCTTCTGCGCGACCAGGATCTGGCCGAGCAGCATGTAATTCTTCGACTGGCTCTGCAGGCGGAGCGCTGTCTGGATTTCCGCCTGGGTCGCGAGGCCTTCGGAGACCAGGAGGTCGCCGAGCCGCAGGACCGCGGCGTGACGACGCGTGACGGCGTTGTTGTGAATGGGCAGAGCACTGCCGGTGATCGCGACCAGACGAGGCGAAGCGACGTGCGCACGAGCGATGGGTGTCATTGAGCAAGAGAGCAGAGCAACAGAAATGCCATGAAGCGCCGAGCGTCAAGTGATTGAAAAATCACTCGCGCGCTTTCCGGAACCTCCAGCGCCGGCGCAATCGTCCTGGTCGATCTGCAACCATCGGTAGGTTTCGCGTCGTCGCGCGAGTATCATCGCGACCACATGTCCGACATCCCCCGCCGACAGGGCTGGGTGGTCGTAGGCGCGTGCTCGCTCGTCATGTTCGGCGTCTGGAATTCCCACGCAGGGTTCGGCGTGTTCCTGCCGGTCTTGGCGGACGAGTTTGGCTGGAGCCGCGGCGCGATCTCGATCGCGCCGTCGCTGAACCTGATCGTCGGCGGCCTCATCGCCTTCGCCATCGGCGCCGCCAGCGATCGGTACGGCCCGCGCCTCATCCTGACGGTGAGCGCGCTCTTCGTCGGCGCGCTCTTCGCGCTCGCCTCGCGGATCGACGCGCTGTGGCACCTCTATCTCGTGCTGGGTGTGCTGCTGGGGATCGCGATGTCGTCGGTCTACCTGGTGCCGACCACGACCGTGTCACGCTGGTTCGTCCATCGTCGCGGCCTGGCGCTCGGCATCCTCCTGGCCGGACTCAACCTGGCCTTCGTGACCGGTCCGCGACTGTCGGCGTACTTGATCGAGCGCGTCGGCTGGCGGACCACGTATCTCGTCCTCGGCGCGCTGGTCTGGATCCTCGCCATCCCGGGCAGCATGCTCACGCGATTTCCACCGAACGGATCGGGCGCCGATGCGTCCGACCCGTCGAGCGCGTCTGCCGGCTCGAGTCTCGGCGAGGCGCTGGCCGATCGGCGTCTCTGGCTGCTCGTGACGGCGTGGATGCTCCTGGGATTCAACCAGATGATGATGTCGATTCACCTCGTGTCGTACGTGAAGGATCAAGGCGCCACGCTCGAGCGCGCATCGCTGGCGCTGACGATCCTCGGTACCGGCACCATCGCGGGGCGGCTCCTCTGCGGCGTCGCCGCCGACCGCCTCGGCACGAAGCCGACGTTCTGGGTTTGCCTGACCGTCCAGATCGCGACGCTTCTGTCGATCGTCGCCGCGCCGTCCCTGTCGGCGCTCGACGTCCTGCTGTTCGGGTTCGGGCTGTCGGCCGCCGGCAGCGACACGACGCTCGTGAAGGGCGCGGTCGAAACCTTCGGCGTTCGCTCGATCGGCGGGGTCATGGGTGTTCTGAGCCTGGGCTGGCGGTGCGGCGCCGCCCTCGGCCCCACCGCAGCCGGCTTCATCTACGACGCGATGGGCACCTACGTGCTCGCGTTCGCGCTGGCTGCCGCCGGGCTCGCGCTGAGCAGCGCATTCTTCACGCTTGGCACCGTGCCGGCGCCTGGGCGGCGCGGCTACTTGTAGAGGAGACCGATCAAAGCCGCTACGGTCGAGCGAGCTCAGCGCCGACGCCCGTGAGGGCGAGCTCCTCGGCACGATGGCACCGTACAACGTGGCCGGCCTCCATCTCGCGGAGCTCCGGGCGCTCGGTCCGGCATCGCTCGACGACGTAGGGGCACCGCGGGTGGAAATAGCAGCCGGCCGGCGGACTGGCGGGATTGGCGACCTCACCGGCCAGTGCGACGTCGCCGCTCGGCGCGCGAGGATCGGGTACCGGCACTGCACGCATGAGCGCGGCCGTGTAGGGATGCCGCGGATGTCGGAAGATGGCTTCGGCGGTCGCGAGCTCCACGAGCTGGCCGACGTACATCACGGCCACGCGATCGCTGATGTGCTTCACCACCGAGAGATCGTGGGCGACGAAGAGCACGGTCAGGTGCAGCCGCTTCTGGAGCTCGAGCAGAAGGTTGAGCACCTGCGCCTGCACCGAGACGTCGAGCGCGGAGACCGGTTCGTCGGCCACGACGAGCCGAGGCTCGGTCGCCAGCGCCCGCGCGATGCCGATGCGCTGGCGCTGCCCGCCCGAGAACGCGTGCGGGAAGCGGTGCATGTGCTCCGGGCGCAGTCCGGTCAGCTCGAGCAGACCGGCGACGCGCTCGAGCCGCGCGCGCCGGTCGCGCAGCCCGTTGACCAGCAGCGGCTCGCCGACGTTGTCGAAGATGGTCATGCGCGGGTTGAGCGAGCCGAACGGATCCTGGAAGACCATCTGGATCTGCGGTCGCAGGGGGCGCAGCTCGGCGCGGGAGAGCGGCGCCAGGTCGACGACGCGTCCGTCGGCCGCGCGGAAGAGGATCTCGCCGCCGGACGGCGCGATCGCGCGCAGGATGCACCGCGCCGTCGTCGTCTTGCCGCAGCCCGACTCGCCGACGAGCCCGAGCGTCTGGCCCTCGCGGATCGCGAAGCTCACGTCGTCGACGGCCGACACCGCGCCGACGATTTTCCGGTTCCACCCGCGCCGGATCGGGAAGAGCTTTTTCAGATGCCGCACCTCGAGCAGCGCCGCGGTCGCGCTCACGGCTCGGCCGCCTCGTCCCGGTGATAGAGAAAGCAGCTGGCGAGCTGCGACGAGCCCACCGGCCGTAGGGCCGGCACGCGCTCGGCGCAGAGGCCGGGGATCGCGTCCGGACAGCGCGGATGGAAGGGGCAGCCGCGCGGGCGTCCGAGGGGATGTGGGATCGAGCCGGCGATGGTCGGCTGCAGTGTGCGGGGCGGCACGTTCACGCTCGGGATCGACTTCAGCAGCGCGCGGGTGTAGGGGTGCTTCGGCGCGTGGAAGATCTCCTCGACCGAGCCCTCCTCCATCACGCGCCCGAGGTACATCACGACGACGTAGCGCGCCATCTGGGCGATCACGCCGAGGTCGTGCGTGATGAAGACGATCGCCGTGCCATGCCGGCGCTGCAGCTCGCGCAGCAGATTCAGGATCTGGGCCTGCGTCGTCACGTCGATCGCGGTCGTGGGCTCGTCGGCGATCAAGAGCCGCGGCCGGCACGAGAGGGCCATCGCGATCATCGCGCGCTGGCGCAGGCCTCCCGAGAGCTGCCACGAGTAGGCGTCGACGCGCTCCTCCGGCATCGAGATGCCCACGCTGCGGAAGAGGTCGACGGTGAGCGAGCGCGCCTCGGCCCGGGACAGCCGCGGTCCGCTCGGCCGCCACTGGCGCTCGTGAAGCTGGAGCGCCTCGATGACCTGCTCGCCGACCGAGTGAACCGGGCTGAACGCCGCCATCGGCTCCTGCGGGATCAGCGCGATCTCGGCGCCGCGGATCGCGCGGAGCTCGGCGCTCTTCGGCGAGAGGCGAGCCAGATCGACTGGTGGACCCGAGTCCTTCTGGAAGAGGATCTGGCCGCCGACGATGCGCCCGGGCGGCTCGACGATTCTCAGGATGGCCTTCATCGTCACGCTCTTGCCGCATCCGCTCTCGCCGACGATGCCGACCACCTGACCGGGCTGCACGTCGAAACTCACGCCGTCGACGGCGCGCACGAGCCCCTCGTCCAAGACGAAGTGGACTCTGAGATCTGTGACCCGAAGGACCGGCGCCGTCACTGGCTGTACGGGTCGGCCGCGTCTCGAAGGCCGTCGCCCACCAGGTTGAAGGCCAGGACCGAGACGATGACCACCGCGCCCGGGACGAGGAGCCAGGGTGCCAGCGCCACCGTCTGGATGTTCTGCGCCTCCTGCAGGAGCACGCCCCAGCTGATCGCCGGCGGCCGGATGCCGAGGCCGAGGAACGACAGCGACGTCTCGTTGATGATCATCGCCGGGATCGCGAGCGTGCTGGTCGCGATGATGTGGGAGAGAAACGTCGGCACCATGTGGCGGACGATGATGCGGGCGCGGCTCGCCCCCGCCAGCTCGGCCGCCAGCACGAAGTCTTCCTCACGGAGCGCCAGGAACCGGCCGCGTACCTCGCGCCCGAGCGTCGTCCAGCCCACCAGCGACAGGATCACCGTGATCGCGAAGAATACCTGCTGCGGCGACCAGTCGCGCGGCAGCGCGGCAGTGAGCGCGAGCCAGATCGGGATCGTCGGCAACGACTGCAAGAGCTCGATCAGCCGCTGGATGACGGCGTCGGCGATCCCACCGTAGTAGCCAGAGATTCCACCCAGCACGACGCCGAGGACGATGGAGAAGGTGACCGCGGTGAGGCCGATCGTCATCGACGTTCGCGTGCCGTGTACCAGCCGCGACCATTGATCGCGCCCGAGACGGTCGGTGCCGAGCAAGTAGAGCCGCTCGCGGCCGTCCGGCGCCGCGGCGCCGAGCAGATGGATCCGCGTCGGGACGAGGCCGAGCAGGCGGTACGGGTAGCCGGTGACGAAGAAGCGGACCGGGTTGCGGCGGCTCGCGTCGACGGTCCACTCCATGCGAAGCGTGACCTGGTTGCGCCGGCCCGCCACGTCGGGGACCCACGGGCGCGGGCGAAAGCCGTCGAAGACGTGCAGGCGCTGGACCGGGATGAAGGCGAGCCGCGCGTCGGTGGCCTCCGGATCCTGCGTGCTGAAGAAGTCAGGACACAGCACCACCACGTAGAGGGCGATCAACACGCACGCGCTCGCGAGCGCGAGACGATGCTTGCGAAACCGCCACCAGATCAGTTGCGAGCTCGAGGCGACCGACACTCGCTCCTCGGCCGTGACCGGGAGCGCCGGGGCGAGCACGCTCATCTCATCCCTCTTCGAACCGGATCCGCGGATCGAGCCACGCCAGGAGGATGTCCGAGATCAGGGTGCCGACGATCGTCAGGAAGCAGTAGATGAGAAGGATGCTGCCGGCCAGGTACATGTCCTGGTTGATCAGCGCGCGCAGCAGGAGCGGCCCGATGTTGGGAAGGTTCATCACCGTGGCGACGATCAGGCTGCCCGAGAAGAGGGCGGGGAGGTACCAGCCGATCGTGCTCACCAGCGGATTGAGCGCCAGCCGCGCGGGATAGCGCACGACCAGGCGCCACTCCGAAAGCCCCTTCGCGCGCGCCGTCGTCACGTAAGGCTTGTTGAGCTCGTCGAGCAGGTTGGCGCGCATGACGCGCGTGAGCCGCGCGGTCCCGGCCACGCCGAGCACGACCGCCGGCAGCCAGACGTGCTTGAGCAGATCGGCCACGCGCGCCAGGCTCCACGGCGCCTCGACGAACTCCGGCGAGAAGAGGCCGGTGACGGAGACGCCGAAGTAGGCGAAGGCGCCCCACATGAGGACGAGCGCCAGCATGAAGTTGGGCGTGGCGACGCCGACGTAGTTGACGACGGTCAGGACGTAGTCGATCGCGGAGCGCGGATGCATCGCCGAGTAGATGCCGGCCGGGATGGCGACGACCCAGGTGAAGACGAACGACAGCACGGCCAGCACCATCGTGAGCACCAGCCGCTCGCCGATCAGCTCGGCGTTCGGGCGCTGATACTCGAGCGAGAGCCCGAGGTTACCCTTCGCGAGATTCTCCATCCACTTGAGGTACTGCACCCAGACCGGGCGGTCGAGGCCGTATTCCCGCCGGAGCGCGTCGACCTGCTCGGCGCTGATCGAGCTGCCGGACGACGCGAGCGTCGCGACGTAGGTCGTGAGGAAATCGCCGGGCGGCGCCTGCACGATCGCGAACACGGCCACCGAGAAGAGGAAGAGCAGCGCCGGCAGCAGCACGAGCCGCTTGAGGACGTATCGAGTCATCGGCCGCCTATCTTCGCACGGCTCCGAACGCGCCCCTTGACATATCCGAACGGTCGTACTATTTTGAACTCGTGGCGATGACCGCGAAGAGCCGGGCCCAGTCCAAGGGCGAGCAGACGCGCGAGGCGATCCTGACCCATGCGCTGGGTCTCGCCACACGCATCGGGTTCGAGGGGCTCTCCATTGGTCGGCTGGCCGAGGATCTGCAGATGTCCAAGAGTGGCCTCTTCGCCCACTTCCGGTCGAAGGAAGCGCTCCAGATCGAAATCTTGAGGATGGCCGGCGCCCGCATGATCGAGAGCGTCGTGAAGCCGGCGCTCGCGGCGCCCCGGGGCGAGCCGCGCGTGCGAGCCCTGTTCGAGCGCTGGCTCGCGTGGGAGCAGTCGCCGAGCCTGCCGGGGGGCTGCCCGTTCATGGCTGCGTCCTTCGAGCTGGACGACCGGCCCGGGCCCGTGCGCGACTACGTCGTGCAGAACCTGCGTGACTGGATCGACACGCTGGCCGTCGCGGCGCGCATCGCGGTCAGCGAGGGCCACTTCCGCGC
>Ga0066903_100004517_pt1 | contig 11787 bp, 14 predicted proteins | sample PanSoiMetaGPlot1_FD_67491 | JGI IMG/M metagenome (GOLD analysis project Ga0066903, IMG submission 67491) | Tropical forest soil microbial communities from Panama analyzed to predict greenhouse gas emissions - Panama Soil - Plot 1 (version 2) | ecosystem: Environmental > Terrestrial > Soil >...
GACGGCAAGCTCACCTTCGACAAGCTGTCCAGCGTCTTCCTCTCAGGCAACCGCAGCCGGGACGACCAGCCCAACCACATCAGGGTGCAGCAGCGCGTCCCCCGCGAGGTGGCGGAGGCCTGGGTGGCGATGTGCCCGGCGGCCGTCTACGAGATCGAGTCGGATGACGGCGGCCCCACGGTGCAGCTCAAGCTGGCCCCGTCCAACTGCGTGCAGTGCGGCGCGATCACGGCCAAGGGCGGCCGCCTCACCCCGCCCGAGGGCGGCAGCGGGCCGGAATACACGCTGACGTGACGCCACTGCGGGTTGGTGCCGTGGGCAGGGGCACATGTGTCGGCGCCGGGAGTGGGGAAGATGCCCGTGTGGATCCACGTTCTCTCCTGACCCTATCGGCGCTGCTCGCTGCGGCAGTGCTCGCCGCAGGCTGCGGGTCCGGGTCGTCGGCACCCTCCTCGGGGGTCGGCGGCTCCGAGAATCCGCGAGCCTCGACCACGACTGCCCCGGGGCCGATGAACTCGCCCGACGACGTCATGCAGGCACTCCGGCAGCATGGCTTCCGGGTGAAGCTCTATCCCGTCGCGGGCGGCAGCGCGTCGGCGGCGCTGCGCCGCGAGGGGCTCCAGGTCAGCCCGGCCATCATCGACAGCGGCATCGTCCAGGCGGTGGTTGCCACGCCGGCGCCGGACCGCGGCAGCCTGGTCGTTGCATACGTGGGCCACACGGCCCGGGACGGCCTTCTGCTCTGGCAACAGAACGGCGAGTTCACCGACCCGCAGATGGGCGAAGCGCTGAAGCACGTACCCAAGCTGTCGACGCGGCGCAACGTCACGGCCATCTATTTCCCGCCCAACCGCCAGGGCCTGGCGGGGCCCGACCGCAAGCGCGACTTCCTCGAGGCGATGGACGAACTGCGCGGGTGACGGCCACGGCTTGGGCCAGAGGCCGTGCCAAACCACGCGTGGACAGTCACGCCGCGGTGGCGAAACGGTCGATCTGAAAAACCGAGGTCTGACCCCGGTTTTTCATCCCACCGGCTAGCGGGCGGCCGCGGCCTCTCGCTCGAGGTCGACGACGACGTGCGTAACGGGCAGCTGGAACTTCTGGGTGATGCGTTCGACGACGCCCTTCTCGAGCCAGTTCGAGCGCTTCTCGGGATGCGTCGAGACGACGATCTCGTCGGCCTCGAACTCGGCCAGCGCGTCCTCCGTCGCCCGCACCGGGTCGGAGTCACCGACCGCGCCGCGGGCCTCGATCCCGATCCCGCGCAGCTCCGCAATCGAGGCGGTCAGCCGCTCCTCGGCGGCCTCCCGCGCCTTGTCGACGTCGGCCAGGATGTGGCGCAGCCGCGAGTTCAGCGCCGGGGCGACGACCAGCACCTCGGCCCCCGCCGCGTGCTCCTTGAGCGTGTCCAGCAACTCCCGTCCCGCGCACGTCTCATTCGCGATGACAAGCACCTTCTTGCTCATGGCACCCGAAGCATACGCGAGATCGTGACAATTGGATCGATCGCGACGGGTCTTACTGGCCGATCGGCACGCGCTCGTCGAGCGCGCGGGCCAGCCGCACCGTCCACAGCGGATAGGCGACCACCGACGCCAGCGTGCCGGCCACCCAGACCGGCCCGGCGTCGGCCGCCAGGCCCACGATCACGCAGAGCAGCGAGCCGCCCACGATGAACGAGAGCACGCGCAGCGCGCGGTCGCCGAACTCGAAGCCGGCCCCGATCATCCAGATCCCGATCAGCGTGGCCGCCAGCCCCAGGAACCAGGCCGGGGCGGCGTGGATCGGGCCGAGCATGATCGAGAGCGCGATCGCGGCCGCGCCTACCAGACCGCACAGCGTCAGCCACGGCCCCACCCCGCGCAGCCCGAAGAGGCCCAGCGAGGTCAATACCACCGACAGCGCCCACGCCAGCTCGGCGCCGCCGCGCAGGGCCGACACTTCGGCGGCCGCTCCGACGAGATAGACCAGCCAGGCGATGGCGCCGATCCAGGCACCGGTGACGGCAGCCTCACCGGCGCCGCCGATCTTTGTCCCGCCTACCACCGGGCAATTATGCAGGTCACCGGGGACGAACGCACGGTGATGGGGGCGCCGCGGCCTGCGACGCCCCCAGCCTCGAATCCCTTAGCGCGATCCCAGCGCCTCGGCCAGCTTCGGCACGACCGTGAGCGCGTCGCCGACGACGCCCAGGTCGGCGAACTCGAAGATGGGCGCGTTGGCGTCCTTGTTGATCGCCACGATCACACCCGAGCCGGCCATCCCGACCTTGTGCTGGATCGCCCCCGAGATGCCGCATGCCACGTACAGCTTGGGCGCAACCGTCTTGCCGGTCTGCCCGACCTGCATCGAGTACGGCGCCCAGCCGGCATCGACCACGGCCCGCGTGGCCGCCACCTCGCCGCCCAGCGCCTTGGCCAGCGCCTCGACGACGCCGATGTTCTCAGGGCCGCCAAGGCCGCGGCCGAAGGCGACCAGCACGTCGGCCTCGCCGATGTCGACCCCGCCCGACTCGGCCTCCTCGCGGCCGACGACCGTCGCCGCGGCCGACCAGTCCTGCACGGTCGGGGCGATCCGCTCGACCGGGGCGGCCGAGCCACCCACCGGATCCGGCGGGAAGGCGTTGGCGCGGCCCAGCACGACGGCGGTGCCGCCGCGGAAGCCCGACTCGACCATCACCGAGTCGCCCAGCGCCGGGCGCACGGCGACCAGCTCGTCGCCGCGCAGCTCGATGCCCGTCGTCTCGCAGTTGATGCCGCCGCCCAGGCGCGCCGCCAGGCCGGCCGCCACGTCTGCGGAGACGACACCGGCGCCGAACAGCACGGCGTCGGCCTCGCGCGCAGCGGGCTCGATCGCGTCCACCACCGGCTGGGGCAGCCCGCCGTCCAGCGCGGCGTCGTCGGCCACGATCACGCGGGCCGCGCCGTATTCGCCTAGCCCGCCGGCCCAGCCGTCGTCGATGCCCGAGCCGGCCACGAAGGCCGTCACCTCGCCGCCCAGCGATGCGGCCCTGGCCAGCATCCCCAGACCGTTGGCCGAGAAGGCGTCGCCGTCGTGATCCACATAGACCAGTAGCTTCGCCACCTAGACCACCCCCTTCTCGGCCAGGAAGGCGACGATCTGCTCGACCGAGTCACCGCCCGAGTCCTCGATCCGCTTGCCCTTCGCCTTGTCGGGCGGCGGCGAGACGGACTGCACGACGCAGCGCGCCCCGTCCGCACCGACCAGCGAGCCGTCCACGCCTGCATCGGCGGCAGAGAGCTTCTCGGTCGGCTTCTTCTTGGCGCCCATGATCGCCTTGATCGAGGGCAGCCGGGCCTCGTTGATCGCGTCGGAGACCGAGATCACCGCCGGCAGCGGGGCCTCGATCACGTCGTAACCGTGCTCGGTCTGGCGCTTGGCCCGCAGCGTGGAGCCGTCGATCTCCAGGTGGGCGACCTGCGTCACCAACGGCCGCCTGAGATGTTCGGCGACGGCCGCGGCCATCACGTAGCAGTCGGCGTCGGCCGACTGCTGCCCCAGGATCACCAGGTCGGCGTCCTGCTTCGCGACGACGCGGGCCAGCACGTGCGCCGTGCCGACGATGTCCGACCCGGCCAGCGAGGGGTCGCTGACCAGCACGGCCCGGTCGGCGCCCAGCGCAAGCGCCTTTTGCAGCGGCCGCTGGGCACTCTCGGGGCCCATGCACACCGCCACGATCTCCCCCACCTCGTGACCCGCCTCGCGGATCCGGATGGCCTCCTCGAGGCCGTGCGCGTCGAACGGGTTCAGCTCGCTGTCCCCCGCGCGGTCGAGCCTCTTCGTGGCGGCGTCTAGGCGCTTCGCGGCGGTCGCGCTCGGCACCTCCTTGACGCAGACTGCGATGTTCACGCCCTCAACCTTCCTGTGAGTTCGGTAGTGACTACTTCCCGATGAACGTCGGGTCGCGCTTCTCGACGAACGCCCGCATGCCCTCCTTGGCGTCGTCCGTCGAGAACATCAGCGAATACAGATCGACCTCATGCACCAGGTTTCCCCCGATGTCGCCGTGCAAAGCACGGTTGGTCGACTCCTTGGCATACGCCAGCGCGACCGGGCTCTTAGTGGCCATCAGCTGGGCCAGCTCCATGGTGCGCGGCATCAGCTCCTCGGGCTCGTAGACGTGCTGCACGAGGCCGCGCTCGAGCGCCTCCTCCGCGTCCACCATGCGCCCGGTCAGGATCAGCTCCTTGGCGTAGCCGATGTTCGTGGCCCGGGCCAGCCGCTGGGTGCCGCCCCAGCCGGGCAGGATGCCGAGGTTGATCTCGGGCTGGCCGAACTGGGCGCGGGTCGAGGCCAGGCGCAGGTCGCAGGCCAGGGCCAGCTCGCAGCCGCCGCCCAGGGCGTAGCCGTTGACGGCCGCCAGCGTAGGCTTGCGCATCGTCTCCAGCTTGTGGGCGATCTCCTGGCCGAGCTCGGAGTAGGCGCGCGCCTCCAGCGGCGTCTTGCCGTCCATCTCCTTGATGTCGGCGCCGGCGATGAACGATCGGTCGCCCGCGCCGGTGAGGATGATCGCGCCACAGGTCTCGTCGCGGGCGAGGTCGCCCAGCGTGGCCAGCAGCTCCTCGAGCAGCGCGGTGTCGAGCGCGTTGAGCACCTCGGGCCGGTTGACCGTGACCACGGACACGCGACCGTCGGCGGTGATGCGGAGCCCCGACATCCGAACCTCCTAGGCGGCGCCCAGCCGCGTCTGCATGAAGCTGACGATCTCGGCCGTGGGGGCGCCCGGCGTGTACACCTCGGCCACCCCGAGCTGCTTCAGCTCGGCCACGTCGTCAGACGGGATCGTGCCCCCGACCACCACCATCACGTCCTCGGCGCCGGCCTCCTTGAGCAGCTCGAGGATGCGCGGCACCAGCGTCATGTGCGCGCCGGACAGGATCGAGATGCCGACGGCGTCGGCATCCTCCTGGATCACGGTCTCGACGATCTGCTCGGGCGTCTGGTGCAGGCCCGTGTAGATCACCTCCATGCCGGCGTCGCGCAGCGTGCGCGCAATGATCTTGGCCCCCCGATCGTGCCCGTCGAGGCCAGGCTTCGCCACCACAACACGGATCGGTCGGCTCATCGGGGGCGAGTGTACCCATCGCGCGACGCCGCGCGCGGCACACGCTCGGCTACCCGGTCTCGGCCGGCGCGAACACGACCAGCACCTCGAGCCGCCGGCTGATCGAGTGGAAACGGTGCGGCACCTGGGCGGCCACGAACACCACCGAGCCCGGCCCCACAGGCCGGTCCTCGCCGTCCACGTCGATCACCGCCCGGCCCGCCATCACGATGTAGGCCTCGTCCTCGCTGTGGGGCGACTGCGGATCGGCGGCGCCCGCCTCCAGCACGTACAGGCCCATGCTCATCGCCGGCACGCGCAGGAACTCCTCGTACAGGCGGCCGGCTGCAGCCCGGTCGTTGTCCAGGTCGCGCAGCTCGAAGGCGTCCACTAGAAGACCGGCGTCTCGCGGTAGACGCCCCACACCGCCCGCAGCGCGTCGCAGATCTCGCCCTCGCTGGCGTAGACGCGGGCGCAGTCCACCAGGTGCGGCATCACGTTCTCGTCGCCCTCCGCGGCGCGCTGCAGCTCGCTGATGGCGCGGTCGACCTCGGCCTGGCTGCGCTCGGAACGGACCGTGCGCAGGCGCTCAACCTGGCGCTGCTCGACATCGATCGGGATCTTGAGGATCTCGATCGGCTCGTCGCCCTCGGTGTGGGCATTGACCCCGACGATCTTGCGTGCACCCGACTCCACCTCCTGCTGGAAGCGGAAGCTGGCGTCGGCGATCTCGCGCTGGAAGAAGTTCTGCTCGAGCGCGGTCACCACGCCGCCCAGCCGCTCGATCCGGTCAAAGTAGTCGTAGGCCTGGCGCTCCATCTCGTCGGTCATCGCCTCCACCAGCCACGAGCCGCCCAGCGGGTCGGCCGAGTGGACGACGCCCGTCTCGTGCAGGATCACCTGCTGGGTGCGCAGGGCCAGCCGCGCCGCCTCCTCGGTGGGCAACGCCAACGCCTCGTCGAAGCTGTTGGTATGCAGGGACTGGGTGCCGCCCAGCACGGCGGCCAGGGCCTCGATCGCGGTGCGCACCACGTTGACCTGCGGCTGCTGGGCCGTCAGCGAGACGCCCGCCGTCTGGGTGTGGAAGCGCATCAGCAGCGACCGCTCACTCTTCGCGCCGTAGGTGTCGCGCAGTTCGCGGGCCCAGATCCGGCGGGCGGCCCGGTACTTCGCGATCTCCTCGAAGAAGTCGATGTGGGCGTTGAAGAAGAACGACAGCCGCGGCGCGAACTCGTCCACGTCCAACCCGCGGGAGATCGCCCGCTCCACGTAGGCGAAGCCGTCGGCCAGCGTGAAGGCCAGCTCCTGCGCGGCCGTCGCCCCGGCCTCGCGGATGTGGTACCCGGAGATCGAGATCGGATGCCAGCGCGGCATCTCGCGCGTGCACCACTCGATCATGTCGATCATCAGCCGCATCGACGGCTCGGCCGGGAAGATCCACTCCTTCTGGGCGATGTACTCCTTGAGGATGTCCGCCTGGATCGTGCCGCCCAGCTTCTCGGGCGAGATGCCCTGCCGCTCGGCCACGCAGACGTACTGCGCCAGCACCACCGCCGCCGGCGCGTTCACGGTCATCGACGTGGTCACGCGGTCGAGCGGGATCCCCGAGAAGAGATCCTCCATGTCGGCCAGCGTGTCGACCGCGACGCCCTCGCGGCCGACCTCGCCCAGCGAGCGCGCGTGGTCGGAGTCGTAGCCCATCAGCGTGGGCATGTCGAACGCGGTCGAGAGCCCGGTCTGGCCGTGGTCGAGCAGGTAGCGGAAGCGTTCGTTCGTCTCCTGCGCCGTTCCGAACCCGGCGAACTGGCGCATCGTCCAGGGCTTGCCGCGGTACATCGTCTCGTACACGCCGCGTGTGTAGGGATACTGGCCGGGGTCGCCAAGCCGCTCGTAGTCGACATCTGTGTTCTGCGGCGAGTAGAGCGAGTCGTAGGGGATGCCCGAGATGCTCGAGCGCAGCGGTTCGGTCACGACTCCGGCTCCGCCAGCGAGGCGCCGGGCTGCCACAGCACGTCGCCCCGGCCCTCGTCGTTGTGGATGCGGGCCAGGATGAAGAGCAGGTCGGAGAGCCGGTTCAGGTACGCCAGCGCCTGGGCGTTGACCTGCTCCTGTTCGGCCAGCCGCACGGTGCAGCGCTCGGCCCGGCGGCAGACGGTGCGGGCATTGTGCAGCGCCGCCGCCTGGGGGGTGCCGCCCGAAAGCACGAAGCTCGTCAGCGGCGCCAGCCGCTCGGTGTAGGTGTCGCAGGCGTGCTCCAGGGCCGTCACGTGACGGTCCTCGATGCGCAGCCGCTCGCGCACGCGGCCGCGGCTCGAGTCGAGCGGCACCGAGAGGTCGGCGCCGGCGTCGAACAGATCGTTCTGCACGCGGCCCAGCAGCTCGGCCACCGCCGGCTCCAGCCCGGTCGCGATCGCCACACCGATCGCAGCGCCGGTCTCGTCGATCGCGCCGTAGGCCCAGACCCGGGGGTCATCCTTGGAGACGCGCTCGCCGTCACCCAGCGAGGTCTGCCCGGCGTCGCCTCCGCGCGTGTAGATCTTGTCCAGACGGACCATCACGGGGGAGCTTAGTTGGGGTGACCGACAATCACCCGATGGGGGCGTTCACGCCCCGTTTGTGAAGGCGATCACCTGGGGCGACCCCGGCGGGCCGCGGCCCGGCCCGCCATCTTCACAAGAAGGATCCCACCATGTTTGGACTCGCCGACCGGCTCGCCAAGGCGGAGGTCGACCCCACGGCGTCCGTCGTGGAGTTGCCGTCTCGCACAACCGTCATGCTCATCGACCATGACCCCATGATGCTCCAGATCGCGCGGCGCGCGCTGGAGGACGTGGCTCACATCGTCATCGCGGCCAACGCCCGCGAGGTGCTGATCGAACTGCGCACCGTGCGGCCCAGCGTCCTGCTGGTGGACTGCGACCTGCGGCCCGGCGACGCCGAGCTGCTCGCCTGGGGCGTCCCCGAAGGCGTGCCCGTGATCACCATCGACCCGGCCGAGCCGATCGCCGTGGAGCAGCTGCGCGACCGCGTGAAGCGCGCCGTCTCGGTGGGCCAGCGGGTGTGGATGACCGGCGGGCTGCGCAAGCGCGTCGCCGCGTAGCTACGCCGGTTCGGCCCGGCCGGACGCGGCGAGCGCCTCGAGCAGCAGATCCACCGCTGCGGAACGGCGCTCGCCGCGCCGCCAGGCCAGGCAGAACCCGAACTCCATCGCCGGCCTGGTCATCGGCAGCTCCTGCAGCGTGCCCAGCTCGAGCTCACGGCCGACGGCGATCCCGGGCACGATGGCCACTCCCAGGCCGACCTCGACACAGCGTTTGACCGCCTCCAGGCTGGTGGCCTCCAGCCGTGCGGCCGGCTCCACGCCTTCCCGGGCCAGGAGCTGGTCGATCTCACGCCGGTTGACCGTGCCGGGGCTGCGCACCACCAGCGTGCGCGAGGCCAGGTCGGCCAGCGTCAGCGGCTTGCGCGGGCGCGGCTCCTCGGCTGAGGCGATCAGCACCGTGCGCCCCTGCGCGTAGACCTCGGTCTCGATGTCGGCCGGCGCGGTGTGCTCGGTGAGCAGCGCGCAATCAGCCTCGCCGGAGCGCAGCGCGGAGAGGATCCGCGCCACCTCGCCCACGATCACGCCGGCCTCCAGGCGCGGCAGTCGCTCGCGGATCGTGGCCAGCGCCGGCGGTACCACGTAGGTGGCGAGCGCCTCACCGGCCGCCACCCACAGCCGGGCCCGCTCGGCGGAGGCGGCCCGGTCGACCGCCGCCTCGGCCTCGCCGTCGAGCTGGATCGCCCGCTCGGCATAGGGCAGCAGCGCCCGGCCGGCGGCCGTCAGCTCGACCCGGCGGGTGCCGCGCGCGAACAGCTCGGTGCCGACGCGCCGCTCGAGCGCTCGCACCAGCTGGCTGACGGTCGGCTGGGAGACGCCCAGCCGCTCCGCCGCGCGTGTGAACCCAGCCTGGGCAGCGACCTCGACGAAGGCCTGCAGCTGGGCTGTCGGATACAGAGCCATCCGCCAATGATTCTATGGCAATGAGAGCCTTTTGCTCTACACGGCCAGCGGCTACGGTGTCAGTCAGTGGCGCGCCATCGCCTGATCCTGATGCTTGCGGTCGCGGCCCAGGCCTCGGTCTCGGTCGTGCAGTTCGGCCTGCCTGCGATCAGCATCCAGCTGCAGCACACGCTGGATATCGGGACGGCCGGCTTCGGCGCAATCTTCGGCGCGGTCGGGCTCGGGTCGGCAGTGGCCCTGATCCCGTGCGGGATGCTGGTCGACCGCCACGGCAGCCGGCCCGTGCTGCTGGCGGGCACTGCGCTCGGCTTCGCCGGATACGCCCTGGCCGCTGCCAGCACCGACCCCTACGCCTTCAGCGCGGCCGTCTTCCTGGGCGGCGCCGGCTCGGCCGCCGTGCCGGTGGCGGGCATGAGCGCGTTGCTGCGCGAGTTCCCGCCCGAGAAGCGCGGCGTGGCGCTGGGCTGGCGCCAGCTGGCGGTGCCGCTGGGCGGCACCATCGGTGCGATCACCCTGCCGCTGCTGGCCGACGCGGGCGGTGTGCGGCTGGCGCTGATGGTGGCAGCGGTCGCCAACCTGATGACCGCCGGCGCATTCGCACTGCTCGCCCCTTCCGAGGCGTCCGGCGCCAGCCGCCTGGGCCTGGACGGCGTGCTCTCGGTGCCGGGCTTCCGCACCCTGCTCTGCGTGGGTGGGCTCTACGTGTGCGCGCTGGGCGCCGCCCTCACCTACCTGGTCGCGGCCGGGCGCAGCGCGGGGCTGTCCGCCGCGCAGGCGGGCGCCCTGTTCACGATCCTGAACGTCTCGGCGGCCGCGGCTCGGCCCTTCTGGGGCCGCGTGGCCGACCGCGCCGGCGGCTCATGGCGGGTGCAGACGCTGGCGGCCACCGGCACGCTGGCGTGCCTCGCCGGGATGCTGATGCCGGTCGCGCTGGCGGCGGGCGTGGGCGCGGCTGTGCCGGTGACGCTGGCGCTGGCCTTCGGCGCATTCGGCTTCAACGGCGTCGTCTACGTGCTGGCCGGGGAGCTGGCGGGAGTGCATCGCGCGGCCCGGGCGGTGGGCATCGCCTCGACGGTGGTGTTCGCGATGGGCTCGATCTCGCCCCCGGTGGCGGGCCTGATCGCCGAGCACGTCGGCTACGACGCGATGTGGCTAGCCGGGGCGGCCTGCTCGGCCATGGGCGCGGCACTGGCCTTCACCAGGCTGCGCGAGCGGGTCGGGCACGCGGCGCCGATCGCGATCGCCAATCCCAGCCGGTAGACTCGCCCTCATGGGCGACCTGATCGAGGCCACGGAAGCGCTGCGGGCACGGGTGCCAGGAGGCGGCAGCCAGGTGCTGGAGCGCTGGGGCATCGACTCCGAGTACGGCACGCTGCGCGACGTGCTGCTGGGCTCGCCGGACAGCTTCCGCTGGCTGGGTGAGGAGAACGCGCAGTACAGCGCGCTGGTGCGCGAGACGCTGCGCCGCGGCCACCGCTTCGACCGCGACCTGGCCCTGCGCCAGCACGGCGAGATGGTCGACGCCTACCGCCAGGCCGGCGTCAACGTGCACCTGCTCGACGCTCACGACGAGCTGGCGTACGCGGTGTATGCGCGCGACTCCAACTTCATGACCCCGTTCGGCGCCGTCGTCACCCAGCTCGCCAACCCGCGCCGCCGCGGCGAGTACGCCAACGTGCTGCGCTTCTACCTCGAGCACGAGATCCCGATCTACGACCTTGTCTCCGCCGGCAACTTCGAGGGCGGCGACTTCAACATGATCGCGCCGGGCTGCGTCCTGATCGGCTACACCGGCCTGCGCGGCGAGGAGGTCGCGGCCCGCCAGGTGGGTGGCTGGATGGAGGCCGAGGGGATCGACGTGCGCTACGCCCCGATCGACGAGTACTACGTGCACATCGACCTGATGGTGTGCATGCTGGCCGAGAAGCTTGCCGCCGTCTGCCTCGACACTACCGATCCCGAGATCGTCGACTGGATCACGGCGCGGGGGATCGAGATCGTGCCGGTCAGCTTCCGCGAGACGATGGGCCTGGGCTGCAACGTGGTCGCCCTGGGCGCCCACCGCGTGCTCTCATCCACTGCGGCGCCTGAGCTGAACGGGCGGCTGCGCGCGCTCGGCTTCGAGGTCTACGACCCCGACATGAGCCAGTTCCAGCTGGCCGGCGGCGGCGTGCACTGCATGTGCCAGCCACTGCGCCGCGACCCGGCCTAGCCTCCGACCGGCACCGAGAAGGCGACCCGTGTGCCGCTGCCCGGCGCCGCGTCGACCGTGAACGTGCCGCCGTAGAGGCGGATCCGCTCGGCGGTGGCAGCCAGTCCGAAGTGGTAATCGTCGCCGCGGGCGACGACTGCGTTGGGGTCGAAGCCACAGCCGTCGTCGCGCACTTCGCAGTTGAGATGGCCATTTCGACTGGCTGCGCTGATGGTGATCGTGGCCGGTTGGGCATGCTTGACAGCGTTGCCAATCAGCTCTTTGATGGTGCGAAACGCGAGCCGCTCGGAATCCTGCGAGGCCTGCGCGCCGTCCGCATCCACAGTGATGCGAAACGGCGCCCCGTCGCCGGTTCGCCGACTCAGCTCCTCGAGCGCCGGCCCGATGCCGCCACCCCCCATGCCGGGCGGGTAGAGGTCGAAGCTGAGGCTGCGGGTGCGGTTGATCGCCTCTCGCACCTGCCCGCCGATCACGCCGGCCCGCTCGGCCGTCTTCTCGTCGGCGACG
>Ga0066903_100004518_pt1 | contig 11785 bp, 12 predicted proteins | sample PanSoiMetaGPlot1_FD_67491 | JGI IMG/M metagenome (GOLD analysis project Ga0066903, IMG submission 67491) | Tropical forest soil microbial communities from Panama analyzed to predict greenhouse gas emissions - Panama Soil - Plot 1 (version 2) | ecosystem: Environmental > Terrestrial > Soil >...
TGGTCGCGTCGTTCCTCTTCAGGGCGCCGGCCGGCTTCGCGTATCAGTGGCAGAGGAACGGGTCGAACATCGCCACCGGTCCGACGTTCACGGCGATCCTGCCCGGCGACTACACCTGCACGGTCACGGCCACCAACCAGGCCGGGTCGACCTCGGAGACGAGCGCGGTGAAGACGATCGGTCTACCGGTCCCGCCGGGCCCGCCCATCCCCCCGGACGTCTCACCCGCGGTGGCTGTCATCGCGACGCCGAGCTTTACGGGGTAACCGAACCGTGACGGGCCCTACTTGAACCAGATGCGCTGGTACGAGCGGCTCTCCGGGTGCAGCAGCAGGCCGACCAGCGCGCCGTCGAAGAGCAGCGTGATGATGACCGGGAAGTTGATCACGTCGGAGCCGAACACGGCGACGAGCATGATCAGCTGCAGGATGGCGGCCACGACGGCGACGGCGTAGGCCCACTTCCACTCGTTGGCGATCCCGTACCCGCCGATCGCGAGCCCGATGATCGTCGCCAAGCCCAGCAGGAGGCTCGTGGCCACGATGCCGAACAGCAGGCCGAAGGCGGCGTTGATATAGAGGAGCAGCGTGGCGAGGACCAGAGTCTGGGGCTGCGCCTGGTTCAGGAACTTCCGCTCGTTCACCGGGCCATTCTGGCCCATGAAACGACGCGGTGTGCGCCGGCGCCCTCAAGCCGGCATGACCTCGCGCTCGTACGCCCGATCCCGTCGGTGCGTCGTGAAGCCGAGGGACTCGTAGAGGCGGAGCGCCGCCTCGTTGTCGCCGTCCACGAACAGCATGCCCGTGCGGACGCCTTGCCCGGTCAACGACCGCAGCCCGGCGACCACCAGCGCCCGGCCCAGGCCCGCTCCGGCGCGGGACGGGTCGACGCCGATGACGAAGATCTCGCCCAGCTCGGGGTCGCCGTCGGTGGCGGGGTGGACCTTGGTCCAGCAGAAACCGGCCAGGCCGTCGGCGTCGAAGGCGAGCAGGAAGCCCTTGGCGTCGAACCACGGCTCGGCAAGACGCCGCGCCAGCGTCGACTTGGCCCAGCCACCCTGCTCCGGGTGGCCGGCGAACGCGCGGTTGTTCACCGCGAGCCAGGCGTCGTCGTCCTGCCCGGGCACGAACGGTCGCACGTCGACACTGAGCGGCCACGCCGGCTTTTCGGCGAGCGGGAGCGCGACGCGCATCTGGAGCAGGTCGCGCTGGCGACGGAACCCGGCGCGCGCCACCGCGTCGTCGTCGCGCTCGTCCGGATCGAAGAGCCAGAGCACGACGAGACCGCCGCCGTGGCCGGCAACGTGCTCCACGACGCGCTCGAGCAGCGCGACGGCGACGCCTCGATCGCCTCGCGCGTCCGGATGCACGACGACGCCGAGATCCCAATGGGCGGGAGTCTCGTTGTCGCTGCGGTGCACGTACGCGAAGCCGACGGCGCGCTCCTCGTCGAGCGCGACGACGCCTGCCGACGCCGGCGCGACGGGCCGGTCGAGGTCGCGCCAGACGGCCTCGCCGAGGGAAGGGTGACCGTCGACCGCCTCCGCATCGTCGTGCAAGCGGGTCACCGTGACGAGGTCGGCCGGTGCGACCGGCTGCAACAGACGCGTCTCGAGCACCGCATCGAGCGTACCGGTGGCCCGCGATACGTTCGGCCGATGGCGCGGCCGCGAGGTGCCAGACAACGCGCGGAGGAGGTCGTAAGACGTCTCGCCGTCGAGTACCCCGGCACCGCCACCGAGCTCTGCGCGTTGCAACACGAGAACCCGTACCAGCTGCTCGTCGCCACGATCCTCTCCGCCCAATCGACCGACGAGACGGTGAACAAGATCACGCCGGCCTTCTTTCGGCGCTACGAGACCCCGCTCGACCTCTCGCACGCCAACCCGGAGGAGGTCGAGGAGCTCATCCACGCCTCGGGGTTCTTCCGCTCGAAGACGAAGAGCCTGATTGGAATGGCATGCGCCCTCGAGGAGCGATTCGGTGGGGAAGTGCCGACCGACCTCGACGACCTCGACTCGCTCCCCGGAGTCGGTCGCAAGACGGGCAACGTCGTCCGGTCGGTTGCGTTCGCGTTACCGGGTTTGCCCGTCGACACGCACGTGATGCGCCTCGTACGCCGGCTCAAGCTCACCAACGAGACCGACCCGGTGAAGATCGAGCTCGATCTCGACGGCATCGTCGAACCCGAGGAGCGCGGCGCCTTGTCGCTGCGGCTGATCCTGCACGGGCGGCGCGTCTGCCAGGCGCGCAAGCCTCAGTGCGACGCGTGCGTCGTCAACGACATCTGCCCCTCGGCGTTCAAGGTCTGAACGGCTGGAGCCCTGCCGGACGGGGGGATCAGCCACCCGCCTGGTCAAACGGGGTTCAATAGGGCATTCTGGCGGCGTCAGTCGGCGTCGAGGGCGGGGGGAGCAAGGCCCGAGAAGCACGATCATGCAACCAGCCCAAGCAATGTGGCTGCGGGGCAGGCAACAGACATGGACGCGCGTCGTCGCGGCATCCGGACTGATCGTGCTCGTCGCCTGCGGTCAGACGCGCAGCGACCGCGCAACGCCCGCCGGCAGCACGCCCACGGCGACGACCGTTGCTCCCACGGCGGCAGCGCCCGCGCCCATGCCGTATCAGGTGAAGCGGGGAGACACGCTGACCTCGGTCGCGCGGTTCTTCGGCATGTCGAGTCAGACGCTCGCGGCGGCCAATCAACTCGACACCCAAGCCCGCCTGACCGAGGGCCAGGTGCTGCAGATCCCGCCCGCGCCTCCCGCCGGGGTGACGGTGTCGCCGTCGGACGGGATCTCCGGCAACACCTTCACGTTCACGGTGACCGGCGCCAAGGTGGGTGAGGCCATCACGTTCCAGATCATGGGGCCCGGCGGCAGGGTCTTCAGCGGATCGCCGCACACGGCATCGAACGACGGGGTCGTGACGGCCACGTACATCAGCAAGGGTGACGACCCCGGCACCTACGCGGTCGTGGCCAGCGGCGACCGGGGGACCTCGCTGCGCGCCGAGTACCGCCTGCTGGGCTGAGCTCCGCCGACCCGCCGCTGTTCCCGCAGGCCACGTTGCCGCCCCCCGCGGTAAATGCCATACTTCTCACTCTTCGGGCGAAACGCCCGAATCGGGCGGATGCACACGGGGGGAGCAGGTCGGATGCGGCGCAGGCGGTGGGCCCGGCGCCTGCTGGGAGCGCTGACGGGCGTGATGCTCGTCGGCCCGTTGAGCGCCATCGTCCGGCCCGACGTGGCGGAGGCGTCGCCCACGGGGTACGTCACCATGAGCGACGGCGTGTCGATCGCGGTGAACGTCCGCATGCCCACGCACTACGTCCCGGGGATGCACTACCCAACGGTCTTCGAGATGTCGGGGTACGACGGCGGTTCCGCCAACGGCGGGACGCTCGCCAAAGATGTCGGCGTCCCGCCGGGTACCCCGGTTCCCGTCGACGACAGTCGTCAGCTCACCGACTACCTCGACGACGACTACGTGACGGTGCACGCCTCCGTGCGGGGGACCGGGTGCTCGAGCGGTGAGTTCGATCTCTTCTCGTGGCGCTCCGCGCTCGACGGCAAGGAGATCATCGACAACTGGATCCCGAACCAGCCGTGGTCGAACGGCGGCGTCGGGATCCTCGGGCACTCGTACGGCGGCATCACCGGCTTCATGGTGGCGGCCACGCAACCGCAGCACCTCAAGGCGGTCACCGTCTCGGGTCTCATCGACGACCTCTACCGCGGCATCGTGTACCCGGGCGGCGTCAGCAATTACGGCTTCCCGCTCATCTGGACGGGCGGGATCCGCACCGCCTACGACGTCGCCGGTGGGTTGCTGCCGGGCCTGGTTCGCCCGCAGCGGCCCGGCGACAGTCCCAACCGGCAGGAGCAGTGCGCGCTGAACACGGCCGGCAAGAGCCGCACCGTCGCCAACGACCCCGTGCTCCAGGGGCTCTCCGAGACGGACAACGACTGGTACCGGGCGCGCTCGCTGATCAGCTACGTCGACAAGATCAAGGTCCCGATCCACATCGTCGGCGCGTACCAGGACGAGCAGACCGGGCCACGCGGGCAAACGCACCTCTTCGAGCGGATCAGCGGCGTTCCGAAGCGGCTGATGCTCACGAACGGGAACCACGACACCGAGAGCACCGCCGACTACGGCGTTCCCGACATCCGCAACGACCGGAAGGCGTGGCTCGATCAGTGGGTGCGCGGCGTGAACGGCGGCTTCGGCACGGTCAAGCAGGCGCGCTCGTCGGTGACCGTCCTCTTCGAGACCCACAAGGAAACCCAGGTCGACGAGCAGACGCAGGCGCAGAAGGAGGTGCTGACGCCGAACGGGCGCAAGGATGCAAGGACGTTCCCGCTGCCCGACACCCGGTGGACGGATTGGTATCTCCACGGCGACGGCTCGCTGACGACCGACGCGCCGACCGGCCCGGAGGCGGCACAGCCGTATGTCACGGGCACGAAGCGGCAGTTCTGGTCGTATCAGGCGGGCGGTGAGGTCGGGCCACCGGTCACGACGGCCGAGGGCCCGGACGAGCTCACGTACCGCAGCGGTCCCGTGGCGACCGACACGGCCATCGCCGGCCCGATCACGTCGACGCTGTTCGTGCAGAGCACGGCCCCCGACACGGAGTTGTTCGTCGAGCTCGTCGACGAGGCCCCCGACGGCAGCCGCACGTACCTGCAGCGTGGCGTGCTGCGCGCGAGTCACCGTGCCGTCGACGACTCGCAGAGCGATCACACGCCCGACGGGCGCATCTACCGTCCGTACCGTCCCCACACGAACCCGACCAGCATCACGCCGGGTCAGACCTACGAGTACCTCGTCGAGGTGTGGCCTGTCGGGCACGTGTTCCGGGCAGGGCACCGCATCTCGGTCAAGATCCACGCGCCGCCGTTCGTCGACAGCTTCTACGCGTACGTGCCCCGCAGCGCGCCCGGCGTGAACACCGTGCTCCAGGGGCCGGACACACCGTCGCGGATCATGCTGCCGATGATCCCGCTGACCGGCGTGCAGCTGGGCCCGCCGCTGCCGTGCGGCGCGCAGGAAGCCGTCCGCTGCGTGGCACAACCCGGCTGAGCCGCCCGCACGCCGCTGAGCATCACCACTTAGCATCACGGGCGTGGACATCAAGATCCGCGCTCCGCACGCCGACGAGGCAGAGGCCGTCTTCGCGGTCGGCAGCGAGGCGTTCGCGTCACGGGCGGAGCGACGGGAATCGTGGCTCGCATCCAAGCGCATGGACGAGTTCCTCGGCGGCTGGGTGGGCGACGAGCTCGTCGCCACCACCGAGGTCATGCCCGTGGGGCAGTACTTCGGCGGCCGGTCGGTGCCCATGGGAGCCGTCGCGTCGGTCGCCGTGCGCCCGGATCACCGCGGCCGGGGGATCGCCCCCCGCCTGCTCGGGCTGGCCGTCGAACGCATGCACGAACAGGGGCTCGTGGTGAGCACGCTCCATCCGGCGACGACGCGCTTCTACCGAGGGCTCGGCTGGGAGATCGGCGGCGAGTTCGGCGTGCGACGGGTCCCGACGGCGTCTCTCGCCGCGCTGCCACCGGGAGAGCAGGAGTGCCTCCGCCCGGGACGCCGCGACGACCTCGACGGCGTGCGCGACTGCTACGAACGCGTCGCGCCGTCGATCAACGGGGCGATCGACCGGCGCGACGCGCGCTGGCGTATCGATCAGCTGACGCTCGACCATCCGCAGCGGTACCTGTACGTGTACGACGCCGACGACGGCATCGACGGCTACGTCGTGTACGACCAGCACCAGACGAGCCGGCAGTGGGGTTTCGGCATCACGGTCCACGAGCTCGTCGCTGCCGACGCCCGGGCCGCCGTGACCCTATGGCGGCACCTCGGATCGCACGTCGCCCAGGTCGACACCGTCACGGTGCTCGCCATGCCCGCCGACGTGCTCACCCTGCTGCTGCCGGAGCAGGTGGTCGAGCTCGCCGGCGCCAATCACTGGATGACCCGCATCGTCGACGCCGCCGGGGCCGTCGCCGCCCGCGGGTACCCACCTGGGTTGCGGGCGGAGGTGCACTTGCAGCTCGCCGACCGCGTCGCGCCGTGGAACGACGGGCGGTTCGTGCTGCGCGTCGACGGCGGCGAGGGGAAGCTCAGCCCGGGAGGGACCGGCGACGTGCACCTCTCGATCAACGCCCTGGCGTCGCTCTACACGGGGTGGGCGACGGCGTCCGTGCTGGAGGCGGCGGGGGTCATGCACCACGCCGGCCGGCGTGAGCTCGCGGACCTGGAGGCGGTCTTCGCCGGTCCGCGTCCGTACCTGTTCGACAACTACTGACGCATCACGTGTCGCGTACGTGGATCGCGAGCACGGCGAAGTCGTCCTCGAGTTGGTCGTCGCCCATCAGGCGGGTGACGATCCGGGTGCACCCACGATGCGGTGACCCTGCCATCACGGTCTCGCGCAGTCGCTCCAGGCCTACGTCGATGTGCTCGCCGCGCCGCTCGACGACGCCGTCCGTGAAGAAGTAGGCGGTCGACCCCGCCGGCAGCGGAACGTCGTGAGCATGTCGCTTCACGCCCGAGCCGCTGCCAATGGGCGGGTCGGCGTGCGCGTCGACCATCGCCGCTTCGCCCGACGGCGAGGCGATGAAGGGAAACGGGTGACCGGCCGACGAGCACGTCATGCGCCGGCGGTCGGGATCGATGACCCCGTAGAGCACGGTCGCCATCTCGTCCGTCTCGAAGTGGGACACCATCTCGTCGAGACGCGCCAACACCACGGTGGGATCGTTCGAGTCGAGGGCATAGGCGCGTAGCGCGTTCCGAAGACGGCCCATGACGATCGCGGACGGCAGGCCGTGGCCCACGACGTCACCGATCGCGGCGCCGACGTGACCGGTCGGGAGCAGAAAGAGGTCGTACCAGTCGCCGCCGACGAGACGCGCGCGTCCCGGGATGTAACGCGCCGCGATCTCCAAGCCGCTGATGTCCGGGAGTCGCGGCAGGAGGCTGCGTTGCAAGGCGGTCGCGACCCTCTGCTCCTGCTTGAGGACGCTCGTGTTGATCACCAGCGCCGCCCGGTCCGCGACCAGCTGCAGGAGCTCGGCGTCCTGTTCGGAGAACGAGCGCGACCCGAGCGTGCCCACGTGCAGCACGCCGATCGTGTCGCCGTCGGCGATCAACGGAACACCCAGCAGGGAACGAATTCCGAGGTCCAGGAGGATCGGGTTGCGGACGTTCGTGTGATCCACGTTGTCGAGAATCACCGCCTTGCCCTCGGCGGCCACCCGACCCGCAAAGCCCTGTCCGATCGGGATGCGTACACCCCCGCGCACCTCTTCCTCGATGCCCTTCGCGGCCGTCGCGACCATCTCCTGTGCAGCGCGGTCGATCAGGAGCACCGCGGCCGTGTCGGCCTCGAGGATGTCCCGAGTTCGTTCCAACAGCGTGTCGAGAAGCTCGTCGATCTCGAGGTGCGCGAGCGACGCGTCGGTGACGGACTGGATGCGCCGGAGCTGCTCGACTTCCTGCGCGACGTCGATATCGACGTCGGATGATTCGATGTGGGAGGTCATCGCAGACGGCTGCTCATGGGTCGGCTCCTCCCTGCTCCGGTCGGAACCCCGTGAGCGATCAAACGGGCCCGCCGCCTGCTTGACGGAAGCACCAGCATAAGCGCTGGTCAGCCCCCCTCTGTTACGGGCGAGCGACCCTACGAGCGAGCCAGGTCGTCGAGGGCGGCGATCGCCTTGTCGACCGATCGGCGCGCGTTGAGAAGGGTGCGCTCGGCGGCGTAGAGGTCCGATGCGATCTGGGAGTCGGCCGTGTCGCCGTAGCGGTCGGCGACCGTCACGACCCGGCGTGCCAGCTCCTCGAGCTGCGATCGCACCGTGGACAGCTCGGCTCGATCCGACGACGCAGGCACAAGGCCAGCCTTCCCGCGCCCGCCGAGGTCGGGCAATTCGGACGGTCGGGGAGAAGTCGCTGGTTACGATGTTGCCGGTCCCCGATGCTCTCCCGACTCGATCTTCGCGGCGCGGACGCCGATCTCGGCGACGTGCTCGTACATGCGGCAGACGACGGCTCCGCTCTCGACGCCGTCCGCGAGATCATTCGCGACGTGCGGTCGGGCGGCGATGCCGCGCTCCGTGCGTTGACCGAACGCTTCGACGGCTGCGCGATCGGCGACCTTCGTGTCCCGTCTGAGGAGCTGCGCGCTGCCCTCGACAGCGCGCCGCCGGCGTTCCGCGCCGCCCTCGACTACGCCCGCGACGAGATCACCGCGTACCACGAGGCCCAGGTGGGCGACGGCGTGCGAGTCGAGCGCGACGGCGTGCTCCTGCGCGAGCTGGTGGTGCCCGTCGACCGCGCCGGGTTGTACGTCCCGGGCGGTCGCGCTGCTTATCCGTCCACGGTGCTCATGACCGCGATCCCGGCCCGGGTGGCCGGCGTCCCGGAGCTCGCGCTGTGCGTGCCGCCCGATCGCGAGGGCAGGATCCCGCCGGCCACGCTGGCCGCGGCGTCGCTGGTCGGCATCGACGAGGTGTACCGCGTGGGCGGCGCCCAGGCGATCGCCGCCCTCGCGTACGGGACGGAATCCATCCGGCCCGTCGACGTCGTCGTCGGTCCCGGCAACGTGTACGTCACGCTGGCCAAGCGCGAGGTCGCCGGCGTGGTGGGCATCGAATCCCTCTCGGGGCCGTCGGAGCTGGTCGTCGTGGCCGACGACATCGCCGATGCGGCGCTGGCGGCCGCCGACCTGCTCGCGCAGGCCGAGCACGGACCGGACGGGGCCGCCGTCCTCGTGACCTGGGACGAGCACGTCGCCGATGCGGTCGACGCGGCCGTGGCTGCGTTGCTCGCCGAGGCGCCGCGCCGCGCCGAGATCGAGTCGACGCTCGAATCGGGCGGCCGGACGATCATCGTCGACGGGCCGGAGGCCGCGGTCGAGGTGGCGAACACGATCGCCCCCGAGCATCTCGAGCTCATGACCGCCGATCCCGAGGCGATGGTGGCGCAGGTTCGTAATGCCGGCGCCGTGTTCTGCGGTCCGTGGTCGCCGGCGGCCGTGGGTGACTACGTCGCCGGCGTCAATCACGTGCTCCCGACCGCGCGCACTGCCCGGTTCGCGAGCGCGCTGCGCGTCGACACGTACCGCAAGCACGTGCACGTCGTCACGCTCGATCGGGACGCGCTCGCCCGGGTCACGCCGTACGTGCAAGCGTTCGCCGAGGTGGAGGGACTGGACGCACACGGCCGTTCCGTCACGCTCCGGGACGCCGAGTGACGCCCGAACGCCTGTCCCCGCGCGGCGACCTGCAGAACCTCGAGGGCTACCACTCGCCCCAGTTCGACGTTCCCGTCCGGTTGAACACGAACGAGAGCCCGTACGCACCGCCGCCGGAGTTCGTCGAAGCCTGGTTGGACGCGCTCCGCGCCGCGCCGCTCAACCGGTATCCGGACCGTGGCGCGCGCGAGTTGCGCGCCGCCTTGGCCGCACAGCTCGGTCAGCCGATCGAGCGGCTGTTCTGCGCCAACGGATCGAACGAGGTGCTCCAGACGCTGCTGCTCACGTTCGGCGGTGCCGGGCGCGCCGCGGCCGTCTTCGAGCCCACGTACGCGCTTCATTCCCACATCGCCCGCATCACCGGCACGTCGGTCGTCGCGGGGGAGCGGACGGCGGACTTCGCCGTCGATCCTGCCGCCGCACGTGCGCTCGTCGCCGACCACCGGCCCGCGGTCGTCTTCCTGTGCAGCCCGAACAACCCGACCGGGACGGTCGAGACGGCGGGGACGGTCGAGGCGCTCGTCGACGCGTCCAGCGCGCTCGTCGTCGTCGACGAGGCGTACGGCGAGTTCGCCGACCACAGCGCGGTCGACCTCGTCGCCGACGACCGGCCGCTCATCGTCTCGCGCACGTACTCGAAGGTCTGGTCGATGGCCGCGCTCCGGCTCGGCTTCTGCGTCGCCCCGCCGTGGGTGGTCGAGGAGCTCGAGAAGGTCGTCCTGCCGTACCACCTGGCCGTGCCGACCCAACTCGCGGGCGTGCTCGCACTCCGCTACGGAAGCGAGATGGACGAGCGCGTCGCGCTCCTCGTACGGGAGCGTGAGCGCGTGCGGGCCGACCTCCACACGGTCGACGGGGTCACCGTCTTCCCGTCCGGGGCCAACTTCGTGCTCCTTCGGGTGCACGGCGACGGCCACGCCCTCTGGCAGCGGCTCGTCGACCGGGGCGTGCTCGTGCGTGACTTCTCGCGCTGGCCCCGCCTCGACGAGTGCCTCCGCGTCACGGTCGGCACCCCCGAGGAGAACGACGCCTTCCTCGCCGCCCTGCGCGAGGCTGTCGAGGAGGTGAGAGTCGCATGAGCAGGTCGTCCACGCAGCACCGCGAGACCAAGGAGACCAAGGTCGACCTCGCGCTCGACGTCGACGGGTCGGGGCAGGCGAGCGCGTCGACGGGCATCCCGTTCTTCGACCACATGCTCGAGCAGCTCGGGAAGCACGGCGGATGGGACCTCCGCATCGAGGCCGAGGGCGACCTCGAGATCGACACGCACCACACGATCGAGGACGTCGGCATCGTGCTGGGCACCGCGTTCAAGGAGGCGATCGGCGACAAGGCCGGCGTGCGCCGGTTCGCGGACGCGGTCGTGCCGCTCGACGAGGCACTCGTGCAGGTGGCGCTCGACCTCTCCGGGCGCCCGTTCCTCGTCTACGAGGTCGACCCGAAGTCGGAGTGGATCGGGACCTTCGATCCCCAGCTCGCCGAGGAGTTCTGGCGCGCCTTCGCGTTCGCCGCTGATATCACGCTCCACATGCGCTCCCTCTCGGGGAAGAACGGCCACCACGTCATCGAGGCGTCGTTCAAGGGCGTCGCCCGCAGCCTGCGCGACGCCGTGAAGATCGAAGGCACCGGCGTGCCGTCGACCAAGGGCGCGCTCTAGAGGGTGCCGTTCGACCTGTATCCCTCGATCGACCTGCGCGGCGGCCGGGTCGTGCGGCTGCAGCGAGGTGACTTCTCGGCCGAGACCGTGTACGGCGACGACCCCGTGCAAGTGGCGCAGGCGTTCGCCGCCGCCGGAACCCGATGGATCCACGTCGTCGACCTCGACGCCGCCCGCACCGGCGAGCGGGTCAACCTCGGCGTGGTCGAGGCGATCTGCGCCGCCGTGCCCTGCCACATCCAGGCCAGCGGGGGCGTACGCAGCGTCGAGGCCGGCGGCGACCTCCTGGCGGCGGGAGCGGCCCGGATCGTCGTGGGCACGGGCGCGATCGAGCGACCGGAGCTCGTCCACGAGCTCGCGACCCTGCACGCCGGCCGGGTGGCGGTCGGGCTCGACGCCCGCGGGCGGGACGTCGCCGTCCGGGGTTGGATCGACTCCACGGGGGAGGATCTGCTCGAAGTGGCGCGACAGCTCGAGGGAAGCGGCGCGTCGACCCTGGTCGTGACCGAGATCGGCCGCGACGGCACGATGGCCGGACCGGCCCTCGACCAGCTCGGCGGCGTGCTCGACGTGACCTCGCTCCCCGTGATCGCCAGCGGCGGTGTCGGCGGCCTGGAGGATCTCTCCGCCCTGCGCGGGCTGCGCGCCGGGGGCCGCTCGCTGGCGGGAGCAATCGTCGGGCGGGCGATCTATGAAGGACGCTTCGGCGTCGACGAAGCTCTCGCCGCCGTGAGCTGACTCCCGTAGTCGGCGGCGGTCGGGTCGGGTACGGTCGCCCCGGGCGGCGTCGGCCGGCGCCGCGACGGCCGGAGGGGGACGCATGACCGAGGCGAACGGGGTGGTCGACGAGGGATTCTTGCG
>Ga0066903_100004520_pt1 | contig 11781 bp, 7 predicted proteins | sample PanSoiMetaGPlot1_FD_67491 | JGI IMG/M metagenome (GOLD analysis project Ga0066903, IMG submission 67491) | Tropical forest soil microbial communities from Panama analyzed to predict greenhouse gas emissions - Panama Soil - Plot 1 (version 2) | ecosystem: Environmental > Terrestrial > Soil >...
ACCGCACCCGCACGCCAATGGGTGGTCGTCTGTTGCGTGTCTGGCTGGGCGAGCCGAGGCTCGACCGCGGCGAGATCGAGCCGCGCCAGGACGCCGTCGAGGCCTGCCTCCTGGCCGAGGACATCCGGCCACTCCTGGCCGAGTCACTCGGCCGCATCGGCGATCTCGAACGGCGGCTCGGACGTATCGTGCGCGGCGTCGCCACCCCGCGCGAGCTGCTGGCGTTGGCCGAGGCCCTGCGCGCGGTGCGCGACCTGCGCGACCTGGTGGCCGATATGGATGCCTCAGCGCTCTGGCCGTACCTGGCCGAGCTGGACCCGTGCCCGGACCTGGTCGAGCTGCTCGACCGCGCCGTCGCACCACCGGGCAGCGGCCGGACCATCCGCCCGGGCTACCACCCCGAGCTGGACAGCCTGGTCGAGTCGATGACCACTGGCCGCAAGCAGATCGCTCAGCTCGAACACACCGAGCGGCAGCGAACTGGCATCCGCTCGCTGAAGGTTGGCTTCAACAAGATCTTCGGCTATTACCTCGAAGTCACGCGGCCGAATCTGGCCCTGGTGCCGCGCGACTACCAGCGGCGCCAGACGCTGGCCGCGGCCGAGCGCTTCGTCACGCCCGGCCTGAAGGAGTTCGAGCGACGCATCCTGTCGGCCGAGGAGCGGGTGGCCGAGCTCGAGCGCGACGTGTATCAGAGCATCCTGGCGGAGGTGAGCGCCAGCGCGGCGATCCTCCGCCGGGTGGCCCGCGGCGTGGCTCACCTCGACGTGTTCGTGGCACTGGCCGACCGCGCCCGCGCCGGCGGCTGGTGCCGACCTCGCCTGACCGACGGCGACGACCTGGACATCCGTGGCGGCCGTCACCCGGTGGTCGAGGCCCGCCTCGAGCCGGGGGCCTTCATTCCCAACGACTGCCAGCTCGACTGCGCCGACCGCCAGGTCCTGTTGCTGACCGGCCCGAATATGGCAGGCAAGAGCACGCACCTGCGCCAGGTGGCCGTGATCGTACTGCTGGCCCAGATCGGTGCGTTCGTGCCGGCCGAGGCGGCCACCATCGGCCTGGTCGACCGCATCTTTACCCGCGTTGGCGCCCAGGACGACATCGCCGGCGGCGCCAGCACCTTCATGGTCGAGATGATGGAGATGGCCGTCATTCTCCGCCATGCCACCCGTCGCAGCCTGCTGGTGCTGGACGAGGTCGGTCGCGGCACCAGTACCGATGATGGGCTGTCCATCGCGCGGGCGATCGTCGAGGACGTCCACGACCGGTTGGGCGCCCGCACGCTGTTCGCCACTCACTTCCGCGAGCTCGCCGCGGTGGCCGCCGAGCTGCCGCGGCTGAGCGTGTTCCACACCGCCGTGGCCGAAGAGCAGGGCCGGGTCGTGTTCCTGCGACGCGTGGAGCCCGGCGCGGCCGACCGGAGCTACGGCATCCACGTCGCCCGGTTGGCGGGGCTGCCGGAAGGAGTGACTGACCGCGCTCAGGCGCTTCTGCGCGATCTCGAGCGCGCCCGCGTCATCAGCAGCTCGGCGCCCCTGGGCAGGCAGCCGCTCGATCGCCTGCCCGGCGACCTGGACACAGCACTGCTCGGGATCGACCTGGCGACCACCACACCACTCCAGGCGCTGAATCATCTTGCTAGCCTCCAGGAGCGTGCTCGCGCCGCCCACGGCTGAAACCCGCCCCATCCAGGTGCTGCCACCCGACGTGGTGGAGCAGATCGCGGCTGGCGAGGTCGTGGAGCGGCCCGTCTCTGTCGTCCGCGAGCTGGTCGACAACGCGCTGGATGCCGGGGCCACTGACATCGGCGTCGAGCTGCTCGGCGGGGGTCTGGAGCTGATTCGCGCGGCCGACAATGGTCACGGCATCCCGGCCGACCAGGTCGAGCTGGCCTTCGCCCGCCACGCCACGAGCAAGATCGGCTCGATCCACGACGTGTACGCCCTGCACACGCTCGGGTTTCGGGGAGAGGCGCTGCCGAGCATCGCGGCCGTTGCCGAAGTGAGCCTGGCCACGCGCACGCGGGAGGCGGCAGTCGGGACGCTGGTCGTGGCTACCGCCCACGATGTCGGCCGCCGACAGCAGATTGCCCGTCAGCCGGGGACAACGGTCACGGTGCGCCACCTCTTCGCGACCGTGCCGGCCAGGCGCCGATTCCTGGCATCGGCGCGGACCGAGTCAGCCAGGGTCGCCACGCACGTCAGGCGGATGGCGCTGGGCCATCCACGCGTGCGCTTCGCGCTGACGATCGACGGCCGACTGGCGTTCGCCTCGCGTGGGCTGGGCGACGATCGTGCGGTGCTGGCCGACCTGTACGGAGCGACTGTCGCAGCCGAGCTGCGAGCGTTCGGCGTCGACGGAACCGACGGCTACATCAGCCCGCGCAGCGTGACGCGTCCCGATCGTCAGCAGCTGACGCTGGTGATCAACGGGCGTCTGACCAGCGCGCGGGGAGTTCTCGAGGCGCTGGAGACGGCCTACCGGCCGGTCCTGCCGCGCGGCCGGCACCCGATCGCGCTCGTCAGACTGACTCTGCCGCCCGAGGACATCGACCCGAACGTTCACCCGGCCAAGGCCATGGTGCGTTTGCGGCGCGAAGCCGAACTGGCCGAGCGTCTGGCAGCAGCGGTGCGCGAAGCGTTGGCGCGGGCACCGGACAGACCAGCGGCCGACGCGGATTTTGCGCTCGGCCCCGGCCAGCTCAATCTGCCACGGCCGCGGCGCCGTATGACCGGGTTGTCGCTCCGGGAGGGAGGGCAGGGTCAGGCCGGTCGTCCGCTGGCGGCGGCGCTGCTGGCCCCCCGCAGCCTGGCGCAGATCGGGCAGGCGTTGGTCCTGGTCGAGGCGGAGAGCGGCTTGTTCCTCGTCGACCAGCATCGCGCCCATGAGCGAGTCATCTACGAGCGGCTGCGTGCCAGCGACCGGCTGGATAGCCAGGCGCTGCTCGAGCCGATCGTGCTCGAGCTCAACCCGCATCAGACGGTGCAGATTCTCGAGCGCCTGCCGACGCTCCAGGCGCTAGGCTTCGATTGCCAGCACTTCGGCCACCACGATTTCCTGGTCCGGTCGGTCCCGGCGATCCAGGGTGGCGAAGACCTGTCGGAGGCGTTGCCAGGTCTGATCGCGGAAGCAGCCAGGGTCGACGATGGTTGGCGGGCGCGCTTGCTGGCCAGCCTGGCCTGCCGCGCGGCGGTGCGCCGCGGCCGCGGACTCGGCAGCCCCGAGCTCCGGCGCCTGCTGGGCGACCTGGCTGCCACGACCACGCCGGCGGCCTGCGCGCACGGCAGTCCGGTCGTGCTCCATTTCAGTGGCGAGTTTCTCCGACGCCAGTTCCGCTGGTGAAGCGAGATCCTGGCAGCCGAGTGACGCTCAGCGCCGGATCGCGAGTGACTGGCCGTTGGTGCACCGCAAGCCAGGGCTCCAGCCGGCATCGAAGGACGCGCCCGGCCGGCAACGAACGCCGCGCCCTACGGCGGAGCAGGCCAGTTGCAGTGGGCGCTTGACGCTCGCGCTCTACCGACACGTACGCGACGAACTGCTCACGAGCCGCGACCGGATGTTCCTGGTGCTGGCCTAACAGGCGTTCGGCCACTGCCCATCCAGATGGCTGGTCAAGATGAGACGATCGACTCTACATCAGCCGTACTGCGCATCAAGCTGCCAGCCAGTCAAGCACAAGCTCATTGGCGTTGGCTGTGCTCCTCGTCTGGGGTCCAGACGTCCGCCGTTCGGATGTACCGCTCGTGCTCGTGCAAGACAGCTCCGTCCACCTCGAGCAGCTTGAGGCAGCGGTCCACGCGTCCTCTCGCCAGGTTGACTTCCGCCAGGAGCTCATTGACCGATAAGCCCTCGCTCTGCTCGAGCGCCTCAACAACGGCCGCGCTGAGCGCCCTGGCGCACCTGGTCACTGCCAGACGCTGTACATCGTCGACGGCTGCGGCCGGATGCAATCTCGTGGTGGCGAGATTGTCGAAGTACGTCCAGGCGACGTGATCCACACGCCACCGGGCGAGGAGCACTGGCACGGGCGCCGCGCCTGACCATTTCATGATCCACATCGCCATGTTTGAAGTGGAAGAGCAGGGCGAGCCAATTCCGCCTGCTGGCTAAGCGGATGCTGCGCAGTCCGCCGCACATCGCCAGCGCCGATGTCGCCGCGAAGCATCCGCCGGCGCGGTAAACTCGTTGAGTGCGCCTGCGCAAGCTGGGCCATGCGTGTGTACGCATCGAGCAAGGCGACGCACGACTGGTGATCGACCCTGGCTCGTTCTCCGCGCCCGATGCCATCGAGGGCGCCCACGCGGTGCTGATCACGCATGAGCATGTCGATCATGTCGTCCCGGACCAGATCCGCGCCGCGGCACAGCGAACACCCGATCTGAGGATCTGGACCAACCCCGCCGTTGCCGACCTGCTCGCTGGCATTGGAGCGCATGTCGAAGCGGTCGCCAACGGCGACCGCTTCCGTGTCGCCGATGCGTTCGACGTGCTCGTCGTCGGCGAGTGGCACGCCGTGATCCATCCCGACATTCCACGCGTACGCAACGTCGGATACCTGGTCGACTCTCTGGTCTTTCACCCCGGCGACGCACTCACTCCACCCGGTCAGACAGTCGACACGCTGTTGCTGCCCGTTTACGCCCCATGGTGCAAGCTCGCCGAGGTGATTGACTATGCGCGGATAGTCAAGCCACGTCTGGCGCTGCCCATCCACGACGCGCTGCTCAGCGACAACGGCCTGAGCTTGGTCGACCGCTTGCTCGGTCCACAGGGGCCGGGTATTGGGGCGAGCTACCACCGGCTCGCGCCGACAGACGTGCTCGATCTGCCTTCCGCCGCCTGATCCAGCGCGGACCTCTTGAACGCTCGCGTCGTCGTTCGCTGCCTACTCGACGATCGCAAGTTGCGGGTTCCACGCGATCTCCCACAAGTGGTCATCAGGATCCTGGAAATACGCGGCGTAGCCCCCGTAGAAGGTGTCTCCAGCGGGCTTCACGACCTTCGCACCGGCTCGTCTGGCCTGTTCCACCACGGCGTCCACCTCTTCTTTGCTGCCTACGTTGTGGCCGATGGTGAACTCGGTCGCACTCGGGGGTTGACGAGAACGCCCCCACGTCGCGTGCAAAGCTCGTCCGTGGCCAGAGCGCAAGCAGCAGGTCATTCTGTAAGTTGACGAACGCGACCGCGCCGTACTCGAACTCCCCGCCAACAATACCTTCCGTCGCCAGGCCAAGTCCGTCTCGATAAAAGACTAGCGACCTCTCCAGATCATCCACGCCCAGCGTAAGCACGGTGATTCTCGGTTTCATTTGAGGTCTCCGATCGTAGTTGATTGTCGACGGTCAGAGCATCCGGCACATGTCGGCATCTGGACCGATGACCGCAACCGAGCGGTCGGACAACACCACTAGAGCCATCTCACGCCAGTTACCGCGTCCCCGCGGTTCCGCTATCGGCCGTCAGCAGTCGTTCGCTTGCTGACGGCTGATGGCTGGCGATCGAGCAGCTGGACCCCCGAGCACATGGTGATCAACGAGGCGACGTTCTAACCGCCATCCGGCGGGTCGTCAGTCCACGTCTGTTGCGCCAAAGAAGATCTTATTGAGACCGACATCCGTGGTCGTGCCGACGATCGTGAACGCGCCCTGCGCCCGGATGTCCTCCGACGAGCTTCCGACCAGCACCTCGATGACGCCAGGCTCGACGACGTAGTCCATGTGCTCGTCGTAGAAACCAAGCTGGGCGATGGCAAGGTGAAACGTTACAGTCCGGGTCTGGCCTGGAGTCAGGCTGAGGCGCTTGAATCCCTTCAGTTCTTTGACAGGCCGAGTGACGCTCGCTTGAGCGTCGTGCACGTAGAGCTGGACGACCTCGTCACCGGCACGGCTACCGGTGTTGGTGATATCGACGCTGATCGCCACCCGCTGATCCGCCGTGACCTCCTGTCGATCCAGGCGGAGGTTGGCATAGCTGAAACCGGTGTAACTCAGACCGAAACCGAACGGGAACAGCGGTTTCGTACTCATCTCGACGTAGTCACCCTTCCAATGTGAGCGCCCGCCAGACGGCTTGTGGTTGTAGTACACCGGCACTTGCCCGACCGCGCGCGGGAAGCTGATCGGCAATCTACCACCCGGGCTGGCATCGCCGAACAGCACATCAGCGACCGCGCTACCACCCTCCTCGCCAGGGAACCAGACCTCCAGTACCGCTGCGATGTGCTCGACGATCCAGGGAATGGCCACTGGACGTCCGGTCATCAAGACCACCACGACCGGCGTACCGGTACCGGCGATAGCGCGCACCAGCTGCTCTTGGACTCCCGGTAGCTGGAGTTCGGCGCGGTCGCGCGACTCGCCACTGGAGCAGCTATAGGTCAGGCCACCTTTGTCGCCCACCGCCACGATGGCTACTTCGGCGGCGCGCGCCGCCGCCAGGGCCTCCGCGAAGCCCTCCTGCGAGTCGCCCAGCACGTCGCATCCGTGGGCATGCCGCACCTGGGTCGGAGGGCCCACCCTGGATCGGATCCCGTCAAGGACGCTGACCATCGCCACCCCAATGTCCGCCAGCTCGATCCTGTCCGGCAAAGACATCGGCAGCTGACCGGGTTGCGCCATCATCTCCAGCAACGTCTCGATATGCGCCGGGTAGGAGTAGTCGCCCATCTGGTGGCGCACGTTATCCGCGTTTGGACCAATTACGGCGATCGAGCCGATGTCCTTGGCCAGCGGCAGCATGTCGCCCGCGTTCTTGAGGAGCACAATCGATTTGCACGCAATGTCGCGGGCCAGATCGCGCTGAGCCGGTGTGTCGAAGACACGCGCGGCTTGTTCAGGTACGACCATCGCCTTATCGAACAGGCCAAGACGGAACTTCATCGCCAGCACGCGGCCGACAACTTCGTCGATCAGCGCCTCGCTGATCGCGCCGGAGGCGACCGCAGCCTTCAGCGGCGCGCCGTAGCAATCGGTGCCGGGCAGCTCGATGTCGATTCCGGCCTCCAGCGCCAGATGCGCCGCTTCCGCCTTATCCGCGGCGACGTGGTGGTACTCAGCGAGCATCTGCACGGCGAAATAGTCCGAGACAACCAGCCCCTGGAATCCGAGTTGCCGACGCAGCAGGTCAGTTAGCAGCCCGCGTGAGGCGCCGCAGGGCACGCCGTCGAGCTCGTGATAGGCGTTCATTATCGAAGCCAGGCCGGCCGTCGCAATCGTCGCCTCGAATGGCGGCAGAAACACCTCGCGCAGCTCTCGCTCAGGCACGTGTGCCGGCGCCCAGTTCATCCCGCCCTCGGAGACGCCGTAGGCGATGAAGTGCTTGCCAGTAGCAATGATGCCATCGCGTACATCGTCGGTCTGAAGACCATGTACGAAGGCTGTACCCATTCGCGCCACCAGGTACGGATCCTCGCCGAAGGTCTCCTCGACGCGCCCCCAGCGTGGCTCACGAGTCACGTCGAGTACGGGTGCCAGCGCCTGATGCGCCCCCACCGACTGCATTTGCGCACGAATGACGCCGCCCATTGCCTCGACGAGCTCCGGCTCCCAGGTACTTGCGACGCCAATGATCTGTGGGAAGCAGGTGGCCCCGCGAGCCACATAGCCGCTACATGCCTCTTCGTGGACGATCGCGGGGATGCCAAGTCGGGTCTCCTCGCGAAGAAATGTCTGGATCGAATTCGCCAGGCGGGCCGACTCGGCCGGGCGCTGGCTGCTCGCGCCGCCGATGCGTGTGATCTGCCCGATACCGTGTTCCATCAGTGCGCGGGCTTTATCGCGAGACAACTGGCCTTCGTCGAGCAGCTCATAAACCCAGGCGCTACCCAACTGCGCGATCTTTTCGTCGAGCGTCATTCGCTGGAGCAGGTCCTGCACCCGGTCAGCAACAGGTTGACGCGGGTCACGATAGGTGGCCGCGGTGACGCCACCGGTCATGGCTCGACCGGCGGTCGTTCCGCGGTGTCAACCGGCTGCACCCAGTCTCCGGTCAGGGTAAACGTGGCACGAGCGCGAATATCGCGCGACGAGCTGCCGACAAGCACCTCGAACGTGCCTGCTTCGGCGACCCAGGCGGCAGCGGCGTCGTCGAAGTACGCCAGCGCCCGCATGTCCAGCGTCAGGCTGACTGTCGTGGTCTCGCCAGGTTGCAGGGACACTTTGCGGAAGCCCTTCAGTTCTTTGGGCGGTCGCATCAGTCGCGCCTGCAGGTCGCGGACGTACAGCTGCACCACCTCCTGTCCAGCACGTGCGCTGGTGTTCGTCATGTCGAGACTCACCGTCAGGTCGCCGCCTGGCGCGATGCTGTCGGTGCTCAGTCGGAGGTCGGCGTATTCGAAGCTGGCGTAGGACAGCCCATGACCGAACGGAAAGAGCGGCTCGATCTGCTTCTTATCGTAGTAGCGATAGCCGACGAAGATGCCTTCGCCATAGCGTACTCTGCCGTTCTCGCCCGGGTAATTGATGAAGGCAGGGTTGTCCTCCAGGCGCTTTGGGAAGGTCTGCGGCAGGCGTCCGGCCGGATCAGCCTGACCGAAGAGCACGTCGGCGATGGCGTTGCCGCACTCTTGGCCCGGGTACCACGCCTGGGCCACCGCCGGCACCTGCGACAACCACGGCATAGTCACGGGCCCACCGGTCTGCAGAATCACGATGGTTCTCGTGTTCGCCGCGGCCACTCGCGCGATCAGCTCGTTCTGACGTCCCACCAGGTACATGTGGGGGCGGTCCTGGCCCTCTGTATCCCACTCTCCGTTGAGACCGACGCATACCACAGCCACATCAGCGGCGGCGGCCAGACGCACTGCTTCCTCCAGCGCTTCGTCGCCCAACGGCCGCATGGCCCCTATGTGTAGGGCCTTGATGCCCAACGGGCCCTCGGTCTGGTAGGCGTACTCGACGGTGACATCATAGGTTCGGTTCGCCTCGAGGTCTGCCGTCCCGGTGACCTCCGTGCTGCCGGCGCCGAAGTAGGTGTCGCCGGGTGCCCACGCGTCCCAGTTGTCCGCGAGGAGTGTCCCATTCAAGAACAAGCGACTCAGGCCGACACTCGCCAGGCCAAACTGGTGTTCGCCACTTGTCTCGGGCGTGTAGCGGCCGGACAGGCGCACCGAGAACGGGGCCCCAATGACGCCTGGGGCAACCTCGTTGAACCACATCGCCTCGCCATCGGCTCGCTCCTCACGAAAAACGACCGGGCCCGACAAGTCGGGGGTGTTGAAATACTCAACATTGAAGGTGCCGCGTAGTACTGGCAGGAGCTTGTTGTTCGTGCAGCCCGCGGCGTACTCGACCCTGACCGTCGGCCCGATATGGCCGGCGATCCCCTCCTCCGGGCTGACGCGGTAGTGCGCATTCAACTGCGCGCTACCGCCGCCCATGATCTGGGCGGTCCTGGCATTCGGGCCGATGACGGCGACCCTGGTGAGGCTCGTCTTGTCAAGCGGCAAGATACCCTCGTTCTTGAGCAGCACGATGCTCTCGGCGCCGGCGGTTCGGATCAGAGCGCGGTGCTCGGGGCGGTCGATAGCCTGCTCTTCGACCATTGACGGATCGTCGAAGGCACCGACGCGCGCGATCAGACGCAGCACGCGCCGGGCGCTCTCCCGCACCACCTCGGCGCTGACCTCGCCCGAATGGACTGCCTGGACCAACTGCTCGCCCCGATGCCTGGTTGGTCCAGGCATCTCCAGGTCCAGGCCCGCATTGACGGCCGCGACGGTGCTGTGAGTCGCGAACCAGTCGGACATCACTACGCCGTCGAAGCCCCACTCGCGCCTGAGAATGCCTGTCAACAGCCGCGGATGCTCGCTTGCAAAGGTGCCATCGAGCTTGTTGTAGGCCGCCATGACCGCCCAGACGTGGGCGTCGTTGACCGCGACCTCGAATGGCGGCAAGTAGATCTCACGCAGAGCGCGTTCGTCTATCTCCGAACTGATGGTCATCCGCTCGAACTCGGATTCGTTGCCCACGAAGTGCTTGATCGTCGCGGCTACGCCGGTGCGTTGCAGCCCGCTGACGTAGGCGCGGCACATCTGCGATGAAAGGAACGGGTCTTCTGAGTAGCACTCGAAGTTGCGGCCATTCAGCGTCGAGCGGTGGATATTGACCGTCGGCGCGAGCAGCACCCGCGCACTCTTTGAACGAGCTTCATCGGCCAGCGCCTGACCGATCTGCTCCACAAGCTCCGTATTCCACGTGGACGCGAGTGCGATCCCGACTGGGAAGCTGGCAGCCTTAACGCCGCCAACGAGGCTGCCACCACCGCGAGCTCCATTGGGGCCGTCGGTAACTTTGATAGCTGGTATGCCCAGACGCTCGATCGGTACCGTCATCCAGAAGTTGGCTCCGGCGAGCAGCGTGACCTGTTCTTCCACCGTCATCGCCTCTAGCAGGGCGTTGATGCGGGCTTCGGTATCTGTCCTGAATCCGGTCTCCAGTGTGGTCGGCATGCGGCCTCCCCACAGGTTGTGTATGCCTGCGCCCGTCAGGCTTTGACAGCGCCGGCCATGATACCCTCGATGAACCGCCGCTGCATCACGAGGAAGACGACCACAATGGGCACGGTGCTCAGGAAGGAGCCGGCCATGACCGCGCCATACTCCTGGCGGTACGGGCCGATTAACGACGGCAGGCCCAGGCTGACGGTGAATTTGGCGTCGTCCGTGAGCACGATCAGCGGCCAGATGTAGTCACGCCACGAGGCCGTAAAGAACAGGATGGCCATGACCGCGACGATCGGCGTGGCCAGGGGCAAGACGATCCGCTGGAAGATCGACCACTCGCCCGCACCGTCGATGCGAGCAGCTTCGAGCAGCTCGTTGGGGATTGACAGGAAATGCTGGCGCGCCAAGAACACACCGATGGCCTGCGCACCAAATGGAATGATCAGCGACCAGTACGAGTCGATCCAGTCCAGCTGAATCATCATGTCGTACAGCGGCACGATGAGCACGTAGATCGGCAGCGTCAGCGTGCCGAGCACAATCAGGAACAGAACATTCTTGAAGCGGAAGTCGAATTTGGCGAACGCGTAGCCGGCCATCAGCGCGAGAAAGATCGCGAGTGCGGTGCGTGTAAGTGATACGAACACGCTGTTGGCGAACCAACGAACGAAGCTGGTTTCACCGAACAGCAGCTCGTAATTACCAAGGTAGAGCGATTTCGGCCAGATCGAGATCGGGATACTGTAAAGCTCCCCGCCAGGCTTGAATGATGCCGTGATCATGTAGATGAATGGCATCGCCGTCAGGAAGACTCCCAACAACAGGGCTGCGTTGCCGAGCACCCGGCCCAGCAGGATGGTTGGTGATGCCGTGAGGCGCCCAGCCCCGTGGACAGGTACGGGCTCCGCGGCCGCGGCCGACCGACTCATACTTCGCTCCACCTCCGGAACACCCTCAACTGAATGAGCGAGAGCACAATGCTGATGATGCCGAGTGAATAGCCAATGGCAGCGGCGTAGCCCAGCTTGAACTGCTGGAATCCTGACTGATAGAGGTAGATCACCACGGTCAACGACGCGTCCGATGGCCCGCCGCCGGTGAGCAGGTACGGCAGATCGAAGACCTGGTACGAGAAGATGGTCGCCTGGATGATCACGAACAGCAGGGTCGGTCGCAGCATAGGCAGCGTGACGTACCAGAAGCTCTGCAAGCGTCCCGCGCCGTCAATAGCCGCTGCCTCGTTGACTTCGTGCGGGATGTTCTGCAACCCGGCCAGGAAATAGAGCGAGTTGATCCCGACGAAGGTCCAGATACTGACCATGATCACCGATGGCATCGCC